>FTLB01024810.1_pt1 | contig 10710 bp, 10 predicted proteins | sample 1658291 | NCBI WGS metagenome assembly FTLB01 (sample SAMEA3914812, study PRJEB12502) | metagenome | biome: forest; material: soil | place: Canada | collected 2011-07-07 | depth 0.1 m
GGATAGTCCGGCGGCGTCCACCTCCAGGGAGCGGCCCAACAAGCGGCGCAGCCACGCTCAAGAGGGAATCCTGATCCGCCGAGCCTTCCCGTCCGCTCGCAGTGTCGCCTTCATCCCCATCTGGGATTCGAAAAAAGAGCGGTGGCTCGCTGGCGGCTTCGTCTACACATTGGTCCCGACCCGTGTCTTTTCGGCCGACGGGGAACTCAGCTTCTTCAAGGCCTTTGCCAGCCTGATCGCGACGGAAGCGGCGAGCCTTGAGACGCTGCAAGCCGATCAGGCAAAGTCGGACGCCTTAGGCTCGCTATCGCACGAGCTCCGGTCCCCCCTCCACGGTATCATACTCGCCACCGAGCTGCTCAACGACACCGAGCTCGACGTCTTTCAGGGAAATGCCGCCCACACCATCGAGATCTGCTGCCGCACGCTGCTCGACACCATCGACCATCTGCTAGACTACTCCAAGGTCAACAACCTGACAGCGAAGCGCAAGCTGGGATCGAGCGGGGACCCCCCCAGCTTGCGCAAGAGAGTGAAGGCAGATCTCTTTGGAAAGAAGCAGCTCTGGTCCAACCTGAGGCTGGATGGTCTGGTCGAGGAGGTCGTGGAGAGCGTCTTTGCCGGCTTCAACTTTCAGCACATGTCCATCCGCCAGCTCCTGAAGCAGGACGCCAAGAAGCACATGGACACGGCCTCCCATCACAGGCAGGATTTCGCACAGGCCATGGAGCAGCTCAGCCCGGACTACGGCTACAGCCGTGATGGCTACAGCATGCACCTGGACAACGTGTCGGTGTATCTGTCGATCGATCCTACGTGCGATTGGATGTTCCATCTGCAACCGGGAGCGATCCGACGGATCGTGATGAATCTATTCGGGAATGCGCTCAAATACACATCCAAAGGATCCATCCGAATCTCTCTCACCCAGGCCACACCTGTCTTCCGGCGCTCCGCGACGGAACGCATCGTCAAGCTGACAGTGCAAGACACGGGCAAGGGCATGACCGAGGACTTTCTGCGCTACAAGCTGTTCAAGCCATTCTCCCAAGAGGACGAGCTCGCGACGGGCACCGGCCTAGGCCTGAGCCTGGTCAAGGTGATCGTCTCCCAGCTGCAAGGACAAATCTCTGTCAAGAGCCAGGTGCGGGTCGGTACCACCATTACCGTCACGTTGCAGCTGGACCAGCCGTCTTCCGCTTCGGGTCTGCCGCCCCTCGAGCTGCCCGAAGACGACCAGGCGTTTGAGGAGCAGACGCGCGAGCTCGCGGGCCTGCGCGTCCAGATTTCCGGGCTTGACTCCCCGGGCAGAGGCAGCGAGCGCGCGGGTGTGGAAGACATCTGTCGGCGCTGGCTGCACCTCGAGGTTGTCTCGGACCCGGATATTATGCCCGACATTGTGCTCCGCTCGGAGGATACGCTACCAGAGTCGCTGGACGAGGAGTCGTTGGACGCGGTTGCGCGATTGGCCAAGACCCCCAACGTGGTCGTCTGCCAGAACGCCCTGGCGGCGTATCAGCAATCCACGCGGTTCGAGACGGCCGGGCAGAGCGGTATTTTTGACTTCATCTCTCAGCCGTGAGTGTATTCGCCCACCTTTTCCCCCAAAGCGGTTGATCTTGGGCTAACAATGAGATGCTACAGGGTCGGACCTCGCAAGCTCGCTCGCTCGATGTTACTCACATATAAACGGTGGTCAGGCCTTTCACGTAATGTCACTCGCCCCCCCGCGCCGAGTAGAGAGGCTAGTTTCTACGCCAAACAGGCACTCCGGGAGGAAAAGAGCGCTGGCATACCATCGTCGCCACCGACCATCGGCGTCGAGCAGCCGGAGACGCCTGCTCTCGTTTCTTCGGCCAAGCCATCGTCCGATGCCTCCTCGCAAGTAGTGCCTCCCAGCGAAGAGCCGACGCCATCGACATCCGGCCCCGCGAGCGCCCCAGCGACCGCGAGAAAGGTCCTCCTGGTCGACGACAACCACATCAACCTCAAGGTGCTGGCCGCCTACATGAGCAAGCTCCGGTGCGCCTACGAAGCCGTCACGAACGGCAAGGAAGCCGTCGAGGCGTACACGCGACAGCCGAGCGAGTTCGCGGGCATCCTCATGGACATTTCCATGCCCGTCATGGACGGCCTGGAGGCCACGCGGCGCATCCGCAGCCACGAGCGCAGGCACCAGCTCGCGCCGGTGGTCGTCCTCGCGCTGACGGGTCTGGCGTCCGACAAGACCCAGCAGGAGGCGCTGGAGAGCGGCGTGGATGTGTTTCTGACCAAGCCGGTCCGGTTGAAGACGCTGAGCGAGGTGATGAAGTCTTTGGATTTCACGCTGGCGTCGGAGGAGGTGGCGGACGGAAAGTAAGCATGTGCAGAGGTAGGATTATTTTGCTAGGGCAATCATTTGCATATAACTCCTAGGCCTGGACAAACTATTTATAGCACACTATATTGTAATATTATAGTAAATAGATAGTGCAAAATAGAATATAAACGCAGGTTCTTAAAATCGTAATAAACAACTAAAAGTCTGTACTAGTGCGATGTATTATTCGCATTATCCTTTGATATATTGCTGAATTTGTTCTATCCTAATCAGTGTGGAAGTCTATCGTGACTGCTGCTGCGACCAAGACGAGGTCGACATATTCTTGAGCACCTTATATCGTTAGAGATAACACTCATGCACACCAGGCATGTCTCAGTATCGCCCGTAATACGGGCGGGTTATGGGCAACTCTTCACCCCTACCAGACTACCTGCCACGTCGTCTTGCTGAATCCAATAATCTGCGAGAAGGCCTGGTCTCTGATATCCACATTTTCCAATATCCATTCCTCCCCAGTCTTGCTGACGAGCCGCAAGTCTTTCCCACTGTCGGTCTTTGCCTTGGGGACATGCTTTGCCACAATGCGGTCCTGCTTCTCAAGGTTGTTGATCTCGCTGTAGAGGAGGGCCCAGTGCGCCTTGTGCACGAAATCCGAGACGAAGCGGACGGAGGACGCACTGAGGACCAGGCGGCCCCTTTGACCCTCATGATGAGCAGTATAGAAACCGTAGTCACGCAGCGCTCCCGGGTGCGGCGCTTCACTCGGCGAGGGAGGCAGCGACGGCGGGGCTTGCTCTTCTGCGTAGCGAGTCCCTTCGGCTTGGACATACTTGATGGCCCACTCCGCTGCAAGACGCAAGCCATCGGTCAATAACCATGCACTAGAACACTGATAAAGGGGAGAGAGAGAGAAGGTCTGAGCTTGCCGTGAGTAGGTATCTTCCACAATATACGCTTCATCGGTGATACCAAGAGACGGTACTCTGGAAAGTTGGTCGCGATGGGGAAGCAGCCAAAAAACAGGATGCCCGCACCCAACGTCGCGGATTTCATCAACAACCAAGCCGGGGTAAGAGCGGTGACAAGCACAGCAACGACGCCTATTGCAAGCGTCACCATGGTTCGGGTAGGGACGCGCCATTCGTAACAGCTGTGGACGTGTAAGCAGCTTGCCGTCCGATTTGTCTCAGTGATGTCATGATACGCGGGACACGAACTTGCGGACACTCTCGAACATGTTGGCCATGTCCGTTAGCTGGATCATCGCCCAGGGACCGAGGCCTTCGAGGAGGCTATCGGCCCATTTCTCGTCTCCCATCTTCACGATGTATTCGGTGAGAGACAGAGCCGTCATGTGCACGGCCTCTCTGTGCTCTATGTCGTTTCTCAGGTCTTCTACTGTATTACCATGTACCCGGCGCTCTATGACCCAGTAGATAGTGGCAGCGAGCTATTTTGGAATCAGTGTCTACACTTTGACTCGAATCAATATCGGGCAGACACAAACATACCACGCCCGGGAGCAGCAGATTCAAGTACCACAGTGTGAGGTAGATCAAGAGATATTTTGCTGTTTCTGCGCGATTCTCCCAGCGGTAGACTCGTCGTACTGTCATAATCAGCTCCTGAAACGGGGAGGATGCGACGAGCAGGCGCTCGATATTGGGCATGATAGACTCTTTGGAGGCGGGTGGCGGATCGGAGCCATAGCCAATGTACTCTCCTCCGTATCTTTGAGCAAAGAATAGCAGTAACTAATAACTGCGTGTCAGTAAAAAAAAAAAAAAGAGTTATCAATTGCCCTAGAGCTGACACAACAATACACACATGGTGGCCATAAGCCTTCCAATCCACCTCGACGCCACCCTCGGCGCCCTTGGTCTCAAACTCTTTTCGAGGCTTTCTCGCAAAGGTATCTCGAGGCAAGACCCTGACCTTGGAAATGTGCCGATCGAGGGTCCATCGGACATACGTCCTTTGCCGTGCCTCCATCAGCGAGGAGAGCTCCTGCACGGCCGATTGCTTCTCATCTGCCGTTGTCGCACGCTCGACTGCCGTACTAGCATTGACGAGGTCGACCTCCTGCCCATGGGGGACCTCTTTCGCGGCGATCTGTGCTGCGGCTTGCTGGTTGCCCCGCTTGGAGAGCTTGGACTTTGCGGTCTTGATCGGATTGTGGAGGAAACTCTGAAAGGTGGGTTTCTCTGGCGCCGGCAATCCGCGTACGAGGCGCGAGCCGGTTTCCTCGCCAGTGCTGTCGGCTAGTACCGGAGCTTTCGAGTCAATATCAGCAGAGTGTGTCCTTGGGTGCTGCAGCGTGCTCTTCAGCTTCGCCATGGTCTCGTGTCTCTGCTCGCCGCCCAAGCCGAGCACACGAGCAGAGGAAGCGCGTGTGGATCCATGTTCGGGGTGGTTGTCGGCCTCCCGACCATGAGGATCGTGGCAGCTAGTATCTGGAGAACGTGGTCGAGGGAGCTGGATCTGACCGTTTTCGTTGATAGTGGCTCGATCAAGCCCAATCTCAGATGGGTTGACTGGAACAGAGTCGTCCTTGGACGCCATATTACTAAAGGTATTTCAGTGGATGATTGCAAAGGCTGTGTATGACAGCCAATTTGTCGGTGGGCTAGTGTATTGGGATGATTACCTGTAAGAAGATTGCTGTGAGTCGTTTGAGATATGGAAAGTAGCACTATTCATTTTTATGTGACAGCCAGGGTCTAAGCGTCATGGATATTGCCTGCCAGGCTGTAGCCAGCACACCATCATATAGCGCGTGGGGGACGGAACAAAGCTCCCGTCACTACGGGTAACTCCAAGTGCGTGCCAGGGGATTGCTGAAATTTAAACTGCCTTAAATACTAGGCAAATGCGCGTACATCTCGGCCGGTTGACATTATACATAGTAATTATATGGCGAATACAAAGTACATACAGCAGCAAATGAAGCGTCAATGAATAACCTATATCCTGTATCATCCACTTCTTCGGTACAGCGACATTTGAGTAATATAAAATGCCCGACCTGACTTCTATCAAACCGCCTGTCCTGCTTTGCTTTATTACCATATGCCCGGTGCAAGCTCTTAGGGAAGCTCGTGCGATTCAACTGGGGGAGGTATAGCGGTGTTATACAGTGTATCTCGCTAAAAGTGTTGGTATCTTTTGACGCTACTTCAGGCGTTACAGGCTCTCCACATGTTGTCTACGCCACTACCAGATTGTAAACTTTTACCACCAAGCCTACGTAGCGGGGCTACACAAGTTCCTTACCGCCGTTTATGATATAAAGAGGCATAAAATACCAGGTTATTTTTAGCTATTTTTATTAACATTATGGGAGAGTTTAATAAAGACTAAACTATTAAGTGTAACGCCCACGCGCGTGGGAGGTCAACGGGCTCGGTAGGCAGTCGCTGAAGACTCGGGCGGGATGGCATTTCTCTTGTTCGGTGACTTCCATTGAACACTGATACTTGCAGAATAGAAAAGCTCCTTCTGCTTCGCTACCTTTGCGACTTCCTACCTTATTATTAGGGGGGCCATCAAGTCTTAAACTAGGTCTATAGTTTTAGGAGTCGCTATATTTTCACAAGGGTTTCCCACAACTAACCTAAGTTCTTATGTTAAGCCTATATTTAATTATAATAATATTATATCTTCTACTTGGTGTTTATAAATATTGTATAACGAGTATAGCATAGCTAAGCTCCCTTGTAAGTCCATAACCAACCATAGTCACGCACTCATAACACTAATACGGCCTGGCAGGTGGTAACAGGTTTCCCCTCCTTCATGGTCAATGTTCCAGAGACCGTACTAGTCACACTCGTCTTCCTCGTCATCGTCAAGCCAGGAGACGGTACCATCCGAATACTTGTGATAGTAACGTCCGCTCATGGCGTCCTTCTTCCAGTAGCTCTTGTACTTGCTGTGATAGGAAGAACCGCTTGACGATCCTTGCGAGGATGGACCCTTCCGCGTCTGACCGTGCTTGGATCTGGACGATGTAGGAGGCGGAGGCTGATAAAAAGGCTGTGGTTCGACGACTTCGCAGTCGTCCTCGTCCTCGTACGCATGCATCGTATCCGGAGGCTCAAGGTCGGGTACAGACAGAGGCGGAACTCCTTCGGCGATGGGATGCAGGCCACCACCGCGTTGCTTCTTGTGATACTCCTTCAGCTGGTCTCTCAGCGCCTCTGACTGTCTCTTTGCGTGGTCCTGGGCATTCCTAAGGTATTTTCGGCCTTCCTTATATTCTTCGTAAGAGTTGACCATAATTATCGAGTTGATAGGACATTGGTGATATACAAGAGTGCCGTGTTCTGATTCGGCCGCGTAATGTGCAAAGAAATTGATGTTCTTACCGTCCGAAGTGAATGTCGTGATTTTGGCGTGACCGGGAGGGTCGGATATTCCCATGTAGGAAAGGGCCTGGTTCCTGGCGTAAACAAGTGCCGCTCCGTCGTAGGCAGCCTGCATTCTCGCCTCTTTCATGTCTTGCCCGAGTCCCTTCCATTCCCCGGCCAAATGCGGTAGCGCCAGGGACTTAGGGTCATCCTTGTAGAGGACGGCGCCGCTGACGCATTCGTCGACTGGAAGGGTCGATACTCTCGCTTCCGCAAGCCCTCGACGAAGTCGGGCTTTGGGGCGGACAGGCCATTGTTGAACCTGACGTCTTCCGGGTAGCCTGTAAATGCCTGGTTGAACGTACAGCTATAACCCTTGTCGTCGTACTCCTTTAATAGCGTTCTGACGACCTCGTAGACTCTGCTTGCTTCGTTCGGGGCCCCCTCGACTTGATCAGCGAAACCGGATGCCGTCGTCGATGGGGTGCTCGTCATCCCTGACGACGTGCCCGACGATCCGTTCGAGGGATCGGAGGCGGATGGCGGCGCCTTTCTGGTTCCCTTCTTGCCCGTCTTGTTGAAGCAGGCCAAGTTCTTTCGTGTCAATGGTGCTGGCTCCGAGGTCGGTCGCGTTGTCCGCGCTCGCTCTGAGGTCGGTCGCGTTGTCCGCGCTCGCTCTGCCCGTGGTTCAACGTCGTCGTCGCTGTCTAGCTGTCGTTTTCGTGACGGTGGATTTGCTCGAACTTGCTCTTCTTGGGTTGGCCGAAGCTCGGCTTGTGAGAGCTCCGGGGAGGGTTGTTTCTTGTCCATGGTGAAGAACAAAAGAAAGGGGGGTTTCATTTCCTAATTGGCTGGTTGATAAATAGGCCGGCTGTGATATCGCAGCGCCTTTGTTTGGAATTTCTGTTCGGGCGATGTGAAAGGCAGCAAGGGGAGGGGCGGCTGCCGATGATTGGCATGCCCTGCGCGTTGGTCAGGTGGCTGAGCGGTTCCCACGTATTTTCGTCGTTGCCAAAGCCTTTCCACTTCGCAAGGTACGAAGCACTTCTGCGGTGATCGAGGATCTTCTCGACGTCGTATTCTTCCTCTTCGAGCTCTGTAGTCCTATTGAGCTGTGCCCGTGGGGGTGCTGGTTCCAAAAGCGAAATATGAAAGATGGGGTGGATCTGCAAACAGTTCGTAGTTAGGGTCTGAAATCTTTCGCTTGACTTCGAAGGGTTCAATCTGTTTATATAGTCAAGTTTGTCGCTTGGTCGCTTTGTTTTGATGTTTTTGTGAGCGAGGTAGACTTTATCTCCCTCCTTAAAGGATGGTCCCTTCATCCTTCCTTTGTCAGCGTATCTTGTCATGCGTCGCTGGATGAATTGGGGATCTGTCTTGAGTTCTTTGTGCAGCCGTTTAAGTAGTTCGGCCGTTTTCGTGGCTGCAGCGGCATCCTTCGCCTCCCTGACTTCACCGTATACCGTAGGCGTGTGGCCATAGTTGGGATACATCGGTGTTTTCTTCTTGGATTCGTTGAATGCACTATAGTATGCGAATTGTGCTAGCGGCAAGAGCTGTATCACAGTCGTTCTGCGGGTAGTTGGCACAGCATCGGAGATGCTGTTCCAGCGTCTAGTGTCTGGTTCATTCTTTCTATCTATCCATCTACCTAGGGGTGAAACGCTGTGGAGAGACGATGTCGTACTCCGAGTCGTGCTGTAAAGGCTTGCCTAAAAGTGACCGGTGAAGAGCTTATCTCTGTCGGAGATAAGTTGTCGCGATTGCACCTGCGAACTTGAACTTGAACAGCTCTGAATTCTGTAGAACCGTGGCCTTAATTTAGCTGCGAACCGAGGATGAAAAATCAGGGCGGTCAAAGCGTCATCTAGACTCTACGCGAGGATCCCTTACCGTACACTTTATAGCTGGTATAGTCAGCGTTCCGAATAGGCCAAATGAGATGGATCCGAGTTTTTGTATCTGGTATTTAGCGGAACGTTTAGTCTCGTCGTAGCTGCCGCTCAGCCGCTGAGGGGCGTGCGAGTGGAGTCGTGTGGCATGGTCTGGACAACTCTTGATTCGTGATCGGTCTCTCAGCGTCTCATCTCTAGGTGCATGTCGGTAAGAAAATAGCCGATTACCGATATTCTTTATTTTTCCTGGAGGCGTAATGAGTCGTGTGGTTGCCAAGGCGGGACATTCGCTGACTCGAGCTTGGCGATCAGATGAGATGCGATGGTGAAACGACAGGGAGGGGTACGAGGGCGAAAAGCGGTCGTCGGTGGTAGGGAAGATCCGAGAACTTGGCTCACAAAGAATAGGGATGCATGTGATGGGAGAACCGGGGTCAGGGAGGGTCTCCTTGTGTCGATCCGGTATGTGCTTGCGAATACCACTGATGCCATGCCCCTGCCTCAACACACAGACAGTAGTAGCCAGGGGAATACTTTAAGCTACCTAATTACTGTATGTGTGTTCAATCCACCCTTTCACCTTCGTGAAGAATCACGTCCGTCCGCGTGCGTACCACTTCCCTGGCACACAAGAGGGAAGGTAGCAAATCGTCTCTCAAGATAAAAGGTACTATACATCAGCGCTTCTATCATTTTTGCCTGTGCTACATGTGTCCCAACTCCCGTCCATCTCCAGGGTGACATGACGCTACATTCATTACCTTCGACTGCTGGCCAAACGCCGCCGGGAAAGTTTCTTTGACTGCCGCCCCGACCGACATTTGGATCAATCCAATCTCGCTGAGTGCCTCCCTCTCCCTCGGCCTACTTTTGCAAGCCACGCAACCTCGCGCCTGAACGCAGCCCTGTTGTAACCGGTTCCTGCATCTGCATAGGAGAACTTCGAAAGCCAGGCGGTGCTGCGCGACTTATAGACCGTGTTCTTGAGCGCATACTTCTTGGGCCGAATGCTATGACGCAATTACTTGGAGGTTTCTCCAGGGTGTTGTCATGTCAAGGGGCTATCTTATCTACGCACGGGCCGCCGGCCCCCCTCCTGGCAGGTGGCATTTACCAACTGGCGAGGGGCCGACGACCTCTCAGCAGACCGGGGTGTGACTGAGGTAGCAATGAATCTGGTTAGTATATTCCCGTAACCTCGGTAGAGTGTGTGAAGTGTGGTGTGCCGGTCTGATGGTGAGACGAGTTCAGCTGTACATAACTACCTTACTCCGTAACTACCTACTTTCAGTGAGAAGTCGTTAACGCTACTCCGCAGTAGTGAAGCTGCTGAAGCCGGACAGTCGTTGCCGAGGCGAGAGTGCGAATGAAGTGCTTTCCTCAAACGGCGAAAGATGGCAGGGCAGTCTGTCCAGTTCAGTCTTAGTCTCTCGGCAACACGTGTTCAGCCATTCGGTCTGTGCACTCTGCGAGAGCTGGGGAAGTAGAGATACGACCTGCTGTAAAAGGAATTTACCTCCGCGCACGGGCCTCTACTCACACTCAACGAGTAGCGAGGCCGTCTAAATGGCGCGTAGTGAGTTTTCGTCTAGTGGTTGCAAAGAGACCCCTAGATTTGGTTTCAGAGCTACTGTACTGTATTGTATGCGGTTGACTTTGCGACACTAGCTTCATTAGCCAGAGCGTGCTACTCCTGTACGTTGGTTGTATCACAATTCCCAAAACCGACTGTCACAGAACCCCTCTAGTCGAGGCCACCCACATGCGATCGGGAGAACTCGCTAAGGTCCTCTTCGCCCATACGAGTTAAACATCGTCGTCTATGATTCATGTGGAGCATCGGTGATGTATTTAAGAAGCGAGCAATGCTCGCTGGCACATGCAGGGACGGAATCGCCTGTCAGTTTCCCGAATGGCTCTGCGCTTTTTATCATCCATTATCTTATGGTGAATCTCTTGGCCGCTCTCCCCTTCCCCAGCCACCCGACCAACGATGAGCCAGCTGCCGAGCGGCGCTCTGGGCGCTGCTGCAGGGGTGATGGTGTATACAGGCATCTGTCTCTTATGCAGTTGTCTCATGATATGGCTGACCTGGGCGCATCATGAGCGACTCAGCTGTATGTCTGCTTCGTCCCTTGTTGCG
>FTLB01325349.1_pt1 | contig 10696 bp, 14 predicted proteins | sample 1658291 | NCBI WGS metagenome assembly FTLB01 (sample SAMEA3914812, study PRJEB12502) | metagenome | biome: forest; material: soil | place: Canada | collected 2011-07-07 | depth 0.1 m
TTTTTTTTTTTTTTTTCAAAACACGCCTAATTCTACTTGTAAACTAAGTTGGGAATATGCATCAATCTTGTCATCTAGCTTTCTTTACTAATGAACTCCTAAAATCAAAATGCGTGCAGAACGCCTCCGAAAATTCCTCCAAAGTGGGTAACAGCAAAGCAACAGCTAGGCAAAAACCAAAGGGAAAACAATGGAACAGAAAACAAAAATAAAAAAAGGAACCAGAGACGAGTGAGGGTAGAGAGAGAGAAAGGTAGGGAGAGAAAGATGGAAGGAAGGAGAGAGGGAAAAGGAAAAGGGTTGTACATTTTAGTATCCTCCACGCCATGCAGTTGTATCCGTCCGTCAAATTATAACACAATGGTCTCATGCGAGCTGTGGCCGAATCCGATGCCAGGACCATCCACATATCTTGTGCTCCGTTTGCGCCCCTTTCAAGAAAACGAATCCCCATGCCGCGTCCTCATATGCCGATTAACGTTGTCCTTCCTCCCGGTATGCCGACAACCCGGGTACGGACACGAAACCTTCTCGCTCCGTACTTGGTTCTGGCTCGCGTATTCGGGGTGGCGGACCCATAGGTGTCGACGGACGTCTCGGGCGGCGCCCTTTCTTTCGAAGCAGACCGGGCAGGTAAACCTGTCATCTGTTGCAGTGTCAACAGAACCCGACGATTCTGGAATAGCAGCGGGAAAAGCAGAAGCAGCATTCGGCATATATGGCGGCGAATCTGACTCGGGCGGCATGACACCGCTGGGATTGGACATATGAAAGTTAGGAAGTGTGGCCTGACCGTAGAGCCCACCGACGTGGTTCATGGTCTGATAGCCCAGCGGCGGTGCAGACGACGACGACGACGATGCCGCCGTCGCCCAGTCGTCGTGACCAAGCCCCTGGGAATGCAGACCAAACCCGTCATGCGCATATCCCGGATCGTGCACGCCCGTGTGGGAGGACATGGAAGCACCCGTCTGACCGTGGGAGGCTGGGTCGAAGGTTGGCTCGTCCGCATACGACCAAGCGATGCCCTGGGACTGGGATTGGGTGTAAGGTGCCATCGTTGCTGGGCAGTGCGGCCAAGGATTGGCCTCGTCTAGCTCGGACTGAGGATACAAGGCGTTATCCGATGACCTGTCCATTGAGAGTTGAGAAAAGAAAATGGCCTGACCGTACAGTCTCGTATTGTGAGAGGATGCGATAGCTGAAATCATCTGCTTCGAGTTCCGATGCCTTTGTTCGGCACCAACAGACGCGCACTGAATACACGCGCACGACTTTCTTATATCCTAACATGATATATACCGTAGGCAGTGGGCGTTTAAATTGCCGCCGCCCTTTCTTGGCATGAGTTCCTAATAGAGATATTTCACGACGGGCTAGCCGCGACGGTATGGCCCTCTCTGACATTGACGCCCTGATTCTGAATGCAGATGCCTAGCTGAGGCCTAATACCGCCAGAAGAGACCCTAATAGTCTGTGGTGCGCCATGATTATTTTGGGAAGGCAAACGCAAAACGGTTAAGATCAGTCCCTTCTGTTGGATCCGATCTATTTTTTCCCCCAAATGCTGGTGGCCCCAAGTAATTTTTGCGCCTGGGTGGCTTTAAGCCGCGATGCTCGTTGGAGGAATCCCTCACCCCCCCTTCACAAAATAGCTTGCATATTTCTTACTAACTGAATCTATTTTTGAGTAGGGCTGCATGACCAAGGCCCACCGTAAGACGGTAACCTAAACCGGAACCCAAAGGAGACTACCTTCGTATCATCACAACTTTTGCCACAGGGCTGGCTCGGCAAACGCGAGTATGTAGCAGAAAGCAGGGGCTGCAGCCAAATTGGTTTTGAGATGACCCAAATAATAAAAATAAGGATAGAGAACATAAAAAAAGATGAGAATCAAAGACGGAGCGGTGAGGAGGGGGGAGTGAGAGACAGAAACAGAGTCGGTGGGTAAAACAGGTGCCTCATAAGCCCGTCGAACTTTGACTATCAGAATCGGACCGCACCTACTCTCGATCGCGATGACCCGGCGTGTCCTTTAGATCCTTCTTGACACTTTGCCACTCCATGAGAGAAGACCCGAATATCCCTAGGCATGCAAGCACCACGGGGATTCTCCATACTCTCTGTAGCGCCTGCGCGTACGCACCCAAGATCTCGTCGACAAATTCGGGATACTTTTCGGTCATCGATTGAACGAGGCCGCTGGCCCCCGCCGAGATGACCACAGCCGGGTCAACGGGAAGGTCGGCAAGTCCGGCGGCCAAGCCGTCCTGGAATACGTTGTTCCCTACCGAGCTGAAGACTGTCCCGCTCATCGTCTGCGTGAACACCATGAGCGATGTCCCCAACGAGATATCGCTGCCGCTCAAAACCGTCTGAGGGACCATGATGGGTTGTTGTCCACCGAGACCAACGCCGAAGCCGAGAAGCACGAGTGAGGCGACCCTGGAGGATTAGCAGGTGCCTTAACAACCCCGCAGTCGTATACAATACGTACCAGTAGCCCGTGCTTGTGCTCAAGCCGAAGCGTGTGATCATTCCCGTGGCCACCGACATCAACATGGTGGAAACGAGCATCTGCGGTACGTAATATCCGATTTTACTAGTCTACTGGCTGTTAGATGAAGCCACGTAGGACGAGGGTGCGAACTCACGATGAAGCCGGAGAGCAAGGCAAGGACCGACTGGGACGCCGTGGTGGCCAAGAAGTTGATACCCGATCGCGATGCCGACGTGTCCCGGAGCGCCTGAAACCAAATCGGCACGAACTGGATGATAATAAACAGCGCTCCCATAAGGCAGAACATAAACCACATGGCGCACGCGATAGACCGCATGGTTACGATTCGCAATGGGACTGTAGCCCGGTCGCCTTGGCGTATCTGAACGAACCCCCAGAGAAGAATGGTGATGCAAAAGATGCAGAGGGTGAGGATGACCCGCCAATTGCTCCAGGGATACTGACTACCGCCCCACTGGAGCGCCAAGAGAAGGCAAACCAGGGCTGGCACCAAGAAGCTGGTGCCGAGGAGGTCGAACTTTTGGAGAGCCTGGTAGATGCTGCCGCTGGCCTTGGAGTTTGGGTTCGGAGGCAGCTTGACCAGAAAGAAAACGACGAAGAACGTGATACCCCCGAGGGGCAGATTGATCCAGAAGCACCATCTCCATGTTGCATAATCCGTGAACACCCCACCGAGGGTCGGGGCGACGACCTGGGCGATCCCCGCGGCACCGCCGATGGCGCCGGTGACTTTGGGTCGATTGTGCAGTGGCACGCTCTGGGCCAAGATGATGAGAGCCCCCGTTACGATCCCCGAGCTGCCCAGCCCAGCAACTGCGCGACCGATGATCAAAGCGAGGGAGTTGGGGGCCGCCGCGCATATGATAGAGCCAACTTCGAAGATGCACAGCGCGGTCATGAACACCCATTTGATATTGAGCTCGGCGTAGAGCTTCCCAAACATGAGCTGGAAGCAACAGGACGTAAGGAGGTAAGCAGACCCATACCATCCTATATCATCGAGAGAGTCGAACTCGGCCGTAATCTTGGGAATTGCGGTTGCGATGATGGCCCGGTCCTGCTGTCGTGTAAGCTGCGCCCTCCCAGGTCGGGGACAGAACTCACCAATCCGACGCACAGAACTCCAAGCGTCAAGCCAACACATATCAGCAGCAGAGAAAGCCCACGGGGATAGTTGTCGCCTGCTTGGGGCCTAGATCCCGCCACTTCCTTGCTATCTTGTACAGCCGCCGCATTGGATTGTTCCTCGTCAAAGGTCTCGCTGGGGACAGTTCGCGGCGTCATCTCTGTCGATAGCTCTCTCGCGGAGAGCCTTTTAGTGTATCAGTATGCTTTTTGAATGGAAACGCAACGGAACACATACTGTGGTGTCTGGGAAGACGCCTCCATCGAGAATAAAGAAGCGGGGGTCGGCTTCAAGAAACTCTAGGGAGTAATAAGGGGGATGAAGGCGCGCTGTAGTACCATTTTGGCGAGAAAAAGAAGAAGATCAACAACGAGGGCCCGGTGTATTTAAAGGGGCTTTGATTTCATGAGTCGGCACGAATCTTCTAGGCGATCCCGGCCGAGCCAGGGCCGGGAGGACAGTACCGGTCCCCGGGCATACTATGTACACAGCTGCGACCCCAAATTGGAAGCCGATGCCGACCGGACCCATCTGACCGGGCTTCAGATAGAGGGCGACTCAGTACGTAACTACACGTAGATGAGAGAGTTCCACATCCAGGAGCAACGGCGAAGAGATGAGATCGAAGCTATATAGTAGTAGTAGTAGTAGCATTTTACAAATTGGAGCTAAAGACCAGTTGCAATCCGGCTAGAAGAGTAAGTAAGTAACTAAAGCCGCAACTCATCACCACGAACAGTCGGCAGCCAAGGACTCGGCATCGGAGAGCAAATTTCAAGCCGTACGCCGAATGTACCCCACTTCTTTTTTTAAATAAGCCCCAATCAGGGACGTGGGTAGTCATGGACTGCGTGATCAAACCGTGGAAAATGAGATCCCCCTACTTACCTACATACAAATAGCTAGTATCCCCAAATTCTCCGATTGCTTACGCGTAGCCAGTACTGCCAATATTCCTAGATTCCTATAATTGACCAGTTGGTTCACACGGGGAAACGTTCTCTGCCGGGCCAAAAGGAAAAGTGGACCGATTCGGACGTCCAAAAGAGGAAAGTTTCACAAACCAACCAGGCGATTGTCTAATATCAGCAGCAAGGGGGATGCACCATATAACTCACGGTACTTTGGATCGGTTTCTCATCTTCTCCCCCGAAGCTCGTCGGCTCCTCAAGCCTATTCCGATATAACCGACAGCCTGGGAAGAAAATACACCGGGCCATTCGACGGAGATACATTGCCGAGAAGCCTCCGGCTCTGGTGGACCCGCCATTTCTCGCATGCTTCTCGTCTGCTTCCCGCAAGCGGTTGCATGAACTAATGGATAGGGACTATGCTGATGCATCTAAGGAACGATCGCGGGCATGTCATGCCTGTAAGAAGTCCAAACTGAAGTGTAATTGGACGGAGACACCAGGAGTTGGTACTTGTCTAAGGTATATCTTTGCTACCGACGCATGATGGGGGGTTCCTCCGCCTCATGATGGTTCACACGCCGATTCTCTTCCTGCTGAGTGAATCGTGCGGCGACAGGTATAGAGCAAAGAGAGCCAAGGCTAACTCTCAAGAACCAGATGCGCCCGTCTAAACCGTTCTTGCACTCTACCCGAAAGGGGGGAGCGCAGAAAACGTGGCCCGTCGACGTTTGTATTCCCAGCCCTGGTCCGGTAGGAAAGTAGTCTGACTGTTGGTAGGCGTGTCGGCCAACTGGAACAGAAACTCGATGGTATCATGTCGATATTAAGCTCTGGCCAACAACCCCAGCAGACATCAACACCACCTGCATCAGTTTCTCACGCCCAACGCAGCCCGTTTCCTCGCGAGGCCCAGACACGACGCAACAGCACCCAAGGCCCTGACACGCCCACGTCGAGCGAAACAAGAGCACTGCATGTTATTCCGCCGCAGATTCCGACTTCTACGCTCTCTGTCTTGCCATTCGACCATATCAAGATTGTCCCGGGCTTGTCCATCTCGTTCAACGAAGCAGACAGCTTGCTGGACCGTTATAGGACCTACTCTAAATTCTGCCCCTTCATTCCCGTCTCGCCTTCGATGAACGCGTGGCAGATGTTCGAAAGGAGCCCGTTCCTCCTGCGAACCATACTCCAGACCGCAGCCCCGCAAAATGCGGCCATACAACGGGACGTCGGCCGCTGGTTTCGAGAGTATATCGCCGAGCACGTGGTTGTGAACCAAGAAATGCGACTCGAACTGCTCCAGGCCCTCATTGTTTATCTCTCATGGTAAGACAGGGCTCTCATGGCATAGGGCACTGTGCTAACATGGCAAGGGGCCTGTTCCAATTTTACCTCGAATCGAAGGCTACCAGCTTGCTGCAGCTGGCGACTTCGCTGGTTATTGACCTCGGCTTAAACGTGTCGCCGATGGCACCAAGCCATGCGCCAAACAGACTGCTAGAGGACGCCAGGCGTCTCAAAGGCTTGAAATGGCGCAATGTCCACACTCTCGAAGAAATGCGGGCGTTTCTCGCGGTGTTTTATATGAACTCAACGTAAGCTAGACCGTCCAGCTGTCTCTCCCCAAGCTGCTCACACTGTCGCAGAGTCGCTTCTCTGTTCCGCCTCTTGCTTCCATTCACATTCACTAGCTACGTAGCTTACTGCTGCGACCAAATAATGGAGCAGAACGAGTATGAGTCGGATGCTTTTCTCGTCGCGATCGTGCGCATGCAGCGTGTTCTCTGTCGGATCCACGCTGCGTTGCCAGATCCTGAGCTCGACAAGGACGGGCCGAATCCGTTCTATCCCCATCATCGGGTATTAATGATGACAATTCGCGACGAGCTAGATGCAGTGAAGGCAGAGTGTCCCCTTGACATCCAGAACCACTGTACGAGCTCCCCCTTTGACTTGCCTGCTGCTTGTGGTACTAATCCAACCAAGGGCTGATAAATGCCACCTACTTCAATATCCTGACACGCCTGTATGAGCCTGCTATCTACCTCATGTCATCCAAGGCCGCCCCTCCTCGGTCCTCAAGCGACTGGGCGGTTGATACAGGGCGGAGCGATATCCTCTGGCGCGCGTTAGAGGCGAACAAGAACTTCCTCACCGCGTGGATGGCGATACCGCTTGACATGGTTTCGCAGCTACCGTTTCCTATCCAATCGCAGCTGTCCTTCGCAATCGTCACCTCTTCGAGGTTGCTGGCCTTGAGCGACGCGAACTGGGATGCCGCGCTGGCTCGGAAAGAATTCGACATGCCCAATCTGACTGAGAGGCTCGCCGCATTCTACGACGAAGCCGACAGAGTGAGCAGCCTCAATCCGTGCAAGAGGAAGTTTTGGGACGATACGCGGACGATGATGAGAGTGGTCTCCGAGAAGCTTCGGTGGATTGGTACCTGGTATTCGTCCCGGCAGGTGCTTGCCGACGAGCAGTCCGGCTCTCTAGAATCGGCCGAGCCCGATGTGACCTTTCAGTACAGCGATTTTGATGTCGACTTCTGGCGTATATTCTGGAACGACAATATACAAGGCGGCTCCTGATTACGAACGACCCTCACCGGTTGTCACATTGTAGTTGCCGATTGCTGGCGCCTATCGATGTCGGCACCGGAAGCTATGCCTCGCTGCAACGTCGGTATAGCGGAGGCCTTACCCACTCCTTTGTCATCTCATCCACCTACCTTGAACGCTTCGGTGGTTGGTCGCGCGGACACCAAGCGATACACCATCCGAGACAGCACTCGTCACAAGGGCTCCAAAACGGGCATCTTGCTCAAGGAGCCAGGGTCGAAACTGTTCACCATTTCATACCCTTCGCCTTAGCACTCGTATATACGGATCTCAACCGCTTCCTGGAATGGGTAACCTCGCCTCTGCCAAGTCACCAGATTAGCTGCGCTGCTTGCTAATATGGAAGTTGAATGACTGACCGGAGAGGCCTGACTGATGTTTGCCATCCCTCTCAAGCGTTGTCACAAAAAGCCCTCCCCCCACCATTTGGGCCTCCATGGTAGCCCAGACTTCGTCTCAAAGCTTCTAGGCCGATGTTTCCAATCGCTAGGGCAGCATAGCTGATAAGGTGGGCTTGTTCATATTACACGGGTTTCAGGAAATGCCTGGAGCACCATGGTACCTGTACGAAACAGTAGGATTGGGAGTGAACCAGGACATTAAAGTAGTTAATCTGGGCAGGGGGGGCACATTTAATCCGCCCCTTGACGAGGTATAAAAACGGAATCATTACCACTCTATAGATACAGTAACCCCAATAACCCGAACCTCTGCTCGAGCTTCCAAGCCGCATTCAGCTGTAGATGTCTTGATATACTCTTGTTACCAAATTCCCCATGGGGCGCTAACGAACTCCTGGCCGAGCCGGCTTACTCCACGATGAAGCCTTTCTGTGCGGTGGCATCGGCGACATTGTTGGCTGACAGCCCTGACGCCCCGCTTCCGGTTTCCGTCGCCGTCGACTCCGTTGCATTCTCATCGGGAGCTGCCTCGCCAGACGGCCCGCTGAATTTGACACCCTTCATCGAGTCGTTGTCATTGCCAGACGGGCCCATATCCTGGCTCTTGACACTGCTGGCCTTGCTCGCATCACCGCTGGCAGGGTCCTCTACTCTCAGACCCAGTTGCTTTTCGGCGCTGGGATCTTCTTCGTTCCCCCCTTTCCAGTTCGCGGCATCCATCTGCGGGACCGGACTGTCCACGCCCGGCTCATTGATAATCACCCCTTCGTTCTTCCGCGTCGGGACAGCAGGGTCCGACTCGACGACGCGCCAAACGACAGCTAGCTGGTCAAACGCGCGGGTCCCCTTGCGACTTGAACCCTTGATTCCATCCATCTCGTCCCATTCAATGGAAAATACCCCGTTTTCCTCCGGCTTCCCGTCTTGCTCGGGGCCGCGGCCTTCGAAGAATGTGTTAAACCATACGTGCGCGACAGCTGTGACCATGGTGAGGCCCATAGTCCCAGGAGTGCGATTCCGACGCTCAACGGCGATGTTCACGTCACTCGTCGGAACTCGGATTGGTTCATTTGGCTTGAAGATAACTGCCTGCCCCCCAGGCTCGGAAGAATCAGCGTAGGAGATGGCATTTTGAAGATTGGTTGAGGAGCTGGAGCAGGACACCGACCCGCCCTGGGTCGCTGAGTCTTGCATTAGTTCAGGTGTAGCAATCGTCTTCCTTTGGTCGCCGACTGCAAGCTTCGAAATGCTCTGTGACGATTGGGACCTGCCCTCGAAGAGATTTGGTGTTTGTATGCGTACTCTGGAGCTCGATTTGGACTTGGAAGAAACCGGCGTGGAACGTTCACCACGGCCATCTCCTGGAACCTCATCCGTGTCGTCATCCGCTTTGGCGTAACCAGCCATATCCGAGAGCATCTCCGTGAACCCCCCACTACCAGGGGCATCGCCCTCAACGACAATCCGCTCGTCTTTTCTAAAGGTGTGAAGCACTTTGATCTTCTTTCCTTGTTCGACGAAACCTTCAACCGAAAGCTTGACACCATGCCTGAGGCCCCAGACGTGGATTTCGACCACCTCGACCTCGCGGTCCACATACTTCTTCCCGTGTTGGGTCCATCGATCGACGTAGCTTATCCACCGCAGTTGGCTAGGTATTGATACACCGGAACCGAACTTGGGTCGCATCCTCCGCTCGGTGAACCTGGCCAGTGCATCCTTGGCCGTCCAGCCGCATTCGGAGATCAGGTAGCTGCAGGCCATAGTCCCGGAACGCCCTTTGCCTGCCTTGCAGTGGACGACAACTACCCTGTCCGACTTGTGCCGTCGCTCAGGCCCGCCGTCGCCTCCCTGGGAATCGCCGTCGTGAAGCCAGTTGCGCATACTAGCCATGATCATCGGCACCAGCTGGAACGGCGGGGGGTGATGGTCTGGCCACGGATAGTGCCTGATACGGTTGTATACAGCCTCATCTGGGTAGCCGGTACCCTCTGCTCGAAACTCCCAGATCGCCCAGCCATCGCCGTGTTTCGCGTCGAGGAAGGCGACGAGTTTGTCGAGGGGGTTGCGGTAGGCTCTTTGCGGATAGGTCTGGGAAGGTCCCGAACTGCGTATATCAGTTTCAAAAGCTCATCCACGGAAAAGTCAACGGGGAGAAGGGGATAAGCAAGATGGGTCGACGAACGTGGCTATAATGTTTGACGTGACATAGCAGAGATCCAGCCCAGTCTCGGCGTGCTTGGCCCGCGGGCCAGCGACAATTTGTCGAAGAAGCGATGCCATCGTCCCGGGGAGGTAAACATGAGGCAACGCGAACTTTCAGCCTTGGGATGCTGAAGTTCGTAAGTCGTAAAGTGCTACGATGGGCTTTAAGTACATTGGCATGACGAATGTACGACCGCCAGGCGAGCCAGGAACGACACTGATACGACGTCATCGAGGGACTCTTAGCAATTAGGGCAATTTTGGAAGGTGGGTGGGGCTTTCGAGCTCCCCGCTCCACCGTCAACTTTCAGGACAGCACGGACAGCTGCTGCGCAAGGCACTTCCACAGGGCACAGCAAGACAGTTTCAGCGAGTTTTTTTGTTACTATGCCTTCTGATCTCGTTAAGGCTCCCTCCTCCAAAGGCAGTAGAAGATAAAGCAGCAAGAAAAAAGTCCATACAAGGCAGCTAAACACCAGAGAAAAGCCGGCGTGCGCCTGTCCTGTCCTTCCAATGTCATGCATCCCGCCAACTCCTCGACGATAAACCCGGACAAACTATGTCGGACGTAGGGGAACCAGGTGCCGTCAGTCCAACCTCATGTTCATACGTTCCGCTCCTCCCTGAACCTGTATATATCACGCCTCTAGAAAGCCACTGCGACGCCCCCACGTGACCATCCGTCCGAGTGGCAGGTCTATCTTGCGTCCTCCATCATCTCCCTTCTTCACGGTGTTTTTTTAGGTGCACTCTTTAGTATTGGCTGGTGGCAGAGATGCAGGAGGGTTGACGTCTAGGAGGTCTTCTTGGGAACCGCCGCTCCGTTGACGTACCGCCCTACCTCGGTCGCACTGTAGAACTGTCGGACACCTCCTTTGACGCCGTCCCAGGCTTGGCGCGCC
>FTLB01001773.1_pt2 | contig 10693 bp, 8 predicted proteins | sample 1658291 | NCBI WGS metagenome assembly FTLB01 (sample SAMEA3914812, study PRJEB12502) | metagenome | biome: forest; material: soil | place: Canada | collected 2011-07-07 | depth 0.1 m
AAAACTGCAAGAGTAACAAGGTAGGAATCTAGTCAGGCCCGGCTACTAGCCAGAAAGGCTTATATTGATAGCTGGCCAGCTGGCAAGGCAAGTTGTCCAGATATGAATTGTGAAGGTGTTAGGACATCTACTTTGATCTGGACAACTGCAGTGAATATAAATATGGATTTTTTTAGTATAAAATGGGCTGAAGTTCTAGGTATCAGGCACGTCAGGTACTGTACCTGAGGTAGTTTGCCTTGCTGGGCACGTACGTTGGGCTCTTGGGGAAAACACTCAGCGAAGATCTAAAAAGGTGGGGCGATTCATTGGTTTAGTTTACCTTAAATGTTCGGACGAGCGGGAAAAAAGTGGGAAACAAAACCCAGATTGTACTTCGTATTGTACACAGGCAAGATTGATTGTCTTCGTTGAAACATGACAGCGAAATCGGTATCGGTCATAGTGGAAGGAGATAGCATCTCGCTGCAAAGCTGAGGCAGATAATAAGGTAGACAGATACTCTGGAATAAGAATCCTTCGCGCCGGGTGTTTTCGCCGAATTATCGGCGATAGTTCGCCAACGAAAATTTATGCTACGGAAACAAACCGCTTTTTCGGTGATAGGCCCTAGATGAGTAACACTGAGTCAGGCCACCCAAGTTTCCGACAGGCGATGATGATGTAGCTGCTAAGGTCCTGAAGACTGCGACCAATGAAAAGGGAAATCCATATAAAGAACTTGCGTTTATAAGAAAGGATGAAGAACCGGCAATTGAACACCCGTGCAAGATCGAGAGTGTCAGCTTGATCATCATATCCAACCATCATATCCAACTATCACCACTATTATTAAATCGGTGCTTCTCTAAGTCTCAAAGCATACATTTCGAAAACAAGAGAATAAGAACAATTAAAACAGAAATTCACAACAATTAGCTACCATGGCCAATCAGGAGAACAGCAAGTTCGAGGGCTGGGTCGCTCTAGACAAGACCGCCGCCGAGGGCAATATGGTTTGGCAGAGGTATGAGCCTAAGCCCTGGGAAGAAACAGATGTGGAAATCAAGGTCACGCACTGCGGCGTCTGTGGTACCGATATGCACATGCTCCGGTCTGGCTGGGTAGGTTGTCTTAATTAGTCTTATTCTCCCTTTCCTAGCCATGTTGCTAAGTTGCTAACCCATCAAATGCAGGGCGAGACAGACTACCCTCTTGTCGTCGGCCACGAACTCGTCGGCTTAGCCGTCCGAGTCGGCAAGGAGGCAGCACTGCAGACAGGGATCAAGGTTGGCGACCGGGTGGGTGTGGGTGCGCAGAACGATTCCTGCCAGTGCCGCAAGCCGCCACAGACGGTCGAGGACTACTCCTCCTGCGAGGCGTGTGCGACCGGTAACGAGGTCTACTGCCCCCACATGGTGTTGACATACGGGGCCAAGTACCTCACCCCTGGAGGTGGCAAGAGTATGGGCGGCTACGCAAAATACCACCGCTGCCCTGCCAAGTTTGCTTTCAAGATCCCCGACGGCCTCGCTAGCGAGCACGCGGCGCCCATGATGTGCGCTGGTCTCACGGTCTTTTCGCCACTGACTCACTTTGGCAACCACGGGCAGGGCCCGATCGACCAGCGGCTCAAGGGTCAGTCCGTCGGCGTGATTGGCGTAGGCGGTGTAGGCCACTTTGCCATACTCTTCGCCAAAGCGCTGGGTGCGTCCCGCGTTGTGGCGCTCTCGCGGCGCAGGAACAAGAGTGCCGACGCGCTAGCCCTTGGCGCAGACGAGTACATCGCGACAGCCGAGGACAAGAACTGGGAGACCAAGCATGCCAGCTCGTTGGATCTGATTCTGTGCGCCATCTCCAGCTCCGACATGCCTCTCACTTCGTACATCGGCCTCTTGAAGCGCGACGGTATCTACTGCCAACTGGGATTGCCTGACGATGGCCTATTCAAGGTTGGTGCCGGGCCCATCGCGTCCCAGCGTCGGACACTCACAGGAAGCTTCATGGGCTCGCCGCACGAAATCGGCGCGATGCTCCAAATTGCCGCAGAAAAAGGAATCAAGCCGTGGGTCGTCACGCGGCCCATGCGCGAGGCCAATCAAGTCATACTCGACATGGAGCACGGAAAAGCAAGGTACCGGTACGTCCTGGTGAACGAGGACGACTAGAGAGGAACTTCTACACCAAACATTACTGGCAGGCTGGGGTCACAATCTCTTTAGATAGGTCGGGTGGGCTATTGGGTCTAAATTACACTGTACAGGTGCAGGTGGGAATGGCAGGTTCCAGTATCTCCTTAGAGGTCACGGTAGCCAGCAAGTATTATCATTGATATGCAAAGAATAAATTTTTTACCACGGGCGGATGTCGCCACGCGCCAAGGGGGAATCGGAGATTCTCCCCTGGTATTGTTGTCTATCATATTGGGGGGGCCTAGGCGAGGGGGAACCCCCGAGACGTAGTGCTACGGCTGGCTTTGACGATCATTAACAGCATATTTTCACAGAGACCACTATCCCACTGATTATCAAGTTTTTCTTGACTCAGACCAGATTCCACAGCTCAGCCGAAACTACAAGCTCGGAGGGAGGTATGAACACCACTCTGCGAAGAGGACAACGTATCTCAAGCTCGAGAGCTGAGCAATTCTAACAAAGAACCAACGGATAGTTCAAACATCAATTTTATCCCCGGATCGATCAAATCTTATTCCCTATAGGCGCCCTATTTTATTCACCGAGTAGAGGCTGTTCAGTTCTTAGGACGCTTTAATTGGCAGACCCACACAGCTTCCTCCCGGTAAGCCTCGTTGAGCCGAATAAGAAGGCATCAGGGTGGGATCCCTCAAGCCAGCCGCCCCTCTTGGGGGGGCGAGCTCTTAAAAAATTCTCATTGCTCCTGTGGCGTCCACGCATAAGTTCCGCTGAAGTCGAAAATGGACTCGAGGGTAGCGTTTTGATTTTCACCCGGCTGGCTGCGCTCTCGCAGGCTCCCCTCCGATCCCCTTTGGCTTCCGCCTGGTTGGCTGCCGCCGCCGGGGAGCCAGCCCCAGAGCTGCTCCAAGGCAGGGCCTTCTTTGAACATGTCATGCAGCTCTTGCTGGGGATGTCGACTACTACACGGCCTTGTGGTTGGCTCGCCCGAGCTCCGTTCGGCCGCGGTGGCGGCCTTGCCTACCCTACCCGCTTCCAGGGGGGCACCAGCAGAGTTTGTTCTCATCACCTGCCACGTGCGGTATATGTAGGCAGACTTGAGCATCTCGCACGTAGCAGCTAGCTTTCTATTCTGCTCCGCCATTTCGGCGAGTTTGTCTTCGAGCTCCTTAATGCGCCCGTCCTTGCGGCTGCGGTACGCTCTCTGGGAAGCCCGATTCTGGGCTCGTCGTCGCTGAGCGCTCTACGTCAGTGGGAGGTACGGGATAGGTTTCAGGTCCTAGGATTGCGGACAACCCATCACTGTCGTTCATTTCCGGGCCTGGACTCACAGATAGCGCATCGTCACCGAGGTCTTTGTGTCCACTTCGCCTCTCTGGCGTCGGCATCTCAGAAGGTTGGGATCCGGTGTCCGTTCTGTTGTTGGTGGAGGAACCTTCTGTAAGCTCAGCCAGAGACTGCGGGTAGCTGTTTATGCTCTAGCCGCCGGCTCATATTAATACCAAGGTGAGAACGAAGCGTAGAAAAACAGCTTACCCACAGCATGGTCAAATCGTTGAAATACCTGTTTACCTCGGGATCACTGACCTCCGTCGGGGCCAAGAGGCTCTCTGGAGACCCCTGGCTACTCGGTATGCAATGATCAGGAAGCGAATTATCTGAGCTCATGGTGATAGCCGATTCGTCCTGGAAGAGGTACTGTCCAGAGCCACACCTGAAGGCACCCGAGGTCTTTATTACATAGCTTCGAAGCCACCTACGCAGCGGGTGCTTACATGAGTATCACCTGGTCCATTCACCGAACCGCGCCAAGAAGAACCCAAATCGGTGATTGCCTCTTTGTGTTAAGTGTTGACTTTTGCGATGCGACTCTGATAAGGGGACTAGCTCCCGGTCAAATCCCGGTGCGTGAGCCCGGGTCGATTCATTCAGAGCGCCAATCTGATCCCAGCTGTTTCATGCCGGTCAGAATTATTAAGCCAGTTATAATTAAATATCGTGCAGAAGGGCTGTTGCATTCCAATGGGGCGGTAGGTCAAGTGGTGAGAGGAGAGGGGAGGGGGAAGGAGGGGGAGAGTGCGTCTGCTGAATGAGCACTGACCCCTTAATCAGTTGATTCTGATTTCTTCTCGTTGGGCTTCCCTGTCTTGAATCTTTGTTAGCTTGGATAGGTTGACTTGTGGCTGATTCAACCAGTTTTCAGTCCGTCGTGGACATGACCAGCTCCGCTACAGCTCTTGCTCTCTCGGGTGAAGAGCTTTCTCCTATCCCCGGACATTGAAGAGGAAGCCCTTCTCAATGTGCCTTTCTGCTTGAGCTCCCACATCACTCGTTCGGGTGTCTCGTTTGAGATAGAGCATGGCATTCTGTCGAGCATGCCTGCCGAGGAAGGGGCAGAGTGTTGTCAGCATTTCGACTACAGATGGTTAGATGGAGCCATAGAGTTTGCGCCCCTGGTCGCAGCATGAAATCCCCAGCACCGCAACTCTACTCGTGCAGTAGGACTTAACCAGAAGATGGAAGGGTCTTAAGCGTTCGTTGAAAGCCAAACAAGGGGAACCATAGCTACCTCTGTAGTAAGCCCGTCATCAGCCGATACTTGCTGGTCGCGAGGTATAACTGTAATCCTGCGGGCCGGCCAGTCCCATTCTCCCGATACGGTCGCTATAGAGGCCCTAAAACTCTTGTATGTCTTTAGATCGAGCCAGAATTCCCCCCAGAAGCTTGTTCTGGGTTTTGGGGCGGCCGGTCTACAAGGCTCCCATGCCTTATCGAAGTGCCGAAGCCGAGACAATTGCATCTTAAACTTTCTCTTTACTCCAAAGGCAACCTTCTAAGTGCCTCTGCGGTACAATATACCCTCATGACAGTCAAGTCGAGGCCTTGTGGATTGCCAAACATTGCGGTTCATGGTGTGCAAAGGTCTGGTCTAGATCGACCAACGAGGCAGCCTGCTCAGCGATCTAATCGAGAGCCCTGAGTCCACCAGTGCGGTGGCGAACACAAGCGGCATACACCGCGGTCGGGGAGGCCTGTCGCAAGCTCTTGAGGCATCATGCGGCAACGTTCCGAAGGCGGCAACATCCCGAAGAGCCTTTCATGTATATCGGCAATATTCTTGCCGGCGTGTCGCTTCCCCTCTATCTTGGCAGGGCGCCTAAGCCCTGGGAAGTGTACAGCAGCGAGTCATTGGATCGGAGCTGCCTCCGCGACGCGCGATGTACCAAGAAAAGCGGTACACGGGACGACAGACTTTGCTCGCTCGCTTAAACCTAAACTAGGTCATCTCCTCCCGCTATTTGACAGAGGCTGCTGATGTGCATTCTACTTTTTAGATGAGCGATGTGCCACCAATGGTCAGCCAGTTTCTCTCAGGAAGCTATCTGGCTGGGCCTGTCGCTGCTGATATCCGTCTCAAGCTCAGAGGAAGAAGCTGGAACCCCATGGTACGTAAACTTGGCTGATCGGTGGAGTGTCTGTCGACCTTGGGCCGGCGAGGAGAAGACCCTTAGATTTCGTGAATGCCCTCGTCCATTCTCAACATGCCTTTGCTCCGTCAAGCTCAATTCTTTTCAATTTTCGATGTTTTCATGACCCCTTTTGGCAAGATCATGTAGAGCATGAGTCCAGCGCGGTTTAGTCTCAGAAGCTCTTTGGAACCTTTGCTCTCTCTGACCTTGTCCCTCAGGGTTTGGTCCGGTAGTCGGCGTCCGGGCACTGCAGATGCTGGAAGAACACCTTTGATTCATACCGCCAGCTTCCGCGCTCAGCGCGACGTAACATATTTGCGTCAAAGTCTATCGCTAACACGCTAGAGACGTGGAAGTCGTATGATTGAGTCACTGTATGGGGTTTCCCAGAGTAGCGGGGGGGCTGAGTGTATCTTCTGAAGCGTTCCCGACCACTCCTTATCTACCCTTTGTGTTCCAGACCGCTGGTCTCGCCACGTGTTAATCCGTATTTCGAGGAGAAATTACTCAGCCCGGGCGGGGTTTCAAGAGAGAATGAGAGCCATGGGGTGGGAGATTCGCTTCGGTCATGGCTGGCACGAAGGCGGGCTGAAAAGGGAGTCCAAGGCGATCCCCAATTTCTTCGGGAACCCTCAACTCGCAATTCTCGGGATAGCCAACCGACAGAGACACGCAGCCCAGAAAACACAGCACGAGCGAAGATGGCAGAGACCGCCGGAAAGGTATGAGTCCAATGGCCATCCCGGATAATTCAAATCCCCCCCTCCTTTCGCGGCCCATGTTGATGTTATAGACCATTGTTTGCAAGGCTGCCGTGGCTTGGAAGGCTGGCGCAGATCTTAGCCTCGAAGACGTCGAAGTGGCCCCCCCGAAGGCCCACGAAGTTCGAATCCGAGTTTGCTACACTGGTGTTTGCCACACAGGTTCGGGAAATTTCAGACTTGACCCGCACGCTGCGAGAGGGGCATCGCTAAAGAGAATAAACTGCCGCTAGACGCCTACACGCTTTCTGGACAAGATCCCGAGGGCGCGTTTCCTGTCATTCTAGGGCATGAAGGCGCAGGAATTGTCGAGTCGATCGGCGAGGGCGTCGTGAATGTCCAGCCTGGTGATCATGTTGTCGCTCTCTAGTAAGTCCTCTCCTTTTTTCGCTTTTCTTGCCCGGTCCCCTCCTATCGAGGCGAGGAACAGACATGAGGCGAGGAATAGACACAGGGGCTAACTTGGATTGCTCGAAGCACTCCGGAGTGCAAAGAGTGCAAGTTTTGCACCTCAGGAAAAACCAATCTCTGTGTGAAGATCCGAGCGACCCAAGGCAAAGGCCTGATGCCCGATGGCACGACGCGGTTCCGATGCCGCGGCACCGACATCATACACTTCATGGGCGTGTCCGCTTTCAGTCAGTATACCGTCGTCGCTGATATCTCGGTCGTAGCGATCCAACCAGACGCGCCCCTTGACAGGGCTTGCTTGCTCGGATGCGGCATTACCACTGGATACGGGGCGGCGAGAGTGACTGCGAAGGTCGGAAAGGGGGACAATGTCGCCATCTTTGGCGCTGGCTGCGTCGGCTTAAGCGTGATCCAAGGCGCAGTTGCCCAAGGCGCAGGCCGCATCATTGTGGTGGACGTGAACGAGGACAAATTGCCGTGGGCGATGCGGTTTGGGGCCACCGACTTTGTGAATCCAAAGACCCAGTCGAGCCACGAAACCATCGTCGAAAAACTGGTCGAAATGACCGACGGCGGGTGTGACTTCACCTTCGATTGTACAGGCAATGTCCACGTCATGCGTAGCGCCCTCGAAGCTTGCCATCGCGGCTGGGGCCAGAGTATTATAATTGGCGTTGCGGCTGCTGGCCAGGAGATTTCGACAAGACGTGAGTTTTATTGTTGGCGCTCTTATCCTGCTGGCATTTTCTTGAAGTCGTCCTATGGCGTTCTCTTCCTCTCTTTTATATTGATTGGAATCCCTCTTTTCTTGATTGTTGCTGTTTTCTTTTCTCTTTTCTTCTTCTCAAGTCCATCGTCATCAAGCCGGATCAGTGTTCTCCCTCTCTGCATTCGACGAGCCTTTTCTTTGGTAGCCTTCTTTTTGGTGTTTTATCCCCGATCTCCTATCGCCGATACCCTAACGCCTCGTCCGCTTGATTCCCTTGGCGGTTTATCCCTATTCCGAGCAGCCTGACCAAATAACTGCAAGCGGTTCTTCTAAGCATTTTCTCTTCGGTCCTTGCGACTCTGTTTTTCTTGTTTTACTCAATTCTGAACAACTTTGTCAAACATCCCTTCCTCCGGCGACCGTCTTTTCGGCGCCTCCTGTCCTACATCTCGTCACCGAAACCCTATCGCCGATGTTTCATGCACGGTGTTTTCCTACGTTCACGAAACATCTCCTGATTCTTATGTTGAGAGAAAAATTATGGTCAAGGTCACATGCATTTACATACAGTTACTGATGGTCTTATCTCTATAGCATTCCAACTCGTCACGGGCCGTGTCTGGAAAGGTTGTGCTTTCGGCGGTATCAAGGGCCGCTCGCAGTTACCTGGGTTAGTCGCCGACTATCTCGAGGGAAGGCTCAAGGTAGACGAGTTCATCACACACCGCATGACCCTGGGCCAGATCAATGAGGCCCTCCAGGTTATGAAGCAGGGCGATTGCATCCGAGCCGTGCTGGACATGAAGACGGTTACTTAGGCAACATAGCCGCAGAGCTTGAGAGATGTTCTCTCGCTTTTAGTAGGCCGAGTAAACCACAGGCGTAACTTCTTTTACATAGTGTAATTTGGTTAGTTAGCATTGTAGTCATTGGCATGCCGATATGAAGCTTGCTAGGCAAATTCTAGTCACTACGTGCAGCGTGGATTAACGTTCTCACAAGCCAGCGGCCAGTCCAGTCTACCCATTGATATCACGACGTAACGCGAAGACTCCCGTAACTAGTTGTCTGATGTAAGGGGCGAGAAAGCGCGATATAGTTCATGAAGCATGCTTCGCAAATACTCAATTGACAGTGTGCAGGACTGCGAGATTTCTCCGGGATCCTCCTAGCGTCACTGACAGCAAACAGCAGCGTAACTACCGAAGTCAGAGGCAGGTCCGACTAGGTGTTCGTTCTGATACACATGCATATGAGCACTGTTACTCAGCATCGGCGGGGTTCGCAGGTCGACTGAGGCGCTGTTCTCAGGATTGCGTTGGCTCTATCGGCTCTGGCCACATATAAATGGAACGGTAGTCTCCCGCTTTTGAACGACGATACGACCAGCAATACAACAAAAAGCCTCTTTCGCTTCCCTTCCTTATCGTCCGCGCCGATAAATCCATTTCCAGCTCGGTTAGCAAGATGACAACCATCCAACCTGACTCCTTGCCGTCCTTTCACCCGGTCCTAGACCATGGAATTAAAGCAGGCGATCCTTCATTCTCTGGTGGTGCCCTGCGCTGCCACTGTTCAACCGACCCGGTGGTGATAGAGCTGTCGAGCAATGTCGCGTATAACCACGCATGCGGCTGCTCTAAATGCTGGAAACCCGCAGGCGCCATCTTCTCCATCGTCGCCGTGGTGCCGACCGCTGACGTGTCAGTTATCTCGGGTGCCAAAAAGCTCGCCGTCGTGGATCCTTCGGCCACCATCCTCCGTCATGCTTGCCGTGACTGCGGCGTCCACATGTATGGTCCCGTCGAGGCGGACCACGCCTTCAAAGGTCTTTCCTTTGTGCACACCGAGCTCTCCCCTGTCAAGGGGTGGCAGGAGCCTCAGTTTGCTGCCTTCGTTTCCAGCATCATTGAGAGCGGCTTCAACCCGAAGCTCATGGACGCCGCGAGGGCGCAGTTCGAGAAGATTGGTCTCCCAACGTACGATGTCCTCAGCCCGCAGCTTATGGATCTTCAAGCTGTATTTGCGGCGAAGAAGACTGGGCGGTTATATGCGGACGCCTGAGTGGTGGATCTAAGCCGGGGGGGAGAAGGGGCGGGAATCCACAGTACGATGTCCAGGCCTGAACAAAGTACAACCATTTTATTGTATAAGAAAGCAATTCTCAGGCATTAAATGCGAGTGATGTAGCGTTTTTCTCTTTCAATCAGAAACTAGTCATCCATGGCATCATTCTCTCGTAGCCTGGCCGTCAAAGTCCGACGAGACATCTTGATGCGCAGAGTTAGGTACCTAATTACCAGAAGCTCTTACCTATTACTTATTTCTCTTCCACTTACCCTCCCTGTCCACTCCGCGAACGGTAGAACCAGAGATGGCTTGTACAAGGCAGCGTTACGTTACTGGTTAATTTCTGACAAAGTCTTGGAGCAGCAACACAGAGTCTAGCATAAGGAGCTTCAGGCTTAGTGGAAGCTCATTTCGACCAAAGAGTAGTTTATGCACCCTGTAACGTCGCTGATCGATCCCACGCCTCAGAGCCCTAACTTCCGCAGCCGGTTCCACACTGACGACGACACGAACATGACAACATCGTATCACACAATATGTACAAGAGAATAGGGAAGAAACAAAAGTAAGAGTATGGCATTTCACATCATTAGACAGTCATTACAAACACTTCCCAAAGAAGTCCAGACGCCGTAAAGCCCGATTTCCCAAACTAGAACGCAGCATGATCGTCAGGCGCGCGGGGCGAATAGCGCCAGACGCTTCCCCTCAAGCTTTTTGTAGCAGAAACTCGCTCGTCACCGTGCTTGTCGTCTTCGAGATTTCCGTGGAGGAGGAGGTCGGGGCAGCCTGGCTGGCCGGCGACACGACCCGCTCCAGCATGGCCAAGTCCTGGCCTACGGGTTCTCTCGTCGCTACCTTCCCTGCGGTCCACTGCCTCATTCGCTTCCCGGTGAAGAAGAGGACCGGGATGCCGAGGGAGACGGCAAAGAGCATGCCGCTGAACGCGCCAAACACGACGAAGGGCCCGCGGCGTTGGATCCAGGCCATGATCTGGCTGGAGAAGAAAAACGAGATGAAGATGCGCAGCGACGACACCGTCACCAGCACGGGGCCGGCCCACTGCGGGTAGCACTCGATGATGAAGGCATTCACCAGGGTCAGGCTCGTGAGCGAGCCGGTGGTCAGCAGGAAGGTCCC
>FTLB01010101.1_pt1 | contig 10689 bp, 6 predicted proteins | sample 1658291 | NCBI WGS metagenome assembly FTLB01 (sample SAMEA3914812, study PRJEB12502) | metagenome | biome: forest; material: soil | place: Canada | collected 2011-07-07 | depth 0.1 m
CCAAATACAATCTTCTGGAACAAATCTTTGCTAATGTGCTGCGAGCACGAGAATGTAAATAGCAGCCCCTCTGGTTTCATTTTATTGAAAGCCTGCATATTAATGTCCTTATATCCCCTCGCCGCCCTGTCAACAGATCCCTTGTTTTTAGCAAAAGCCGGTGGGTCTAACACGATAAGGTCGTAGAAATCAGCAGGCATTTCCCTTAAATAGGCGAAGCAATCCTTCACAATACCCTTATGTGAACTAGTAGGATAGTTAATAGTAACATTCTCTTCTGCCAATGCTACTGCCTCGGCTGATATATCCAGTGAATGCACTTCTTTAGCCTCCCCTGCGGCGGCGTATACGCTAAAGCCTCCGGTATAGCTAAAGGCATTTAATACAGTTTTACCCTTTGCCAGTGTTTTCAGTAACTGGCGGTTATCTCGCTGGTCAAGGAAGAAGCCGGTTTTTTGCCCTTCCTCTACATTTACTTTAAACCGCTGCCCATTTTCTACTATCTCAATTGCAGGGTTGCCTTTTCCTTTTATCCAACCCTCCTCTGCCTTCACATCCTGCTGGTTCTTAGAACTGCCGCTGGAACGTTGGTAAATAGTATCAAAGCCGAGCTGCTCAAAACAATTTATAAACAAGTCCTTTCTTTTGTTTATTCCCTCAATCAGGAACTGTGCTACCAGTATATTCTTATACACATCGGCAATCAAGCCTGGCATAAAATCACCCTCTGCATGAATAAGCCTATAGGAATCAGTAACAGCGCTTATAACCACAGATTTTCTAAGGGAATAAGCGTTCCTCATCTTCTGTAGCCAGTAGGCCTCGCTTTCAAAATCTTTAGGTTCTTTACCCCAGTCAAACATCCGACAGCTAATCTGGCTATCCGCAGAGTAAAAGCCATAGCCCAATACTTCTTTGGTAGAGCTTTGTACTTCTACTACATCCCCCTCTTTAGCAATAGTTGCTGTAGCTACTCCCCCGGAAAATATCCACGGATGGCGGTTTACAACAGACTTCTCTCTTCCGGGCTTTAGTTTTAATAATGGTATTCTCATGACGTAATCAGCACAAATAAAAAATAAAGTTAGTATTAATTCTCTTCTTCTTTTAAAAGCCCTTATAATTCATTAAATTCATAGTATACTTTCCAGTAATTATGAATAGTCGTTCATCTCACAACGAGGCATTTAAAATAGAATTAGAAAAACTGAACGAGGCGCAAAAGGCGGCTGTGGAGCACCTGGAGGGGCCTGTGCTGGTAATAGCCGGGCCTGGGACTGGTAAAACCCAAATCCTGTCGGCGCGTATAGGAAACATTCTTTTAAACACGCAGACCAATCCGCATAATATTCTTTGCCTTACCTATACAGATGCCGGAGTAGTAGCCATGCGTAAGAGGCTACTCAAATTCATTGGGCCTGATGCCTACCGCGTAAACATATATACCTTTCATGCTTTTTGCAACCTGGTAATACAAGAAAACCTCGATTATTTCGGAGTGCGGGAATTGCAGCCCATTTCCGAGTTGGAAAAGCTAGAGGTGTTTCAGGAACTAGTAGATTCTTTCGATGCTAAACATCCTTTAAAAAGGTTTTCTGGTGATGTTTACTATGAGACCAAAAGGCTTGAGGAGCTGTTCAACATTATGAAAAAGGAAAACTACTCTGCCAAACTAATAGAAGAAAAAGCAGACGAGTATCTGGAAGACCTGCCAAATAGGGAAGATTTTATATACAAACGCGCCAATTCTACAAAGGGGATAAAAGCAGGAGACGTGAACCAGCGCAAGCTGGATGAAGAGAAGGAGAAAATGAACCTGTTGAAGGCGGCAGCGAATGAGTTTGCCAATTACGAACAGCTAATGAAAGACAGGCAGCGGTACGATTTTAACGACATGATTTTATGGACGCTGGCTGCATTTAAGAAGAATGAAGAAATGCTGCTGCGTTACCAGGAACGTTACCATTACTTTTTGGTGGACGAGTACCAGGACACCAACGGCGCACAGAACGAAATTTTGCATTTGCTTACCGCTTACTGGGAACAGCCAAACGTATTTGTAGTAGGGGATGACGATCAGTCCATATACAGGTTTCAGGGAGCAAACGTAAAAAATATTATTGACTTTTACGATAAGTTTAAAGCGGATGTAAAAACTGTTATCATGACAGAGAATTACCGTTCCACCCAGCCCATACTGGATAGCGCCGGAGCGGTAATAAAGAACAACAAAGAAAGGCTGGTAAATAAACTTATTGGCCTAAACAAAGACCTTACTTCGCAAAGCAAAGTAGTAGTAACCGCTCCTGTAATAAGAGAATATTACAATACGCTTCACGAAGAAGCCGGAATAGTTAAAGAGCTGGAACAGCTATATAAAGAAGGTGAGGACCTTAGCGATGTAGCTGTAATATACCGAAACCACAGGCTTGTGGAAAATATTGTGAAGGGGTTGGAGTTACGAGGAATTCCATTCAATATAAAGCAGAAAGTTAACATACTCGACCTGCCTTTTATCAATTCCATTATTAATATTATGCGCTACATACACGAAGAGTATGAAAGCCCTAACAGCGCCGAATATCTGCTGTACGAGATAATGCATTACCATTTCTTCGATATCCAGGCAAGGGACGCTGCCGTTATAGCCAGGGAGTGCAACAGAAAACACGAAGGCTACAGAAAATCGTGGCACGACCTTATGCGAAGCAAGGAAAGGATGTTTCAGCTAAACCTTTCTTCTTCCAAAGCAATTGCCGAGCTAGAGGACAATCTTTCGCACTGGATAAAGGAAGTGCCCAACCTTACAGTGCAAGGCTTGTTCGAGAAAATACTATCACGCGGAGGCATTCTTACATATGCCATGAAGTCTCCCGAAAAAATATGGCTAATGCAGGTAATATCTACCTTCTTCGACTTTATAAAAACAGAAACGGCCAGGAATATGGGTATAGGTTTGAAAGAGATTTTAGCCACGCTAGATAAGATGAAGAATAATGGCATTACTTTAAACTTAGACAAGGTAGTGCATGCAGAAAAAGGCGTAAATTTTGTTACAGCCCATTCATCCAAAGGGCTGGAGTTTAAGCATGTTTATTTAATAGCTTCTGCATCCAGGTATTGGGAGGCAGGCTTTTCCCGCAGCCGTACCTATAAAATACCAGATACGCTCTCTGAAGCAGAAGGCGAGGATCGCGCCGAAGAAGAGCGGCGCTTATTTTATGTGGCCATGACGCGCGCAAAACAACGCCTGACTATTTCCTATGCTGCAAAAGAAAACAACGACAGAGAGCAGGAGATGTCTCAGTTCGTGGCAGAAATACTGGAAGGCACAGGTATTGCGGTTGAAAGAGTGAGCCTTCCTGATGAACATGTAATTATGTTTAAGGCGGAAGTAATGGTAGAACTAGAAAAACCATCTGTTCCGCTTATTGATAAAGAGTTTTTGAAGGAAGCGTTGAAAGATTACAAAATGAGCGTAACGCACCTAAACAAATACCTGCGCTGTCCGCTGTCCTTCTATTTCGAGAACATTATACAGGTTCCAACAGCCAGAAGCGAGAACATGGGCTTTGGAAATGCCATGCACTTTGCGCTCTACAGTCTGTTTCATGAAATGGCGTTATCTTCTAAAAAGGCGTTCCCGTCCAAAGAGGAGTTTTTTAAGTTCTTTGAAAAGGGAATGAAGAATTACCACTCTCATTTCAGCGATAAGGAATACCAGCGAAGAATGGACTATGGGCGTGAGCTGCTGCCGCAACTTTATGATAATTATATAAGTAAATGGGCAAAGGTAGTTGCTGTAGAATACCGTATAAATAATGCGGAGGTAGGCGGCATACCGGTAACAGGAGCTTTGGATAAACTGGAATTTGATGGCCTTAGGGTGAATGTGGTTGACTACAAAACCGGCAGTCCGGACTCTGGAAAAAAGAAACTAAATCCTCCTAACGAAAAGGACCCTTTAGGCGGCGACTACTGGAGGCAGATAGTATTTTACAAAATTCTGCTGGATAATGACCGCACAAGCAAGTATGAGATGGTATCAGGCGAAATTGATTTTGTTCAGAAAGACAGTAAAAAGAACTTTGTAAAAGAGAAGATTTATGTAAAGCCGGATGACATTAAACTAGTGATGGGACAGATAAAAGATTCTTATAGTAAAATAATGAACATGGAATTTGAGCATGGTTGCGGGGAAGAAGATTGCAGGTGGTGCAATTTTGTAAAGTACAATTATAAAACAGAACACGCCGAACTAATTAAAGCTGAAGAAGAGGATTAAATAAATCAGAGTTTAAGGATTTTAGATCAAATACTTATTAAACTGAATAGGTTAATTGATGAATTTCCATATTGGCTATTCAGTCTATGGTATTTGCCGCGTTGATCTATTATATTTAAGCCTAAACATTAACATTCATTATCATGACACTGGCAAAAGGATATGCGGCACAAAGCGCCGTTAGTAATTTAGCTCCCTGGAATTTTGAAAGGAGAGAAGTAAAACCTCAGGACGTACAGTTCGACATATTGTATTGCGGCGTTTGCCACTCCGACCTGCACCAGGTTAAAAACGAATGGGGAAATTCAATGTTCCCGATGGTTCCAGGGCACGAAATAGTGGGTAAAGTAACTAACGTAGGCAGCGCTGTAAAGAAATTTAAGGTAGGCGACTTGGCAGCCATAGGTTGCCTGGTAGACTCTTGCAGAACCTGCGCAAACTGCAAAGAAGGCTTAGAGCAATATTGCACTAAAGGAAGCTCGCCAACCTATAACGGCCTGGAGCAAGACCATAAAACGCCTACCTACGGTGGTTACTCCAATAGCATTGTAGCGCACGAGGATTTTGTATTGCATATATCCGAAAAGCTGAATCTGGCAGCCGTAGCCCCCTTGCTTTGCGCTGGTATTACTACATACTCTCCGTTAAGGTACTGGCAGGTTGGAAAAAGCCATAAACTTGCTGTAGTTGGCCTTGGCGGATTAGGCCACATGGCGGTAAAATTTGGCGTGGCTTTTGGCGCAGAAGTAACAGTGTTAAGCACTTCGTCTTCCAAAGAAGCCGATGCAAGAAAACTTGGCGCACATAAATTTGTAGTAACTAAAGACGCAGAAAGCCTAAAAGCCGTAACTGGCTATTTCGATTTTATATTGGATACCGTATCTGCAGAACACGATCTTAACCTATATCTTTCTTTGCTTAGAACAGGCGGCACACATATTTGTGTAGGCGTGCCTACTACGCCAGCGGCAGTGCATGCTTTCAGCCTTATAGGCGGCAGAAGAAGCCTGGCTGGTTCTCTTATTGGCGGCTTGCCAGAAACACAGGAAATGCTGGATTTTTGCGCAGCGCATAACATAGTTTCAGAAATAGAAATTATTGATATTAAAGATATACACAAGGCCTACGAACGTATGTTAAAGGGTGATGTACGTTATCGTTTTGTAATAGATATGGCTACCCTTTAAAGTAGTAAATAGTAATATTTTTTTAACCTAAACCCTTTAACCAATGAAGAAATTTTTTAAATGGACGCTTATTGTAATTGTGTCCTTAGTGGTTCTTATAGCCGTTGCGTTCACTTATCTTAATTATCAGAACAGGAAGAAAAGCCCACCGGGCACAGCCGCATACGACAAAGATGGAACTCAGATTACCGTTACCTATTCCCGTCCTTCAAAAAGGGGCAGGGTAATCTTTGGAGAGCTTGTGCCTTATGGTAAAGTATGGCGTACCGGGGCTAATGAGGCTACAACCTTTGAAACTAATAAGGACTTATCTATTGCTGGAAAGACTCTTCTGGCTGGAAAGTATACGCTGTGGACTATCCCCGAAAAAGACAAATGGACAGTTATATTTAATAATAAACAATATGCCTGGGGTATAGGCTTTACGAGTGGAGAAGCAAGCAGAGAACCTGAAGCAGACGCCCTGCTAGTTCAGGTTCCAGCACAGGAAGTAAATGAAAGCGTAGAGCAGTTTACTATTCTTTTTGATGAATCTAATGGACTTGCGTTAGTACTTGCTTGGGATAAGACTAAAGTAGTTGTGCCAATAAAATAAAGATTTATAACCCATACAGCAGTTTAAACACGCCGTATGGGTTTAATTTTTGATTAATGTACTTTAGAAGGGATTGGTTCTTTTTCTGATTCTGTATCTGCAATAGCCTCGGCTTTTACCTTAGAACCTATAAACCCATAAAACACTATATAAGCATAGCATATTACAGGCAGGAAGAAGGCCATTTGAATGCCTATGAAATCTGCCAATTGACCCTGAGCAAAAGGAACAACGGCACCGCCAACAATAGCCATAACTAATAGGGCTGAACCATAACTGGTATGAGGCCCTAATCCTTTTATAGCTAAGGTAAATATGGTAGGGAACATAATGGAGTTAAATAATCCTATAGATACTATGGCCCACATGGCAATATGGCCTTGCATGTTTATTACAGCCAGTAATAATAAAACTACTACAATGCCACAAAATCCCAAGGCTTTTGCCGGATTTATCTTAGTCAGTACCACAGCTCCTATAAAACGTCCTATCATTGCACCTCCCCAGAATATAGAAACATATCTTGCAGCTTCTTTCTCTGTTAAATCAGCTATATGTGGTTGTTTAAGGAAACTAATAATAAAGCTGCCAATTGATACTTCGCCCCCAACGTACATAAAAATACAAAGCACGCCAAATACTAAATGACTATATTTTAATGCTCCTGAATAAGAGCCTTCTTTTATTTTCTTTGTTTCAGATGATTTATCTATGGAAGGTAGTTTAGAGAATTTGATAATGAGCGCAAGCACAAAAAGCGTAATGGCCAAGCCTATATAAGGGTCTTTCACAGCGTCGGCTTTATTAAGGTTCATTTCCATCAACTGCCCCGGGCTAAGTTCGCTTAGTTCCCCTGCTTTAAACTCACCGCCAGTAAATATCAGCCAAGCACCGAAAAGAGGCGCCAATGTAGTGCCTAGGGAATTAAACGCTTGCGTAAGATTTAAACGGCTGGAAGAAGTTTCAGGCTTTCCTAAAATACTAACATAAGGATTGGCGGCTACTTGTAGTAGCGTAATGCCCGAAGCCAATATAAACAGGGCCCCTAGAAAATAAGCGTATATCCTTGTTTCTGCAGCAGGGTAAAACATAAAACAACCAATTCCGGCGGTAATTAGCCCTATTATGATGCCGTTTTTGTATCCCAGTTTTGATACTATTGTACCCGCAGGAAGAGACATAATAAAATATGCCCCAAAAAAGGTGGACTGAATTAACATGGCCTGGGCATAACTAAGATGAAAAACCTCTTTAAGGTGAGGTATCAGAATGTCGTTAAGGCACGTTATAAAGCCCCACATGAAAAACAATGCTGTAACAATTACCAGAGGTGTTGTGTAATTTTTGTTGGGATCAATCTGGAAATTACTATTGCCCGAACTGTGCGAAATACCTGCCATATAAACCTTGTGTTATTAAACTCTTTTGATTTTTAAAAAAACAGTTAAAGCTACTTCTTTTTGGAATTTAACGCAATTGAAATTTGCATCCAACTCCTTTTTTTTTTGATTTTTTTTATGTTGTAAAAGTAATTCATAGAAATTAATTATTAGAACCTATTACCTTATCTTTGTGCCATGCATTTAAAAAACGATCTTATACTGCGCGCCGCCCGTGGCGAAAAAACAGAACGTGTTCCCGTATGGCTTATGAGGCAGGCGGGCCGCATATTACCAGAGTACCGCGCGGTAAGAGAAAGACTATCAGGATTTAAAGAACTTGTTACCACACCCCAGCTTGCAGCTGAAGTTACTATTCAACCTGTTGATATACTAGGCACAGACGCCGCCATTATATTTTCAGACATACTGGTTGTACCGGAAGCTATGGGGCTGGACTATGAGATGCTGGAAGCCAAAGGGCCTGTGTTTCCACAAACTATTAAAACCTCTGCCGACATAGACCGCCTTGTTACCCAAAATGCTCTGGAAAACCTTGCATACGTTTTCGAAGCGCTAAAGGTTACAAAAAAAGAACTGGGCGGCCGCGTACCTTTAATTGGCTTTGCCGGGGCGCCATGGACATTGCTAGCCTACATGGTGGAAGGCAATGGTTCTAAAACTTTTTCCAAAGCCCGCAAATTCCTTTATTCAGAACCAGCTCTGGCTCACAAACTTCTGACTAAAATTACAGAAGTTACTATTTTATATTTGAAAGAACAGGTAAAAGCAGGAGCAGATATGTTGCAACTATTTGATTCCTGGGCGGGTATATTGCCGCCAGATCATTATAAAGAATTTTCGCTCAAATACATTTCTCAAATTTGCGATGCTATCCCTGAAGTACCGCTTACTGTATTTGCCAAAGGCGCCTTTTTTGCAAGAAAAGAAATGGGCTTGCTGAATTGCAGGACTATAGGGTTGGATTGGAACATGGGAATAGCAGAATCTAGAAAACTAATAGGCGATGATAAAACTCTTCAGGGGAATCTGGACCCTTGTGTGCTTTACACCTCGTATGAAGAGATAAGAAAGCATACTAAACAAATGATAAAAGAATTTGGAACCCAGAAATACATTGCTAACCTGGGCCATGGCGTATACCCGGATACTGATAAGGATAAAGTAAAATGTTTTATAGAAGCAGTAAAGGAGTACAGCGCTTAATTGGCGGCCTCAAAGAGGTTAAATTTTAAGGCTTCTTCCAGTAGGGTTTGCTTATCAATAGGAACAACGCCTATTTGTTCACATACAATTCCTCCGCCCAGGTTAGAAAGCCCCGCAACAAGCTTTGCTGGAAGCCTTAAGGCATAACAAAGAGCCGCTATACTTATTACCGTATCTCCCGCGCCAGATACATCGCTTATCTCGCGAATGTGAGCCGGGATAAGATGCTTCTCTGAACCATTATCTATAAATACCCCTTTTTCAGAAAGAGTTATCAGAATAGTATCAGCATTGAGCTGTTTTTTTAACTCTTGCGCTGCCTTTTCTATTTCTTTCCGGTCTTTCAAATTGCCATCAAGTTTAAGGCCTTCTTTAAGCTCTTTTTTATTGGGTTTAAAAAGGGAAGCTTTCTGGTAAAATAGAAAATTTCTTTTTTTAGGGTCTACTATGGTAGGCACGCCAGTTTTATTACAAAAAGCAATAATTTCCTTTATAACTTGTTTGTTCAGAGCCCCCTTGTCATAATCTTCAAAAATAACAACATCGCACTTGGCAATAAGCTTCTTTGCTTTATCAATCAGCTTTGCAGCGTCCTCTTTACTTATAGAAGTATCAATCTCCTGGTCAACACGCAGCATGTGATGGCTGCCTGCAATAACGCGGTGCTTAATGGTAGTAATGCGCTCGTCGCTTGCAATTATTCCTTCGGTAGACAGTTTGTTGTTTTTAAGAAGAGATAGGAAACTGGATCCGTCTCCATCGTTTCCAATTACAGAAGCAAGTATTGGAGTACCCCCTAAAGACTGTACGTTTAATGCCACGTTAGCAGCGCCGCCCAAACGTTGGTCTCTTTTTTGCACATGCACTATAGGAACAGGAGCCTCTGGAGAGATGCGCTCTACATTTCCCCAGAGGTAAGAATCTATCATCACATCCCCTATTATCAGTACCTTTAGTTTATCAAAGGCCTGAAATACGTCTTGCAGGGATGAAAATTTTTTTACTTTAGTTTTGCCAGGCATTCTTTTATTCTTCTCATGGCCTCCTTCAGGTTATCGTCAGAAGCGGCAAAAGATATTCTAAGGCACTGAGGGGCGCCAAAAGCGTCTCCACCAACGGTAGACACATGGCCTTCATTAAGGATATACATAGCTAACTCGCTAGCTTTTTCTATCACTTTTCCATTAAAGCTTTTTCCTAAGTAAGCGCTAACATCAGGGAAAGTATAAAAAGCCCCCTGAGGTTTATTTACTTTAAGACCTGGAATTTCTTTTAATAAATTAGATACTAAGTCTCTTCTTCTCAGGTAAGCGGCAGTCATTTCTTTTGCTGCGGTCAGGTCGCCTGTTATAGCGGCATAAGCTGCTTTCTGGGCAATAGAGCAAGTGCCGGAAGTAATCTGCCCCTGTACTTTGTCGCAAGCGTCGGCAATCCATTTTGCTGCACCTATATAGCCCACTCTCCAACCTGTCATGGCATATCCTTTAGAAAAACCGTTAACGGTGATTACTCTGTCTTTTATAGAAGGTATACTGCCTATGCTAAAGTGAGAACCTTCGTAGTTTATGTATTCATAAATCTCATCGGCAATAACAAATACATTCTCATGCCTTGCCACTACTTCTGCAATTGCCCTTAATTCTTTTTCAGAAAATACAGCTCCGGAAGGGTTACATGGGCTAGAGAACAGTATCACTTTAGTTTTAGAAGTGATGGCATTTTCCACATCCTGAGCTGTTACTTTATAGTCTTTATCAATTCCTGCGCTTACTATAACAGGCGTTCCCTGTGCTAGTTTCACCATTTCTACATAGCTAACCCAATAAGGAGCAAAAATAACAACTTCATCTCCTTCATCCACAAGACTAAGCAATACATTGGTGATGGATTGTTTAGCCCCTGTAGATACTACTATATTTTCCTGGCTAAAGTCCAGGTTATTGTCTTTCTTAAGTTTAGCGGCAATGGCTTGCCTAAGGTCTGCATACCCTGGTACAGGAGTGTAAAATGTAAAGC
>FTLB01025827.1_pt1 | contig 10689 bp, 8 predicted proteins | sample 1658291 | NCBI WGS metagenome assembly FTLB01 (sample SAMEA3914812, study PRJEB12502) | metagenome | biome: forest; material: soil | place: Canada | collected 2011-07-07 | depth 0.1 m
CATATCAGATCCTCTTGGTTCGTACATAACGGGGACCTAGTTTCTGTATAGTTCGGTAACGGTAGAGGGACGGCAGGCGGGGAGCATTATCCCCGTCTATCCCGCCAGTAGGGCACTTGTTCTGTTTTTTTGGAGTATCTGCCCATCCATCACCGATCGCGTCGACTCTAATTCGATATCAGGTGGGATAAGAAACCGACGAGCCCAGAACGACAAGTCACTTTCTACCAAACTAGGTCGAAAAGAACAAGCTCACGCATTGTGTTTTTTTGGAGTCAATTGCCACATAGAGAAAGAGTAGAGGGACTCCATCCTTTTCGGCCCATCTGTGAATAGGCTCACGTCTATAATCTTGGGGCGCCGGCACGCCATATGCTCCTGTTCCCAGGGCACACTTGCCCATACGCCAGTGCCTACGGACTGGGGTGATTTCTTGCTCGTTTGATATAGGTCGCTTACATGCGTTAATCTCAGCATTCCTCCCCTCCCACCACCCCTTTCTTGGGGATAGCGAGGGACATCGGTGGCCTAGATGGAACGTCTTTCTTTTTGGGTCTACTACTAATTGAACGGAGAGGTTCCCTTTTTTTGGTCTTTCTTGTTTCTGCTCTTGGGCGATCTCTAGGTATCTTAGGGCAAGCGAACAAGAGCAGTCTGGGCAGGGACGTGCCAATCGAAAATTGTCATCCCACATCAGCAATTAAGGCAGAACTCTAATGGCTTTGGAATCAACTCTAATGCTCTGCCCCCAATTTGTGGTGTAGCGAAATAACGTGTGGTTTTTTTTTTGCTTGGCGCCTTCGCGCCGGATTTGAGCATGCTTACCTGATCTGCACAAGGGGAGTAGAAAAGAGAGCCCGGCCATCTGGGAGAGAGGGCGTGTGACGGAGGGAAAAGGAGCCGGCGCGCAACGCTACCCGCGCCGCCGGGTTTCTTTTTTGCTCAATAAGCATGCGCCTCCAAAATGGTCCGTCCCCGGACGGCGGAAAACTGGGTTTTTCGTCGTCCATTGGTTGGCTGGCTCACGACGCTGACCCCGTTCGGGACGTGGTTAATAATCGTTTGGCCCTTAGAAGATAACCTTCGTTTGGCAGACGACTGGGTTTCGAACGGAACCGCGCGACGGCGGTGGAGGGTTACCGCGAAGGAGGTTTGGGAGAGGGGAGAGAGAGGGGGGGTGCAAGGCCAAGACAGCGCGGAACGAACAAGGTCGGGAGGATAGCAAAAATAAGTTGAACCGGCTTCCTTCCTCTCGGTTGCTAGCCCATCGTATGCGTAAACGCAACCGTACCGACCAACCTATAGTCGTCGGGTATCCCAACGGGAACCTAAACTAGGGGTTCGAGAGGGGAATGGATGGGTGTGGGCGGCTTAGAAGCTTCCTCGCAGCCAAGCTCCAAGCAGCAGCAGCAACAGAGAAGTATGCGGCGATCGACAAGTCTACGAGCTGCGAGAGAGCTGTTGAATGGTGACAGCATGGTGGAGCCCTCGCGGGCCAGCCACACCCCTCCTCCCTCGCTCTTCGCGGTCAGAGGAAATCAGGAGACGATGATGCTTTCTGGTGCTTGTGCACTGCCGGTGGTGGTGTGCACCTCTGCGGCTTGTTATCTCGATCGCATAACTGGGGCTAATGTCCCTTCTGCGATGCGGTATAGCTCGCCTCCCACTCTCACTCATTATCTGCATTGCATCTGCCTCTCTTTCTCACTCTCTTTCTAGCCTGTCTGGTGCTCGAACTTCGCCGGGGCGTGTGTATAAGACGTGTAGTCCTCCGCAGCTCAACGGAAATAATATATCACCCAACGGGAGCCTTGCTAAGCGGCACGGCGTTGAAACAGGGGCCCCGAGATATAGAGCTCAACAAGGCCCAGGGAAAAGAAGGCGGAAGGCTGACTATGTCTTAGCAAGCCGGCCCGGAGTTATGGGCTAGTTGGAGTTTGGATATGGTGCCCTTCTGGCCGTCTATTCGGATATAGAGACCTCGCTGCATTGACGGGCATACAAGGTCCGCGTAGAGGAGCCGATGCGATGCGGACGACGTGCGCCAGAAGAGAGCCCCGACTCGGTTCCGTGCTTCCTTGGGGACGCCGATCGGGGAAGTTCATGAGCCCTGCGACACACTTTCTTGGTTCCCTTTGGTCTGGTCCACATGATCCACAGGTTCCCGGCCCCATGTGCCCACCCCGCCGCCCGAAAGTCAAACGGCGAGACGGACTCGACGGACAAGTCAGAACAGGTTCAGTTGTCTGCCGGCGCCAGAGCATAGTTGTTAAACTAGCGGAAGGGAGGTGCGGAATATTATCTCATTTGATCTGCCTCGCTCTAAGATCCGATCTAGCAGCCCAAAAACTTATCTTCTGATCACGTTCCGGCAGTTTGCCGTATAAGTTAGTCTCGAGGGAATTTAGCCCCTCAAGTTTGGACACGGTCGAGAGGTACGATGTACCGAGTGATATCTCCGAGAGCGTAAAATAAACAGAGAGATATATTGTACGGTGATAGATACTTTCTAGCCCTCCCTAAGACAGGGTCGGGGAGTCATCAGATCGTCCTAACAGCTCCTCTTGACAGCTCGCTAGTAGGGACCGTCGGTGGCGCAACGCGGAGATGTGTGGTCTCGTCTCTCATCCACGGAGCATTTGTGAGTGGTCAGCACTAGGTAAGGTACCATAGGCTTCACATAAAGGCAAGATAAGGCAGTGCCTGGGTGAGAAGGTTGGGGCTGCCGGAGCATAACCGCGAGTGACTTCCAGATACTTTCTCCACGGGAGACCTGGTTTTTAACGTGACAGACGAGCCAATGTTTCTTAACCTTACCTTAATCCCGAAGTGGGCGTAAGGAAAGAGCCTCGTTATCATCTGCGCCGGTCTGCTTCGCAAGTGGAATAATAGGGTCGAACCCTTTTGGCTCTCTTTACGGCCAGTCGATCGATAGGTGCGGCAGCATGCAGCCAATGCAGTTTGTCGACTCTCCCGCGTCTGTGTTACGTAAGCTTTGTTTATGATTTGTTTTCTCTTCATCTTCTGTTGACACGCTTAACAGAGGTAGTCGAAGCAGCCAAGCGAGAGGATGCAATGCGTGCGCCTGGGGAAATGGGAAATAGGAAATGGGAAAATGGCCTCAGATTAGTAAGAACCGAGAAGTCTTAAGAATTCGATCCCTTTTCTGAAAGATTCACGATCTCAGGGTCCAGAATTGGGGTCCAGCAAAGGAGGGGAAAGTGGCCCTTGGCATTGGACCCTCAGACCCTGAAAACAGAAATAGGGAAAGAGCGACGATCCGCTCAAGGGGAGCCACTGCCAAATCCCAGATCCATGTCATCGCAGACGACCCACGGAACTTGCCTCGCTGTTTCTCTGCCACGGGAAGGAAACGAAAGGCATCAATGCACTACTCCGGGTTCCTCAGCCGCGCTCGTCCCGCAACAGCGAGTAGGCTCATGGAATCCAATAATGCATCTCCATACTCCATCTCTGGACTTGGCCCATGGGGCAGCCCTGTGTTTTCTCGCCCCTCATCGCTCGGTCATACACGTATCCCCTCCAGACAGGTTCGAAAAGGCTCTCCCCTGGATCGCCCTGGGTTGTGTTCAGCGAATGATGGCGCAGCTGGCTCTGCTGTGTTCCGTGGAGGCTGAGCTGATCTTCTCCCCGTCCCTTGGCGATTCCGCGAATCTCGCTCGTCTCGGCCGCTCCCTCATAGATCCAGCCATGCCGCTCGCTCTTTACCTTGAATCTTTACCTTGTTGGTGGCTTGGCCTATACCTCCGGTGTCCGGAGAGCCGCTACCTATATTTGCCCTCTTTTCTTTGACTTGACCCTCCGGCAACGAGGATGCGACGGACAAGCCTCCGAGGGCATGTGGTGTCCATCACATGAGTTGTACCGAGAAAGCCTGAGTGTGATCTGGCCATTTGAGGCAAGGTGAACACATCGGCATTGCCTGGCGCCATGGATCCCCGCTTCATAAGAGGTCAATAAGTGTACACCTGGCCTCGGCCGGCTGGCCATAACCCTTTTGGCGTGCAGAAAGGAACCGCTGACGTGCGTAGAGAATTGCTTAGGAATAGTGCGCAAGACTCCTACGAGGCTGGCTGGCCGGCAGGCAGGAAACCGGTCCTCGCGAGAAGGGTGTGCCTCTAGGGGGATGCATGCGAGAAAACGGAGGCAGCAGAGCTCTCCCACGTTCCGTCCAGCCTCCCGGTGGCCGGAGACCGGTCCAATAAGGTGATGCGGGCCATGGCCGGCAACGATGGGGGCGGTGTGGGGATGGAGAGACCCGTCTGTCGCCTCCCGAGCGCTGGAGCCTCCGACCCCGGTCGATCTGCGCTGCAGAAGGCTTCTAGAAGACACTCGGCTTGAATTTAGGCATCGGGACTTTTCGCTTCGACAAATGTCTTGGGGATCAGGGTCCGGGCCAGGACTCAGGCATCATCATCCTGCCGCACCGGCACCCATTCACCCCCCTTTGGCCACATTCGACTGCTCTACGGGATGCGCGATGATAAGATAGCTGTATTGCATTCTGCAATGCTGGGGAACCCAGCGCATGCAAGGCCAGCCCAGACGCTACTGGCCAGTGTGTCAGCCAGCTGCATCCATCCTTGCATCTTCTTAGTAGTTGCTGCTGTTTGCTCCTCCGAGGGAGCCTCCAGCTTCTTCGTGATAGGTGCGCCGGCCAGTTCATCCTTGTTACGGCCTCTCCAGGTATTTCCCCTTCCGTCCATTTCACTCGTCGTGTCAAATCAGGCCAAAGCGGCCAGATGATGCTTACATTTTCCGTGCCCATCTATCCAAGACACTAGCAGTGCCAATTCACGCATTGAACCCTTCTATCGCCCTTGGCCGTGTGCATCTTAAACTTTTCCCTTCCAAGTTTCGTAAGCGCCGGGGCGAACGACGCCGACTGCTGTGGTATGGGTAATGCTCTGAGGACGGCGAGGGAGAAGTGACTGTATCACTTTCTCCCCGAGTTTTGCATATCGATTAGGCGAAACAAAGGATCAGACTAATCTAGATGTCGATCTCGCCCAGCGAGAAAAAACAGTCTTTCTAATTTTCCCGTCGCTCTTTGTGTTCCTAGGTTGATCTTAGGTCAGGACTTGCATTCATGGATTATATCGACGAATCGAGAAGAGCTAGTTATTGATGGTCGATAGGTGCAGTTAAGGTACAGTACAGTAATTTGCCCCGTTTCTCCCCAGAGCGGCTGAGCTGCTCGCCTTGCCCAGAGCCCGACTCGCTGGGCGGCCTAGCTGCTGCGCCGCCCTCGGGCCCGTGGACGCAAACTCTCCAGACTGCCAAGTAAGCTTATTCGCGTGCTGCTCTTTCTGGTAGACGTCGCGGGGTTTAGGTCACGCAGTTTTACCCGCTGTAATTTCTTTGTCCGTTGGGATCTCGGACACATTCTGACCCGTGGTAAGGCAACACCGTCATCCTTGCCCCGCGCTTTGTGGTTGGATGCCACGATGATGACCGTGATGATGCCCCCAGGGATCTCCCTTCACCGCACATGGCGCTGTGCTCCTGAGTGGTCACGCTAGGTATACCAGAGTTGGCCGTGGACCCAGCGACGGAGTCTGACCATCCTGCAACACAGATTCCAGCCCCTCGGAGAAGGTTGGGTCCTTGTCCGCAGCAGGACGAGCAGCGGCAGCAGCAGTAGCAGTAGCACCGAATATCTTGGGCAACCCCGGAGAAGAATTGAGGAACTCTTCACGCAGTAGAGCCCGGTGCGGTTCAGCTGACGACTTACACTCCCCTGACAACTCAATCTACGGGAACCCCCTTTTAGTAACTACCGCAAAGGAGGTCTTTTGTTTAGCCACTGAAGACAGGCATCTCCATGCCTTCCAGACACCAGCTTCCCTCCGCTCGACGAATGCAGGCCGAGGAATACCAGGGATGTGCAACAAGCCCCCCGAGGCATTGCTCGGAATGCTCACAGACCATGTCCCATCCGCCTCGCGTTCTAACGGAACTGGTGCAGGGGAGTCGAGTGATAGAACAACGGTCTGGTGGTGTGGCTGTAGATGCGCAAATTACGGAGGCAGAGAACATCGAGCGAGCATGTTGTCGAGCGTTTTCATCTCAAACCAAAGCCCGCCAAGTAAATGAGTACTCCGTTCGCATTCGCGGTCGTCGTCATACTAGTATCTGTCGAACGCGTAATAAGTCTGGGCTTAGATGCTAAAGGCGAACGGTTAAGCCCTATCTGGCGCATTTTACTGGGTCCATCTCGCACCGCGGCCCAACCCCGAGACCGATCGCGAAGAAATAACTACAGTGCATACAATACGTTATGCCAGGTCGAGTAATGGGCCACCATGGCGACGGGAGAAACAATGGCCTCTCCAATGCATCGTGTATTTAGCTCTCTCGGCACGGTTTCGTTATGCTGCTAAGCTGCTGCGCCCACGCACATCGCGCGTGGTCATTGTCGAGGTACCGCCCAAGTCACTAAATAATGTAGTTAGGGGGGTTGCTCACACGGATGCACGACCGCCCACACCATAACGCATGCATCCAAAACGGAGGCTGCCGAGACAGTCGGCAGACATTTTTTGCACTGAGCAAAGATGCTGCAGCATGTGGCATGATCTTGCCGCAGTTGCGCGAGTAGGGAGGGGCTTGCTCGAGTCGCGCGCAAGCCAAGCGTGCCTCGTAGTTATCTTGAGTCGGTTCTGGTTGTCTGATCCTCTTCCTTGTCCTCCTCAGGATCACTGCAGTACCCGGCCAAGAAACAGCCCTCCTCCTCTCCCAACAAATATCACGGATAAAAGAGCGATGCTTTCTTTAAACTATTAGCATCCTCCTCCTCGAGTCTCAGCGCGAGGCTTCCAACCCCAACAAGAGAGGGTGAGCAGCCCATAATTATTATCTCGGGAAACGTAACCAGATAGAGAAGTAACTTCATGGATTCCATAATTCCGTCCCGCACAGCACATGCTTGCGACGTCGGTCAAACCCCTCTGGGCTGGGAACTCTGAGTCGCACAGCCAGCGCCCCCGTGGCCGATCCGCCCAGCAGCCCAGGCTTGGCTTATCTTGGCAACTTGGAATCTTTCTGGGATGAGATTTCTCCCAGCGGACCGATAAGAGCGTCCAGAAGGAACTCTCATTGCGCAATGACGTCACTAAAAGAGGCTCCCAGAGGGATAAAGATATCGAAGATGTACAAAGAAACCTAGAAATATGACTCGGGCAGGGTCTTTCCGATCAGCCACAGCTTTGATCGCTCTGCAGTGGTGGCTTGGGAGACCCTCGCGAGCCTCGGTCCAGGATCCAAGACGTACAATGCCTTATCTACTCGCCACCTACTAATTGATTACCGTACAAGGAAGCAAGGAATGTACCTTGGGTACTTTTGAAGTTCACCCTGCGTACAACAAAGTGTCCGGGTGGTGAACCCTGACTCAAGTTTCAGTCCACAGGTTCATGATTCCTCACATGCTAGACACTGTGATGGATGGTGATCGCCCATATCGGGAGGATGGATTCATTGGGAGACGCTTCTTCCCGTCAAGCTACTGTGGACTAAGGTAGTTGTTTAGTGGAGAGTTGGTAACCTTATCGAGGGCGGGATCGTAGCCTTGGGAGCGCGGCGCTCTGCAAGCCTTGAACCCTCGTTGAGGCCCCTTATCTTCAACCCCTCCGTTAATCGGACCTGCAGATAGTAAAAGCCTTGCTGATATGTAAACTCTGATTGGCAGAGGAGAAGAATGATAGGATGAACACAAACAACAGTGTTAAGAGTATTCGATACGTTGTGTGGGGATGGGGATAGGTTATGGAGGCTCTGTCTCTGTCGATGACTGTGAGCGAAGGGCAGCGGCGCTCAGATGCCATCTTAGTAAATAGAATGACTGGACAGGATGGAAAAAAGATCTCTCGCAGAACCCATGACTTCATAATAGATGTAGGCATTTGTTAAAATATGAAGAGTCAGGTCAGATCATTCAATACTGCCAGGCTGAGGTGACATGATATCAGGATCATGGTGTAAGGGCCATTGCATGGGCTCAATCTAGTGGCGTGATGTTGAAATATTACCACGAAAGTCTCCGGAAGCTCTGGGCCTGGCGCCAGCACCGGCAGTGGAAGCAAACAGTGATTGGCAGTGCATTGTCCCGAGAGGGAGATACTATATGAGTGTTGAGTATGACAAGAGGGGGAACATGTTTCCTACAATTCCCAGCTGATAATATCTGGCTGGTACGAACTGCTTCTCGGTCTCCTATAGATTCTCTTGTCGCTACTGAGAGGCCCATCGACGGTCTTGATAGTCCTATGTTCCCAAAAAGGATCCCTCTCGCGGTTAATCTGGTAGCTTTCCGCCGTCTACTCCCCGCGAGCCTTAGAACCAGAGACTTCAACACAGCTTCTTACTCTTTGACGATGGTCTAGAGCTTTGTCACCTCCGCAGAGCTACCGTTGTACAGGGCGTACGCACGAGCGGGATAATGACAAGAACGGACAAGGGAGTCTGGCGCACAAACTCTCGCTGAGAAGCCACTATACCGTGTAGAAACACTGTTGAAGTCTCGGTGCCTGGCGAGCAAGCTGTCTGGCACTCTCGATGGATATCCGAGCACACAGGACCAACCTAGTCTTGTCACTGTCTATATCCGCATCTCTGGGGCTCTAGGTACCGCATTCGACTCTGCATTCTCCGCGAAACCCGATGGGCGGAAGTGAGGCCGACTCCGGATCCCGTCTGTCCAACGGAAATGTCCGACGGAGACAGATTAGGAAAGACGGCTGTCAGGCGTCCGGACACCATGAAGACGGGCAAACCCTGATACGAAGCCTAGGGTCCCTTCTCGAATGTCCGATCCAGTCCCAGATACCCCTCCCCCTTTCTCTCCGCTGAGGTGCCAGTAGCCACGTGGTAGTGACCAAGAGGCGTGCTTAAAGACAAGAGTGCCTCCGCATACCGATGCGGTCCTTGGCCCCCCCCGTAGGAAACTTCTTGCTATGCCGTATTTCGGTCGGTTACAGCAGTACGTGGCCAAAGGTGCATCTCACGGTAGGACACGTCAGTTACCCCGTGAGAAGGTAGCCGTCAATTCCCTGTAAGACGCTTCTGCAAGCTGAGCATGATAGGACAGAGACCGAGACGAGCTCCATTGGCAGTAGAGCCACAGGCGATCCTCGTCAGGGGCAGTCCTGGCTTCCGCACTGAGTGACCCGAATACACAACTATCGCATTCTCACCCCGAAGGAGAGTGGGATGACACTCTTTTCATTGAATCTGCAGTGTACTCTCTATATCTGCCAAAGCTTTAGCCATGCGCGCACGGTATAGCGAGATGTGATTTAATGTACCAGCCCCGGATATCGACCCCAGATGCCTCTTACAGAGGAGTTATTCGCCGCAGAGCTGCACCCCCAATGCTCAACTGAGACACTCAACTCACTACAGAGAAGAACAGGAGTATATCCTCCATTGGTATAAAGCGGTTGACAGTTAGCCTTAGCTGTGTTATTTCCGGTACCTCGTTTTAATACAGCTGTCAGACGGGTAAGAAGTTGCCTGAATGTCCTTCTGGTACGCAGACTTGTAGTAAGACCTTCGTACCGATTCTAGGTACTCCTTTGAGAGTTAGCGCGTGCGATAGAGGTGGTCGAGGCAGAGGTAGTGACACTGTGACCTGCCCTACCATATCTAATACCCCATTACGTCGTGTCTGAGGTGACCCTGGCACTACAGTCACGATAACACAAGACATGGACATGCTTCCGTGGGGATCGCCTTCGGGATGCGTAGGTTTGCGTGCTTTTCTTTTGCGTGAGCACTCTTGTACATCCATCTGATTGTCACAATCGCCCACCTTGAAGGGCTTCCAATCCCGCCCGGCGGATCTGGAGCTGGTCACACCGAAACGTACGAACGCTTGGGTTGTTGGCAGATGGCCTTTCCTCGTGCGATCCGAATTTTACCCTCTTCCCGTCGTAGTGCATGCAAGTGATGTGCGATCTGTAACTGTAGCTCTCTGCCTGGGATGCAAAGGCTGGGGAAGACAGCTCTGACATTGTCGAGATGGAATAGATACCGAGAGCTTCCAGGATAGAGAGAATCACTCTCTCCCTGATACTAGATGGTTCGAAATGCCAATGGTACATTGATGAGTATATCATACCGCTGAATTGAATCTCTGCTCGGAAAACCCCTGGGGATGAGTATTGGTCTCGACTCAAACTTCTTCACTAGCCACTCTCCTGCTGAGAGGACTTTACGAGACACATGCACCTTTCTAGTAGCTACGACGACATTTGGGTATCCATTTCCCTGCCTTGTAATAATACTGCTCCGCGACTCGGGCCCGTCCGTGGAAGCAGACCACAGGCAAGTCTTCTGGCGTGACTACGTGGCTTGACTACGTGGCTACGCCTCGCAGCAAACAAGTCTTTCATCTGATTCCCTTCGCATCCTCCTCTGTGGCTATCCAGGATTGCCTGGGTGCACAACGTCAACTTAATATTGTGCCCGGGAAGGCGGAGGCGAAGATGCTCCTGGAGACTTCTTCAGCCATGTATGAACACCTAAAGATGAGACCTCAATAAAATGCCCCGATTAGACGTGGGAAGCCCGGATCCATCTTGTGTCCCGAGACCACTCTCAGTCCTTCCGCCTCAACCTCGTCCAGTACCAGTACCACCACTCCCCATCCACGTCATAGTACAACAA
>FTLB01000341.1_pt2 | contig 10688 bp, 13 predicted proteins | sample 1658291 | NCBI WGS metagenome assembly FTLB01 (sample SAMEA3914812, study PRJEB12502) | metagenome | biome: forest; material: soil | place: Canada | collected 2011-07-07 | depth 0.1 m
CCCCATGCATGGCCACGTTGCCGTTCCCTGGCACGACACGACCGCTGTGTAAAGAATATTCGAGAACAAGCATGACCTTGAGTAACAGTCGTGGGGGCAAAGGCAACTCGTACATGTGCCGTCAAGGCCCCCCTAGTTATCGTGCTGAACGAGATCGGTGTTTATTGAGAGGCTACTAGATCCTAAAACGATTTCTCAAATCACCTTAATGCCCTGGGCCTATGTTAAAAAAAAGGTTGGGTCAAACCCGCATAGTAAAGTCGTCTCTACCAGAGTTCTGTTCCCTGACCCTAGCTACGTTCAAGAAGACCAGGTCTGTTTTGCCTCCTCTCCCCCCTCGTCTACTGCTGGCGGGCGGGTAAGACGTGGGAAAGAGAAGCAAAAGAACTGTGGACAGTCATATAAAAAAACATCCCACCACTAGCCTGTGAATGGAAATTCCAACTCCTGCTCAACCAACAAGAAACCTGTATAAGCGCGCCCGGGGTATCCTCAGAACACGCATCTCATGAGGCACCTCCGCCAGTGCTGTTAAAAAGTCCCTCTCTTTCCCCCAACTCTTCGTGTGCTTGAATTGGAGATGAGTTCAGTCATTGTTCGTGCCCAGCCCAGTTCCTCAGCCCCAAACATCGAAGCATAGATTCCGAGCCCGGGGGGCGTCATGCTCGCAGAAGATAACATCAACATTAAAACGTCGCCAAAGCCCCTGCAGCCCCTCATGTGCCTTTCGAGAAGCCAAAAAGTAGGGACCATGCGAATTAACCCCCTCCCACCTGTCGACGTTTTTTTTTTCTTTCTTTTCTTTTTCTCTTAGGTCGTGTTCATCCGTGACTGTGTCTCTGTGCCCCTGTGTTTGTACGGGGGTAGCTCGCTTGCAGTGAGTAGTGGTATGGTTTGTAAATCAGCGAGGAGACTTCTGCTCCTCCGAATCGGGCGAATCGGGTATCTCCTCGTCTGGCTGGTGTCGCATGATCTCCACACTCTTACCCCTTGCCGGGAATGCATTTCCTCCCCCCGGAGGCTGTTGATCGGTGCTGGGCGACTTGTTCCTCTTCTCGGTCTCCTTATTCTCCTTCTTCAGGTTGTGCTCACGGACTTTGTTCTTGATCCAACCAGCCAGGCCCTTTCCGTCCTCCTTGCCCTCCTTGCTCATCGAATCGTTGAGAGACGCGCCATCCCCGCTCATGAAAGCGGGATCAGAAGACTCCCCAGTGAAGCTTCGTCGCGGTTTGTGGCCTGAGCTTCCTACCGTGCTGGAGCTGACCTCGGCGTGCGAATTCGTGCCCAACCTCCGGTGCGGCGACGTGGGGATAGGGCCCACAGGAGGGGAGAGCTCCTCCTTCCTCCGGGAAAGCCTCCATCGCTTCTTCTTGTCCTTCTCCTTCTCCTGGCTCTCGGTCACGGCCACTGGCGCCCCGACAGGCTCGTCCACTTGATCCAGGTCGGATCCTTCGTTGAAGGAGCTGTGTATCGATGACGGTGGGGACTTCTTGGGCTTCAGGTTCTGCTCGGCGCTCTGGGGATGGAGCGTGTTGCCGCTGGCGGCGGGGGTCGCCGATGCACGAGGCGTGAGTTCCGACGGAGTCTCGGTCGGCGGCACCTCGGGCTCCTCCCTCAGGTTGGACGCAGCAGGAGGGAGCGGGGCTCTATCCAGCGGGTTCGAGACTTCGAAGCTGGGGGACGCTGCGGAATGCGAGAGCGAGGCTGTCGAGCTCTGGGCGCTCGGGTTGCCACTGTTGGGGAACTTCTTCTTCCGGAGCTTGTTGGGCTGGCGCAGGCTGTCGCTGTCGCCAGTCGGAGATCTCTGAAATAGGATTGGGAGTTTGCGCTCTTTGGACGGGGTAGGAACTTCTGGGTTGGGGTCGAGCACGTGGTCCTGGCTGGTTGGGGGGATGAGTTCAGATTCGCCCGGAGCCAGGTTCGGCGCCGACTCGTCAGCCGGCGGTGTTATTATCTCCTCGACGAGTGCCGGCGGATGCACGACGGTTGTTGCCGACGGGGTGACCGGGGTCAGCGGCGCAATCGGAGTCGACGAGTGGTCGCCATGCCTCTGCAGCCTCCCCGTCTGCAAGGCGGGCGATTTCTTGGAAGGCACCGTGTTGCTTCGAGACAGTCCGCCTCCTGTGCCACCGCCAACTGCCGGGCTGCCGGGGCTGGGAGCACCGTTGGAATGGCGAGACCGCCTCGACGAGACAGACTTGTTTCTCCTGAGCTGGCCATCCTTGGCCACGCTCTCTGCCCCGGCGCTCGCGTTGGACGCTGTGCGGACCACGCCGGACGACCGTATCGGGGTCGACGGCGCACGGGCGGTGGCAGGAGTTTCCCCTTTCTGCACCGCACGGACTGTATTCTCGTCCGCGGCCGTCCCTTGCATCCCGATGAGGAAGTGGTCCTGGTTCTCGATCAAGAAGATGATGACGCATTGGTTGAGGCGGTACTCCTCGGGGGCCATGGCATGGCTCGGATGGGAGAGCATCCCTGGTTGAAAGATGGCAGCTAGGTTCTGCGAGTTCATGCGGTTCTGCTCGGCCTTCGCCGCGAACACGGCGAGAAGATCGAGGATGTAGAGCAGAAGCTGCCTGTTGAGAGGGGGCAATTCCGTTATGAGCTGCTGGTATCGGGTGATGGCAAGGTCCATGTCGAAGTTGTCGACGAACTGGGGGCCGTCCGCATCGCCGACAGCCTGCTTGGTAGCGCCTCTCAAGGGTTCTCGGAACTTCTCGTAAAGATGCAGAGGCACGACCGGCTCGGGGAGGTCATTGAGATAGCGGCGAAGTACGTTGGCCGCATCGTGAACCGTGTACCCATCCCAGACGAGTCCTTTGCCGTACCTATCGGGCGAGTCGAAAACCGTCTTCAGTTCCTTGATTCGCTTCTCGGATCCGCTGAGGCGGAAGATTCCTTCGACTTCGGTGGCTGTACAGAGAGGGAGAGGGAGTGTCAGAATAAGGCTCGAACTGTGAGCGACGGGGCCGGGCCACCGCCTGAGGGGAAGGGGGAGGAAGAGGAAGAAGAAGACGTACCTTTCTCTTTCAAAAAGACACCGCACTTTGCAACCACGATCGGGACATATCCGTAAATGTAACTCTTTCCATGCTCATCAACGAGTGAGATGGCAACATTGGCGTAGGTTATACTCTGTCGAAGGGGGACGCCGAAGATACCCTGGGGTCGGGATTCTGTTCTAGTTAGCTTTCCGTCTTACACTTAGGTACGCGGCAACCACCCAGACCGCGTGCAAGAGGCGAGGCGCCCGTAACCCGAGTGAAGGACAGTGATGATAATCAACTGGGAATATTTCACTAAGGATGTTCTCCGCTGCCTACTGCGGCACCATGGACCTCCGCACTTGCAAAGCACGCGGGGCATTTGCGTCCAAGCGCGGGCCGGTGCACGTTCTGCGGCCGGTGCAGGGAGGGCGTCGCGACAACCGTCGCGAGCTGAGTTGAACCAAGCTCTCCTTGAATGCCAAGTGCGCGAACGAGTTGGGAGTGAGATGGGGAGAAAGGGGCGGCGGGGAGGGAGAGAGAGAGAGGGATCGGGGTTACTGTACCCTGTGGTTCTTGGTGCTTCGAAGGAAGCCGGAATCCCTTCCACCACGATTTGAGGTCGCGTTTGCTCGGGGGGGAGGCCTGCCCTTGTGCAGGGTGTTGAGTCTGAGATGGATGCTGCTGCGAAGCAGGCGGCGGTTGGGGAGCGGCAGCCGTCATGGTGACAGCGCGACGGCGGCAACCGTGCTACTGCCCGGGTTCGCCTTTTGGGGTAGTAGTTGGCTGACGACGGAGCTTTAGTCGGAAGATGCAGTGCGACGCGGCGATCGAGTCGGATGACAAGAAGGAAGGGAGCGGCGGCGTCGTGACGACGAGCGGATCGATGTAGGAGAGAACTGTTCAGAAGCCGGCGGGAGCTGTGTCTGACACTAGATCTGGGTAGTGTCGGGTTTCGTGCGACGCGGTTGCACTCATGTCATTTGAACCAACGTCTCTCGCCCGACGGGGTTTTCAAGGTTCGAGGCTCGAGGCTGAAGGAATCTTGGCGATCGGGACAAGCTGGTACGATGGGAGGAGAGCGAGGAAGAGGGGAGGGGGTGTGTTGCGCGATCCGGGTGTAGGTTGTTATTTTTTTTTCGGGATGCTTCGTTCTGCCGCAGAAAGTTTGATGATGGAATAGTGTGCGACGAAGTTGGCGACAGAGCGGGAGGTGGGCTGCGGTCCTTTTTCCCCAGGTAATTGGGCGACGTAGGAGCAGGGAACTGCCCAAGCTTTTTCAGGGACCCTCCGTGCGCGGTGGGCCAGAGACGCACTGTCTTTTAAAATAAATCAATTGAGCGACTGATTTTTTTAGAACCCCAGTTGGCTAACGGCGGGGCCCCCGTCGCCTGCTGTCGGTGGGTGATAAATGCTGATGCAGCGAGGTGAGCGAGTCGAGTGAGGCAAGGTACAGCATAGTACAGTACCCACGATAATAGCGCAGCTTCGAAACCCACTTTAGATCCCAACGCATCGGAGGCTCGGGAGCAAAGCTGCGGCAAGATTTGCGATGGCAGTTGAGGGGATTCAGAAAGGGAGGAAGATGGATGACCCAAGATGAACCCCTGAATGTGTTGTAACTGGTGCGCCAAAAGCTTCCAATAATCTACGGACGCGTAAAGCCTGATTTGACCTGGGTTCTTTTCAGCTTTCCTTCCTGACCGCAAACTGGCAGGCTGCAAGCTCCAGGCGATTAATTAATTATTACAGCAGCTGGGCCGTAAACTAAGGCATGCAGTCATTGCAGTGGTCTTAGCCAAAGGTTCTGTGCCAACTACTGTACCCAAGCAACCAAGGGTAAGGTAGGTACCGTATGTACCGTAGGGTAGAGTACAGTAGTTATGTATTATCTTCTCTTTACATAACCTGACGTTCATTATGTTGTGTTACCTCACCTACCTTAACTTACCTTAGGTACGGTAGCTGGGATAGTACCTAAGGTACATTTCACATAATGCATATGGAAGTAAGCTCCCAAGGTATCTTGCTTTGGCATTTTTGTACGACACGTCGAAGCAAAGCATGCCTACATGCTAAGGTCAACATACAAACATGCCTTGATACTGGACCTACAGTACTATATATTTTACGTCCCCGACGTCCCTTAGGTAAGGTACTTGGCTCGACCATAGCTAGATGACTCCCCGGAGCCTTGCACCCCCCGTCTTGCTTTACCGTCGCTCTGTGGCTTGCTCGTCAAGCATCTGTAGGGAGGCATTTTCCTTTGTAGATGCATGCCTGATATTTCGTATCTTGTTCAGAGGCCTGTCAAAGCTTGACTTTCCGTCGTTGGGGTGAAAGGATATCTTTTCTCTCTCTCCGGTCCCCCCCCTCCCCAATTCCTGTCTCTCTCTCTCTTACTCGCAGTCTCTGGCCCTCTCGCTCCCCTTCTCCGTGGTTGCTCGGTTTCAGTCAAGACCCTCCCCAATCTACCCAATCTAAAGGGAGCCATTTCCACCGCTGATCATCGGCACTGGAGAAGATGTGTACCTAGCGGCGAAGCTACCTTAGCTACCACGGCTACCTAACCTTACCTTATCTCGCATGACTTAGACCGTTTTCTGTGCCAAGTACTGGCCCCAAACCAAGGAATAGAACCATGCGGCAGAGCCCATGTGCTCCCAGCCTCTGTTTGCAATGACTCAAGGACCTGCGCAAGCATACATACCCAGATACCTCAACAAGCTCAGGTAGGTATCTACAGAGTCTTAGCTTCCCCCTCTCCATAACCAAGGTGCTGTACCATATTGCGTGCCTTGTTGGCCATTGACCCATTCATTTTTTTTTGCCTTTGCCGTCCCCAAAAGCGACCTAGAAATTCTATTTTTGGACGGGCTCTTTGACACGCCTCCAACGTGGAACCAACCCTCTGCAGAGAGACTCGCGAGGCTCTCTTTGTCTACAGTGGGGCATGGAATGTTGGAATTCTTCCAATTCCAAGGGAGCGAGGAGAGAGGCGCCAAAGGGGCGAAAGGCAGTTTCACCAGAGAGGGGGAGAGAGAGCGAGCACCTATCGTCACTGGTCAACTAATCATTAGCTCGGAGAGTACGAAGTAGAGAGAGAGTGAGCGAGCGAGCGACGGACGGAGGATAAATATCTCAAATGAAACTAATTGATTCTTGGATCCTCCTGGCATGTTGGACTCTTTTGCAGAGGGAAGTAACTACGGGGCTCTCGTCTTCTCTTTTTTAATTCTTTTTTATTCATTTTTTTTTAAACCAATCTTGCCAATCTTGACCTGTCAAGACTTATCCACAACCGAAGAAGCCCACCCAAACCAAAAGAACCCGTTTGGGACAAGTCCAAAATATCAGGCTATGACGTTTTCCTGCAGCGTTCGCAGAGTAACACTGTGCGGTACCAAGATGTCACCTACCTGGCGCCAACGGATGACGATTTTCCCTTTCCGCCTCTTGCTTCTGGGCAATCTAGGGGTATGCATGTATGTACATACATTGCTTCAGTAACTTTTTCCGTGTTCTTCGCCAGGCTTTCTTTTGGCTCACTTTACTTCATAACCGTAAAGCCCCAGACTTCAGTCCATCCCGACGAATGGCGTGACGGCGGCGGCGGCCCAGGGCAGCTCTCCTAGATCCGCAGATGCTTGGTGATTATTTGACTTTCGAGTACGGGTACTGTACGATAGCCACCCCTGCTGGCGACCCTCTCACCCCACGGTAATTTAGGACGTATGTACCTAGTTATACCTATCTTCGCCTCTTACGTAGCTGGACGGGTGCTGCCAATTTCCTCCAGGTAAACCCGCCTTGGAACACACACAAGCACACACGTATGGGGACAATCCAAATATAGTACGTTGAAGTCATGCATGCTACGGTGCTACTTGACCCTCCCCAGCCCACGGGCCGGAAAGAGACAGAGGAAGAAGACGAAGAAGAAGAAAGAGGAGAAGGAACGCCAGAAGGAACAGCAGGGGAGAGACGGACAGACGAGAGGTTGAGATGGGACGGGATTGGAGGATGCTTCCAGAGCACAGCCTCGTCTTATCGCTATGTTAAGCCTCTTCTCGTGTTGCAATTGGTAACCACGCACGCCACGCTGCCACTGTAAGCAGCACAGGCGGGCGTGATGCGTCGGGGTCGGATAAGCTTCTGGGCGAGCCTTCATCCATGCCTTACGTACGGGAGAGCAGAGAGTACGGCCGTTACCTGCCAGGCAGGGCCGGAGTTCCAGGAAACTTGGGACAATCAAATGTGGCTGATCTTGGCGGCTCCATCGCCTTGCAACTTGGGGGGCAGCCTAGCCCGTCGCGCTCTACTCGATCCAAGAGCGGAAAACGTGGGCCAATATTGCTATGTATTTCACCTATCTCCCGAAGGACCCCCCCAACTACGTAATTTCATAGCTAGATTAGCTACCTACGTACGTACAATGTATGTATGTATGTACTTGACCACCATACAGCACATACCCTACTTGCCTACCTTGCCTACGTACCTTACCTACAGCAGCACGCTGCCCTGCCGTTGCCGAGAGTGCATGCACCGCGAGTGTCCCATTTCGAGGTACGCTATTGGTAGAAAAGCTAGCTCCAAGGCTCGTATTCTGTCGAGGGCTTACTGTAGGGAGTGATGCCATTGATGTTTGAATCGTGAGCCTGCCGGACGCGACGATTCGCAACAGCTCGTCGGCCAGACTTGAGCCAAGCTTTTGCGCTGTCTCTTGTCGAACCCATGATGCTACGTGCAAACAGTACCTGACGTACCCCCCCTCCCCCCCCGGGATCTGGTACAGGTGACATCGTCTGCCGCGCGCTCTGCTCCGGCGCCTGGTAGCTATCCCGCAACCTCAATCTACTACGACAGGATTGACTGGTCTCGCTGGGGCATGTGGCCCTCTTCATATAGTAGTTCCAAGAGGTTTCCAAGGACGAGGGTCCATGATCGACCTCCCAATCACGTCCTTTACGGAACCAACCGACCGGAGGATGATATAATGGACCATCGATCTTTCCGGGTATTCCACTGCGTTCCTGCTTGCGCCCGGATACGGCAGGCCAAAGTAAAATACTGTCCAGAGCTTTCCATATCCAACAGAAACATTCTCCGGCCAGGTAAAATGCAAAAAATAAAAAAATAAACATATACGAGGTCCCACGTCGATTTGTTCATCCCGCTCGAGGGCCTACAGGGCGAGGGCAGTTCGAAACTGGGAATCTAAGAGCCAGCCACTGCCAAGGCCGACCCAGCTTCCTGCTACTCGGCTGGAGGACTGATTAGGACAACTTAAGGTATGTAGGAGGGTAGTCAGCCTGGTGTACCCAGACTTTGCGTGTTGAGTCGCCCGGATTTTCGACTAGCACCCGCCGCAGGGATGGACCGAACCGGGGCGTGCAAAAGCTTCTCCCCGGTGTCAATACGAAGTGCGAAGCCTGGCTGGTCTCTTCGCTGGTCTACCTCGCATTCTGCTTTACGCAGTAACCAAGGCGGGGTTTTGATCCCCCCAGGTAGGGTACGTAAGATAGGTACGCACTCACGCACTGTGCTGCTCTGGTTGCCGCCCCCAAAGACAGAAAAGAAATGAGGAGCGTGAGGAGCATTCATTAACCGCAAAGCAGCAATACTGAGATGATTCATAAACGCACGTGACCTGTAGTATCCTTCGACTCTAGAGTGCCTAGGAGCGTAGAAGTGCCATGAGTGCCTCAGGCTCTAAGGACAGTAGAAGGCCGCAAGTACCCAGTAGGTGCGGCCCGCCAATGTTTTCGATTTGCTCAGGCTCGAAAGCTTGGACATGACGCTCGTCGTTAGCTCGGTAAATGTGCTGCAATTTTCTATCTAGCAATAAACGTCTAGTTACAGCAGACCAAAAAAAAGTCGAGCTTTCCGGCCTTGCAGTTCCCATCGCATCCGCCGTAACCCAAACGACATCTCGAACCTCTCTCATTAAGGAGAAATCCTTCTAGCTACCAAAATGGACGGGTGAGTGCTTCTGCTCCTGCTCTTACCCGTAGATCTGGAAACATGTCGAGTACTAATACGCTCTCCCTCCCGACAGCCTTAACGCAGCAGAGCAGCGAGAGCTCGAGACGCGCCTTCAGAAGCGCCAGGTCAAGGAGTTCATGAACGTAAGCAAACTGTCCCCTGAACTCTGACGAAACACGACATCTATGCCTCCATCCGCTTCCTCGACATTATCGGCCATCGCCTCATGCGGCAGGTTCGCCGCGCGAGCTCCCCAAACTAAACCCTCCCTCTTGCCCTTGCTCCTCTCACCAAGCAAGCACATGCCTGCCATCCCCAAAAGGGACCAGTCCGCTCACGCGTCCGCAGATCTTCGGCAACCTGATCGACAACTGCTTCTCCTCGTGCATCAACGACTTCACCTCGAAATCGCTGACGAGCGCCGAGTCGGGCTGCCTCAGCCGCTGCGTCCTCAAGACCATGGCCACCAACACGCGCCTCGGCGAGCGCTTCGCCGAGAACACGGCTCTGATGAACAACCAGATGCAGCAGCAGGGCCGGTAAGCGCGGACTAGGGGAGGGGAACCTAGCCGTCTTGCTTTTGACGACCGCTCGCCTTGGAACCGTGTTCCACATGATATACAACCACCCCTTTCGTACCTTTTTTTCGTCATTCACCTGGTCTCTCTCGGCTCTTCCGCTCTGTATAAAATTTTCATGATCCCTACAACTTAAAATACCCGACGAATCGACGAAAAAAAAAGAAGGCAAAGGAAAGAAGAGAGTCAATTGAGGCGGGAGGAGAGGGGAGGAGGCACGAGAGTGCCTGTTTCTTGTATGGCTATCTCTCAACCGTTGGAGCTCACCTATTGTTTCGGGGCCCCCGGAGATGGGCAAACTCTCGACAACACCATGTACCACTACATCAGGGATTCTTAGATACGTTAGGCTCCGGTGGGCCAAGGGAATTGTGTAAAAGGCATGAAATTTGGTATCAAGGATACTGGCCGTTCATTCATCTTACACGACGAATCTATTCACGCCTAGTGCACAAATTACATGACTTCTTCATATCCAACTCGGTGAGATTCTCAGGGGAGCGGCCAATCCATGCATGCTGCCTGGATCTTCTTGGCATAGTCTGTTCTGATATCTTTCGTTCGAGAATGCTTGCTCCTTAAAACGCCAGGCTCCTCCCTTTTTTCCCCGTTATCACGTCAATATTTGTCTCCACCCATCATCGCCTTCTTCTGTCTTCCGATGTGTAGAAGGAATTGCATCTTGCATTCGCTTGCTCGCTCGTACATGACTCACTCCGGCTCCTCGCTAAGGACATCCCGCACAGCGATGAGCTGCACAACCACCTTCTCCTCCAGCCTGTTCTCGCATCCACTGTCCGCACTGGCCGCCATAGCGCGCCACTCGGACTCGCGAGGCGACAGGGCCACCAGTCTCTCGCGGAGGACCTTGCGGCTATCCAGCCAGTAGTTTACATTCTCCAGCAGCGAGTCGCTGTCCCAGCGGACCTCTGGGATGTCGCGGTTGTTGCTGGCTCTGAGCACCGCGAGCACGCGCGTGAGCATCGCGAGCGAATGGATCTCCGAGACGGCGATCAGCGTGACGTGCTGGGGGGTCTCCTTCGCCAGGGTGCGGCTGAGCCCGGGCGCCTCGAAGCGGTCGAGGCTAGACTGCATAAGATTGGGGAACTGGTTGAGCACCGAAGCCAGCTCGGGG
>FTLB01839762.1_pt1 | contig 10664 bp, 8 predicted proteins | sample 1658291 | NCBI WGS metagenome assembly FTLB01 (sample SAMEA3914812, study PRJEB12502) | metagenome | biome: forest; material: soil | place: Canada | collected 2011-07-07 | depth 0.1 m
ACCTCCTCGTGCTTGGAGAGGTCCGCGAAGAGGTAGGCGAGGTAGTCGAAGTCGGCATCCTTATTGAACGAGCCATCCGCCCCCTTCACGAAGAGATCGACCAGCTGGTTCATCACGAGACCATCCGAACCCAGCTTCTCGGGTGGGTTCTGCTTGCGCTCTAGTATGCTTTTGAACGCGTCCCATTTGGCCATGTTGGCTAGTAGCATCGCGAGAAGATTTGCGTTGGGCTCGGCCGGGTCCTACGAACACGCGCACTGCATTAGCACGCAGCTCGTCACACCGGCGCAGGAAGCATGGAGGAAGGGGGGGCTTGGGTGGTGGCTCGGTGTGGAGGGCGCGTCAACGTACCATCAGGCGCTCAAACACCAAATCGATGAACCTGTTATCCTCGGCCAGGCACCGGAGCACCTCTCTGTCCGCTGACAGGTTGACCAGCATCGTGATGACATGCTTGCCGATTGCCTTCGCGGCGCAAAGAGAGATTGGTTAGCCTTGTCGCCAGCCCGGGTGGTCTACTCCCCATCCCTTACCGGATGATCCCGGACTAGTAATTTTAAATGCTTGATGGGCTGAAGCTGCTCGGTCTTGAATATTGACGGCTCGGCTGTCGAATATGGTACCAGGTTCTCCGTCGCGAGCAGCCTAATCTGTTGGCTGGGGCTCGCTATGAACCCGACAAGCTATCAGATCCTGTCAGATCGAGACTCCCCGGCAGTGTCACGCGAGCCACAATCTTACCTCTTCGAGTTCTGTGGGCATCTTTGGCGGGTTTGTTGTGAAGCTTTCTCACGATGTTTTCGCTATGTTGGCGCCGTAAATTTCTGCCGCCACGGGGGACGCAAACATGCAGCTGTGGAGGGGCAACATTGGCCGTGATAAAGTCCTTATCGATAGAGGGGCAACATCCAAGCTCATGGGCCAGTTCTGCTCGTCCGCTGCTCTGAGTGGATAATTTTCTCCTCGAGTCTGGCGTCCCCTCCAATCATAGCACGAATTGATAAGCTCTTTATCGTAAATTTCTCCACCTCGAACTTTTTTGGCGGTGAAGAATGCACAAAAATATTGCGCTCGCTTGGGAAGTGGTGAACTACAAGAAAATCTGGAGGACCACGAACCTACGTCGATCTCTTCTCGTTTCTGTATTGCAAAGCAGCAGATAAGATGCCCAAGGCTACGACTCCCACATCGTCCCGTCAGAGGCGGCACAATCCTCTCGAGGACGACATCCTGGCAACGGGCCTGCCCAAGAATCCCGCCGGGAAGAAGCGGTCGAAGCGCGAGAGCGACGGCGACAAAGATGACGGCCACTTTATTGACGCGAAGTCCTCGAGGAAGATTCTCTCCCTTGGCCGGGACCTCCTAGAGGAGGAACAAAGGGAAGGTGCGGCTCCGACCGCCGCGAGCTCTGGCGGAGCAACCTCATCTGCCTTCGACTTTGACCCCGCCCGATTCGGGCACGAATCCGACGAGGACGCCGCGTTCGACGAGGAAGAGGCCTGGGGTGATGAGGAGGAGATCATAGAGGAAATCGAGATTGATGCCAGCGATCTGGCCGCCTTCAACAAGTTCCTCTCTCCCGACGAAAAGCAAGATCCGCTCCTGAAGCATGGCTGGCCCGGCCAGGGCGAGGATGCGGAAGAGGAGGGGCAAGGAGTCAATCTCGCGGATCTCATACTGGCGAAGATCGCCGAGAAGGAAGCGGCGGGCCAAGGTCTCCCTCGGCAGGAAGAGGTCGGTCCCGTGGACGACGACTTCGAGCTTCACCCCAAAGTCATCGAAGTTTATACAAAGTACGTCCACAGCCTGCTCGGCTTGGGTTGGGTCGAATGCTGACATGCTCTGACAGGATTGGTCTCATTCTTTCAAGATACAAGAGCGGACCGCTCCCTAAACCCTTCAAAGGTATGCTTGAACCGAATGTCGAACGAGCCAATCGCAGAGAAGAATAGCGGCTGACCATTCCAACAGTCCTCCCACAGATCCCACACTGGTATGCGCACCCGTATAATGACCCGGTGGCATGCATGTTGGAGATGCAAAAGCTGATATCGAGCTTACAGGGAAGAGATTGTCGAGTTGACAAATCCGGATCAGTGGACTCCCAATGCGTGGTAAGCCAGTCATTTTCTACATAAAAAAACAACCAGCGACACCAGACTAGATAGCTAATGACGAGACTCAGCTACGCGGCCACACGACTATGGATATCAGCCAAAGGCCCTGCGGCTCAGCGGTTCGTTTCGATGGTCCTTCTGCCCCGTGTCCGTGACGACATCAGAGAGACCAAAAAGTTGAATGTTCACCTCTTCAACGCTCTCAAGAAGTGTGTATAACCCGAAAAATTCTGCCCCTTTGCAAATTAGCCTTGATTCTTCTTGTCCCCGCATCTCCGGCCGGGTTGTTAGGCAAGCCGTACTTTTTTTATATGTCCAGTTGTGCTAATTCGAAACGCAGGGCAACCTTCAAGCCGGCTGCTTTCTTCAAAGGATTTCTGTTCGAGCTCGTCGGCAGCGGTAAGAATTTAACACGCGCCATCTTGAAGACCTTTAACCCAGATTGCACTGGTCGCGCGGGTATAAACCGAGACTGATATGTTTGTTAACAGGAAGCTGTACATTGCGTGAGGCCAATATCATAGCAGGTTCGTTCGCCCGAGACAACTTCATTCCTTGGCAATCCGTGCGGCTACTGACGAGAGTCTACCCTAGGCGTTATTACTCGCACATCGATACCGGTCCTGCACTCTGCCGCGGCGATAAAAGGTCTTTGCGACATTGCTGCGGAGCAAACGTCGGACCGAAATGAGTCTGCGGCTGCGACAAATACGCTACTAAAGGCTTTGCTAGAAAAGGGCTACGCTTTGCGTACGTACATCTCGTCTCGATTCCTTCTCGTACAGTGGCATGCTAACTCTCCCTCAAAGCCTGGCAAGTAATTGACGCCTTGGTTTTCTACTTCCTCCGAGTGAGGAACGTAATTTCGATGAGAGAGGCGGAATCCATGGGAGGGGCGACTGCTGGACAAAGTCTGCCCGTCATCTGGCACAAGAACTTGCTGATCTTCAGCCAGCGGTACCGTAACGATATAACGGAAGACCAGAGAGAAGCGCTCCTGGACTTGTTGAACAGCCACGGGCATTCAGCAATTGGCCCAGAGGTCAGGAGGGAACTTCTCGCTGGTCGGGGACGCGGTGTGCCGCTGGAGCAGCAGGGACCGGACCTCGATGGCGATGACACGATGGTTGTGGATTAAAGATTCCAAGTGATGGATGTGGAGATTTGCCTTGGATAGCTCCCCTTCCTTGTCTTCCGGCAGATCGGAGATCTGGGAGAACGTATGAGGGAGGAAACGACGTTGATGACGCCAAGGCTACGGCATGCAGGAGTGTAAAGAGCACGCTCGAACTTAGACAATAGAAATGGCCGGCCGCATGCTAATGCCACTTGTATTACCCATGAACGCCAGACCTTCGCATTCTCAAGGCACAAGCGAAAGGAGCAGACAGGGCAGTAGGCGGCACTAATACCATAATCTCGACTTGTCAGCAGTGTGGTATTGTGTTTAATATAATCAATCGAGCGTCGAGGCTAGTGACTTCCGAAGTCCGTTTGCTGTGGCTTTAGGAAAGCACGTAGGAGTGATTCTGAACAAGGCACATGTGACATACCTTGAATACATAACCGCTGTCGATGACATAAAATCTTCCTTCACCGGAGAGAGAATTCGCATCAGGACCGTCCTTATCCCTAATTATCAATATCAACTCCTATTTCCCTCATCCTAGAAACAGCCCGGGTTCTTTATTTACTCTTTCTCGATCGTATTTATCAGACAAGAAGCCTAACTAGAGTGCAACACGAATTTCTCCCTAATTTTCTCGTCCTCTATGCTGCTACCCTTGCCTACAGAAACTAATGTCTCCGAGATGCTCACCGCGAACAGAGAACCGGCTGGGGTACTCGAGCGGCCGACGTGTAAAACCTGATCCTGGCTCGCGGTTGAGCAAGAAATGGGCCCGAGTAAGTATCTTGCAGGCATGCCATTGACCACTATGCTCACTCAAGTGCGTCACGTTAATCGCACGACAGCTCTCGTGTCAAGGGGAAGGAGAGCCAAGCGATGAAGCCAACAGTCTGAGCCCGGTCAGATCTCGCCTGGGCAAACGTCGTCCTGAGCAGCACCTGGAGCTAAGGAATCATCGCCTCGGGTATCTTGATCTTGCTATGGATGGGTTGACCAGCAAGAGCCCGTCTGGGCACAACTTCACGCCAAAACCAAGCCCGGCCACCGACTCGTCAACACGTTTCTCCAGCCCGTATGCATGCGATCCTCCACGGCCACCGAAGCTCGGCTATGAGTGGGTATGGTTTCCCGAGGGCTACTGGGCCGAGCGAGCGCTACTTCCTTTGCCGGTCAAAAGCCCTAGAGACAAATTCCGGGATGTCAAAACGCGGAAGTGGCGAACACGGTCGATCAGGAGCTGCGGTAGCCAGGATGCCAAGCCTCGAAGCATCTCTCCCAGAACTCAGATACACAGTGTACCGACGGCCGAGTCTCATTTGCTACCCATGATACCACAGAGCCCGTTTCTGTCCGAGAAGGCGCACGTGCGGTCCCTCCAACAGCCCCCTGGCCAATCCGTACAATCGGAGGGCGTGTCATCGTCTCTTGAGCACGAGTCGATAGATCCCACGACTAAAACACGCCAGTCAGCTGATCCGAAGCACACGAATACAGTTTCTAACTTGAAGGAGATATCCAGCGGTAAAGCATACATCAAGTTTCCTTAGAAAGGACTCAGGCGGATCAAAGACAAGAGAGTTCAGGCATGCTTTTTTTTTCTTTTTTCGTCCAGATTTTCCTCGGAAATCCGCTGGCGCAGGTTTTCTGACCCCATAACACAGAACGAGAGAATATCCAGCAGGACTAGTTCGACTTCCAATGCAACGGTAGAGAGGAATGGAAGTTACTTCAGACATGAACTGTTGCCTCAAAATAGAGGCTCGCCTTCGAATAGGATCCTCGGCTCTCCAACCCAAAATGGCCGCCACAAGCCCTCGTGGAAACGACCTTGGTACAGAAAGAATGCACTTAGTTTTGAAACAGTGTCAGCCTTGATCCGTGGAGCATCCAGAGGCCATCCAGGGCCGGAGACTGCTGCCAGCGACCATTGTCCAACTCTTGGTAATGATGCCGCGAGACCGTCCTAAGAAGATATAAGAAGGGGTTTTGGCTTACAAACAAAGCAGTTAACCCACGTATATCAGCACAGTTTCCTAGAGGGGTAAATATTTTCACTAGATCAGAGTCCAATTGACAAGCGACATTGCGGCCTGCTAACATGGCAGTAGGAAGCGTCTCGCGTGTTCACGCCGCACCTCAAAGAAGAAACAGCAGATGGCCGACTTCGAGGCTTCTTCTTCGATGTGTCTTATCCTGTGGACACTCACGAGCTAAGTTATGTGTCTTCATATCAAATGAAGACATCAGGCTACAGACAGCAGACAAGGCAGTATGGGTCGCCGAAGGAGTGGTGGGAAGCGCCTGTCACCATGCATCCTTGGGGGCCTGCATCAAGCTTTGAGTTTGACATCCCAGAACACTTACCAAGTAGCCCTATGTGTCCTGCAAATGCCAAACACAAATCGAAGGGCAAGGGTATTTGTGTGGTAGGTGCTGTTGCTATTGTTTTTGTGCTTGTTGAGTAGCGAAGCTGACTCCCCGACTAGTACCACGGACGAAGCACGCAGTATTCACAATGGCCTGGCTCACCGTCGATTGCAGCTCCACCGAAAGGTACTTCGGAAGATTCATCAATGCAGGATGAGCTCAGAGTCGAGGGGAAACCAACTTTTATCCCCAGTTTGCATGGGACCGACCAACAAAAGTTGCTCTCTAGGTATAGATATACATATTCTGCCTCGTAAATGTACCAAAAGGGGACCCCTGGAGATCCTGGCTCACACCATTAACTCCAAACCCAAAATTCAGGAGGCTCTGACCACATTTCCACAAGGAAGCATGCTTCAATTCACCGTATCGCAAGGCAAAAGGAGGAGTCAGCGGCGAGGTTCACACTTTATTGTTCAGATCCTTTATTGTAAAATCAGTAGGGAGCTGACAATGTGAGTTGAGTCTTCCTTAGCTCCCCAAATGCTTCTCTTGTACAGGTTGTATTTCCCAGGACCTATTGTTCTCTCTCTCTCTCTCTAAAATTTAAATAGAGAAAGGTTGTACAAGGCTGATTGTGGTATGTGAACAATGCAATTGCCAATCATGTCGCTTGATTCGCAACGGGACCACAATTTTATTTGGGCTCAGCCTTGCGAACACCCGTTACCCTAGCTTCCAAACCTCAGCTTTTCCATCTCGGCCATCTCGAATCCCATCGCCGCTTACCACCATCCAACTGCGGCGCCACATCCTCCAACTTCGAGATGGCTTCATCTGCTGTTGATTCGCTTTTGCTGCTGCGGCAGTGCATCGCAGCCGGGGGGCAGATCGTCCCAACAACCTCTTCAGAATTCTCAGCATCCGCAGATGCCAGCGAGCTTTCCAACGCGACACACCTCCAGTTCTCGCTCCCCTCCCCTCTCTCAATCCCCGTCGACTCCCTGACGCGTTTTGTAACGAATGACAAGGCTGTAGACCTGCGCAGTGTCTACTTCGCCTGGTTGAACCGCGAGGTCGCGATCCCGGAGTACAATGCATCCGTCGCTAAGCTCAACGACGACCTCGCGGCAGGCGCTGCCCAGGTCCACCAATTCGCCTTCGTCGAACGTTTGGAATTGATATCGTGGCTCGAGGGCGCCAGCGAAGAGAGCGAGTATATCAAAGCCCCCGGTGAGAGAGATAGCTCCACGGCTACGCATACCGCCGCGCTTCGGGATGCGCCAGCGTCAGGTGCTCGCGCGGGCCGGGGAACATTGGACCCGAGACTGGCGCAGATTTATCGAGGGGAGCGGAAAACAGGTGATCGGAATACAGTGTTGAGGGGAGTTAAGCCAACGGTAGCTTGCTAGTGCCCAGCTCTGCGAAGGAGAGAGAAGGGGAGCAAGACTTGTTGCCCCCCCCTCCACCTCCTCCCCGCGACCCTGATTCCAAGGTGACTAACGCGATCACAGGACTTCTCGCACGTACGCAAGCTGGCGCAGCCATTCATGTCCAAGAAGCCGAACGGCACTGGCGTCTCGAGCAACCCAGCTCTCGCGCTGAACCAGAAACCAGTTCGCCGCCCCGATCCCATCATCCTGCTCTCACCATCGGCCTCGTCCCTCCTGCGCATGTCGAATGTCAAGTCCTTCCTGGAGTCGGGTCGCTACGTGCCACCGGACAGCAGCCCGACCGCATCGATGCTGAACGTGTCGAGAATGATGAAGGATATCGACCCCTCGCGGCCCATGCGCTTCATCCTGGTCGAAGGCCCCGAGCAGTTCAAGCCCGAGTACTGGAACCGCGTCGTCGCCGTGTTCACGACCGGTCAGGCGTGGCAGTTCAAGAACTACCGCTGGAGCAACCCCCACGAGCTCTTCCGTCACGTGCTCGGCGTGTACATGGGCTGGACCGGCGACCAGCCCCCCGAGTCCATCCGCGGTTTTGGACACCGCATCCAGGCTTTCGCGGTCGAGAAATGGCGGGAACCCGGCGCGCCCGGCGCCGAGACAAGCCGATGGAGGGATCGCGAGGTGGTGGAGAACATCTGGAGAGGGATCGAGCAGAATATGCGAGCCAAGGGATGGAGGAAGGATGCCGCACCAAGCTCGATCTGAAAGCAGACCAAATCCGAAAAATTCTCCGAGCGTGGGTATGACAGAAAGCCGCGAGGACCCTGCGCGATGCGGGTGACGCAACAGCTTGCGAGAGACTGGCGCGGCCGGTGGTCGAGGGTCTGGGGGATCAATACCAAAGCAGCGTGATGCTTGGAAGGCGTTTGAGGGGCGTTCTACGTAATCTGTATTCATACATACCGGTCTTGCAAAAAAGGGGCATCGCGTGTGGGCCGACAGATTTGATTAGATATTTATGATATTGACCGAATCGAGATATCCCTTCCTGTGTCTGACCTGCTTGTGAATGGTGCGTCATGGCTATTTCAACCAGCAAGGATCTACTACCGTGCCTGCGACAGAGACTGGTAGACCTCGTTGGAAGAGAGAACAGGCCCCTGGAGGATAATGGATCCCGCCCATAGATAAAGAGAATCCCTGAACATTTCTACGCGGATGGTTTTGGTATTCTATCGAGTTGTTCACCGCGAGTGGCCGGCCCGTCACAATGGAGGTAAGAGTCAGCCTTGGAAGAAAGTTGGATGCAAAATCAGAGACGCGGTCTCCAGTGATAGATTCCCTCTATTGAAGTAAGTAAAGTGATCTTCTCTCGTTTCCATTCCTCCCTTCCCCCGTCGATCATATATTATCGCTCTAGCAGAGAAGTTCATTCTCCAGAGCTCCGGGCTCATTCTCCGGCCAAACCACCCTCATTTCCACCCAAGATCCATGTCGTAGTCGCCTATTCGGAGACGAGGTATGTTTGTTCATAATCTAGAAACCCCAGCGTCAAGCGACGTACCACGCACAAACTCGAGGGTTCTGAGTCTCGCCTTTGTCTCCATCATGACGAGTTTCCGCCACTGCATCTGTCTCTCCCGTCTGCCCCTGGTAGGGACAGAACCGTAGGCGAGGCCAATCTCAATAGGTAGCTTAAAGTCCGAGATGACACGCGAGAGCGAGAGTGGCGCTTGGTTCTGTTTCCCCTTGACTTCTGGAACGATGATAAAGGTTCATCTTAAGGTGCCTTCGGACCTCGAAGTTTATGATCTAGAAATCAACGAAGGCTCCTTATAGCAGGAGGACTGATGGTTTTGTACAAGCTCTTCCACGCGCTGTTGAAGAGACTAAGCCAGCGGATGACACAACACAGCTTCTAGTACGGACATTCGAGTGGACTGGGGGGAGCTGTCAGCCTCGAGAGGAAGAGGCAAGCCAGCAAGTAGGGGAGAGAAGGGAGGCATCTCACATGTGACACCAATGTATACACAACGCCAGAGGCCTTGAAGACACCTTGCTAGTAATCATCATCTCCGCACCCGTCCATGCAGAAGAGCACGGAGACTAAGACGACGGCGGCGGCGATGAGCATGCCGCCTTCTTTTCGCTGGCGCTCCCGTTCTCGCTCCCGCTCCCGCTCCCGCTCCCGTCGGTGCCGCTCCCACGCACGGGAGTCTTCCCTGTCACGGTCCCGCGGAACCGTGTAGTCGTGGTACTCGTCGTCCGATTCCTCCGGGTGGTAGGCCCGCGGCGGTGCTTGTAGTTGGTAATCGCGGACTACCATCGCCTTGGAGTCTTGGTGCGGGTCCCGGCGCGGCGATACCTCCGAGTCCGAGGGATAGTCTTCCGAGTCGGAACGGGATGGCTGCCTACGCCGGTGATGATGCCTACGGTGGCGGCTGTGATGCCGATGGGACCGACGTTCGTCGGAGCTGATATCACTCATGATGCCTCACACCCTCTCACTTTCGCACACCGCATGTCTCCCCAAAACTAGAAAGAGAAAAAAAATCAAATTGAGACAGAGATTAGGGATCGGGAGTCCGACGAGGGAAAAAAGTGAGATATGGTCGAACTCTATGTTACGCTCAGCCGGGCCAGCCTCGTATTCCCAAACAGGCTCCCGTCTGTGATTCAGCGAGGCTGGTTTTTTTTCGATGCAGCGCTTACGCCCGACGTTGGTGTTCTCTGCAGCCTTCTTTACCGAATGGGGTTTATCGCATCATCTGCCCCTTCGACCAAGGCTCGGTGAGCGCTGATTCGCTGCCGCAACCTATGTCTGTATGTCCGCCGTGATAGAGTCATCGGCCAACAACGAAGAGGCTCTCGTCGCAGCAGAAAAAGGCTAGTTAAGCCTGCATCCAGTCACATTATGACCAGCCTATCAAGAGCTCCAAGCCTTAAGTTTTCACCGGAAGATGCCTACTGTATGTACGGAGTAAAGTCCACCCCAATCGACTGAGTTTCGAAGGGGTCAAAAAGTCCGCAGACCCGATGCTTCCAGCAGCCTTTTGACAGTCTCAACTCTCTTCCTATAGCAGTCCAGAACCCCCCCTTTCGTCTCGGGCCAAATCGGGATAGGTAAACTATGCATGTGCTTCAGAAGGGAGGGTATATGCAAAGGTAGTATATATGCGTCCGATGCAGATACGCTATCATGACTCCGGTTTCTGGCCACCCACATTACGGCGAGTCGCCACGTCCAAAAAAACCCCCCATTATCTCACGCAACAACGCTCCGGGATCGCGCGCGATCCGGCGCCCCCAAATCAACAATCTCGTGCGATCCGGCCGTGGCCTTACATGACAGCGTTGAGAAAGGGCAGTAGTAGGTGGTGGTGGGGGAAGGCGGACGGAAGACCAGAGCAGCTCCGCAGAAACCCCCCCATTCATCCATCCGCCTTGCGGCCGAAAGGATGACGGCTTCGTTGATGGTTTCCAAAACAATGTCATGCTACTGTGACTACCTTAGGTGGCATGTCCATGAAAGAAGCGGTGACCAGTATCATAGTGCTGTTCCGGTGGTGGAGCTTTCGCTGAGCCGACAACGACCTGCTAGGTACTGTACATGAGGTAGCTCGTCGCTGTAAGGGCGGAAATACGGGCCCCTTACCC
>FTLB01000824.1_pt1 | contig 10647 bp, 14 predicted proteins | sample 1658291 | NCBI WGS metagenome assembly FTLB01 (sample SAMEA3914812, study PRJEB12502) | metagenome | biome: forest; material: soil | place: Canada | collected 2011-07-07 | depth 0.1 m
CCACGAGAATAAGGTAGGGGTAGTCGCACTCGATCTCTCAAGAGACCCCGTGGACTGACCCGTCGCAAAACAGGGTCCCTCCCCAACGCTCCGCCCGCCGCACCGCGCCCAGTTGCCCCTATGGCTGGCGCTTCTCCTCAAGAAGCAGCGTCGCGCCAACATCATCTCCCCGCCGTGGCTGCACCCTGCCTCCCTCGCCGAGATCATCCACCGCGAGACGCACGAGAACCCCGCCGCCTTCTCCCCGCCGCCGCCGCCGCCCGCACGCGCCGACCCTTCGCGCCCCGGACACGCGCGCCGGCTCGACGACGAGCTGCTGTCCCCGCCCTTCCGGCCCTCGTGCACCGCCGACGCCCCCGCCGGGTTCCTCCCGTACCACTGGCTCGAGGTCGCCGAGGCGCTGCTGGCCCATGCCGCCGACGACGTCGCTGGCGGCGCGGGCACGGGCGAGATCCGCGGGCTCATGCGGGATCTGGTCGAGGTCCGCGGCGCCAAGATGCGGAGCAGCACCAGCGCGCTCGAGGGGTTCGGCGGCGGCCTGATGAGCCTGCGCGGCGTGGGCGCCCTGGAGCTGGCCGAGAACCGAGGCTTCGTGCTCGGGGTGGTGGACGGCGTGCGCAAGATCGGCGCCAGCACCGAGGCGAGCAGGCGGGAGGAGGAGGAGCTCGGAGGTGGGGCGGACGACGAGGGCAGTGACGAGGAGATGGGGATATGATGATTATTGCGCGTGGGTCGGTCTTGAGCTCCCTCTCTCTCTTTTTGGGATGGGGTTTGGAGAGAAAATATACGCCTTGTCGTGGCCACGGCAGGACTCGGCTGCTCGTCGGTGGTACTGGTCCGCTGGGCGGCAGTGGAACGAACGAAACAGCCCAGCTCGGAGGCAATGAGAGCTTCTTCGACGGATAGATGATGTTGCGAACGTTGAAGTATATTATGAACTATATAGCCCATGGATGGTACGAGCAGAGCCCCAAACCCCATCCCTATCTGGGTCCGCACAGATCTGCGTGGGCCAGAGTGCCGGGGTCACTTACTTCGTCTCGGGCTCTATGACCTCTACTAATTGGTTCTGGGACGGAGATATATCACCAGGGGAACTCGGGAACACGAACAGATAGAGTTATCAAAAAAAATTCTATAGATCAAGGATATTTTAGCAGGCAACGCTACCTCGCGGATCTCTCGTCTCGAGGGCCGAGGGCATACTCGCTGTGTCTGTGGCTCGTTAGCACAATAGCAGAATGAAGGCAGCGTACTTGGCTGATCCTAAGTCTCGTCCGAGAGATGGCCACGGGGAAAGTAACCCCAATCAGAATCACTGTGCTGCCCATAGTAATCTGCAGCAAAGTACACTGAACCAGCCGAGTGGTGAGTGAAGCACGTATCGAGGTTAGGCCAATGCTCGCAGAGCGGGTACCCAAAGCAGATTACGCCATAGGGTCCGATCTCGACCTGGTCCACCCCCGGGTCCAGGGACGCCCTGAGCTCTCTTACCCGCTTGGGGAGGGGACTTCCAGGCTGGTTGCGGAGGGAATCCAAACTGAGATTAGAAGAGGCGTATGTGGAGGACCCGGCTCCGGACTCATCGGCGTTGGACAAAAAGTCCGGTTCCTTGCGCTTCACGCCTCCTGTCGGTGAGTCTAGTGGCTGCGTCTGATGGGCGAAGAAGCCCGGTGACGAAAAATCAACGTCCGGCATGGCTAGTTGGAACACTCCATCGCTCTGGGTTTCGGGAGCCACCATGGTCATGTTCGTCGACAGCTCGCTCGGCTCTGCTAGGAAATAGTCAGACATGAACAAAAAGTCTGGAAACATGCTCGCGCTGCTTTCGCTGCTTTCTGCCTCCGGATCATCCTCCTCGCTGATTTCTTCGTACGCACCTGTTGAGGGTGTCGAGACAGGAGTGCCTAATTCTACGCGTATCTGCGGCGGGGAGACGACGGCATCCGCTGCGCTCCGGGTTCGATTTCTCAGGACGATCTTGCTGCGGCCGAGACCAGGATGCAACGGCTCCGCACCGGGCAGCTTTGACTGCGAGCGTGTCTGCTTGCGGCGTACACTCATGGCGGGTGGTTGTAGTTACTATGTAGCTCGGTAAATGTACTCTCGGGGGGTTCTCGACTGTACCGTGCAATGAATTGTAGCAACTACTTCCTTTGCGTCTAGACTCAAAACCGGCTACTTGTAGATATATACTCTTCGGCGGTTGCTGCACTGATGAATCTCTTCAACTTGTGCCTTCACTCGGACATAAATAGGGAGATGAGGACTCCTGGACAGGTGACGGGCTGTACAAAGCATTAGGATTTCCTCAATACAAAGCTTCCTTTCTCTATTGTACTTACAAGGACATAATCCAAACGCAGACAATAAAAGACTTCTGTAACCATATTGACTGCCGCCTTTATCCCAGGAGACAGAGAGAGACGGAGAGGGAAACCATAGCATTGGTCAATGAAACTGCCAACTTCGAGCTATGAGGTTGTGCTGCTTCCATTTTCTACTCCCACGCCTTGAATGCCAAATCTCGCTTAATGTTACCAAGTCTACGTCACAGTATACCACCACGGAACTGATAGACTACTTATCGACTCGCGGTCCTGATTAGAATTGTCGGGACTCTAACAAGCACGTGGCTCGAGTCAACTGCTCTTAAATAGCATTGTCCAATAATACCACTTTGTCTGAAAATCATAATGGCGTATAAAGAGCCGAGTCTAGACTAGACAAAGGATGTCTTTTGAAAAGCTATTTTAACCGACTTGGACCGTTTGATAGAGAGGAAAACAAAGAGAGCACCGTTGACTTGCAAAATACTACTGTACAACTCGCTCATCGGAACTCTAGTCCCGGTGATGAAGTACCTAGAATAGGTCCAAGTTGGAAAGTCTCACACACGAGCAATATACCTAGGCGAGTCGCCATCAAGATTTCAAAAACACCAGTTTTCCACCATTCACATCGTCCCTCCATCCTCAACTTCAAGCATGAAACGCCGGTATACCAAATTCCAAGCCCAAAGAGAGAATATCCTGCTTACTGCAAACCCCTTGGTAAGTTCATCCCATATTCACAAAACCGCTACCATGAATTACCCAAGCCACGTCTACAAAATCAAACCCAACTCGACCTGGCCCGTCACCAGGAGCGTCAATCCCAACCTAGACCCCTGTTACGTCCCCGTCCCCGTTCCCGTTCCCGCCGACAAACCCCCAGAGCCTGTGGTTTCCTGCCCGGACTGGCTGCTTCCGGAGCCCAGCAAGACCGCCGTCCTGCGCGGGTGGTTCGAGGGTCCCCTCTACGTGGCCCTGATCGCATACCCTCCCGTCGTCTGCCTCTTGACCGGGTGGTACTTCATCCTGCGCCTCCTGGCCATCCTGCTGCTCGGCACCTATGCCGCCCTCCAGCTCACCAGCAACATGACTCTGGTTTCCGTCGTCCGTTACTGGCTCTCGCGGGGCCGCGCGCCTCTGCCCCCGGCGATCGACTGCATCTACCACACCCCCGAGGAGGCCAGTCGGAACTTGGTCAGATACGACCTCTACTACAACCGCGTGCGGTGGTTTTCTGTCCTGATATCGCTCGTAGCCATTGTTCATCTGACGATCGGGATCCCCTTGGCCTTAATCCCTCATCTCCTTGGGATTGCCTCGGTCGTTTCGATGGCCGGGTATTTGGTTTTGTTATTTGGGCCACGTAACTTGATCAGGGCCTCTTCCATGGTCACGCATGAAATATCTCGTGGTATAGTATGGTTCTTTACCTAGTCTGTTTGCTACCGATTCGGCGAGCCCGATAGGCTCAGTTCTAGCAGGGTTCAACCTATTATCATATCTGCGGGTCAGATGCATATGGATTGACATTCTATTACATCATGAACTATTACTTTCAACATCACGCGGCAATTCCAGTGGCCCGAATCCCGTCCACTCCGGTCTCAACCACCTGGAATCCAAGCGCGTTCCCGTGCCCAGCAGCTGCTGTAGCATATGCCTCGTCACTCCTGTCATTCAGAACCTGCAGATCCTTGTTGCTCAGGACTTCCTTGTCGCCTGAGAACTGATATACCTCCCCATCCTTTAGTAAGAGCGTCTGCAAGGTGTCCTTGTCCAACGATTCCTCGAGATCAATCTTCTGGGCCATGCTTTTAAAGCCGCCCTTCTTGATGACGAGTTTCTCGAGCCGACGCTTGGCATCGGCACTCAGGAGCAGGCTCTCTTCGACGGTTCCCTTGGTGGCAAGTCGGTAGACAATGACGGGCCTCGTCTGGCCGATGCGATGCGCTCGGTCCTGAGCCTGGAGATCTTGCTGAGGATTCCAGTCACTATCAAACAGGATGACAGTGTCAGCGCTGGCGAGGTTGATGCCCTGGCCGCCCGCGCGTGTGGACAGGAGGAACAGTTTCATCTTAGGGTTGGTATTGAACTCATGGATCTGGTCCCTTCGGTCCTCCTGGGCGACTCCTCCATCGATACGACAGAGGTTCCATTTACGGAGCTCCCGGCAGTAGTCCTCGAGGATGTCGAGCTGCGTCTTGAACTGCGAGAATATGAGGACCTTGTGACCCTTCTTGAACAGCGAGGGCAGAAGGCGATCAAGGAGAAGCATCTTGCCCGAGGCAGTAACGATACTCTCATCGACAGGCGCTCCAGCATCCGCCGCCCAGGGATTATAGAAATTGTGAGGGCTGTTGCAGACGAGCCGAAGCTGGAGGAGAGGATTTCCGAGCTTCTTCCTGCTGATCTCTAGCTCTATGAACGAGTTAGCAAGATACGCATCGAGGTAAGTGTCACGGATGACTAAACATACTGGCAAGCTCGAGAGTTTTCGTTCTCTCGATGTCCTCGGGGCTCATCGCTGCCTCATCATCTACGCTTTCTTCTACAGCGAACTGTTCAGCCAGTTTTGCCTCGAACTCGTCATCGCTTAGAAGGTCATCGTCCGACTCCGCTTCTTTGTACGTTCGTCCTTTCGCTTGCCGTCCCCGGCTTCGTGCGCTACCAGGTGTCGACTGTCGACTGGATTTTGCGCTCTTCGACGCCGAAGCGACTGGCGCTGGCGCGATCTTCCGCTTGGCCGCTGGTCTTTCTGAAGGGGTAGCAGGGATTTCAACAACGAGAGCTGGCTTTGGCCTCCCCATCATCATGGCGAAGGCATTCTTCGGCTGAGGCGTAGCCGTAGGCTGGGTACCATTGCCACGGGGACTGCTTCTGGTACCTTTGACAGACTTGACAGGTGAATCTTCCGCGGCATCTAACGCAGCTCGCAGCTTGGGGTTGACGCTGCTTGCTCTCGATGTCAATGGTGTGGCTTTCCTCGAGGAGGCGCGGCTGTTCGCCGCATTTGTGAGGTGCTCCACCATCTTATTCTCCAGGTAGGCGCGAGTATCAGTACTCTTGTCGCTGATGACATTGTATAGATCGGTTTGTTCCTTCGTCATCGGGGCAAATAGAACGTATTCGCGCTTTTTCGGCAAATAATGCGCCACATCTGCCTTTATTCTCCGTAGGAGCAAGGGTTGGAGTACCACATGCATCTTCTTAACTAGATCCTGTTTGGCAGCGTCGCCGATGAACTCCTCGGTTCCCTTCTCATCCTGCAGGTCGCTAAAGTCAAACCAGCTGTCAAATGTCTCCCAGTCCTCGAAGATCTCGGGTAAGAGAAAGTTCAAGAGAGACCAGAGTTCTTTCAGATTGTTCTGGAGCGGAGTGCCCGTGATGAGGAGACGAGTTGCCGAGGTGAAGGTCTTAAGCTCGCGGAAGAGCTTCGAGTCGAAATTCTTCATTCGATGCCCCTCGTCGATGATGATGAATTCCCAGTTGATCTTAGACAGCAAAGCACGATCCTTCAGGACCATCTCGTAGCTCGTGCAAACCACTGGAAACTTTTCTGTCGGTCTACCGCTCTGGGTATGACGCATAATCTTGGTCTTATGAATCTCTGCGCGATGTTGCGGAAGTCCGTGGTACATTATCACAGGGATGGATGGCGTCCATCGGTGGAACTCATCCATCCAATTGGATAGGGTGCTTAATGGGGCGACAATTAAGTGCGGGCCGAGATAGTTCTCCTCCCGCAGTTTGGCGATGAGCGAGATGGTCTGAACAGTCTTGCCTATAGGTATCCAGAATTAGCAGTGGAACTATTTTTGTTGCAATGTTCTCCGTTATAACTTACCAAGGCCCATTTCGTCGGCGAGAATGCCACTCATGCCCTGGGAACACAGCTCGTACATCCACGTCAAGCCCTCCAGCTGGTAGTCCCTCATTGTTCCTCCAACCACACTCTTGGGCTGGTTCGCCATCTTTATGTCATGCTCGCCCAACTTTTTGTTATCGAATCCGCTGCCGACACGCCCCAGCACGTCGGTGGTCTTAGTCAAAATGTCACTGAAGGCGCTACTCTTGGCGAGCAGATCATCGAGCTGCTTCGCCTTGACAGCTCGCTCCTCAGCTGTCTCTGCCTTCTTCTTCCGCTGCTTCTTAAGTGCGTTCTGTCGTTTCTCTTCTGCTTTATCATTGTGTGCGCGCGCCTTCTCTTCCTCCGCGGCTAGTTGCTCGAACTCACCACGCCCCATCTTGAACTCGTCCGGGTCGTTTGCCGCAGGGGGGGACGATGGGGCAGTGGTTGGAAGACGCGAGGAGGGGCTCATTTCCTCAGCAACGGAGGACGTATCAGACGACATCGCTCGGCGGTTGAAATTGGATCGCGAAGGCGCGGGAATATGATGACAAAGGACGATATCCAGGCAAGGTTCCAACGCGGTGTGGAGTAGCTATCGACGTTTATCTTTGGGGAGGTCTAAGATTCGTGGGCAAAATAATCATAATCGGAAAGAGTAAAAGCACCAGACACGATTACAGTCCAATAGAAGAACATCAAGTATGATGGGGGGACAGAAGCAAGGGAATTGGAGCAGTCAGAGTGTCAGGGGAAAGGCGCGATCTCACGACACGGCGACGGGTCATGATGAAAGGAGGTAACGCGACTGGGACACGCTCCAAATCTTCACGCGGTCACGTTAAATAGTGGGGCGATTATTATCCCTGCATCTGTGAGACCCACCCACCCGCTGCCCCTCGATGAGCCCCGCGGTCCACTGGTGCGAGGGGAAATTTTTGTGTGGCGGCGAGAGCTCTAGTGACTCTACAAGTTCGAGCTCGTCCCAATTTCATCTCAGAGTGCAGATTCTACCTGGTTTGCTCTCCCTTTCGTCTCCAAGATCTAGCCAAGCTGTTTTCCCTGCGGCCCATTCGACCCGCTCTCCGAAGCGTCTCTCCTCTACGCCATTTCAGCTCGCGGCCCGACTCCATTCTCCTCCATCCTCGCATCATGGCTGCCTTCGAAAAGCAAACTTACACTCCGGCTGAGGAGACTGAGGTCCAGCAGTGGCTCACCACCTCCGACCGCCTCGAGGCCGGCTCCGATTCTTCTATCCTCGACACTCTCAACGCCCACCTTGCCTCTCGCACTACGCTCTTGGGCAGCAAGCCCAGCAAGGCCGATGTTGCCATCTACGAGACCCTCGCACCTCTCGTCAAGACGTGGACTCCCGAGCAGCGCTCCGGCCAGACCGGGCACCCGCACATCGTTCGCCACGTCGATTTCGTCCAAAACAGCGCACTCTTTGGCCTGAGCGTTGCCGAGGCCGACAAGGTCAAGGTCGACCCGACGGAGATTCTCTACGTCAAGCCCCCCGTTGACGCCAAGGCCGAGAAGGAGCGCCTGAAGAAGGAGAAGGCAGCCGCCGCCGCTGCGGCTGCGGCTGCGGGAGGCAGTGGCGAGCAGAAGACGCTCGTCGACCGAACAAAAGAAGCTGCCAGCAAGGTCGCGGACAAGGTCGTCGAGGCGAAGGACCAGGCCGCGGCGGCTGTTGCCGGTGAAGGCAAGCAGCAGAAGAAGGAGAAGCGCGAGAAGAAGCCAAAACAGCCCGCCCCGCCCCCGGCGCCCACCGTTTTGTCTCCCTGCCTCATCGATTTGCGCGTGGGCCACATCCTCAAGGCCATCAAGCACCCCGAGGCCGATTCGCTCTATGTATCCACGATCGCCATGGGCGACAAGGCCGGTACGGATGACACCTCCGAGTACGAGGGACAGGTTGTTCGAACCGTGTGCTCCGGTCTCAACGGGCTTGTCCCGCTCGAAGAAATGCAGGGCCGCAAGGTCGTTGTTGTGTGCAACCTGAAGCCGGTCAAGATGCGCGGCATCAAGTCCTCCGCCATGGTGCTCGCTGCGTCCCCTCGTCTCAAGGATGGCGAGGCCGACGACCACAAAGGCCCTGTCGAGCTTGTCAACCCCCCGGCCGACGCCAAGGCTGGTGAGCGTGTTTACTTCGAGGGCTGGGCTGGCGAGCCAGAGAAGGTTCTGAACCCCAAGAAGAAGATCTGGGAGACCTTCCAGCCCGGCTTCACCACCACCGACTCGCTCGAGGTTGGTTTTGACGCTGGTGTCGTCCCCGAGTTGGAGGGCAAGGCGGGCCTGGGCAAGCTGGTCACGGAGAGTGGCGGTGTCTGCACCGTCAAGAGCCTCCAGGGCGCACAGGTACGGTAAAAAGGGAAAGCAAAATGAAGTAGATTTCATTAGATACTAGGGCCAAGATCTCAAATCTAATGAGTTGGCCAAGTTCCTTCAAGAGGATCGTTATTAAAAAGCTATACTGCGGGACATAAAATGACCAGCCAAATGGCAAAAAGTCTCGTGTCTCTCTATCTCGCCCCTTTTTTGAGCTTGCCTGGTTACCCATGTGATTACGTGCCCTCAACTCAAGCCCCTCAGTCTTCTTGCGTGGCGTCGGCGGTCGCCTCAGGGCCGTCAACCTCGTGTAGCCTGGTGAAAGGTAGCCTGGGATGATGAAGCGAGTAGGGCGGGAAAGGGCGTCCCGTGAATGGGGGTAGAGGGTGCAGGTGGTGCGTGGAGGACTCAGCGCACCCGGTGGTGATGGTCAACGTCTCAGTCGGGATGACACAGGTCGTCGGGCAGTTGGCACAAGGTGTTGTGATGGTCACCGTCGGAGTGACAGGGCAGCAGTCCGTGCTTTGTACACATATCTCATTAGCTCCGTGATTCCAAGGCTCCAGGCCCCAGAAGATATGAGGCGGATAGAGGTAGCTTACCTGCACGGTATTTGAGTGGTTGTAATCCGAATATAGAGCGGGCATATAAGTTCTGGTAGGCGGGGGCATCCATGCTTAGGACACGATCCTGTATGCCGTTAGCTTGACGTGTGAAGTTCAACTTCTGCAGGGTCAACGCACGAGGTGTCGTATATTCGGTTGCTGTGTAGCACCCGTGAGTCGAAGCGAGGCCATTGACAGTGGCAGTGCAACTAGACGGAATTGTCGTATTTGGTGCCCTCGTGTGATGCAGGTGGGGATGGTGCACGGTCAGACTCAGCGCAGGATCTACCACCGCTCTGCGAGCTGGTTAGTATGGGATGAGGAGCTACCAAATATGAGGGATGCTTTACCCAGACGAGACGCTCACAAGCCCTGCGAGGAGAGTGACGAGGCTAGGTGATACATGCATCATGACAGCCTTGGACGGAGAAACGCTAGCGGGACTCTAATATATTACTTCGAGAGAGATGGGATAGATGGAGCTGCTGCATGGAAGCTCTTCTTGCCTTCGTCACGGATCCCTGGGCTCTCTATTATATTCTTCCTGGGGTGTCGCGAAGAAACCTCATTTCTGTAGGCTGAGCAACTAGCTGCTCAGCTACTGGTACCACTGGAATGGAATGCATTTTCAGTACCCTCGTCCCGTACGAACCCAATCTCAGCTCCAGCTGGTAGACAATGCTACCGCAAGGCAGGGCATCACGAGAGCTGCGGAGTTTCGGCAACGGAGCGAGGACGCGCGCCAGTGTGGAGCATCTCAACTAAGACATAGATGTCGATCGAATCCTGCGACATATTCTCTCCGGCAGGTTTCATTCCAAGTATCACTTGCTTCGCATCGGACGGGGCACTTTGTACTTGTACATGTGCAATTATTCATGGCTAAGTATCTATATAGAACATAGAGTACATTTCTCCCCAACCCCGGCAATATAGGTACTTTTACATGCTCCAGTCCCAAACGCCGTGCATCTATGCGTGCTATGCTGAGCACCCCCCTCCCCATGTTACATTATATATACAAAAGGTACAGACGTTGACTTGCAACGTCAAGTGTACAGAGACAATGAGTGGCAAAGACATCTCATGAAAAGAAATATTTGCTCTGCTTCAGCCGCCGAACGTCGAAATCTCCTTTAGCAGGGATCGGCGGGAATGAGAGCGGTAGCCAGACTTGCATCAAGTCCTTGAGGATAGGGCGGGCTTTCTTGGTCTTTCCCGCCACTGCCGCTCCGAAGTACCCCCCGTTCACGATGTCTTTCAGAGTAGAGTTGAAAGCGGCGTCTGAGCCGGTGGCCTCCTCAGTAGACGCGACTGCGTTGGATGCATGGGTACCATCCTCCGCCTCGTCCATCTCGGCGGCAGTCTCGGCGTCGTCGGCCGCCAGAGTCTGTTCGGGGTCTTCTGTCCTTGAAATTTCCTCGAAGATACTCGCAGGCGTGACCATGGCCTCGCCCTTCTTTCGCTCTTCTGCGTCGGCCGAGTTGAGCAGTAGTGTCCGCTGGTATTCCATCACCAACTCTTCCTTCAT
>FTLB01002765.1_pt1 | contig 10646 bp, 10 predicted proteins | sample 1658291 | NCBI WGS metagenome assembly FTLB01 (sample SAMEA3914812, study PRJEB12502) | metagenome | biome: forest; material: soil | place: Canada | collected 2011-07-07 | depth 0.1 m
CTCCTCCTCCTCCTCCTCCTAGGCGTCCTAAGCCATAGCCATACAGCATAGTAGGTCGTGTCTGGGCAACCGGGAAGGTAGCGCCAGGTAGATAGGGGAAGAGATGGGCCGGCACTGTTGGGCTGTTAGCTATGACCAGAGACTCATATCGGGCGACGGCTGCTGGCTTTCGAAATATGTATTTCTGCACGCTACTAACCGTCTCCCGTTTGGAACGTCGGAACTCCCCGAGCGACTCCACCGTCTCGGCTGCCTCGTCGGGCCGCAGCAAAGCAGCGCCAGGCTCGAACTGCGCTAGGGCTCCCAGTTGGGCAGCCACAGCGGCTGGCAAGAGGACGTTGGCCGCGTCGACGAACACGCGATTGGGTGCCAAGCAGTCCCAGTCATAGTCTTCGTGACCTACACTGCCTTGCATATTGTCTTGGTCGGAATCGGAATCGTACACAGAGGTTGAAGCTCGCGGGCTGTCTTGCTCTTGCGGCGACGTCTGCTGGTCCAGTTGGATCGAAGGCTCGGGGGACTGAGCAGGCTGGCTGGCCGGCGGCGACATGAGCCGGGCAGGTCTAGATGCACGACGTGGTGCCATGTTGATGGATAATGCAAGGTAGCAGCAAGAGATAGAGGTGGGGGTTGATAGGAGGCAAAAGTTAGAGAGACGAGAACCTTCCAATGCTTCAGAAACTGTTTATATAGTCTAGGCGCCTTTATTCTCTTGTCTACACACACACGCATTCAACCTGCGGACAGTCTCATTGTGTGGATATGCCAGGCAGCAGGAGAAGGAACCTGTATCACCTTCACGATAACCCTAACTCCTCTCTACGTTGTTTCTTTGTCTTGCGGCAATGCCTCCGCGTCGTAACACGGAGACAGACAGAGCAAGACCCAAGGCGGCAATGACTCTGTTGCAATGGGATGTAGAACAGACTTAATTGACTAGTACTACAGTGCACACAGAGAGCGGGCTGTCCACCACTATACACTGTCTGGACCCTTGTTTGTACGTGTACACACTGGGAACTGCCATGACAATCACAGCAGACTCCACGCTTATATCAGAAGCGAAGGAGAACAAGGACATAAGAAAAGGACGATACAGAAAACACTCTCAAAAAGACAAGACGAAGAAGGAAAAGATAACAATATTAAAGCCCAGTCATAGGAGCCATGCTAAAGGAATAATATCAACACACTATAGGAGATAACGAAGCAATGATGTTTTTTTTTTAAGAAAAAAACTTTTTAGGCATTTTTTTCGTAAGGAGATCTAACTAGCTACAAGAATCAAGACATCAACAAGTCCAAGCGAGAGAATAGCGACTCGGTATGCATCAAGAAGCGTTACCTTCCTGCTCTTGCAGTTCTTCTAGTTCTTGCAGCTCTTGCAGCGACTTGTGGTGAGCAAGCCCGAGCGAGCGACGTGGTGACATTCTTGAAACGCGAGGACGTAGTAGGAAGAAGACGTTAAGAAATCGCAGCAACTAGACGTTAAGCGAAAGAAATGGAAATTTTGGATGCTCCAGAATCTTTTTAAATGTCTCCCGGCTGCTTTGTCTTTTTCTCCTAGGTGCATATACCTAGAACCTTCCGAGAGCCTCATTGTATTGATATCTCAGGTGGCAGAAGAAAGGCCCAGAACTCTCACCTTCGCGGCAGTTCGAAATCTGTCTCTTTCTTTGTTCTCCTTCTTCCCGCAATGTCTGTGCCCCGAGGACTTTGATGCGTGGGAATGAGATTGTGTTCCATGGGTGTCGTACCGCGCAGTGTGAGAATTCGCCGGAACCAACCACGCGAACAAAGACAGGCTTCGAAACGTGGCTTCAAATGTGGTATCAGAGCTTCAAACCCGGGTGGGTACCAGGACCCCAGCCGATGCTCGACCAGCGCTGCAGGAAGCTCTCGTAAGAGTCCAAGATATAGACGATTGGGAACTCTCCCAGAGACGCACCGAATATCATGATGAAAATAGAAAACAACAGCCTCGTTTCCCCGCCCAGAATTACTTTGGATTTCTTTTGCTGCCCTAGGATACGAGCGAATCGTATCATGACTCCAGACCCCGACGCCGCTGCCCCTCGGTTCACCCGGGCTGGACCAAATCATCGGGTATATTGATGGCGTTTCGTGCCATGTAGAGCCAACGTGGCTCAGTCACCCTCCTTTGGCCAGCCGCTCGGCTCGACAACCTCGTGTTCTCGCGGTATTTCGAAGCCATCTGTGAATCGCACTGGACTCGTAAGTTGGAGTACAGTGACTCGACCGAGACAGTATCATTTGATACGCCGGTAGAAAACAATCTCCACTACTGGGTCTAAAACCGTCTTGGCAGTCTTACTGAAGGGGTAATCCATAATCTTTCGTACTTGTCGTCGCTTGCTCCTACGAGTTAAGAAAAGAACCGCGACAGATTCAACATTTCCTACTATCGCTAAAAAGCCAGATCGAACAGTTCTCGCAGGGACAAGAACGGAGACGGCTTGCGAGAAAGAAAGTAGAGGATACGGCTGGTCTCTGTAGCCTTGCTCTATATAACATAAAATTGGCCCGTCTAATAAAACTGGTCTCCGGAGCCTTGTTTATTGTAAGATAAAATTAGCTCGTCTAATAAGTACATGACTTCTAATACACCATCTCATACTCCGCACACCGATATCTCGAACCTACCGAGGCAGCTCCGCATCCCGTCACAGTTATGAATCGCTGAAACTACAGAGTCACCGCGGAGAGAATCGAGCAAAGGCCGAACGCCAGGAACAGGGTCGAGAACGCAGCGTCTGATATTCGGATCGAGCGCCCGCCGCTAGCACTGCCCTGCTGGATTATGCATGTCCCCGAATTGCCGTTGCATCCGTTTCCTCCGTTGCCGCCGTTGCCACCGTTGCCACCGTTGCCGGGGCCCGCGGTGCTGGTAGGTAGCGAGGCAGGCGCCCCAGTCGAGGTCGTGGTGGGACTATTCGCAGGGGTCGCTACCGAAGCGCACAATCTCGGTTAGCAAAGCAGAGTCCCCAGCAGCCGAGTCACCTGCGTGTCCAAACATGAAGGGAGAATCTGGGGGTAGGGAACCTACTGGCTGGCGCGGGTGCCCCGCCGGTCTCAGTCGTGGTCGTGGTCGCCGCTACGTACGCGGCGGCCAGGGCCGTGCTGCAGTAGTCGGTGTACGCCTTGATGGCGCTGGTGATGTCGGCGTTGTCCACGCTGTTGCAGCTCTTGGTGACGCAGGTCGAGATGGCGCTAGTGGCCACGGACGCCTTGTCGGGGTTGCAGTAGCACGCGTTCTCGTACGCGCCCTCGCAGTCGAGCGCACCCTTAATGTCCCCCGTCGCGATGCAGTTCTGCGCGCAGCCCTCCAGGTTGTTGTACTCGTCGAAGTAGCCGTACCAGATCGAGACGGTCGATCCGGCGTGTGCGAGCCTGATGTGGAGCGTAAATAGGAGAAGCACGGCGTAGATCCGCGTCACGGCGGCGGTCGAGCCGAAGAAGGAAGAGCCTCCCATCTTTCTCCCCCTGCTTTTTTTTTCTTATTTTCGCTCCGGTGTAGGGTGGTGTTGGCCGTCTGCGCCTGAGGTGCGTGGTTTTCTCTCGCGTTTTGTGCGGGTTTGGTGCAATTTTGGTGCAGGGCAGTAGTTATATGGGCATTTTCCGACATCATTCGACCTTTGCGGCTGAGCAAAAGGCGGCTCCCGAGCCTCATCTTGCTGCGGAAACGCTTAAGTAGGTATGGCTTGGTACGCACCGCCTGGTTGGTTTTGGTGATACTGCGTGTCAATAGTGTCTCTCGCTGCCCGCCAAGCTCCAATCACAAAGCTTCTGGGAGATCGACCCTGGCATCAAAGCTGAGAGTCTAGGCCCTCGTTACCAGCCAACGTGAATATGGCGGGCGGCGAACCATTCCAAAAGTGGCGAATACCAGGCAGAATTGGGAGTGCGGCTGAGACTATCAACAAGCCACCACAGACGCGTAGATAGGCAGATGCCCAGTTCGTTCGTTCCCAGTCGAATCAAGATTGCCTCGCCTTCTTAAGGTGATTCGCCGCTTCGGAACCACTCTGCTTAAAACACTCAGATAGCACGCCTCTTCGCGCACAGCTAAAGTCTAAACTCAACGTCACCCAGAACTTGGAGAACATACGAATGCGTGATATCTAAATCTATTATATTCTGAGAATGTACCTCGGTTCTTATTTTCTATCGTTTGTGGTTGTCTTGCACTATGCTCTGCTGTCGGCGGAAGCACTGGCAATAGGGCCGCAAGGGGTTGTGGCCCGAGATATGTCGGGACTTATCCGCCACCCCGAAACTGATACAGCGATCACAGGTAACTAAAGTATCCGGATGCCGTAGGAGTGATCGAGATATTTCTGACCTTGTCTCTGCAATAGTCTTGAAGCAGTCGACCACGCTACAGATGCCGCCTACCAAGAGGGAAGTAGTCGTTTCGGGGCCTACCTCGACCGTGTACGCGAGCTTAGGAGGCGGTGGGGGGAGCAGTGGTCTGACAACTGACCAGAAGATCGCCATCGGGGTGGGAGTATTTACCGGCGTCTGCTCCATACTCGGCGGCATCGGGGCATGGCACTGTATCAAGAAAAGGAAGGAAAATGGACAGGGGATGGGATATACATACTGAGTCACATAAGACATTCGTCAGGATAGCAGCCCGTTTGCACCAGTGCAGGCGAGTTTTGAAGTATTAATCCACTGTATGAGGTTTTCCTAATCATCTATGCGCTCATATATCTTGAGTTGTCGTCCGTAGAGATATCGGGCTTTGGGGAACGGGCGGCTAATATATAATTTTAAATATGGAGCAGGGAACACTGTTAAGTCGATAAAGAATTCAAAGTGAAAGGAAGGCCGGATTCAGTTTACAATACATTCCTGCTGCCAGTTGGTTGGTGAAGGTTCGATAGTTCCCCTTGCAGCCTTCGTGCGCAGGCTGAAGGGCCGGCTAAAACAGACGGAGTGTAGATTGAGAAGCCCAGACTTGAGAAGGAGGATTTGGGAGAGTAATGAAGAATACCCATTGAAGGAATTCGCGTAAACTATACACGAGACTGCTCATATATAGGCGGCTATTTACCGGTTTATGCTATGTGACAGCCGTCCGTCTCAAGCCTTCCAGCTCGCGCACGTGATACGAGCTGCAAGGTAGGCAAACCCTATACTGGTGTTCCGATTTGAGCGCTTGTAATACTTTTTCTTCCGATTCGTGCGCTTGCGATACTCTGACTTCCTGTTTGTGCGCTTGTGACTCTGCTATTTGAGAAACCCTCGGTCAAAACTCCCCGATTCGACTTCGACTCGGCCAATTGTTGTTGATTCATAGTGCAAAGCACTGTATTCAGCAGCTTCTCGAGCCATGTGACCATTCTCGGCGTCTCGTACGATTCGGCACATGCGCGATTCTTTCGAGTGCTAAAGTCTGTTTTGCCAAGGTCAGTGGTCGCCTCTTGCCAGGTCCAATCTCTGAGACACGGCCAAATCTTAGGCATGCATCTGCCAAGTCTATTTCAATGTAGTTCAACTTTCTTGATCCAGGGTCACATGGAACTGCGAGCCTTTAGGACCGGATAGTTGAACCAGACTCCCCGATCCGCTTCCCGCGAGTTTAATCACCGGGCCGTTTTTGCCAATCTGCGTACTGCCCACCAGGAGCCATGCCTTGTTGCCCGCCAAGCTCGTGACATTCGCCACTACCAGCTTCCCACTCGAGCTCCAGTCGACGCTAACCAGGAAGCCGCCCCGCGCGCGAAGCCCCTTGGCATAACCCCCGCCGTTGGCCGCCCACGCGGCGGGGAGACTCGGAAGCAGTCGTATTAGCACCACGCGCCCTGGCTCCCCGTAGAATGCGGCGCGCGGGCTAGCCGCCGTGCTGTCCGCGCTCAGCCACTCGTGGCTCTGGAGGAGCGCCTCGGCCATACCCGCTGCGGAGCCGAGATTCGCGTCGATCTGGAACTGGGCGGGCGCCCCGACGTTCATCATGGACGTGGGCCGGCACGCCCGCTGCAGCTGGAACGTCACGCCGTCGCTGACTAGCTGCGGGCGGAAGAAGCGCGCGGCCAGCGCCATGGCCCACGCACGCGGCCAGCCGATGCCGCCGCCGCCGTTGCTCAGCCGGCGGTTCAGCGACGCCATGGCCCAGCCGAAGGTGGTCTGGTTGGCCGAGGTGATGTCCGCGAGCGGGTAAGCGCCGATGAGCTGCGATACGTGCGACATGCCCGGTTCCGCCTCCGCGTAGTCCTCGATCCACTCCATGATGCCGCCGTTCTTGTTTTGTCGCAGAGGCGGCAGCTTGGCGAGGAGGTTGGCGATCTGGGCGGTGAAATTCGCGTTGGCGACTCCGAGCACGCCGTGGGTCTCGAGGACGATTTGGAAGAGGATTCGGACGAGGGAATTGTCGATGGTAGACCCCAGCGTCACCGAGTACTTTGATCTTCCGTCTGGCGCAATGAAAGTATTCTCGGGCGACGTGGTGGGATTGGTTACCATCCACTCTCGGTAGGGGGTTAAAAAGTCCAAGTAGAACCGCGCGGCGTTCTTGATGGGGCCGAAATTGTCTCTCAGGAAATCGACGTCTCCTGTGTATAGGTAGTAGTCATAGGTATGCATCACGAGCCAGGCGAGGCCCTGCGTCCAGGTCGTGGCCGGCTGCCAGTTGTCTTGAGGAGCTGTGTCGCCCCAGAGATCCGTGTTGTGGTGGGCGCAGGAACCCTGAGCGTTAAACATTTGTCTCGCGGTATTTTGCCCATTGGCATCTACTTTCTTGACGAGATCGAAGAAAGGCTCGTACACGTCGTCGATCAAGTCTGCGCGCCGCTATCGTCAGCGTGTTGTCTTAGAGCTACTGGTCACCGGCGGTAGGAACACTTACTCGTTACAAATGCCGGCCAGTAATTCATTTCTTTGCTCAGTGTCAGCTTCCTCTGTCCAGCGGCCGGGCCAGAAACGGAGGTACCTACGCAGATTGATATTGATGGTAAATCGCGATCCCCACATGGGTTTTCCGTCCGGATTCCAAATTCCCTGCAGATTCGCCGGGAGCGTGCCTCGTCGGGATGAGGAAATGAGCAAATACCTGGCAAATTGCAAGAAAAGAACGGCGAGCTCTGGATCGTACGTCTTGGACATGGCGTCTATGCGCTGCGCCGTACTCATCGACCTCTGCGCGGCGCTCGAAGCCCCGAAGCTGAACTCGGCGCGCCTGAAGAGTGCCTGATAGTCCTTTCTGTGCTCCTCTCTGAGATCCTGGTACGTTCGCGTGACCCCTTTCAGATCCGATAGCACCCTAGCCGATGGGTTTGCTTGGCGGACGTCCGTCCAGGCCGTAAAATAGATCCAAGCCTCGTCCGCGCCGGTGCATTCGATCTGACTACCCGAAACCGACACGTTGCCGCTGGCGGCTACGACGCGGATCCCAGCAGCATATTTTATAGGAAGATCTCCCCCAGAATCGCCGGTCATGACGATGGTATCAGCAGCCGATGCCTTGCTCCGGTTGTCGCCGCGCCGGATGGCTGCACTAAAAGAAACGGAGCCGGCTTGGGACGAGGCAACGCGGATGGCAATGACATCGGTCGGATGGCTTGCTATGTATTCGCGCGTATAACTCACCCCATCGACGGAATACTGGACTCCGGACGTCGACTCGTCCACGTCGAGCCAGCGCTCGTAGCCCTGGACGCGCGAGCCATGGCCCATGACAATGCTCATCTGGCCGAGGGAGTTGTAGTTGCGCGCAGAGCTCGGCACGCCATCGTAGTCCGACGTGGCTAGGCTCTGGGCGGCCGAGAAGTTGCCGCCGACGATGGCGGAGCGGATGGTAGGCAGCGTGCTCAGCGCCTTGGGGTTGATGCGAGACTTGTATTTGCCGTTCCAGAAGGTGTCTTCGTTCAGCCATATCGTTTCGTTCCTCGCGGGGCCGAGTATCGACGCTCCAAGGCGGCCATTGCCAATCAGGAAGCAGTCGTTCCACTGCGATCCGGCGGAAGTTTGCCGCAACCTCAGCGGAGCTGAATCTGGGTCGGCCGCGGCCGCGAATAGGGAACGCACAAAGGTGGCGAGGAGAAAGAGATGGACGATCGCCATGGTATTCGTGACCACGGGCACGGGAAATTTGTCGCTTTCTTTGACAATACCAGGGATGACGATGTACGACGTATGTTCTGGGACTACGAGGGCCAGATTCGAAGCTCATTGGGGAATAGCCACGGATGTTGACTGAGCTATGGTCACCCCGACTGCGATGCCAATCCTGAACATTCTTGCACAGTATCGCACTTATATTAGTTTTCCCCACATAATTCTCGATCTGGTATCTCGGGTCGCGGCACCGACTTTGTCTACTCTGCCATTGGCCTGCCGGCATATGATGCGGTAGACGCTCACGCTGGGCCCTTTCTGGGAGCATAATTTAGCCGAACAGACGCGTCACGGTCAGGAATAGGAAACCTAGAGTGGCAGGTTTAAGAGCGCACCAGTAGCATCTCGGTGTCGGATGTATGGTCGAGAAAGCCTATTTTCAAACCAGCCCACGCTTCTGGACTGGCGATTCAAGAGACAACTCTCAAAGCAGCTGCGATACGAGTAAACAGTCTCGTGATACAGTCCCTAGCCGTACGATGGCGGACAGGGTGTGTAGGGATCATATCACACCGCGCTAGGCGCTTTAAGCCCGAGAATCAGCGCCAATGAGATCGTACCTCTGAAGCTATAGTTTGTTACGCGCCGTGAAGCCCTGCTCGCATCTGTCACGTGGATCAATGGCCACACTCCTCGCTTGTTTTCCGTTATATTGCAATTCCCAGAGTGATCCCTATTAACTAAGTTGCCCAAGTTCGAGTGCTTCCTCTCTCATTCTTTTCTTATCCTGCTGTACTTGCAAGGGAAGCCTCTAATTCCAACTTGGCACAATTGGCGTATATAATTATACTGCATATATACTTCGTCCAACATTTACTCTCCTTGTTCCTATTCGAAATGAGGCAGAACCTGGAAGCGGCCTAAGATTAGTAGAGTTGAACAATTCCCCATTCCAAAAAGCTATTGGCAGTCTCCCAAAACTGTATGAGCCGATGAGAGAAACTGCAACCATCTTGGATGCAACGGCGCCTCGAAACATGACAGTATCAGAGCCACGTGGCGGTAGAAAAGCGGGCCAGAGACCGATTGACTGAAGCTTTCAAAGGATACTAGGTTCTTTCATTAGCTGTGGAAACTTCGATCAATCTGTCAGTAGAGCAGATGACCTACGCATGAGAAGCCTGGGGAGTGTCCAAATATCCCCAAACTGCCGGAGTCGAAGATGCAGTACGGTGATGTAGTGATCAATGTCAGCTGCTAACTCACGCTCCACGACGATGGTCGTCTTTCTATGGAGATCCAGGAATATCAGCGCGGTGAAGATAGCAAAGGCAATGGCCGGGTCGACGGCGAGGCACGACGAGCTACCCCACTCATCCGCGATGGACGCGATATCCTGACAGGCCTCGAGAACACGCTGCCAGCCCTCCAGCCGCTCGTCGCATTGGCGCAGACTGGGTTCGGCGAGCGCGAGGAGCAATTGTGCCATACGCAGATGCAGGACCGTGATCGACCGCGCCTGGTGATCCGCATGCGACTCGTTGGACAATACGTTGCGGCGCGGATTGAGCCAGCCGGGTGGGAGGGCTAGACGAACCGTCGCCAGCTGCCGCTCGGCTTTGGCGACTTGCGCCGCCATTCCATCCTGGGACCGTAGCAGATGCAAGCGGATGAGAAGTCCCGCCTCGCGAAGAGTAGCGATCGTGACGATGTGGATATTCCTCAGCAACGTCTCCGGAGCTAGAGGGGCGGCAAGAAGGACATTTGACAAGTCCTCTGGGTTGGACGGTAAGTGTAGCTCTTCCCGCGTGATGGCTGAATAGTAGGACTTCGAACAAACGAGGTGCTTATGAAGGCATCGTCGATCAGATACGGAGTGCCGCATGAGAGATTGGAATAGGTGTCAAGGCGGTAGATGCACCACCAGAGCGATCGCCATTCTTGGATATCTTCGTCGCTGACTGTGCTCCAGTCGTGATAGAGCATACGGATGCGATCCAGTCGATCGAGTCCGATCCGGTAGGCCATCCGCGTCACTCTACCCACGCGCAGCCACGATTGGCGTCCAGGGAACTGGTGGAACTCATAGAATGCCAGGAGATAGGCCCTGCGGAACTGATCGAGTGACAGGACATCATCATTCATATCATCCTCTAAGATGCTCGAACTGAGTAATAGATCCAGATCGGTATCCAGACTGGATAGGTCATCGTCGCTTGCAGCAAACCCCGTAAGCTTTGCTGTGATGATGACGATCGCGAAAAGTAGACCTTCGCTGCACAGGGAGTTATGATAGCGCTGGAAAAATAGCTCTCTGGAAAAGACGGGGTTTGCATCTTGGACAATATCGAAGTAGCTTCCGAGGCTGGTTCAGAGACAGTTAGCTTCAGCATAGACGCATCCAGATGCCAAGGGCATAGAGCATACAGCAAATCCACCTGGTGAGGAGCGAAACGCAAGTGGCTCGCAAGTTGAGGAACCTCGTCTGGCGCTCGGTGCGTGATCGCAGAGGGTGAACCCCCGGACTGGCCCCCGGATTGGCCATGCAAGTCATGATAGCCTTCAGG
>FTLB01843420.1_pt1 | contig 10640 bp, 11 predicted proteins | sample 1658291 | NCBI WGS metagenome assembly FTLB01 (sample SAMEA3914812, study PRJEB12502) | metagenome | biome: forest; material: soil | place: Canada | collected 2011-07-07 | depth 0.1 m
GAGATCGCACACATACAAGACGATCTCCTAGAGCGACTCAGGGCCGACAGTCGCATCTCGGATGAGCGCAAGATGGAGATCGAGCGAGCTCTGGATGGTCCTATCCAGGGTCTAACTGAGGTACGTAGCACACTAATCTTTCTCGCCCCATCTCCCCTCCGCCCAAGTCCGACTTCATGACTAACCCATGTAGCTGTTCAACAACTATGCCGATCAAGCTGGATACTACGATTTATCCTTGCTCATCTACCACGCGGCGGATTACCACAACCCTCGGGTCATCTCCGAGACATGGGAGAACCTGATCAACAGCACACACTACGAAATCGAGGAGCGGAGGCAGGAATGGGAGGAGCAGCGCCGGACCACCGAGCCTCCACCACTGCCTTTTGAAGTGGTCTCGAGCCAGATCCAGACCATCGCCCACCGTACATCGCTCGATAGCCTCATTTTCCCCATAGAAACCCTCCTGCCCACCATCTGCGAGTACGCGATCAACAACTCCCAGGATGCTTCCGTCGGCGCCGATCCCGCCTGGCCGGTCCTTCTCTTGCTGCAACTCGGCGTGTCGCACGCGCTCATCGCCCGGGTGCTGGACCGTATCTTCGAAACCCAAGAAGCTCCGTTCACCGGCCGGCGGAGAAAGCTGGTGGTGCAGTGGATCGATGTCGCGGTCGAGGCTTGGGTCCACGATGTAGAGCGTCGCGGCACTGTCGGTAAAGGTGAAGGCGCCATCGGCGCATGGGTGAGCGAACTCCTCGGCCGGTGCGACGAGGTCATAGTGCAGATAGTCGGCTCGGCACGGACACATGCCGACGCGGAAGAGTTGGCGGAGATCCGTCGCGTCACTAGGAGCCTCAAGCGTTCAGTGGATAGTATGACCAGTCCGGCCAAGGATGCGAGCTTGTTTTTCCGATGATACCGCGGTGAGTGGGCTGCAGATGATACAGGACTGAGCGCAAAAAGGGGGAAGAAACTTGGCACAGGATGGCGGGAGGTTGTATGAAATGCATACGTATTTATAAGTCGCTCTACCAGGGCAAGGAAAGTTGGCATCAACGCTTGGTAATTCACACATTCAAGCATAGTGGCCGAGTTGGAGTTATACATGTACATAACGAGATCCGCCCATCCAGGCGAGGTAGATTTGTATGCGATGGGATTGCTAGTCCGCTTGGGACTTGGGGGGTAGAAATTGGTATCCGATTGAGATATGACATGGGAATGTGAACCCATGGTTTACCTATGTAACTCAGCCGTGATGATGTGTCTAGTATACTCGCTCTTCCAAACTGGCCTTGAACTAGCCTTTCAACAATCCAATACTGTAATATCTCGGCATTTTGACCCTGTTTCCTGCTATTTTCCGTTGAAATCGCCGTTGTTGCTGTTGATTATATAAAAAAGGTCCTTTGGCGTTCCTGATTTATCCCATCCGAATCCACCCTGCGACGAGCTTTCGTCCCCAAGTCTGGTGCCCAACTTCATCATCTTAGACGCACCAGCAGTTCTTGCACATGTCACCCATGGTGTTGTGAAACATGTTGGACTCGCAGTACGGCTTGGTATTCCGAGCCAGGCACGCGCTCTGCGTCTGGCGGTCCGAACACACGGGCGTCATGCCCACCTGGGCGTGCCCAGAGGCATCCAATTGGACCGGCGACACATCATCCCCTGGTGGTACCGTCTCCGTGCCGGATACGGTGACCGGTGCCGCGGTAGTGCTCATCAGCAACAAGACGGCCACGGCTAGGCACGAGGACAGAAGCTTTGGGGGATCATTGGTCAGCTGGGCTCTCTGCTCTCTCTTGGATACGATGCACCGCGGGTGAGCTCACCTTCATGTTGATAGTTCTCGAAGCAAAACCACCTCCGATAAAATGATTCTTCGATGGAGTAGAAATTCAGCTGATAGGGCTGGCTGGCTGGCTTGAGAGACGTTAGGAAAGAAAGGAGGCGCTGCGGTTCGATGTACTGCCAACGGGCGGGTAGATATACTCTTTCCTTGGGTCGATCTTGGAAACTGACGCATAGAGAGAGCGGACGAGAAAAGTCGAATAGAAGGATATTGTACGTCCGGACCCGGATATTGGGCGGTACATGTTGGTAACCCGGATTTTTCATGACTTAGAGAGCCTACGCCATCCAGTCTAAGAATAGTTTGCACCTCAGTCAAGAACGCACCCCGAGGGGCAGCATGGACTCGTGTCCGAGACGGAGCAAAACACGAACTGGGGAGATATGAAAGGGGCTGCTGATCTGTCTGGAGGCAATTAACGCGTCCCTGATCTCTATTGCGAGAGTAGATTAAGCGCGGCGCGTACTTTGGCAGGGAAACTAAATCGTTCGTCAACTTCCTTTTTTTTTTTTTGCGTATATATTTCTCCGGAGAGAACGTCGCCAGAGGCTTCTGAAGGTCGCTGGGTCCGAAATTGCTAGCCTGCATGTATGCTCAGATGCGGTATCGACAATATCCTCTCGATGTGCTTGATAAGGTGGTCCAATCTATATAATCTCCACTCAGGTATATTCGCTGCATGAACGTTGGAACTTTTCCTGGCGCGGCGACTGTAATTCCCTATAGAACAAGCCAGTATAGGTAGTCAGCTGAGCGGCAGATGGTCCGAATATGCAGCTTGTAGTAATTAGGGACCACTTGGTAGGTACCAAGGGTAGATACCGTGAAGTATGAGAGGACATGAAATATGTGAAAATTACAGCATCTACAGTGAGCGGGAGGTGACGCGGACAATCGTCTTGCGACGAGCTACTCATCTTCCATGAACTTGCGGAGAGAATCAGCCAATCTACCTCGTAGAGTAGATAATAACGCCGTCCAGCCCTCGACAGCCACTGGTTTGCTCCCGAGTCGGCCTCCTCTCTCTGGGGCACCTTCCTCATACGAACATGCTCATGACTGGAGCGATTCAGCCGAGGATCATGCAGTGCATGGGACAAACCGGGCCATATTGAGGCTCTCGCTGATGCCGACGAAATCCTTGGGGAAAGGAACAGGACTGGCGGGTACTATACACGTTCGTCGTTGGTCTCCGCCCCCCGGGCTCAGGTTCAAAGGTGAGAGAGAGGCGGTCCTTTAACAGAGCGTACCATCGGCCTAAGAAAGAGCTGATGGATCCCTGGCCTCGGAGTTGCAACCCGTGTTGTTGGCCAATGGGTAGGTGTCGCGATATTGTGGCAATTTAGCCACATAATCTATCGCGAATCATCCTATACCATAATTAAGCGTCGTGGTGTGCGTCTCCATCCCCAGCATGTGAGAGTAGCGACAGTAAAAGCCCGCGTTCCTGAGCAATCCCACCTGCAGAGCTCAGGACTCATGTCTCAGGCGAATCTTGGTTCGATACGACGTTCCCATGTGCACCAGATGGGAGGTGTAAGATGCTTCACTGGCGCAAGGAGGTGATCGAATCAGCACGCTGAATTGAGAAGAGGATAACCTCTTTTGCCATAGGACAGGCCAGGAACGAAAGTTCTAATTGATTAAGGGCTACAAGTCTGGCACAGTCTAATATGAATCGGTAGATACACAGCCAAGGCACAGCCAAGCCCAGAGGGCATAAATCGATTCTACCTCGCGATGTAATGATGATACTCGCACACAGGATGCATCACAACCCACGGCATGTACACAGAAGGAGGCAGGTATCCAAAGTAGCTATCACTTGTAGTCTAAGGTATGATCTACCTGTGAGAAATCCAAGTCTATTCGTCCAAATGTGCACACTCTTTTTCTGGTCACCGAATGGCGTCGGCAGCCAACGCTCCTTACGCACGATCCAAGTCAAGCCTCGGGCACTTCCTCTTCCTCTATCTCGCGCAATCAGGCGCGCTGGATCATGGCCTCACGGTCGGGACCAGTGCCAATGTACTTGATCTACTCAACTTTAGCAATTGCGGTGCACGTCAGTATCCGCGCTCACTTACCTTGACTCCGATAAATTTCTCGATGTACTGCTGGTGGTCAGCGTCATTGTTCGTAAGAGACTACTAGCCTAGCTGAATATGCTTACCTCAACGTAATCGCGGGCCGCCTTGGGGAGATCCTCGTAGGTCCTCACGTTGGTGGTCGGCGTTTGCCAGCCTGGCATCTCGTGGTAAACCACCTCAGCTCGGTTCAGGATGTCAAGGTCCGCAGGGTAAGACTCCAGTTCCTGTCCGAAATGTTAGCGTCTTTCACAATCTATCATGATCTCGTTGGCACCACTGACCTCTCCGTCGATCTTGTAAGCGATGGCGATCTTGATCGTCTTGAAAGTATCCAAAACGTCGAGCTGCACAGTGTTAGAGCGTTTTGACACGTGTCACGAGCATGCCATGGGCACTGTCTACCTTGGTGAGATTCAGACTGTCGTAGTAGTTGATCGAGTGACTGTACTTGACGACAACAAGGTCTGTGTGTGCTTGTCAGTTGTGCTCCCTACTACTCCAGGTTTCGAGATTGTGCGTACCGAGCCTGAGAGGGGTCAGTAAGTTTGTCAGCAGCTAAGAGCCATGATGAAAACTCACCATCCACATCGGCGTCTACGGCCGGTCGACGTTCCCTAAGTCATGTCAGCGGTAGAAGCTCAAAATCTCCAGGGCTGCTTGTGGCCTCACCCATTCGCGTCCAATCTCCTGGAGCTGGGTGCCAATCCTAAGGTTGTCAATTAGCTTCAGAGCGGCTGCAAGATGGTCAAGACGGTAATTAAGACGCACTCTCCGGTATCTTCGGTCTTGAAGGCTCCCGCACCGACACGGGTAGTATCTGTCGCCAGTCAGCAGTGACTCACGGCCTTGGAACCATCCGACATACAAGCCTTGACGACTCCAACCGTCTCCGTGATGTTCTTCGGGTTCAGTGTGAGTCCACCAATAATACCAGCAAGCGTAGTACTTGAGGAAGTGACGAACTGTAGTGAATCATGAGTACTCGAGCAAACTGGAAGGCCAAGTAGTTGGACGGAAACTTACAGGGTAGGAGCCATAGTCAACATCGAGCATCAATGCCTGTTCCAATGGGGAACAAGCACAAGCGCCAGGTCCCAGAACCCCTTTCCTTCACAGGAGACTTGGCTGATGCCGATCTACTTGCATCGGACGCGGCGCAGAGGTTTGACGTGAAAATGAAGCCCCGGGATCATCTCAAGACAGGCTTTCTCAGCACAGTTTGGCTCGAACCTCGAGGTGCCATGACTGGGTCTGCTCCGAGTTGATTCCAGGGCGCCATCCTCACATGACACTGTCATTGACTCCACTGACCACGCTCGATAGCCAACAAGTAGATGACTAGAAGCCAGGCCCCCTTTTTGGCGCCCGAATCCTGCCGAGGCGTGAACATAACACACAGCTTGCTACAGCGCCGACCCTTTTTTGGGTTCCGGCTGCAAAGTGATGGCTCAGACGAGCACTATGTCCCGCCCCGAGCTACGAATCCTTGCGGGACTAGGAAAGAGGACCGTGAGACCACAGGCACGGTGCTCGTTCCACCAATGAGTCAGTACTGTTCGTGTTAGTCATTGGATGAGAAGCTTACGTTGGCGCCTTCGATCACAATCTTCGTATTGCCCTGCTGTGCGGAGTTCATGAAGGCCACGCCGTCCACAACGTACTTCCTCAGCGTCTCCCTGTACTCTTCGAAACGAGCAAGCTCGGCCTTGATGTCGTACTCGAACAGGTCTCCGAAGCGCTTTTGATAGCCATGGGCTAAGCGCCTCACCTTCTGCTCGAAAAGGTCAGGGTAGAAGACATCAGTCATTTTGATGCCAGTTCGCTAGGAAAGTTAGCGCACGGTCCGAGTCCGATCCCCTGTCATGACTGTATCTTACCGCTCTGCTCGTCTGGTAGCATGGGCCAATGCCTATGGCGGACGTTAGGCCTCGTTACTTGAAGGACAATTGGGCATGGAGTCCTGGGGGTAGCGTACCGCGCCTTGTTGTTCCGACAGCCGAGTCTAAGACGGACGTTAGCGGCTGTTCCTCACCGACGATGTGGGAAACTATGGGACGAACCTCCGAGTTCCATCTCCTCGAGACCATCCACTACCATGTGCATGTCCAAGAGGATATTGACCCTGTCAGAGACAAGGATCCGATCATGTACTTTGCTCAGCCCCTTGGTCTCGAGCTCCTGGAGCTCCTTGAAGAAACTTGGGCTACAGGACAGGGTCAGTCTTGGCATGTTCGGTTGAGAGGCGCGAGCCAGGCGAGACATCGACAAGATGCCGACGTGGTAGTCGAGTTAGGGGTGGAAAATTGGATGAAGACTAACACGTGGAAGACTACGCCCGAACCGATGAAGTTCACGCTATGGTACTTGTCAGTCTCGCCGTTGCCAGCTTGAACGATCATTATCCTTGACAAACCAATTCGGGTTGGTGAGCCCAGAGGGCAAGAGGTGGAAGCTGCCTCTATGTTAGCAACCACTCAGTCCTCCCATGTATGTTAGTTCTCACCTATACGAAACTCCGTTTACACTTTGCACCTGTTAGCAACACAGCACATATTTATATATATCGATCGATAGAGAGCGTTCGACCAACCGCACTTGATGCCCAGCGTTCGATCCACCCTTGGAGTTAATTAGCAAGTATTCTCAGCGCAAACTTGTCACTTGGCCATGTTTTGGTGATCGGTGGAAGCCGTTGGTCGACCGGATTCTACCTGGGTTGAGCTTACCGCGGCTCGGGCACAGAGTTGCGCCTCCTGGCACTGTCCATCAACCAACTTGCCCTTCTGAATACGCAGTATCGTTAGTAAGCGGGCGTCATGGGCTGTGTCGGGTCCTCCCCGAGTAGTCCCTGAGTACTCACGCCTTCGTCACCTGTGGTCCTGGTCAGTATAATGAGATGGAACCGCCGATATCGGGTAGGTGCGGAGGAAGGACACATTCCCGGCGAGGGAGACAAACATACCCCATTGGGCCCCAAGAATAACAGTGATAGTCATGTTGCGCAGGAATCAACTCTAGCTATCACAGGTGCCGTAAGTTATGACTACAGAGAAGAAAAAAGCTGCGATCCAGACAAAGTGACAAAGTTTTTAAAGGTGCGGCTGCTGTGTGAGAGCTAAGGTTGCGCCACCATCTGGCCTTGCCCCACCAACCCCACCATTGTAAACACCCCGCCACAAAGCCGAAGGAAGGCTTCATAGGTAAGGTAATTCTTACTTTTCTCTCCAGCTTCGGTAATTCTTAATGCTGCACGGACACACGGAGAGATTACTGGCATTCTCACCATCAGCTCCTGTGGTGTAACGATGCCACTCCATGCTGCCATCGAGTACTCCTCTTATTAAAATCAGCGGTAAGATACCGGCAAATGCCCAGTCTAGACAACTGGAAGCTAGATGACAGGGTTTGTGTGAGGCATTTTTGTATCTGCATCGTTTCTTCTGTGTATAAGGTACCAACTATATTGAGCCTTTGAGTCTGTACCTTAGCAGGCTTAGGCAAGCTGAGATGTCTACACTCTATATACACACTTCGCAGCGCCTAGACTACAACTTGACCAGGTGCCTGGCCGACACTGAAGGATGATGGTCACAACAAAAGTAATGATGCTTGTCGCAGAAATGTAGTGGGGTTGACGCATCTCGAGCAGTATACTCCGTAATTGTGGGCGAAACTCGATCATGACGCACTCTGACCCACAAGTCCCCATTGGCAGCTGATTCTGAGGGATGCGATGCTTGATGTGACTAACATTGCTGCTTCGAAGTGGGAGTCCAAGTACACCACGCTATCATGACCGAAGAAGCCCAGTTCTATAGGTAAGGTAGTAGAGAAATACGAAGTACTGGTTTGAAGGCTGGTTTCTTTCACTAAGAGTTAATAGTTATGTTGAATTGATATCGTATAATGACGGATCATCTGAGAATGCAAAGCTGGGTGAAGATTTCGAGCTCTGCAAACCAGCTTTCCCCTCGGTAATAGCTACTATAGCTTCTCGCCGACTGAGGCAGAGTATCCGAGATCGCTCCCAAGTCACCCCGCCTCCTGCGCAGTGCAGGGTTAGGGTTAGGGTTTGTAGTGTCAAGCAATCAACTCTTTAGTTGCTCGGTGCATACTTTAACAATACAGTACGTATGTATATATATATATATATATCCTCAATCATGGCCATTCCTGTACCGTCATCTCCGTCTATGAGCCTTTTTCTCTTGTAGAAGTGCGAATTGAGAATGGTATACTAATATTCAAGTATTTCTCTATCGATTTCGAGTTTGCTGGCTTGAAATGAATATGCCTGCTCCTGCCAAATAGCATTGCCTAGCTGGAATAAAATTCCTCTAATTCATCAGAATCTCCTCGTCCACTGCTCACCCAACCACTCGGTCACAGATTTCCATCTTATTTGATCAACTTTAGGAGCTCCTCGGCGATTGCGCGATGCCCGGCTGCATTGGGATGATACGGGATACCCCCGCGGCCGACTAGCATAGACCACTGGAAGCCATCAGCCCACGGCTCTTCGGACCCTACTTCGTGGCCCTTGGACCAGTCTCCTGGCGACAGGAGAACGGACTCCGGGCGTGCCTGGGTCGCGTCGCGGAACGAGGCTGAGAGCTGGTCCGCCATGGCCCTGAAGTTCGTAATCTGGGCTTGCGAGAGTGGCGTATCTCGGCCGGTTTGGGTCAGGTCGCCAAAGATGGGGATGTAATCGATCAGGTACACCGTCGCCTTGGGGGCCTTCTGCTTGATCGCGTCGACGACCGCTATGAACCTCTTGGTGAGCTCCTCGCCCGAGATGGCGGGCTCGGGAGCCTGCTCGGCCGAGCCCCATACCGAGCCCTTTGTCATCTGATAGCTGTATCCCAGGTCGTTGCCGCCGGCCGTGAGGGTGACAATGTCGGCGTCCTCGGGCACGCCATCGAGCTGCGGCTCGAAGTGGTAGAAGAAGAAGGCCGTCTGCGGGGTATTGAGCACGTTGAGAAGCGTGGCACCGGAGCATGTGAGATCCGTCAACTCGGCGTCCAGCTCCGCCGCCAGGAGGTGCGCATAGTTGTTTGCCGAGCGCCCGGCCGGCCTGTATTCTCGGGGCAAGATGCCGGGGCCGGCGGCGAAGGAACTCCCCAGAGCACAGATGCGCAATTTACTCATGTTTCCATATATGATGGCCGACGCAAAGCCAAAAAGTAGAATCTACACAATAACAATGGTCGAATTAAAGACCCCGCGGTTCGCCTCGTCTCAATGGATTTATCGCCTTCCCCATCCTCGCCGGGCTTCGGGTTTCGTGCTCTTGCGTGAAATTCGAACGGACTTCGGGGTCAGGCTACTGAATTTAGTTGCGAATTTCCTACCATTTTCGCCGGGCGCTCCACATCCCCATGGGGGACAATTGGCACAGCCGAGACAAAGTTGAAGGACTGGGAACCAGGTCTAGCCTGCAAGCTAGCTCGAACAGGATGGATTCACGCCTTGCGGTCATTCTTTTGGGGTGCGAACTGCCGGTACGCGCTCCTACGTAGCTTGTGACGCCGACATGGTGCCTCAAGAGGAAACAAATAGCAAGACACACGCTAATTAAGGTAGCTGTGCAGCTACTAGTCTGGGAATAAATAAGTAGCACTTAGGAAGACATACATATATAGTTATATATATAGTTATATATATACTGTGTAGACTTAACTTATACACGGAATCAAGAGAGGAATTCATACCACTCCCGACTTGTGGACTTTGGACCTCTCACCGTGTTGCGCTGCAACAGGCTCAGCACGCCAATGCATCGCAACGAAGCTGGCAATATTTGGCTTCGGCAAGAAGCAGATGCCTCCTACTCCCTCTCTGTACTTGAAACCTCGAGTGCCATCTGCTGTATCTTCGGCCCTGGGACGTGATGATGGATGTTCCCACAGCAATGACTCTCTTGGTCATCCATCTCCTCCTAAGTCTCCGTCAGTGGTGATTCGGAGAGGCGAACAGTCCTTGGAGCATCACAGTGACGTGAAGGCTATGGATACCCTCCGGACGTCTGGGATCAAACAGGAGGGTGACCCAGGCGCAGGTAGTCCAGCACTGCAGGGTACACAACCTTGTACAATGACCGGAGCTATCTTACCCCGTCGAGAGAAAAGTAACAGGTAAGGGAATGAAAATTAAGGAGAGTTTAGTGGCAGCCGTTATGTTATTCCTTTACATTGCTGTTGCGCGAGAGCGTGAGAACGATTTATTCCACGAGACAGTGGCCCATTTCTGCTGTTGTCTACCTAGATACGAAGTCATGGCGAGATGGAATCGTCAGATTACCCAAACTTTTTAAATTAACCTCTCGCTGTTGCTGGAAGAGGTAGAGAGATAGGAGGGCCCGGGCCGTCCTCAACGCATGTGCCGTACTAGGAAAGGCCGTGAATCGATCGCGTTCTAGAGCGACCAACATACCTCGAGCTACTGTATTGCAGTGGTCAATATAGTGGGGTAGGGATGAGAAGCCACCCTTGACAGGCGGGGGAGGCCTGGCAGGCAACCAGAGTTAGCGCGAGCTTTATCAGTCTCGGCGCGCAAGCCTGACCTGGGGAAAATACCATACCTTAATTAGCAACTTCAGCTGCTCGGAGCTGCTACTTTCTTACTTCATACATCTCTCTTATGCCCAACTCTGTTGATGACGAATGAATCCTTTCTACAGCATTGTGCTAATC
>FTLB01002695.1_pt2 | contig 10619 bp, 7 predicted proteins | sample 1658291 | NCBI WGS metagenome assembly FTLB01 (sample SAMEA3914812, study PRJEB12502) | metagenome | biome: forest; material: soil | place: Canada | collected 2011-07-07 | depth 0.1 m
GACGATATTGTCATTCTCACAGGCGTACCTTTCCCATATATTCTGAGAAGGAGGGAAAACGGACAATATCAGTGCTTGGGTAGGGCTTGTATTTACGGCTTGATGTTCGGAGAGTTTATGACTCCATCTCCCAGCTTACAGTCGTTTACTTTAGCATGAAGTAGAATAGGTTGATACGGTAGTAGGGAGAAAACAATAACATACTATAAAGCGTCGCAAATCCAACTGGAATCAGCATCTTCATCACACCACGTATTATTGGAGGTTCCCTCTTCTCATTTGATTGTCTTCTGGTGTTATCTCCCGCTATTGTTATATAGACCAAATTTGCTCGGAAGAAACTCGTGACGATAGCCATCGGGGATATAAGACAAGCTGGCCGCAGAGTAACAAAGTCCTTACACCCCATGCGACCCGCCATCACAACCTAATTACCAGTTTGAATCAAGCAGGCGGTCGATTTAAATTCGTCAGCATCAATAATGACAATTCCCGGACCTGAGTCGTCTTGCCTCATCAACCCTTTAGCTACGCGCAGTATTCTCCCACCAAAAAAGTTACACTGGGAGATCATGGGAAATGCCGTCTCGCTACAATCGGAACTGGATTCCGCCTACAACAAGACACAACAATTAAGAGTAGTTTTGCAAATAATATGCAGCCGGGCCCACCCGCCCCAGCCGTATGTTATCTGCCCTTGCCTTCACTATCCCTTGAACGTATCATCAGGTGATAGGACAAGTGCAGCTGAGTGGCTAGGTTCTTCAGCCGCATGGTCGACCCAAGCACCGTGCTCAACATTGGGAGATTTCGCATACGGTTAGCGCCCATCTGGGCACAGGGTCTTGGGCTACGCGCTCATTCAAATTTAATATTTTTCTCGCGCCGCATTCCACGAGCCTCAAACTTGGATTCTCTCGGCCACCAAAGCTCTTCATCGATTCATTCCAGCCTTTGGAAAATTGGGTCCACATCTCTACCACAATGCTGCCGTTGCCCGCGATTTGGGGACAGCGACTGGTAGTCTCGGCGATACTGGTCGGCCACTGCTATGGCACAGCTGTTTTCACAAACAGCGTTTACGACTTGGTGGTTGACACGCCCTTCAACCTGACATGGGAAAGCGCCGTCGGCGCTGTGCAGATTCAGCTTGTATCAGGGCTAACACCACCCTTCGATGCGCTCCAGGTCCTCGACTGTAAGCCTCACCTCATTAAAGGGCGACCGTGTGGTAGAAATACCTGACTGATAGCCGCCAGCTGACGACACTTCATCATGGTTCATTTGGACGCCTCCCTCAAACGATGCAGGCCGTACGTGGGCCTTCCAGATATCCGACCTCACTGACCATCCCAACTACTCCGCATTGTTCACAATCGCTGCTGCGGCGAACACCAGTAGCCAGGTAAGGGACACCAAGAGAGATGCAGCGGATGGGTGATACGTGATAGATAATCAACAACCTGTCCCAGGCTAGTAGCACAACCATGCCCGCCACGCCCATATCAAGCGCGACGTCGAGTGTTCAGACGGGACAAGGAAGCGCAGCCATCGGTGCCGGCTCAACGGCTTCATCTCCTTCAACCGCGAGTGCCTCCGCGCAAAGCACCTCCTCATCTGACAGTGGTTTGAGTGTCGGCGCTAAGGCAGGCATTGGTATCGGGGCTGGCCTCGGCGGGCTGGCGGTTTTGGGGGCACTGTGCCTGCTGGCTTTTCGGCAGGGAAAGGCATCAGCAAAAGCCAAGACAATCGCGACTGTACCGGAGCAACCGACTGTTGCAGAGCTAGGTCACGTGGATAAGAAACGGCCGGAGCTAGAGGCGTCGGTCGTTGCTGAGATGCAGACGCAAAACAACACGCCCGAGCTGGCAGGTCAGCAGAGAGGAACTGGTTATACGGGCTATCCTGCTGGTCCGGTGGAGTTAGGCTAGTGACCACTTAATCCATCGCAGTGGAGCGATAGACGCTCGTTGGGAGAAGAGCTGCGACATAGAGGATGCAGAATCAGACGAGAGCCGGTTTAGAAGCCCTCGAGCGAGTCATCTAGTCTAAGATCCAGCCAGACTTAGCCCACCTAACATCGTCTGTAGATAAATGTTCTGGCCAGAATTTGTTGCTAGACGGCCATGTCTCTAATAAAAACTTCAATGGGAAGCCTGTAGCATCCCATATCCTTGCGGATGAATAGCGCTAAGCATCCCAGCGAACGATAACCAGGAAGAAGATCGCTGCTGACATTGCCCCTCCTATCCGGGTATGCCGGATATATATCTCTGAAGGTACGTATTACACGGCAAATCGGGATTTGGATGGGCCCTGATATGCGCAAAAGTCCACAACAGAAACAAGCTTATGCAACTAGGGAGCATGCGCCGTTTGCTACTACTGCTGTGCCGCTAAGGATCAACCAGAAATCCATGTTGCCCAATAAGATCCCTCGACGATATGTAATACTCGTCATTATTTTATCCCGTCGTAGACCTAGCGAAAAAGAGATCCTGTTGAATATAGCACTAGCCCAAAAAGATCAAGCAGTAGTGATCAAGCCCCAGAAGTTTCTTGGTCTGGCATATTCTGACCTACTCAATTTGGAGGGGATTCCGTGGTCTACGGCCCCGGATGCATGGCGGGGATGGCGGGGAAGTACGGTAGACACCCCACGAGTGGATGGATCCGGGTTCAAAGAGATTGGGACTCAATACCGTGAACGCACGAAACGAAAGATTTTCGACCAAGATGCATTGATTCGCTACAAGAAACGCAAGAAGGTGTCAGACTATACATGACCCGCCCGCTCGCCTGCTCGCCCCTCCCTGATAATAGCGCTGTGAGATGACGGTAGAGTTGATCGTGATCTTGACGAGACGGGTCACGGATCGGGCTCACTGATGACTGACTAGGCCCCAACTGGGACACAGCAGGGCGAATGGTTGGGGGTGCCATTTCCATTGAAGTCGATGCAAGAGCAGGTAGAGCAGCCTCCGCAGCAAAGCTCAACACAAGCTCGAGCTTCCAGGCCTACAACAAATTAGCACGAATTTCTCACATATAGGGCGCATACACTTGAGATGTCCGATCTAGTCTCAAAGTTGAAATTGCATACCACTGCTGCTGCGTATTTCATACCCGCCGTCTTCGCGCTTGAACAAATCCGGGTGATCCATAGCAACGGCGCCTCGAGGCAGTATGTCAAAGGTGCGAGCTACCAAGGGAACATTGGCAGCCAGGGCTACCGTTGCGGTGAGGGAGAGGATTTGAGAGACGAAGAGTGACAGACGCATTGTCGCTGTATGAAACAAGAAGGGAACGGTGGGTGTACGTAAGGTAACGAAGAGAGAAGATGTGTCTGGTTGAAACCTGGAGATCTGTAGTATAAAACTTCTGGGAGATAGTGCCAAGATGAATATATTTATACTTGAGTTCTACTGATCTGCAACAGCGAGAATGCTATGGACGACTTGGATATGTTGACGTCCTAGAGAACTCGTATTAGTGTACTTAATTGCAGTAAGACCTTCAGTCATTGGCTCCACTTTGACTCAAAACTATTTAGGGTAAGTTATAGCCGTTAATTCCGTCATAAATCTTTGCTCCTGCCTTAATAGATTTGACCATGTAACCAAAGCATGGTCAACGAAGTCACCTAGCAAACTGGGGATATGAACCATTGGATAACTGTGAGGGGAGAGGGATAGATACCCTGCACCACATTACAAATTGTGGCCTGACGATCTGATGATTGGAAAAGGCATAACTATAACTAACCGTAATCACAGTAGGATACGAAGAGGCTACTATGGCATCGAGCTCTAATTGCATAGCTGAAACAATGTTCTCTTGTTACTTTAGCAGGGAGAAGTCAGTGAGTCGTGGGTGTAGCTATAGAGGACCATTGAGTATAAATTGTGCTCGCATCGGCCCGACTCCAGAAACGTATAGATCTCTGATCAATCATGCTTTATAGGGTAGGATACACGGGTGGAGGGGGCTCATACCCGATCGCTACGATGCAAATCATGACGTGGTCCCTGTAGCGCACGACGACCCTTTTAGGCCTCGGTAACCAACGAATTCTATATCTCGCTCTTCCTACTTGGCTGTTAGAGCCGAACTTCCCCTCAATCCCCTTTGATTTTTCTTATTGTCTACTCCGAATCTGAATTGCGCATTATTCTCGGCCGCTCCCTCTTGTTATCTGCATCCTCGCTCACGACCATGGAGTATCGACCACTCAGTAACGAAGAACAAGTGAGACACTCGAATGAAGCAGAGGATGCCGAGTTTCTTAAGCAAGAACACTACTGGGTTAATGGAAAGCGTGATTTAACATCCCTCAACCCAGCTTATCTTCTCTTTTACAACGTCATCTCAACGATTATCGTCTTCACACTGGTCGGCACAATATTCGTCTCCAGAGCCCACGAAACTCACAGCAATTGTCCCCAAGGTACCACAGAGACAGTTACATTTGGGAGTGACTTTCGCTTTATGTCTGTGGACCATATGTACGACGACGTCTGGAGCGACTGGGCATTCAAGGAAGCAGGCCATGACAAGCAAACTGCTCCGATTTCCGTCGGTATGGTGACCATGTATGTATCGTATTACCAATGCTGAATTTCTGCGCGAGGATGTCTAAAGCTCACTGTTTGAACAGGTTTCATCAACTTCACTGTCTTGCTGCCTTCCGCCATGCTATACAACTAGGCCATGAGGGTATCGACCCTGGCAGAGACTTCATGGACGATGCTCATTGGCCTCATTGTTTCGATTACATGAGAAAGGTAAGTTATCCGTGAAGCTTCCTCCGCCGAACGCCCACGTATTGATTCTCTCTATCACTAGACAATTCTCTGCTGGGCGGATGATACTATCGAGATGATACCCAGGGTTTCTAATCGTACACATATGTGGACTTTGGACGGATCTCTGGACGAGAGACGCTGCAGGGACAGCACGAATGTAGTTAGGATAGCTAGTGAGATGGGGAAGACTTTATTTCCATAGAGGGTCTAAAACACTATCTTCGCCTAAGAAAAATAAAGATCGTACCTTGGTGTAAAACATTTATAGCGTAGATCTCTTAAACCACAAGTTCCTCCGAATTCTTCGTCGAAGATCGTCGAGCGACGGACGAAACCAATCATGAGCCCCTCCTTCAAGAACTCACCTCTCCTCCCTTCACAATGTATCGATGGTTGAGAGTCCTGATCGGCTTAGCAGGTGCCGAGTTTCGAACTTTTTAGATTCGCAGCCAATCGCCAATGCCTGCAAATCGGCGCTAGATTGGCCCAAAAAAGCTCTAGCGTCAAGATGCCCAACTTGCCCAAAACTTGGTTCAATTCAAGCGCAATTTATAGACGTAGTTCATGCATTGCTACGTGTTAGCTCTTGATCTCGGGAAACCTGGAGCTTGATTTTACATGCATCTAGGAAAGGACAAAGTCCCTCGATATGTACCACTTAAGCGAGTGACTAATTATCCTAGCACAAGCCCGATTCGAAGAAGTCGCATGCAACCTACAACACCATCTGCATTGCCAAGTAGGGTGCTCCCGCAGCTCTTGCAGTAGACAGTAGCTCGTCCTTGCTTCTCTGCCTCACCATTCCAAATAGGGCTAGAGCCATTAGTATTATATATGAAGAGAGGCTCCGAGTTGAGGAGGTAGCGTGGTCTAACAGCTGTGGTGCCATTGGAGGCTTTCGTCCACAAGTGGCGTCCAAGAAGGTGCATCTCAGTAGAGGTTATAAAATTTGTATCGTAGATATTGCACGTAGGACTCAGGCACAACCATTCTCGGTTATCCGCTGGTGTGGATGCCTTAAAAGTGGATGTTTGGTGGCTAGGACTCGATGAGGGAGGGAGTGTGCATCTTTCAAGCCTGTTTTAAAAAAAATTCTAATGGTCTGCCCAGAATGTTTGTAAATGGTGGATAAACGCTGGCAAGTGAGATTTTGCCCCTATCGTTATGAAGAGCCATGGATAACGTTACGACTAACTTTTATCTCAGACACTAGTGCATACATAAGACATGGCCATTACCTTTAGGAGCATCAGTCGATCCCCCCCCCCCCCGGTGGCCCAGCTATTGCTTTAGTTACTTAAAGGCACGGTTGTTTATTGGAGCTGAACATCTGTACTTCTCAGATGCGAGGAGATAACATGCACCAAACGTAAGATTGAATGAGGATGTCAAGTTCGAGATATTACAACACGAATACCTCTTATCCTGCTGTTAACATTGGGACCAGAAGCGCTACAATGAGTCTTTGCGGCTCCTCAGAATATCATAAACAGACTCTTGTGGTACGATCACACTTTAGATATCCGTAATATTATTGGTTTTACAACTTCATTGGGTAACTCGGCTTACAGGTACGTATTTCGACCGACATTCAGCTGTCGGACAGGCTCGCATGACTCAAAAGGCTGAACAATGTCTAATCAGGTCTTTAAACATGACAAATCCGCTGACAGAATTGTTTTGAGTCCCCGCATATCGCTTTTATTATTTATATCAGAATGATGGGCTGCGTTTGCAATAATGTTTCCACACTTCCGATATGCCTAATACTCACTGAAAACCTGATCAATATCTCATGGGTACGTCAAAGCAATGAGTGGCTTGGTAGAAGGGTTATCGCTTGTACGATTGTAGGACCGGCGCGGCACAAGGAAACATGAATGGTCTGGAAGAGCATTCTCAGAAAAATTATTGTATAAGGTGGCGAGGGATCCCTGCCGTATTTGATAATAACTATGTAGATGGCAATAACTATGTAGATGGCTAATGAAGAATATTAAACTTTCTCCTCCTGCTCGACCACCGCCTTCACCGGTCCCGATCCCACCTCGACGACTTGGCTCTGGTACGCAACGGCCTTCTCGGCGTTCACATCGAAACCCATATGCCTCATCGCATTCGTTCCCGCAAGAGCGTCGGGGCCGTCAAAGATTTCGGCGACTTCCTCGAGGCCTCTGCCCTTGGTCTCCGGGAAGAAGAAGTAGATAAGGGCAAAATGGATGCCGATCGCCACGCACCAAACGATGTAGTACTTCCAACCGATAGCGGCCATGGCGACGGGGTTGGCAAAGCTGTTGTAGAGGCCCGCAAGGTTGCCGGTAAGCTGGTACATCATGGATGCCTTGGAGCGCAGCGAATAGGGCACGACCTCCATGATGTAGGTGATTCCCACCGGGGAGCAGACGTGGTAGAAGGCGCCGTACAGGAAGATCATGGCGAGAACGGCCCTGGCGAAACCGGGGTCTTGGAAGTTCTTCTGCTGGTTGATGGCGGAGCAGATGGTCCAGATGATATATGACACGCCCATGCCAGCCATGCCGCACAAGAACAGACGACGGCGGCCGGCTCGGTCGACCAGGTATGCGGGACCGATGGCGGTCAGGAAATTCCAGACGGACAGACATCCGTTGATAATGAGCTGAGTCTTGGAGTCGGTGACGCCGATGGTCTTGAGGACGATGGACAAGTAGTACGACGTTAGAGCGTTGCCGGCCCACTGCAGCATGGCAGGGATGTAGGCGGCGATGAAGAATCGGTGCCGCATGCCCGGCGTAGCGAACCACTCTGCCCAGCGGGATTTCTGCTGAATCTTCTCCATCTCGAGGGTGGCCGTGATCTCTGCCATCTCGAACCGGACCAATCGGGAGTTTGGGTCGCCGGCGGCGTGGTACTTCGTGAAGATGGCCAATGCCTCCCGGCTGCGGTTCTTGTAGATCAGCCAACGCGGAGACTCCGGGGCGATTAAGCTGAGGATAGCCTGAATGACCGAGAAGGTGCACTGGAGGAGACTCGGCAGCCTCCAGCTCCAAGAGTTGTCGATCTTGAAAGTCGCGTAGGTGACCCAGGCTGCGATCAGAGAGCCAAGGGGCCACGACACTTGGTAGAACGCCACCAGCCTCGCGCGGTGTGTGGGATAAGCGACTTCGGCGATCAGAGGAGGGGCGGCCGTAGAGACAATGCCCAGTCCGAAACCGACGAGGAATCGCGAGGCGACAAACATTCCGTAGTTGGTAGCGGCGGTCTGGATGACCGAGCCCAGGATGATGATCAGGGATCCTCCCAAGATGGGATACCGTCGACCGAATCGATCACACAGCTGGGACGAGACCAAGATGGAGATGAGTGTGCCACCAACGGGGCCGACGGTCATGGCTCCCAGCCGCGCGCCTGTGGGATGCCCGAAGTACTCAGTCCACTGGGTGAGCGACTGCATGCCGTTGAGCATACTGGCGTCGAAACCAGAGGCAATCTGGGTGAGAAGTGCGCATAGCAGCAGAAAGTTCAACTGGACAAGCGTCCAGTCTCTCCACCATGGCTTGTCTCGCTTCGGGATCACGTCTTGGAGGACGAGGCCGGTGAAGTCGTCTGGGTTGTTCGCGTCTGCCATTGTTGCCGTATGGTCGAATTTGATGCTGTTGCAAGATTAGAGGGTTGACAGCATTCGTGTTCTCCCAACTGCTACCGACAGAGCGGCCTCGTTTTATAGAGATGCACGGAGTAGTTTAAAGATGGTTTGTGCTGTTGAGTCAAAGTCCTGTTTTGTTCTTTTCCCCCGGACTTCGTCTAATTGCGGGGATCTATCCCCCGCTGCACATTCAGGAGCTAGGGGGTCGCGAAAGCAACCTAGACAACTGAACCTGCATCAGGGGCCAGGTTGGAGAGAGATCCACACGGGCCTGGATACACCCGGATAGGGTTTAGCCATGTGGCGGACCCGTACGACGGGCATCGCGCGAGTGGGAGTCCGATGCAGGCCGATGCTCTCGAATCCACGAATAGCCAACTTGATTTGGATGATTAGCGGTTGCGCGTGGGGACCCCATTTGGCTTGAAAATTTAAGCGAGTTGCCTCTGCCAGCGGGCTAGCTGAGCACCGACAACGGTGACTTGGTGATGTCGCGCCATGTTCTTACACTTTTCATGACTTGCCTCAATCTTGCGCTAATTACCTGTCAAGCTTGAGGAGTCAGCTGAATAGAGAGGCCACTATTTCCAATGTCGTTCACGGTCAATCTGTCGGCTAAGAAATGCACAGCAAATATTACCAAATTAATTGGTTCATTGCCGATTTCGGTCAATCGGTCAATTCAGGATTAATCTCACCGGACATGAGGTCCGTACCTATAGCCTAACCAACAAGCCAGTACGATATTTTGATGCGGTAAACTCTAGTAGTAGTATCAGCTAGACAAACAATCAGAATAGGCCAGAGTTGAGGTTATGACCCGTGGTCAAACGCAGAGCATGTCCAATATTTAATTCGTGTACCGAGCAAGGCTGGTCCGAAGACTTATCGCAGTTAGTAGAACCACAATGGGAAGGTAATGAAATATCGAGAAGCATGGAAGACAAGAAGATTCATGGTGCTATGTGGAAGTCTCATTATAATTTACAAACGTACACAATTTCCTATCACATCCCGGTGTACGGGCCTCTAGCCCAATCGTCGACACCGAGGGGCTGTGGGTTCACGGCGCTGGTCCGACTCGTAAATATGGTATCGTCGAAGCTAATGATACGGTCCATCTCAAGGAACCGTTGGTCCATCAACATGTGGGAGATGGCAGACAGTTCATCTCCTGACTCGGAATCCCGTGCAGGATACTGCATGATCCCTACTGCCGAACCATCTTGCTCGGGGGCAGAGCCCACTACCATGTCCGGGGCTACGTTACTTGCTGCATCGTGTGGACGCCTCATGGCATCTGGGGAACCGTGAGCCTCGTAAGTCTGGCTGGGTGGAGGTTGGCAGGGATAGCAAGTGAGGCTATTATTCGAGTATGAGTAGCCAAGGACGTCAACGGTAAATTTTGGATCCGATACGCAATGGCGATGGAGGTCTCGAAGCTCCGTCGCGTACTTTGAGGCGAGACACGGACGGCCCTCGTTGTGCTGTCTCAAAGGCCCAACCCAGCGGCGTGCCATCACCTCGAGGCTTGTGACCAGGGACCAAAACTCGGGCAACAGGTCTCCTGTTGCATATCGCCAATGAACTGCAGAGAGTTAGCAGAGAATAAGTTGATCATCAAGGTGTGTGAGTCCACTTGCCTAGAAGGACTCGTGCGCTGATAAAAACACAGAACACGAACTGGCTTGCGGCTGGCGAGTTCTCCGGCGTGTAACGCAGATACTTCTCCGTGATATTATTCGTCTCGATGGCAGCAACCTGGCATGTCTCAGCGCTGCAAGCACTCGGGAGCTTAACAGCAAGCTCCGTAGGCCAATCTCTGTGCGGGTAGGCGATACGCTGATGCAACAAGATCATGGAAGTATTATGCGTGACATGCGCGAGGGTGAGGTTGGGATCCATGTCGATGACCTCGGGTTGGCGTGAGATATTGGAATCCTGCCACCGCTGCGGGAGGAACATCTTCCAGCTAGGAAATATGGTCAGCAAGTGCCTGAGTAGCAGCCGTGGGCGACGTACTGTACGAGCCGAAGATCGAGCTCTTTGAAACGTGTAAGCCAGCTACTGACTTCCTGGCGGTCCTTGAAGTTTATCTTCTGCTGGAGAAAATATGTCGTCACCCGACTCAGCGATTCCGTAGCCTCTATGCAGTACGCAAAGGCACCGACGGTCGACATGTCGACGGG
>FTLB01006472.1_pt1 | contig 10605 bp, 5 predicted proteins | sample 1658291 | NCBI WGS metagenome assembly FTLB01 (sample SAMEA3914812, study PRJEB12502) | metagenome | biome: forest; material: soil | place: Canada | collected 2011-07-07 | depth 0.1 m
AGGGGGGTGGGGGAGGGTGTGGGGATGGGGAGCGGTCGACGAAGCCATGCAAGCGCTCTGGCCCGCCCAGATAGAGCCATCGTCGTCTGCTCTTATCCTGTTTCGATAGCAGGAGAGCAAGAAGAGCTAACGGTGATGATGATGGCATTGTCTCGGAAGGACTTACCAGAAGGGAAAATCTTTGACCTCTCACGAGACGGCCGAGGGGTCTCTTGTCTGAGCCGATCTTCTCACCCACCCCCGAGTTGCCTGGGTCTGCCTGTCCTCTGATGAGTCGTGATGACTTCAGTATAAAACGCTGCATAAAATAAGCTTGTTGACAGGGTATAATTCTTATGGGAGAGCCCTGCGCATGCAGGCCCTTGTATTGTCGTCGGGGAGCCTCTGAAGATGTCTCTAGCCCCCAACAAGGCGTGTTCGTAGGAAAAATCATATCCTGCTCACTAAGATTTAGTTACCTAAAGTATCCACTCACGCCACTTCAAACCCCTTTCTACTTCCAGCAAGCTCCGCACGCTCACGCAAGTTCCCCACCCACGCAACTCAACTACTGTAGAGATAGCATTAAGTCAATCGACCCATAAATAGCTAAGGTAGGTAATCATATCAACAACGTCGTCAACGCGACATCAACCAACTCGGTGTCGAGCCAAGCCCTCCTCAGCGGTTCGAGTCCTGGAAAGATGCAAGACAATATTTGCGGGTGTATGAGACAGTCAATCGGATTGACTGCGATGCTTGCACGAAGCGGATCTGGCAAGTTGAGAGATAAGCCAAACCCAATCCAAATGCAGCCTGACTGAGCAGAGATGCGCCTATCTATCCAGGAAAGGGACATCAGTTTCTCTACCGCTAGTCTTGAACTTTCTGGCAGTCTTCCGCCTGTCGTTCTGTACGTCAAGTTGGCAAGATAACTGTTAACTGTGGGGTGCCAGCTAATACGGCGTCCAATGCCTTGGTGACATGGCCAAATGGCGACGCAGAGTGATTGTTGGGCGATAAGATAACGATTAGATAGCGATAGCGATAACGAAGCTCTGTTCCATGCTCCATCGTCCATCAGCCAAAATATTTCTCTGCTCAATTCTGGCGCTGAGCACGACTGTCGAAAGCCTCAATGAGCTCATCCTTCAAGAATTCTTTCCCACAATCCAAGAAAGAGCGCAGAAGGTGATGGCAACAAGTCGCTGCCGCTGAGTCAATCTAAAAGCGGATTGGACGCGGTGCGACTGCGACGATGGTGTTGCTAGAAGCAAGCTTGGTCCAGAGGTCCTCGCTCGCAATGGGACTGTCTGTCGAGACGTTTCTCTCACGATCTTACCCGTGACTAGACCACCGAAGCATCCGAAGAAGCTCGCAGAACTCTTCTACATGATCCCTCTTTGCGGTAAATCCTCTGAATCCTCTCGGGAATTCTGTCCGACTGAGGATTCCAATCCCCCGCCCGCCGCCGACCTGATGGCGCCTAAGCGATCCTCGACCTCGAAATTCGTCTGCCCCATGAAGCATACTCGCGCCGCATCACTCACAGATGAGAAAAGATTGCCGCGTATGGGAAAGACGGCGCCGTTAGTCGACACCAGAGGAGATGCCTCGAGGCTGGCAGGGACGGGAAGATGAGCTTCTAGCCGGATCGATGGTCATCCGTAACCTCCTTCATGGCACGGAATGTCCAAGTCCGACCTCGATATTGACCAGTCCCCCTAGATTACCGAGCCAGTTGATTCGCACGAAACTCGTCGGCAAGCTCTCAGAAGACAAAGACCAAAATCACGATTGCGAAATCCTCGTTCTCTCTCAGCGACATAATGGTGATCCCGTTACTCTGTCCCTCCTGTCCGACTCCAACACCACTGCAGGCAATTTATTAGGAACAAGGGTTGCATGACTTCGCCTACAAGAGATGATCCCGAGAAGGATGTGTTGATTACGATGTGCTTTTGCATACGGTCTTGACGGACAGTTTGACGTCTTCGGCCGAACATGAAGCGACCAACAACGATCCGTTTAGATTCAGTCGGCAGATTTTCGACCAAACTACGCGCATTATAAAAGCGGCCGTTGATGCTCAGTGCGGATCGTGTGTGTCTACTGAAGCCTCCCTGACATGAGGCCGACTCTGTGGTCAATATACCGACGAAGAGGAGTGGAGGACCGAGCAATTCGCCTTTACCATCGATGATAAGTCCAGCACATCAGCCCGGCAGTCTTCCCAAGAACACGTTTCGAAAGGTGAGCGAATTCCTGGAGAATTCTAGGTGGAAGAGCATCTGAGACTGGCGAGGGAGGTCATGCTGGTCCTGATACGACCTGATACGACCTGAAGTGGTCAAAGCCAGAGGTCACCGGTGTCCTGGACGAATGTCGGTGACAAGAACTAGGTATCATCCGCAGTTTTTTAAGGGTGTATATGTCTCTCTGCGAAGCAACAGGCGCCGGGCTAGCCACCATTTCCTGTCTACAAGCCTCTTAGCTTGAGTCCATGCGACGCGTTCCGCAGAGCAAGCCATAATTAGTATTTTCGACACCTCGAGATGAGATCGGAGCCGGCCATATTCTCGGCTTTTAGTATCATCGAGCGAATAGGCCAAGGTAAGTTTTCGTGGTAGTAGATATCTCGGCGACACGGTGCGTCTATCGTGGTAAGATTCTGTATTTTCCGACTATGATGTGACGGCGGGTCTCATGGCCCACCAGCTCGCTCCGACTCCGATTTCCCCAAGCTAGCATCCCAGAACTTCTGTCATACACAGGCACCGAAACCAGCCTCTATATCGTTGCAGTTCGTAACAGAGCATGATACTGGTTTGGGTCCAGCTAGGTCGTATTGCCAAGTGTTGAGTACCTACATATGTCCTGCGGCGCGAGTTCGAGATGCCGCGCCTCCCCCTCACGCTACCATCGATGCCACGCTTCTGCTGCTAGCAACTTAGGTTACAATGGACGAAGGGTCGTACAATGCATGCACAGAAATAACGTGTTGCAATCCCAAAGTACAGCAACTTGTGGAGTTGCAATTGTCGCCCTCATCAACTACTTATACGGAGTACAACTCAGATAGTTGGCTCTGCTCGAAGCAGTCCAGGCCACAAGGGGGGCCCACGAGCATGGGGTAAGTGGCATGCAAGGCGCCAAAGCGTTCTGGAAGCCCCTCAGCAAGCCCCTCCCCGGATCCCAGATGGGTCATCGGCAGACGCATGAACCATGCATTTCGACGGATCCGGCCCTATCATGACAAGCCCAAGCCTGATTCGAGCGAACGTGCCCTCTCGGCGCAGGAGTTGAGCAACGCGATGCCAACAGACACCCGACGGGAATTTCGGATCACAACCATCTGCTCCTGGGGAGCTGCTGTCAGGTGTCTGGAATAAATATTCGTGCTCTCAGCTTTCCGATTACCCGTACAGGAAAAGGGTGGATTTATTTCCTTGTCTCGCTCGCTCGCTTGCCACTCGGAGCGGAACATGCCCAGCCACAGCGAACCCCCGCCGCCCGACTTCCTCCAAGCTACCGCCTCCACTGGCTCTGGCGAACTCCAGCCCACTTCCCCCAGCCCGAACCTTTGCGTCGGCTCTGTCGCTTCGCTCCCCAGCCCGCGACGATGGGATGATCCCCCGGCCGTCGAGCCGTCAGAGGGCCCCGAGAACCCGACGTCGCTCCTCCTTGTGCCCGCCCGCCGCATCCAGACCTTCGCAACGCGCCAAGAGGTGCTCCGCCTGGCTTTCAGCATTGACCATAGCTTCCTCGCCGTGCTCACCACTTATAGCTCCCAGCACCAGCATCCCGACGATTGGAAGATGGTCAGCGTCTTCGACGCGCGCTCCTGGCAGCAGATCCAGCTCTCGCAGCCGCCTCGCACCAGCGGGGATTTCGCGCTCTCGCCGAGGCAGCCCCTGCTGGCGACGCCCTTCTTCGTGTCCGCGTTCGATAGCTCCGGCTCGATGGCCGGCACGCCGCGGCTCGAAATCCACGACCTGGTGACCCGGAAACGTCGGGTCAAGGGCGAGACGCCGGTCCCGCTCAAAGCACCCCTCGGGTACTCGCCCGACGGGACGCTGCTGGCAGGCGCGAGCACGCGGGACCCGAGCCGGCTGGTCATCGTGCGGACGGGCCAATGGCCGGTGCAGATCTCGCGGGTGATCGCCACGCACATGGACCACGTCACGCACGTGGTGTTCATGCCGGACGGGAACTCGCTGGTCAGCGCGTCCAAGGACGGGTCGATCCGCATGACGAGCGTGGCGTCGGGCCGCACCCTGAGGAAGTTCGAAGTGCCGCCCACGCGCTTCCCGTGCGACCTGCTCGAGGTGTCGCCGGACGGCGAGCTCGTCGCGTCGGTGTGGGGCCGGGAGGTGCATCTGTGGTACCCGACGACGGGCGTCACGGGCGGGTACAACCTGGCGACGATCCGACCGACCGAGGGGTGGCCGCTGGCCATCTCGTCCGACTGCCAGCTCCTGTGCTGTCGGACCGAGCTGGGGTTCGACGTGTGCGGCATGGTGGACGGCCTCTTCCGGGGCGAGTTCGTGGCCGAGGACACCCTGGTCACGGCGGCGGCCTTCTCCCATGACTCGAAGCAGTTGGTGGTGGGCGGATACACGGGGGGCGTCCAGCTGTTCAACGTTGTAACCTGACTTTGTACTGGGCAGCAAGGGAGGGAAAAGTGTCACGTCTTTTCGGAGATCAAGTGGGTTTTGTATTCATTTTTGGTTCCACGCACCTATAGGTAGGTATATACATCCTTCGACGCGCAAGTTGGCGTCAAGCACTTCTCTATGATACCATGCCTTGGGTCCACTTCAATGCTTCCATCATTCCTACATGCCTCCTAGACCATGGAACTCGAATAAGCACTGGAAGCTGGGTGGTAGGGGGAAAGAAAGGGGTGGAGAAGCCAAACACAGAGTGGCATTCGAGACTGGGCTGCTTCATTCTATCTTGTCAAACTGGACCAGCCCCTCCCCCTTTCCCATGGGCGCGTTCCCCCACTCGATCTCGAAGGACACGACCTTCCCGTCCGGTCCCAGCTGGAATCGCACCGGGGAGAATTCGACGCGCGCGTCGATGGGAACGTGGATGAAATAGCCGTACATGATCCAGTACTCGCCCGTGACGTGCTCGAACTCTCCAATCATGGGCCACGTGAAGTCTTCTCTCGCCATCCGGAGCTCGGCCTTTGGCATGAGCAAGGGGTGGGAACCAACAGCGGTGATGGTCAGGTTCAGGTAAGCGGGGTGGAAGTACGTCCCGGCGTAGCCATCCAGGGGCAGGCTCGGCTTCTGCGCGGGGTCGGCGCGATCGGGGAAGAGGATGTTCGGCGCGTCGGACACGCGGTCGTGCAGCTGGCGCATCTTTTCTGCCCAGCTATTTCGTCATGCGAAAAAATGAGTCAGTCAGTCAGTCAGTCAGGAGGCCGGCCGCCTCGTTTCTGTCTTTGTAGCAGCGGACTGGGGACGCGGTAGCTTACTCTTCCTCCCACTTGCCCCTCTTCTCGGGGGGAACACCGAGCCGATCGTCGATCAACTTATAGCTCAGAATCTCGCCGATCGCATTCGACGACAGTGCCGTGTTGGCGAACGTCACCACCCCGTACTTCAGCCCCGGAAAGAAGTTGACCTCGGTGCCGAACGAGTCGGTGCCTCCGTTATGTGCCCAGCGCTGGTGTCCCTTGTACGTCGTCGTGTCCCAGCCTAGGGTGTACCTTGCGTAGTTGGAGGGGTTAGCGATTGCTTCTCTCCATGCCTGGGAGGGGGAGGGAGGGCATGCGAGAAGGCAGACAGAATGAGATGAGTTGGGTGGACTCACAACGGCGGCGCATCAAAATAGCCCGCGTTGTTGGATTCCAAGATGCGCGGCTTCTTGATCTCCACATGCACAGCTGGGGAGAGAGGGCCCGTTTCCTCGATCAAGGCCCGTATCCATTTGGCGTAGTCCTTCGCGTTGGACAGGATCGAGCCGGCGCCGCTGATTTCGCTCATGGGCATGTACCGCACCTCGACATAGGCGGCTTTCTCCGCGTCCCAGTAGTACCCGGTGGCGACGTCGGCGCCGGCCTCGCGGGCGTCCTCGAGAGCAAAGAAGGTCTGGTTCATCCCCAGCGGTTCCCATATCCAATCCTTGAGAGTGTCGCCCAACCAGCGGTTCGTCAGGATCTCGATCGCGTGGGAGGCAACTACGTACATGAGATTGCAGTACTGGAACGTGGTCCGCGGGGGCTCCGCGAGGGGCAGATGGCGAAGACTGCGCGTTACGTCGCGGACGGTTGCCTCGTGGCCGTCGTAGTGCTGGGCCATCGACCAGTCGTGGCGCGCCATGCCGGTCCGGTGGCTCAGCGCGTCCTCGAGCGTGAGGTGCGACGTGGACCAGGCATCCTCCAGAACGAAATCGTCTCGGAGGATGTCGGCGATGGGTGTCTTCCAGTCCACCGCGCGGCCCGGGAAGGACGGATTTCGGTACGTCCCGGCGTCGATGAGCTGAGCTATGCTGGCCGCCGTGAACGCCTTGGTGGTGCTGCCGGCGTAGAAGAGCGTATCCGACGAGACAGCCGTTTGCGAAGAGACGTTGGCGAGGCCGTAGCCCTAGAGAAGAGAGACAGTGAGCTTGGGTGCGACTTGGACACTAGGAATCCGACACGCATGCACACCAGCACGCCGGAGAGCATGGCTCTGCCCCCGTTCAAATGCTCGGCGGCTCCGCCGGGCGCGCAGTCTCAGCACAAGAGGGTAAGCAAGCCCCAGACCACATGGACATGAGCTGGTATTAATTATCCAATGTCATTGTACCTTTGTATATGTCTTTTCACCATCGACGACAGCGATGGCGACTCCAGGCACGTGCCATCTCTCTAGGAGATCCGCGACAAACTGATCAAACTCTCGATTGAACGGGTTGTCCGTGGCCGCTTCTCCGCCGCCGAGTGGCTTCTGTGCACCGGGTGGAGCCACTGCGACGGCATCCCAGCGACCGAAAGATGCCAGCAGGCCAAATATGAGCGGCGCCCTCATCATAATCCTTTGATAGAATCGAGATGTCCAAAATGATATTGAGCAGTGCCTGGGCTGGAAATTCGGGCACGAAAGAGCCAACTATAGAGAAAAAATGACAAGAAAACAGGTACTGAAGGACTGGAGAGAAAGTGCTAAGAGTCCATAGGTAGGCTCGTAGGTAACCTGGTGAGTCGGCAGCATGTACGTACTGTGCCGCCCTTGAGGTGGAGCGAGTACGCGCACACTTGAACGCGGCCGGCTTGAGGGATTGAGGGGAACCCCAACGAATGATGGGGTACTTACCACTGTATCCAACTCATTGGGCCCTGGTAAAAAGACACCGAGCTCTCTATCACCTTCCTCATTTAGCGATCTCTCTAGCTACCATGGATCAGTTTCTAGAACCTCCACCTCCTCCAAGTTGATGCCGTTGCGGTTACCAGCCTCTCCCCTCCCCGAACAGCGGACCTGTACAGACAACGCAACTGCAGCGCTACGGATTGTCGTGACTGCGAGAGCAGTGGACAGCACAAATAGACCCAGCCAGCAGGCACATAGGCAGATCGGCGTGAATGTGCCTCCTGTCTGGCGCTTCCATTTTGGCCCTGCTGCGACCATGACGCGGACATTCGTCATGCGATCCGCGCAGCTCAAATCTGAGCATATTTTTTTAATTTCTTTTTCTTTGCAGAAACCAGACATTCGCATTCAACAAGGGTGTCTCCCGCAGTGCCTTATCGCTTTTTGAACTAATTCTGGTTCCAGCCTGATGTGCGGTGTGATATGGAAATCTGCTTGCTCTTGGACACGTACGGAGAGGCGTGTGCCAATTTTCCCAATGTCCTGCCCGGGAAACTCCACTGCATTTTCGTTTTCTGGGCGTCATTGGTTGCTGTTTGCCTACCTCCAATTCAGGGGACAGAGGCGGTAAACCCGCACCAGACAGCAACAAAATGTTGAGACCCAAACCCTCTCCCACCCTCCCCCCATCCCCCCCCAAAAGGAGCTTGTCCATATTTGCGATGAAGATCTGAGTCATACGTAGCTGAAGAGTGTTTCTGGGAAAGTCAGGATTGTTTCTTTCTTACTTTGATGTTTATTTGGTCTTGTACTGCCTCCGCCAAGTAGATCACCCCTGAAGATATCCTCCTTTTTGTGCCAAGTCAGTGACCTTAGCGTATCTCTCAGCCGACCATAGATAGCATCGAAGGAGACCGAAATGTGTGATGAGCCTAGCCTGCCAAACTGATGACCCTTGCATAGACACAAGAAGCTCGACAGTCCATTATAGGGTACATCTCTCACCCGCTTCCTGTGCTCCTGGTCTGAGAATCCCACTCTGCAATCGGGGCGGCCGGGCCAACACGATCTTCATTGGGCACCAAATGCCCCTGAAATTGCCTTCCTCAGCCATGGAGAAAGACAAATGCGGTCAGATTACAACCCAGCCCGCTCACGCGCCTGCTTTTGCATGACCCAACACGCAATGATTCGGCCGATCTTGCGGCGGTTCCAATTGCTGCAGTTTGAGCCAGTATCACTCTTGACGACTGGGGGAAGAAGCCAGGCCCTAGCCCGGACAGGGATGGGCCCAGTGCTGCGAATTCGCCAAAGCCCTCTGCGGAATGAAAGCCAGTCCACCACATCTTCAGAGCAGAGAGAGAGCAAGCCGACGTCGGCTGCCCCGGCCTACGACCTGATCTGATAGCCAACCGATCTCTTCCGAGGGAAATTCTTCTTGATGAAATTCTTCATGATGCTGCTTTTGCGTCCATGAGTGGGAATGTAGAACACCTAGGTAGCTGAAATAAAGGAAACGTAATGCCAGTTCGGCGGTCCACACATGTGCCGTGGAACGACAGAGTTGGATGTCTTGGGTCTCGGGTGATCCCCTCACACAAGACAACATGTATAAACCCACCTCATGGGGGGGCAGGGGAAAATCGGATCTGATTAGCTTTTAGTACCACGGCCGTTGCCGACGAGCGATCAAGGTCCATGGTGTAATCTTCTGCAAGGACCCTGTCGCAGGTACGGTAGGGAGTGCTGACCCACTAGCACCAGTAGTTTAAGACCCGTTTGAGCTGAGACAGTTCATATTGCTGTTTCCAATGGATCTAATAAAAAAAAAGGAAAGGGAGCTAGAACAGTTCTTGACGCGGCACAGCAGAGTTAGCTCTTGGAGTTCTTGTTCTGGTGTCTATCGAACCGCAGACGGAAGCAGAAGTGCAGATACTCTAGGCGCAACATGGCTAGCTGCTGGCTGGCTGCTGGCTGGCTGAGACCAAGATACGTGACAGCGTTACGCTATGTTGACTTTCAGAGAGGATCTTGCTGAACAAGCATTGAATACATCACATGCACCAGCATCCAAGGAGGAAACACCCGGGACGGTTACCTCGCCCCGATATCAAGCCGATTTCCATGATGGAAGAGGGCAGTCAAGGGATTTCAGCAACGCCAGCAGGGCCAGCAGGGCCAGCAACGCCAGAAAAGATGGAGGCGCTTTCAGACGTGATCCACCCTCCTCTGGCTAATAAACATTGCGGCAGGGCTGCTTCGTGACAGCGTAGTTCCATTTCCGCGCGAAGGAGAAGAAATGGCAAATGCAACTGGCTCGTGCCGTCACGGTCTCGGTTATTCTGCAACATGGCTGGGTAGCGATGGACCGAACCAACTCTCACCGAACCAAGCCCCATGTACGGGCTGAGCTGATGTCTCTGTGCCAATCTACCCTAATGTGTTGCATGGGATCCGCTCGGTCAACGCAGCGGAGTGATTTTACCGCTTCACAATCACCAGGCCGGGATGAACAAGACAGCTTGAATCTCGATTCGGCTCCTTGATCTTGTCGCAGTAGGGGGCGGATTTGGATTACAAATACAAGCGCGAAGACGGTTGTAGACGGTTTATTCTTGCGCAAGTGGTGCGCTTAGCGGGAGTCACGTCGTCAGTTGGAGGCAAAGGGCTGCAGGGCCGCAGAACTGTCAACTTCTGCCCCTCAACTAGATTGGCTCGTACACGAGAAAAGACCAGCACCCCCCGTTACAGTAGACTCCAAATTTGATGGCGTCGTTTATCTTCAGAATTCAGGCTCGGCGAGCTTGCCGTAACGGGCCTGGTCAGGTTCTTTTTGCTGGCTACCAGAAGATCAGTCAGTCAAGTGAGGAGACCATGCCCAGACCCAGCCAGACAGCCAAATCTTGAGCACCGGGGGGGCCTTGGGGGATTGGACTGACCTCCTCATGTCTCACTGTTTCCACAGAGCTTCCTTGTTTCCCACCGACCGCGGTCCAACATGTCTCAGGATCCCCTCTAGGGCCCGCTACTATGCCCATTGGACTTCACGCAAGCACCATGTCGGGCTCCATGAACCCTTGCCAGCGCTTTCCGACTGTGACCATCAGACTAGCTTGCACACTCTCCCGATGGCGGTTTTAGCACGCACCTGAAGTCGCAGGGTCCAAAGAGGATCCACTGCACACGGCATCGTCAAGACATGATTGCTGCCGATAAATTTTCGTCGAGACGGCTTATTCTCAATTCTCTGTGAAGTACCGACCTGGAACAGTCATGCAGCTTTCCTTGGAGCATTTGGTCACTTTTTTTTTTTTTTTTT
>FTLB01051702.1_pt1 | contig 10604 bp, 6 predicted proteins | sample 1658291 | NCBI WGS metagenome assembly FTLB01 (sample SAMEA3914812, study PRJEB12502) | metagenome | biome: forest; material: soil | place: Canada | collected 2011-07-07 | depth 0.1 m
GCCACTATGCCACGAACGTCCACCCCGCCATAATGCGGAGTTGCGATTGGTAGTTCGTAACGACAAAGAGTTTGCAGCTCAGGGGAGGAATGTCTTAAATAGTTTAGCTTACTTAGCCTATCGTCTTCGTACACTCGTGCCTCGGCACGGTCCTTGCTCAAAGAGAGACCTCATCCCAGCGGTGCGGTCTCGCGTATTCCTGCGATCCACAGCTTGACAGACCTCATCTTCGGGGTGGATAAGAATTTAGTATACGCTGTATCACGCCGCACCGCAAGAGCTACTAGCAAACTTTACCATGGCTTCCGCAAACTCGGAACCACCATATGATGTGATCATCATCGGCGCGGGGATTAGCGGTATCAATGCCGCCTACCGCCTTCAGACGCGCCTCCCAAACTATCGCTTCGTTATCCTGGAGGCCAGAGACCGCATCGCGGGAACATGGTCCTTTTGGAAATACCCTGGTGTCAGGTCGGACAGCGCTATGGGCGTGTTTACCTTTGGGTGGGCGCCCTGGCCGCACAACAACAACATGGCAGATGCGGATGTCATTGCGAGCTACATCGAACACGCGGCCGCATCCCAAGGCATCGACAAGAAGATCTTGCTGCACCACTGCCTCAAATCCTCGAGCTGGGACAGCGATGAGCAAGCGTGGACGCTCAGCGTCGACGTGAGTGCCGAGGATGGCAGCAAGCAGGCCAAGGAGTTCAAGACTCGATGGGTTATCAGCTGTGCTGGCTACTACGACTATGAGAATCCTCTGCCCGCCGAGATCCCTGGCATCGATAATTTCCGCGGGGAGGTTGTCCACCCACAATTCTGGAATGACGACATCACCTACGCTGGCAAGAAAATTATCATCATCGGATCCGGCGCCACCGCCGTGACCCTCCTGCCGGCCCTGGCAAAGACAGCCGCAAGCGTGACCATGCTGCAGAGGAGTCCGTCCTACGTTCTGCCGCTGCCCGGCAAGGAGGGCATTCTCATCTTCCTGCGGAAATGGCTCCCCGAGAGGTGGGCTCTCCTGCTTACTTGGTGGAAGAACATGATCCAGGAGACGTTTTTCGTCTGGCTTGTGACCACCTACCCGAACTTTGGCCGCAAGCTCGTTACCGCCAGAATGAAGACGCTGCTGCCGAAAGACTTCGTAGACAAGCACTTCAACCCGCGGTACAATGTCTTTGAGCAGCGCCTCTGTTTTTGTCCCGAGGGCGACTTCTTCGACGCCCTGCACCAGGACAATTGCGGCGTTGTGACGGACACGATCAAGACGGTGACGGAGACGGGCATCCTCACCACTTCGGGGCAAACCCTCGAGGCGGACATGATTGTCACGGCGACTGGTCTTCTCCTCAAGTTCTCCTCCGGGATGCCGATGCAGGTAGACGGCGTCGCGATCGACAAGGTCGTTCACCAACGCTATATTTGGAACGGAGCCATGATGGAAGGGGTCCCCAATCAAGGCGCCATCATCGGCTACACTGCCGGGACGTGGACTCCTGGGGCGGACGCGCGCGCCTGCATGCTGATCAAGGTCATGCAGCACATGGAGAAGAGCGGCGCCACCTCGGCGACGCCTTTTATCGATCCAGAGCAGCGCAAGACGTTTCCGGCCAAACCTCCCCTGACAAATAGCTCGACGTACATTGTGCAGGCGCTCGAGCGACTTCCCCTCGTGGCGGATATTGGGCCTTGGAGGAACGGCAAGCGGTGGATCTCAGACATGTACCGCCTGTTGCTGGGAAATGTAACAGATGGCATGGTCTACAACAAGCCTATCAAAGTCAAAGATGTTTAATGATCTGCTTTTGTAATGTAGTACGCGCTGTTAGCGTCGTTTCTCTCACTTCTGGGCGGCGGGGTCAGTCGGGATGTACAGTAAATGGTAGCAGTTGACTTGACGACGGTTCTGGATTAAGGTAGTTATAATCAGCTGGATAGGAATTTGATGGTAATCTATATGCCCGGTTTCTTTTCCGCCAGTCTCGCGTAGCAACAAGGCCTATGCCTGGTTTGAAGATTGTCTATGTTAATTATTGAGTTACACGTGAGGTTTGTCATACGCTGATTAAAAATTTAGTGTTTCTCTCTATGAAATCTATCGAAACCCGAAGACTGTAATAGAATGCCTGGAAAGTATACATCCTCAATCAGCTCGGGTAATCAATGGCTTTTCATTCTGCCATATTAAGACGGCCACAACAGGTGGAAGCCTAGACAAATATGGAGTGGCATGCGCCACTGACATATCACACAGCGTGTACATATTAAGAAGAACCTCATGAGTTTAATATGACAATGCATCAAGGAAGAAATATGTGACCAATTATTGGCAACCATACTCCTCTCGGGTTGAGGCAATGGCACTACCAGACAAGCTCACGCACAAATTTACCAGTTTGGTTTGACTTCGATACCAAATCTTCTCGCTTGGATATCATGACAGCTTTCCAAGACCAACAGTGGCACAGCGTCTTGGGCTTCTCATCTCGCCCGTTTTGATCGAGTCTTGTGTTGCCATGGTACAACATAATAACCCCCGGTCACAGGATCTTGCGACACACTGTGAGATTGGTGTAATTTGCGGCAGGGATCTACTTGCCGGGGCATTCAAGAGGTGAAAGATCTTTTAGTTGGTTTCTACTCGTTTCAAGGACCACTACATATCATGGAGGAGCTGAAGAGGATATTGGAGTCCTACGTCGGGGGTGGGAAGGACACCGAAGACAAGCTCCTGGGTGTGGCCTTCGTTCTGGTAGACAGCAGTGGTGAGTCCAAGTAGTTTACTTTATTGTTACTGGGAAAGCGCATCTCTCACCGTTTACACTGACACCGGGGGAAAACAGGCATTCTGTTCGAAGGCTCAGCTGGTCGCCAAGGGTTTGCCTCGGAATCGGGAGCATATCGAACCGAGACGGTAACCTGGATTGCATCGTTGACAAAGCTCGTCACGGCAACTTCAGTTCTCCAGTTGGTTGAAAGTGGAATCGTCACACTCGACGAGTACGTGCGCTCCTACGTGCCTCGGCTGGCTGATCTCGAGATCCTTAGAGGCTTTGATGAGGATGGGATCCCGATATTGGATGAGAATTTGAAGCCAATCACTCTTCGGTATGTCTGAACTAGAAGCCGGTTTATCGAGCTTCAGGTATCATATAGTACTATGTGGTCCAGTGGACTTACTCAACGTGCGGCCCTAGGCATCTCCTTACCCACAGCAGCGGGCTCCCATACGACCTTCCTGATCCCTCAATCATGAGATGGGCGTCTGCCGTTGGTCGGACGGCGAATAATCTTCAGTGGAGCCTTGATGGCTTCACCACGCCGCTGGTATTCCCTCCGGGAGAAGGTTGGGTCTACGGGACCTCTCTTGACTGGGCCGGCCAGGTAGTCGAGAAGCTCACTGGCCAACGACTCGGTGACTACTTTGAACAACAGATCTTCCACCCACTTGGACTCACCAGTACCACCTTTTATCCTACCAAGGAGCCATGCCACTGGGACAGGATTTCAGAGTACGCATACCGGTCACCCGAAACCAACGGCAGGCTAGAACCGAGCCCGTTGTCTCCTACTCCCGCCGAGCACGAAGTCGAGAGTGGCGGTTCGGGTCTGTTCTCTACCGCCACGGACTACGCCAAGATATTAATGGCAACGCTCAAAGGAGATGTATTGCTCAAGAGAGAGACCACCGAGATGCTTCTAACGCCGCAGCTCGGTGATGTGCAGCGCAAAGCTATGATGCAGGCCGTAGCGGATTTCCAAAGCGGCTTTGCCCCGGAATTCCCGCCCGGGCTTGCTCTCGACTTTTCTTTTGGGGGCATAGTCAACCTGGAAGATGTACCGCTGAAGCGACGAAAAGGAAGTGTCATGTGGAGTGGTTTCGCAAATGGACATTGGGTAATTAACTATGCTCTTATCTGTTTCTCTGAAATTTGATCTTCTTTACCTCGCACGATCAGAGAGCTAACCAATAGAACTTAGTGGTTGGATAAAGAGACGGGCATTGCTGGCGTGCTCCTGACTACGGTGATATGTGACCCAGTTGGCGATCCGGTTGTTATACGACTTTACCATGATCTAGAAGCTGCCAGCTACAGAATCCATGGAAAGTCTGCCGCGCAGCTGCAAGGCCCTGTTTGAGTCCCATATGAATGACCTTATCAGATAGAAAGAATGAGAGTGATATTGTGGATGAGAGCTACTGGGTAGTCTTTCTCGCGGGATTCAACGGCGGCGGATCAGGAATTAACATGAATAGGAGTTTTGATTTTCTCACAAGCGATTCTTTGGGCCACGTTTCTGGCTGATTTTCTTTCTACTCTCCTAGACCGAGACGGGCTGCGGCGTGCCGGGGGTCGCATTGTAAGCAATCCTCCCGGCCGGGAGGAAGAACAAGGCTACCAGCGCTCCGTTGCGCACCTCGGGGTAGTGATGGGTCCCCGGGCCCGGCGAGGTCCATCCTTCTCCCTGCCAGCCCTGCATGCCCATCAGCTCGGCCGTCTTGTCCACCTGCACGACGCAGTTGATCTCGCCGTACGGGTGCGCGTGGTACTGGCCGCGGAACTCCTCCTGGCTCTCCATGTACACCGTCGTGATGCTGAAGAATCGCGTCTCGGCGGTGGGCAGCGCTATCTTGCCGCGGCGGTACTTGGGGCCCGTAATCTCCGTCTCGGCGACCCAGCCTTCTTCGAGACCCTGGCGCACATACCGGCAGAAGTCATCGTAGTATGGGTTCCCCGGCCCGTACTCCCTGTTCAAGCGAGCCTCCAGATCCTTGCCCGGGGTCCTGAGAAGAGTGTCAGACTAACGTGCGTTGGCGCTGCCTCGGGGCCGGATGATAACGCATACAAATCTTGGACTTCGGCAAAAAATTCGCAGCATCGGTCTACAAGTTTCCTTGCCGTTGGATATTTGGAGAGATCCAGCACTGCCGCCTGGCCTGGTGCTTCTGTTGCCGCGTCCATCATCTAGCCGCAGGCGTATAAGTTGGATATTCCGGATCGGACTCAACACGGGGCTGCCGGAGCCGGGAAAATGCGGGGGCGTAAAGGACGACCTACTAGAATATGTTCCCGTTCGACGTGTCGAGCCACGGCTGCACAGTTGGATCAATAACCTAGGGCACTGAGTAGTAGCAATATAATCCGGCCGGTACGCTGCCCCGAGATTTATATCAATACCTCGGTCAATCTCGCGGCTTGCTTTGCGTACTAAATACGTCAATTCCCAAGTCGCCCCTAAGACGTAGAGTGAGGGGGAATGTGGGGTTTCTTGGCTTTGCTGCGTGGTACGACAAGCCGATCGAATATGCCGTCCAACGGTGTTTGCGGGTCATTGGCTGACGCCTACTTGTGCTTCGTATACAGTGAAGCTGCGGTGCTTTTGGCGGAAACCAAGCAGGCAGGCCACTCCGCAACTGACCTGGATCTCGTGCCTAGTATTTACTGCCGTGTCAGAGTTCCGACAACGCGATCTTTACAAGCCCCCGTAACAGCGGACGAGTAATAGGCGTCACGAGCCACGACTTAGTTCAACGCTTGGGACTTAGAGCCACTACCTTGTTTTGTTTTATGACCAACCCCCGAGAGGATAGATTTGAATGAATCTACAGATATAACTTTCATGACTCGCCGGACCAGTATAGGGACTCATTCAACTTAGAGCTGGGATTGAGCCCATTGGTGACCAATGAGCAGCAGGAGCTGTGAAAAGGTACCAAGTGTCCGTCCAAGCTCACTAAATCATGAGTGGTCCGGAGGAACTCGACCTCCTGATAGTCGGAGCCGGTAAGTTATACGCACCCAGCATAGGATTGGGAAACAATTCGCTAATACGCAAATAGGCTGGCACGGCCTCGCAATGGCGAAGACGTACCTTGAGGTCCTCCCCGGCGCAAAACTGGCCCTCGTCGACGCTTCGGAATCCGTAGGCGGGACGTGGGCCGCGGAGCGACTGTATCCTGGGCTGAAGACCAATAATCTGGTTGGTTCGTACGAGTTCAGCGACTTTCCCATGGAGCCTGACCGCTACGGTCTCCGCGAGGGCCAGCATATTCCTGGGCAGGTAGTCCATCGGTATCTGAGTGATTTTGTTGCTCATTACGGCATTCCGGTGCGACTGAGGACGGAAGCAACGTCGGCCACTATCCAAGATGATGGCAGGTGGGCGCTGACGTATAGAACACGGCCGTGTGCCGTTGAGGGACCCGAGGCTACTACAAGCATAGCAGAAGGACGGCTCGTAGCGGCAAGACTGGTACTTGCAACAGGTCTTACTTCAGAACCATCCATACCGAAGTTCATAGGCCAGCAGGACTTCAATGGTTGTATAATGCACTCCAAGCAGCTGAAAAGTCGATCCAAGGAGCTCTCCGATGCCGAGGTTGTCGTGGTCCTAGGGGGCAACAAATCGGCGTGGGACGTATGCTACTCAGCTGCGACGTCCGGAGCTCAAGTGCACATGGTGATGCGACCTACGGGAGGTGGGCCGAGTAGGGTCTGGCCGGTGGCTCTACGATTGCTGGGCCTCTTCGCGACCTCGATCGCTCGCCTCTCGTCTACGAGAGCTTGTTCCTGGCTTGACCCGGCCCCGTTCGGGGGAAATGGCTGGCTGGCCTGGCTCCTTCACCGAACGGCTCTGGGGCGGGCCGTGTGTGCACTGTTCTGGGCGCATCTCGATGAGCGAGTGAACGCATCGAATGGGTACGACAAACACCCGGGCACGAGGCCTCTTCGGCCGTGGACTTCTACATTCTGGATGGGAAATTCGCTGAGCATCCACAACTACGACACTAACTGGTTCGACCTCGCCCGCAAAGGCAAGATCCAGGTCCACATTGCTGATGTTACTCACCTCGGCGAGCGCGCAGCGTATCTTTCCGACGGCACGCGTATTGACACGGATATGATCGTGTGCTGCACCGGATGGAAGGCCGAGCCCACCATCAAGTTCCTCCCGGAAGGACTTGGCGCACAGCTTGGCCTACCATGCTCAACCTTGCCCTCGGGGCACATGGAGAACAACGATGAGGAGGTCATAGCACAAGAAGCTCGCAGGCAGTTGCTACGAGACATTCCCTATCTCAGACACAAGCCGGTGAGCAAGGCGCCGCGAAATAAGAGTCTAGAGGGCAAAGGCGAGGAGGACGCCAGCCTCCGAAGCGACCGCGCCGTGTCCTATAGACTGTATCGCTTCCTCGTACCGTGGCAGCCCAGGTTTCTCGAGACCCGGAACTTTGCCGTGATAGGAGCGCACCTATCCATCCACGCCGTGCTGTTGGCACAGGTCCAGGCGCTCTGGATCACGGCGTACTTCCAAGACAGGCTTCCCAACCTGGCTCGCTCCGACCCCCAGGCGCTCGCTCGGGCGAGAAGCGACGCATTTCTCCACGCTGAGTATGAGAGGCTCCGACATCCGCCCGAGGCCGGGGGGTCGGGTGAGCACTTTCCGGATCTGGTGTTCGATAGCATTCCCTACGTCGACATGCTGCTCCGAGACATGGGGCTCCAGACCCGGCGCAAAGGCAACTGGTGGAAAGAAATGATAGAACCGTACCGCCTGAGTGACTATCGTGCAATAGCACAAGAGTGGCAAGCGCTGTGGATTTAATTTCTGTCAGTACCTTTTTGCGGTACTACGGGGCATAAGAGAGAGACAGGGAGGCAGGGGTCAATGGAGCTATACTGTGAACTATTGTTTTCTTTTTGTTTTTCAGCTTGGCTGTTGGGTGTCGCATTGACGACGAGACCGTGACTAAGTGGGCACTTCAGCTGCTTCTAGATGGCTCGCATGGGTCATGGGTCGCCCAGTTGGGAAATCCATGCCAAACTTGGGACGAACCAAAGGCAACGAGCGTTGATCGCAATGCTTGATCGCCGCCGGCTAGGCGGCTCCATGCAGAATTTCTCCACGATTTATTCTGGCCCCTACTTTGCGCTGCTCTATCTCATCCGTTCCCGTCCAGCCCGTCAAGCCGGTCTCGCGTAAAAAGCTGGAGAAAAGCATCCGTACGGGCAAGGGATCTCGATGAAGAACAAATTGCCGCCGTGCGGCTAAGACCAATTGAGAGATGATCTATTCTTGTGGTTATTTCTTTTCTCTCGGAGGCCCGTCCAGAATCCGCAGCGAAACCAAAGTCTGGCCAGGCAAAGCCAAAGCTGCCGAACTGACAGACATACAGAGGGATTGCACTTGAAGCTTTGGGATTTGGATCGTCAACAGGAAGTAGTTTTAATATTTTAATATTTTGATATGACTGCAATGCTCCCAGGCCTGGGACTTCGAAGCACCGCGATGTTAAGTTAAAGTTTAAAAAAGTCTAGAACTCTCCCATCTATCTATCAATGTTACCATCATCAACCTCCCTCCCACTGATTAAGATGCCGGAGGAACCCAAGCGCCGACGCTCCATCCCGGCCCGGAGCCCGACGTCTCCCGCAGGCCGCTCGATTAACACCGTATGCAGGACGGAGGGGGAGGAGGAGAAAAAAAGCCGGCAACACGGACACGGGGGCGGGCAAGAACGAAGCGAGGATCCATACAAAGGGAGGGAGCGAGAATATAATGACTTTCAAGACAACTTCCAAAACGAGTACCGATTATATACAAAAGAATTAAAATTTGTAAAGTTGACTAGTTCATTATACCATTAAGTCATTATATGACTCTCCCCGGGCGCGCGAGAACCCCGAGCCGCGAGAGGCTCAGGTCAAGCGAAACCAGATTGTTAAGAAGTTTAGAGGAACGCGACAGCGACGGCGCCGAGGAGGACGGCGGCGATCTGGGCACCCTTCTGGGCAGCGCCGTTGACGGTGACGTGGGTGGGAGCGGTGGCACCACCGGCGGAGGTGGTGACGGGAGCAGAGCCAGCGGTCTTGCTGGGGCTACCGGCAGGGGCACCACCAGCACCACCAGCGGGGACGGAGGGAGCGCCACCGGCACCACCAGCAGGGACGGAGGTACCAGCGGGAGCACCACCGGCGGGGGCGGAGGAGGTGCCAGCGGGGGCACCACCGGCGCCACCAGCAGGGACGGAAGAGCTAGCGGGGGTGACGTAGGTCTTGGTGCTGGTAGGAGCGTGGTAGGTGCCGTTGCCGCTGGGGGACTGGGTCTCGGTGACGGGGCAGATGGTGGTGTAGACGGTGGTCTCCACGGTGGTGAAGGGGTGCTCGGGGCTGCCGGGGCAGTTGGTGATGGTGGCAGCGCACGAGGTGATGGTGCGGGTGGTGGTCTGGGTGACGGTGGAGGTGGTCAGGGGCGCGGAGGAGGCGCCGCTGCCGGAAGGACCGACGGAGCCAGTCGCGGAGACGGAAGCAGTCACGGAGACGGAGGCGCTGGTCGACGAGACGGCCGAGGTCGAGCTGGCGATGGAGGAGGTGCTGCTCTCATCCTCGCATCCGGGGAACTCAGTGGTGGTGGTGTGAGGGTGAGCCGCAGCGAAGCCGACGAGGGCGACGAGGGACAGAGCGCGAAGACCGTGCATCTTGATGGTTTGGTTGTTTTGAACGAGTGAACGAGTGGCTTTGGGATTGGCGTAAAGGCGAGAAGAGCGAAGGACGGACGACGGCGTACTTCTTTTGCTTTCAACGTTTACTCGGGTGGATGACACTGGGGAGAAGCAAGAAGGAAGATCCTCTGTTGCATGAGTGGCGGGGAGGCGCCTCAACTATATGGGCTGGAGATGGGCAGAGGATCTGATCCGATCAGGAGCCCAGGACCGTACTAACCCTGCCTCGGGCTCAATACGAAGTAATTACAAAATGACGCTACTAACCATAATGGTGACATGACGACGGATCAGGAAGTCTTGGGAGAGACAGGGGTCCGCAGGTAAGCCACCCAGCGCGCTGGGGAGATTGCAGGGAACGGGGCCAGCCAGATGAGTGAGCTGCGAGTCGGTACCCAATATTGATGGGCCAAGCGCCGGAGCGAGCGGTGGCCCAGGCAGAGCCAGGTACCAGAGCCGCCAATGTCACTTGGACCAAGGTATCTACCAGGGTTGTTGATCTGGCCCGGGAAGGGGGGGGGGAAGGCCAGGGCGATGTTCCCAGGTTATCACAATAGTGTGGGCGCCAGCAGCGGTGGTCGACGATAGTAGGCTGTCCAGACCTTTATTTCCCCCCTGTGATCTCCTGCTAGAAAGTGAGGTACTCCACGGGCTGAAAGCTGGACTATCAACAGGGGAAACACTTACGGAATAGAACAATCTCAATCGGTCAAGTGGGTATATTCTTTGTATTATTGCCATCCTTTTTTTATTTATCGTTATATTTATTTGTCGTAGCACTCGTAGATATTTTCGCTTCCCTTCTCCAGGTAATTAATTACCATTACTGTCTACAACCCACACACAGCAAAAAAAAAAAAAAACAGCACTAGGCTCATTTGGTGTTTTGCCCTCTCAATGCGTCGCGCTTGGTCGTGAGCCTTTTCTCCTGATTCTTCTTGTCACCCTGTGCGACCGCCACAAGTGTGGAGTTTAACCTAGTTGGCAAATTGCTTCTGCACACTTCTCCAAACTGCCGTCTAACGTGCGCGTGCCCAAGTACCACTCGCGCCGAAATGCTGCGTGCGAGGTACCTTAGTCCGTACATAGC
>FTLB01025349.1_pt1 | contig 10591 bp, 4 predicted proteins | sample 1658291 | NCBI WGS metagenome assembly FTLB01 (sample SAMEA3914812, study PRJEB12502) | metagenome | biome: forest; material: soil | place: Canada | collected 2011-07-07 | depth 0.1 m
GACACTGTTGCCCCACCAGTTGATGGCGACTGAGGCTCCGAACGCGAAGGCGAACGTCTGGATGATGCCAGAGACAGCAACTCCGACGTCGAATCCGGCTTCGAGAATGTAGTTGTACTTCTCCCACCAGCCGTTGTATCGCCGCTTGATCCAGTACATGAAGATGAACGCGATGTACACCCCGTTGGTCGCGTAGGAGAGGTTGTTGCCTCCGGTCCAGTTGAGAGCGCCATTCCAAGTCACGGCGGGGTCAATGTATTTCAAGTAGCCGATGGGACTGAATAGGAAACGGTCCCATGTGGCATAGAGACCCTCGGACATGCGACGACGAGCCGAGTCCCGGATGGAAGGGCCGTATCGCTGAATGACACCCCAGCCGATGCCGATGAGAGTGCCCATGAGGAAGCACCAGGGGAGGATGGGATAGAGCGCGAACATATTCTTGACTCCGAAGGCGCCGTACTCAACCGCGCTGGCAAAGACGAGCACGGCATCGGTGCAGACGAAATGCTGAGCATTGTCCCAGGTGCAGAGAGTGCCCGAGTTGAAGTTGACAATCATCCAGTCCAGCATGCCGATGAAGATGAAAGTGTTCAGCAGCGCGGCTATCATCTGTCCGCGGAAAACGGCTCGCGGCGGGAGCTTGGAGTAGTGCGCGATCTTCTGGTCAGAGATATAGTTGTCGGCCTGGGCGTTGAAGTTGGATCCGAAGGCGGTGACGATAATCTGGGCCTCGGCGTTTCCGGCGAACCAGACACCCGCGAGCAGCTGGAATAGGACGTTGAAGCCCATGCCCACGTTCGCGCCGGCGTAGAGAAGCGTGGACGGGATGAGGAAGACACCGCTCAGCACGATGACGGTAAGGACAGTCCACCACGGCGTAAGCGTGGGCCACGACTGGAGGGCCGCGATACCCAGAGCCATGGAGACGAGGAGGATTCCGAAGAACCACCAGTCAGGTACTTCCTTGTATACTCGCATCATACGGGTGTGGGCATCGTCGTTGCCATCGAAGATGGATGTGCGATAGCGGATGGAACGCCACATCTCCTTGCCGGCCTTCTTCAGGCCGTCCCAGTTGACGATGGTGACGTAAAACAGGGTCAAGGGGTACCAAGCGAACCACGCCCCTTGCCCGAAGACGTTCGCGCCGGAGAAGAATGGCGGTCCGTAGTCATTGTATGCATCGAGGTCTACGCCGCCCTTGCCATCCGAGATGATGGTGACGTTGTAGATCTCGCCTTTGTTGTTGAAGGCTTCGTTGCTGTTGATGGGGGTGTAGGCCGACCAGTAGTAGTTTCCCCAGTACATACCGATAATGATGAGACCCGAGAGGACACGAGCCGCGTATTGTTGGATAGTACTCCACCAGGGCGTTACCAAAAACGATGTACCGGCGACATTCCAGTCAAACGTAGCCCAGGGGTTGAAGCCCATTCCACCGTAGAAACCGGTAATCATACCGAGGTTGAAGTTGTTGGGCGCAATCCATGTCATCCAGTTGAAGCCGTGCAGGGCCGTAAATAAGGTGTTGGGGATCCAGAACCAGAGGAACATGGCGACGAAGGACAGCATAAAAAAGCGATAGCGGGTCATCTTCCAGCCGTTGACGACTTCGTCCTTGTTCTCCGGCACGATAAGAGCCTTGTTCAGGGCGATGGTGGGGAGTACCTTGGGCCAGATGGCCGTGACTGGGAAGATGACGAAGCGTCTCAGGAGGCCAGCGAACCCGAAGCCGAACATCTGCACCGCCAACGCCAGCGTAATCTCGTACCCAAAGGTGACCCACGTTTGGTCCAAGTACTGGGGTAGCCTCTGGACCAGATACACGTAGTACGTGCCTCCGGCGCCGTTCGCAATGGTGAAGATGATAGTAGCAAACATCTGTTCCTTATAGGTCCAAGGTCCCGGGTTGAGCGAGACGCGCGTGCCTCGGAACGTAAATCCCCAGTCAGGCAAGACCTTGGCCATGAAGAGGCCGCAGGGAGCAAGAAGCAACTGCATGACGTTCGAGCCGAGAGAGATGGCTGGCTGGCGTGGACTGAAGAAAGTGTTCAGGGCAGTGGACCCGGCCATGAAGACCAAGCCGAGGAAGTATGCCCGAATCGTCTCGACGGGAATAGTAGGATCGTCGAAGGGATCCGTAACAGATCGGACCTCGGGGTAAGGGGAGTGATACTTGATCAAGGCGGCTTCCGTGCGGGCCTCGAAGGACCAGTCCGCCTCGTCCATGTCGGCGACCTTGGCTCCCTGGACCAGGGTTCTGATCTTGGTCATGGTCATTCCAGGAAAATTCGGATCATCCTTTGTCGTTGTTAGCTCCCGGCGCAGTCAAAGTCTCTCTCTGGTATGATGGTTGTCTCACCTTGTGATACTCGATCGCCCGAACCAGGACGTCGACAGCTTCTTCGTCGGTCATGGTGATGATTCGCTCGAGAATTGCTGTCACATCCGCGCGAGGCGCCAGCTGGTCTTCCTCTGCCGCACGGCCGTATTGTTCGGCGACCTTTTGCCGCATCTCGGGCGTGATTTCCCTGCCCTCGAGCACGGCCGCCACGATGCCGTCGACATCGTTAGCAACGGCGATCTCATCGGCTCCTTGCTTCTCGCTGTGCATATGGTGCTTCTCATCCTCTGCCGACGGGGTGACCGCGTCATGGCTGGACACCTCCTGGATCTGGGAAATCTCCGGGTTCGCCATGATGGTGAGCGAGACGAGTAGGTGCGCTTAAAGAGCGTCCTGGCAACTCTACCTCTCCCGTTCCTCGGGGGGTCTGGGCTCGTTCATATACTCAAATCCCCAGTTCCCCGCGTTCAGGGTGTGACGATCAACCGTGACATTTTAATTTTTGTGGAACGACAAAGTCCCCCATTCCCACCTACAAATCGCACTCCTGTGTTATCGAGGTCTGCTCTCCCCACAACGCCTGGATCAGGGGTCGAGACCCGAGAACATTATCGAGCTCAGCGAGAGCTAATCTAGCACTGAATTCAGCTCAAGGCGAGTGGATTGAACGCTGGGTCTTGGGACCGATGCCGAGCTCATTGGCTCCGGCACACAACCTAACCCCAGATTGATCCAGGTCTTTTGCCAGCTACGTCGTATTAGCCGAATTATCGACCGACCCATCGGTTACGATTGGGGATACCTACCTTCCGTCTCGGGATGTGATCGGCTGTTGCTGCAGTACTTTTCCTGAATTATCTCCTGGGGTGACGTTGCACTAGAGCGAAACGGCCAACCTTTCATTCCTACCCCACGAATGTTAGTGCGAGAGCCGCGCTTGTCTCCCCGGCCGGATGCCCCATCCCCGGCGGTCGGCCGCAGTGCCAAACCAAACGCCGTGGCCACCCACCTATCAAGCGAGCCAAGGAGTTGGTCCGGGGATGCCAAGAGATCTAACCGCGTGATGGCTTAGTTTAGATTCTCCGACCCCGTACTGCTGGGAAGTAGTCAAAACCGGGCTCCCTAAGGCAGCCGACATCGCAATTACTTGGTTCACATGCTGCAGAGACGTTTGTGGGTTTGCCTCTTGGTGAAACCTGCGCGATTTACCACAACGAAAGGCTCTGCTGAGTCGCGTACCCATCTGTCTATCTGTGGTACTCCCTCGCGTGACCCGCAGCGGTTGTCGCGTGAGCACTAGCTCCTAATATGCATCATGTATATAGACCCTGCGAGATTCACTCACTCCACGGCGCCTCCACCACGCATGTGAGATTCTAACTCGCTGCTGATAAGCCTATCAGTTCAAGATTGAAAGCTATCTTTGGTACTGCGACTGTTGCATAGATTATCGATACCTACCAGCGCGCCCTTCCATGCTCCAGGGTGAACATGATTTCTTACCCACCACAATCCAGAGATACCCCCGTGAGCCCCGGTCGCACCGTCGCCACCCCTCAATCTTCTCCTCACCTTATCGCTCTAGTCAGTCTACGGGCCGAGCAAGCCTCAATGGCCCTGCTTTATCACATTTATGGGATGGATATATCCGTCTCGGGGACGCTTTTAGTAAGGGGCTAGCCATTTTGTTATCCACTTCCGGACCGCCTCGGCCCGCAGGGGTTGCTGGCGCGAGACGGTGGCACAGTGATATTCTCTCCGCCCGCATCGAAAGCCTGTCACGGCCTTCGAGGAAATATCCCCCGACCTCCAACTCCGCATCCCACGCGACAGAAAAGGCATAGTCCGTAAAGTAGGCATTGAACATGGCGAGAAACGGTCGGCGCTAATGACCCCTGACCCCACCCCAGGTGAGCAGATTCCAGCCTCACAGGCAAGACGTAAGTACTGGTTTATGAAATGTTGTTTTCCTCGGACGAACCCCCTCACGCATTACCTATCGCTAGTTGGAGTAATGAGCTCGTCAGCTTCCTGGGAGCCGGGCCAATGTATCAGATAGTTTGCCGCCTTCCCCGTGCTCGGGGGGTGGCACATACACCATAGTTCCATGTAATTTCGAACACCAGGTAGTCTTTTTTTTTTTTTACCGGGGTCAGAGAATGACACAACAGCCATCGCTGCCGTGGAATTCTTGTATGTGCGCGAACAAAGCGTCCGTGTCCTCAAACCCTCTCCGCGTTGCTTCCAATTCCGCCGCCGGCGTCGTGCTCTTCTCCTGATACGGGCAGTACAGACGCGAGAAAGTCTCGCCTGGTCTGGGCCGAAAGTGACGCTGCAGGGCCCAGCGCGTGTAGAGACCCGGCCCTTCCGCGCTCCCCGAGACAGCGGTACCGAAATACGCTCGAGAGCTATCGTACCGACATCCAGAGGGGTAGTGCCGATTGCGCCACACGATGCGTCCGTCGCAGAAGTGACACTTGAAGTGAGCCTGGCGCTCTCCGCCTCTCAGCGTTACTTGGTACCAGTGTCCGACCTCCTGGTGCGGCTCTATCGATGTGTCCTCCGCTGTGGTGTCGACTCGCTTCCCGCCCCAGCAATACTCCCACGACTCGGTATCCGCGCCCTCGTCGGCGGGTTGCAGTCGCCCGATGGCCCGGCGCTGCGCTGCGAGCTGCTCGGTCGCCAGCGGATGCACAGGCAGGAGGCCATGCCAAGGCTCCGATGCCCGCAGAAATGCAATGCTGCTGCCCCCAGACCTGCGCTGCTCATATAATACCTGAAAAATATCCTGCAGGATACGCTCGTACACAGAAACCAGGCCGGAAAGGCCATTGCCTAGAGACCAGTTATTATTTTACATCAGGATGGTTAAGAATTAGAAGAAGAAAAAGCGTCATAAACATCAAGATGGGCTGTTCGAACCTTTGACATAAGAATCAATGTCGTTCTCGCTCGAGTTAAAAAAGGTTCGGAGGGCCTCAAGCTCTTTCCGAATGGATATGGCCGAATTTCTCAGCTGTTCCGCATCTCGACCGCTTAGCCAGGATGCCGACGTGTCAAACAGACGTGCAGACTCTGCGACACAGTCCCTCATGGAGATAAGGCTGTCTGGGCTCTTCGGGGGTAACCGCATGGAAGTCATGGCCACTGCGCTAGAATATTGATATGCGAGATGCTGTCTAGATAGCAGACCTTCAAGATTCGTAGAAGAAAGGCAGGGGTATGTTCAAGGAAGAAAGAAAATACCTGTCTAGGCACCGACCCTACATATGAGGCAATGAAGTTGTGATAGATTCAGGAAAAGAAGGCCTGTGGCAGCCGAGCATGAGCTACGGCTGAAAATTGTGGCGTCTGCGCGAACTCGATAGCGGGCGCCTCTTTTCTTTTCCATAGGCTGTGCGATTCTTGAGTTTGGGGCGACGAGTAGACGAAGATGGGCTGTATGTGCTGTGCATGCGATTCAGCTTGTCTTGGCATCAAGACAGGGAAACGAGGAGAACCTAAAACAGGAGAGGATATCATACACTAGTGGTGATTATCTCAACCGCTCTTTATTTTTGGCGTGCAAGTACTCAGATGGTCGAAAATAAGAACCTAGAATTGTCTACCCTGGAGATTATTCTGCCAATTGAAAACTAGACACTGTCTCAAACGACCGAGGCCAGTATCTGCCTTCAATCACTTGACCGTCCCATTCGATCACATATTGGACATACGTCCTGAATCCTTTCACGAGTATCCCATGTTAGCGAGCTTCAAAATATTATCTCCATTCTGCATTCCTGTCAGTTCTGCATGCGACCCAGGGACCACTCCGCTCACGATTCGAACATTCAAGCTTGACAAGTTGATACTAATGGCCACGATTTCCTGCTGGACAGACACAAGCTGCCTTTTCAAGCCGTTGGAATAAGGTTGAGCTGTTTCGTCCTTAGATTTACAAGGATTTGTTTCTCAGTTCTTCAACCTTTCTGGGGCGTTCCAGAGATCGCACATGTAGTTGCCGAGCAACTTCTTATCGCTATAGGTTTTCCGGCAATTACTATTTCTCTAATTAGATTTTGGCCGCATCCGAATGCGTTGCAAGGCATTCGAGTATGATAATCTATCTCATGAAATCCGTCATTTGGAGTGAGATTGTCGTCATTCTGGAAGTTGGCCAAATGGTGTATTGTGAAATGAGGCTATGCGGCAGGTTGGTGATTCCACCTCAAGGCCTGCTTGGCAACTGTCCGAATGCCGACTGTTGGTTCCAGCCGAAGCTGGCGCCAGTCTGCAGTTCATTAGGCTCGGCTGTGGTCGTAGCCATCCTTGGGGATGGCTGAGAATTTTGATCATTGCCACTCTGCGGAGCCGAAGCACCGGTGTCAAACGAATGGCTCTCCCCAACCATAGAAGGGCCACTTGCAGGGGAAGTTACTCCTATGAAGGGGTTCGGGTTCCAGAACGGCATTTGATAATGCACCGCAGACGTAGCTGCTAAGTTTGGAGCTGGTGGGTTTAAACTGCCATAATGAAGAGGCCCATGGTACTGACTGGGCTGAACTTGCGACATACCTGTGCCGGTCATGGACGAGAAGGCAGGATTGGGGTTGGGGATATACCGAGGTTCTCGCTGGTTTAGTGCCTCACCCCCGTACGCACGGCGCGCTGCGAGGGGATTTAGTCTTGGAGGCTGGCTTTCCCTGTCTCCAGCGCGCAAAAGATTCTCTTTCGCTCGCCCCTCTGGGTCGACACCATATATGTCTTTTAGATACTCCATGAAGCCGAGATACGCATCTGCCACTGATCTGAAGTGTTTCACCCCCAGGTGGACCGTGGCGTCCGGCTCCATTACAGCTTCGTGGTTGCCACCCTGGGCTTCGAACTCGGCCAGTGCCAGAGCTGTCTGGCACGAGTTGCGGATCTGACGTCCGTTCCACCTTGCCTTGGGATTGTCGCGCCAGTAGTCGGTGGCAAAAACGCCAATTGGTACTTCCTTTATGTTCAATCGCCGGTTGGCTTTGGCAAAACGCTTCTTCATGCGCTTGATATTCAGGTCGAAAATGGCCATGGTCGAATCCAAGTCTAGGGGCGGATAATACAGGCTCATGTGCACCCGCGACGCAAAGGCTTCGTCAAAGTCGCCGACACGATTCGTCGTGAGGAAGAGGACGCCCGTATAGTATTCTAGGATGCGTAGAAAAACTGGGGGAGAAAGATAGAACATGTCAGTGGTGTAAAAGAGCCAGACCTAGGGATACCTCCCAAAGTTGATAGCGCACCTGAAACGACGCCATTGCGCAGCGTGTCTGTCGGGGTCCTAGCAGCAAGGAACACGTCGGCCTCGTCTAGCAGAAGGATACAACCCCACCGACTAGCCAAGGTGAAGTTCGTCACAAGCGCATTCTCGACATCCTTGGCCCAGATTCCGATATCACCTGGAGCATAGTTAGTTAACTATCTCTGGAATAGAGTCTTCGGTGTCAGTGTAGGAGATAGTGCTGACTGACCACAAGTAATCTGAAACAAAGGTTTTCGAAAGTACTCGGCCACGCATTCTATTGCCAGTATCCGGTCAGCCTGCCTGTCCCAATACTAATTTTGAGTTCGCAAGACAGACCTGCCGTAGTGGTCTTGCCTACTCCAGGTGCACCGTGAAGAAGAATTATCAAGCCTCTGCCTACCCAGGAATAAACGTCAGCGAAGGGAGTTATGTAGGACTAGACGGGATCCCCGTATTACCCTTGCCACGAACGATATCGGAGTAGTCTTCATCCACAGCTGCAGTCTGTTTGTCCCGGAAATGCTGTGCGATCAAGGACTTGATCATCTCCTTATGCCCAGCTGGTAGCACGAGCTGGTCAAAGCCCTGTTCTCGGCCAGGAAGCCCGCTGGCTTCCTGGTCACTTCCATATTGCTCATCATGAAGATCGGCGAGACCTGCGATATCCAATTGTCCTAAAGAGTCGTTCAGTTAGCGTTTCTCGGTGGTCGACTATCAGAACGCAGAGCCGAAGAAACCTACTCCATCTTCGTGTCCGGAGGATGAAGCCGAAAACTCGATGAGACATGATCAAATACTCGTCATCGTTGATTGGATATTCTGTGTTTCCTGCGTCGTGCCGAGACCTCGGATAGACGACAAGCGAAGGCATGGCGGCGCGGTTCTGTGGCACCTGACGGTCCATAAACTCGGCGTTGCGTGCATTCTCCGCGTAGGAGTCGTCATGGACGCGCTCTCCAATGCAGCAATCGAAGTCGCACACTTGCAGAGGTCTCGGGGACTCCAGAACCTCCCCGACGAGGTTCTCCACGGATGGCCGCAGCTCGCTATATCGGTCAGCCGCCTCGCCGGTAGTGAACGCTTCTTCGAAGTCCACTACGACCTGGCTATCCACTTCTTCCCTAGACTCGAGTGTGAGACCATTGTAGTGCATATGCCTGACTTCCGTCATGTGCAAGAACTTTTTCCCGCGTTCAATCAACCTCTGCCGAAGCCCCGAGTCGCCGTGGAAAGGAGAGATGGGAAGGGATCTGACGGACTTTTCCCCATCAAACCGGCCGATAATGAAATTTCGGCGTACCGGGCCCAGCTGCTGGCCATCAAAATCAATGTACACGCAGCAGATTTGAAATCCTAGTTTCTTGGGCTTCGAACGCGCAAATGGATTGAAGCCAGCGTCATGGCCGTCACTGAAAGTGCTGATGACACGATATACCTGCTGGCCTCCATTGCTAACAATTTCGTCGCCTGGTTTGAACATGTGCCAGATGTCGTCGAATGTCACCTTTTCGCAGCGGACATCTCGGACCAGATCTACTCGCGGCAAAAGGTCAATGTCCATGAACTCTAGCAGACATCGCAAGTGTTTGAGGGTGGTTCGAGAGTGGATTAACGAGTGTTCTCCACCTATCCGATCCCGAAGCTCCGATTTGCGTGCTTCTGTCGTGGGCTCGTCTTGGGCAGGCGGAGTTTGACTGGCTGCTTTTCTCGGGTCACTCGTCGGGGCACGAGACGTATCCGCTGAAGTTGGCTCGTCACGCGGTTGCGGCTCTGGAAATGAGGTTTCCAACTGGTTATACCATTCCCTGAGTCTCAATTCGTAATGAATCAACATGCGGAAAGGGCGTGTCATCACGAACGGCCCATTTGTGAAAGAACGCCCATGGATATTTTCCAGTAGCCTTGTAAGGTGTCGCGAGTTGATACGTATACGCTCTGGCAAAGGATTCTGGCCGACTCTCTCCTTTTGAGAAATATCTTGTTGATGTTCCAGCTCTTGGCTTCCAGCAGCTTGTTGTCGTTCTGGAATTCGGGACGAGCTAGGAATAACAGCTTCACCCGGACGGATGATAGGCTCGCCTATGAGAACGTCAACCGCATACGGCTTGCCGTAATATCGATCGTTTACCTCCGCGAGCTTGAAATCACTCCACTCTCTGCGGCTCAGCTGCGGTATCATGGCATCATCTGGCAAGAAACGAGGAGGGACTGCTTCCCTAGCCCGCCTTACTTGATCCCCCAGCTCTAGCTGTGCCTTGGCATGGGTATTTACCTGCCGACTATAGTTCTCTCCGAAAGTCTGCTGCTGAAGTAGCCGCTCTTGTCCTTCTGCAGTGATAGATCCATAGACTGTTGTACGGCGCTGTCCTTGATCAGAGTGGCCTCTCTGGTACTGAGAGTATGGACGGAAGCCGTCCTCAGGGTCGTCAAACATTGGTGCTAGCTCGCTTGTGCTAGCGGCTTCGAGCTTCCTTGAGGTACCAAAATACCCGTCCGTGAATGGATTGGATGGACCGGGCCTATCCTCAGTGTCGAATCGAATCGGTGCGGTAGAACGTTTGACGAGCCGCTCCAGTTCAACGACTCTCCGAGACAGGTCGGAAAGCGCGGAACCAACGCTTCGATCGCGAAAACGCCCAACACTCTCTATCGGAGGAATCCAGGCTTGACTGTGACCTTTCTCATCTGCTTCAGAGCCAGTCAGGATATCTGCCTTTCCCGAGCTATTGGCATCTTGAGACTTGTCACCTTCGCACCCTCGACTTTGGCCCGTTTCAGATTGCGCATGCCGCTTGATGCTATTTAGAGTGGCTGCAGCATCCTCCGTTTCTTCCTGGCGCATGTCGTCGATCGGGTTGCTTGACTGTGCAGCCTGACCGCTGCTGGAAGCCTGAGCTTCTGGCATATCTTCCATCTGAACCATTTTAGTCCTTCGTAAGAGACTAAAATTGACAGCCTAATACCATGCTACACTGATG
>FTLB01843259.1_pt1 | contig 10588 bp, 9 predicted proteins | sample 1658291 | NCBI WGS metagenome assembly FTLB01 (sample SAMEA3914812, study PRJEB12502) | metagenome | biome: forest; material: soil | place: Canada | collected 2011-07-07 | depth 0.1 m
GGCAAGAAGAGTCCCTTTCTCGGCGGCGTCAGCACGCACCGTTTTTGGCTGATCTTTGGAGTGGTCCTGGGGGCCCAGTTCATTGCCAACTTCGACGGCACCATCATGGCGTCGTCGCACCCGGCCATCACGTCCTACTTCAACAGCAGCAACAGCGCGTCGTGGCTCTCCACGGCCTTCCTGCTGACCTCGAGCGCTTTCCAGCCGCTGCTCGGTCGACTGAGCGATACCGTGGGCAGGAAGCCCCCCTATGTGGCGACCATCACCATATTCCTGCTCGCCACGCTGTGGTGCGCCTTGGCGAATTCCATGACGAGCCTGATCATCGCCAGGGCATTTTGCGGCCTCGGAGCCGGCGGCATGATGACGATGGGAAGCATTATCGTCAGCGATTTGGTGCCAATCGAGTAGGTGATGAATCCATTTTCAAGGTCGCGTATCTTCCTGTAGGTTCCTGGCAGGTCCCAGAAGAGGGGGATTGCTGCTGGAACCTCCCAACATTTGTTGTTCACACAAAGACTTATTGACATTCTCATCGTACAACAGAATTCGAGGAGCCTATCAATCCTATATCAACATTACCTACGGCGTAGGCTCGATGCTCGGAGCTGCCCTCGGAGGTGCCATGGTCGACAATCTGGGCTGGAGGTGGGAGTTTGGCGTCCAGGTTCCCGTTCTTGCCTTGGGCGTTGCCGTGTCCATCATTGCGGTCCCAAATGATATCGGGCTCTACGGGAAGAAGAAAGAAGGCTTCTGGGAGGCCATGCGCGCGTTTGATTTCAAGGGCTCCTTCCTGATGTCTACTTCCGTTACCTTTCTCATTCTTGGCCTTGTAAGTTGGCTCGCCTTTCTCTGGGCTCATCTCGTCTTCCCAACAACGATTTCTCCCCTGTCCTTCGATGGTCTAGACTCCTTTACGCATGGTCACTAACAGTCTCCACAGAACTTGGGAGGCAATGTACTGCCGTGTAAGTCAATCATTGCGATCATCGAGCCCATATATCTCCTCATGAATGCTAACCTTATCGTAGGGTCTCACCCATTCGTCATCGCATCGCTCTCTGTCTTCGCCGTCATGTTTCCTCTCTTCTTGTACGTCGAGGCGTCGGTCCACCGGCCCATCATGCCATTGCGCTTCGTCCGAAAATCGCCACATATGAACATCATCTTCTCCAACTTCATCGCCGGCGTCCTAGCGAACGCTATATTCTTCAACGTGTAAGCCACACCTTATCTACCTTGCGTCTTCGCCCAGACCTTAGGCCACCACCACCACCCGGACCGAATCATCAGCTAACATGTTCTTCTTACCCCCAAAGGCCACTATTCTTCCAGGCGGTGCTTCTCACCTCCGCCACTACCTCGGGCCTCCGGCTCATGATCCCCTCCCTCGTAGCCTCCATCGCCGGCACGGCCACCGGGTTCCTGATCACCTGGACCCGGCGGCTCAAGTGGCCCTGCGTGCTCGGCGCGGCCCTGTACGTGATCGGGACCATCAGCCTCGCCTCGATGCAGCGCGGCTGGCCCGCGGCCGCCTACCTCGCGTGCCTCGTGCCGTCCGCCGTCGGCCAGGGCTTCCAGTTCCCCGGCAGCTTCATGGCGATCCTGGCGGCCACGGAGCAGGCCGACATGGCCGTGGTGACGAGCACGCTGATCCTGTGGCGCAGCCTCGGCATGGTGCTCGGCGTCGCCGGGTCGTCGCTCGTCGTCCAGAACGCCCTGTTCTACTACCTCGAGCGGTTCGTCCGCGGCGCCGACAAGGACCGCATCATCGAGCGGGTGCGCGAGTCCGTCGAGGCCATCCGCGCGCTCCCCGCGCCGTACCGCGAGCAGGTCGTCTCGAGCTACGAGGCCGCGTTGCGCCTCACCTTTGTGCTCTGCATCGTCTTGGCCACGCTGAGCTTGTTGTTGGTGCTGCCGCTGAAGTTGCCGAGACTGGGGACTAGGAAATAGGATGGACATTCTTTTTCTTTTCGTCGGGCATCTTGGCTCCTTTGCCTTTATTACTTCGCATAAATGGATAAGCATGGACCTATTCTGGGGGGATTTCGGTCTTAAACCAATGGATTTATACATATAGAGGTTGGAACACGCCTATACTTCTATATCAAGGCTACGTTCTGCTATATAATATATGCGGACCAAAAAAAAACATCTCTCCAGCATTGATTCGGACGGGCACGTGGAACACACCGCAATCCAACAACGTGCTATCTCTGTTTGCTTCGACTCAATATGGAACAACGATGGTGTATAGATATACATTCGGGCTCCATTTGTGGGTATAGAATAAATCAGGAAACCAATCTCGAGCACTCAAAGATGTACAAGGCAGGCAACCATAGTGGTAGTGGTATTACATTTTCTGTCGGTAAATAGCTTACGCTACTTATTCCTTGCCGCTGTCTCCCTTAATGATAACCGTTGACCCCGTTGGACGTGAGCTCGTCGAGCTCCGCCTTCGTCTTCCTGTAGAGCTCCTGGGCTTCCCGTTCCCTAGTGCTCACGAACCCAACCTCATCGCGCAAACCGGCCAGTCTTCGTTGGATAGTAGCTTCCTCCGAGATCTGCAATCGTTTGAAGCCTGCGAGAGCATTCTTAGCTTGCTCCAGGGCCTCCGAGGCCTCGTCGATTTTCTTTCGTAGCAGATTGGCCCGGTTTTTGTAACCACCGAGGTGGAGATCCAGCTTCTTCTCCAGCTTGTTCCCTTTCTCGGCGGACGCGATAACTGCTTCGTGCACCTCCTCGATGGTCGCCAGCAGCGTCGATATCTCCTCGTCCTCGTCTTCGTCATAGCAGCCCAGGCCCAGGAGGAGCGCGTTCGGATTCTTTCTCTCCCAAGCGGACCGGGTGTCTTTGGGGAGGTCTCCCGCTTCCATCGCAATCAGGAGGCGCGCCTCCGCAAGCGAGTTGTCGTCGAGCAGATCTTGCTGGAGTGGCTTGAGTCCTTGCCTAGAGCCTGAGAGCGGGAACTTTCGAGAATCGTTGGCTACCAACAGCGCGGCCTCTTGTGCAATCAGAGCCTCCGCCGGGTCTGACAACTCTACCGCAGCCTTAACTAGAGCCTCGTAGTTTACTGCAACCGGGCGGGGAAGGCTACGTTGCATCACTTGGGTTCGCCTCCTGCGCTCGAGCAACTCTTGCGCTTCTCGGATCTCGCGTTCCCTCCGATCACGATCCGCCGCATCTTCCTCCGTCTCCTCTGCCGTCTTTAGCTCCACTTCATCCTCTGGCAGTTCCAACTCCCACTCTGTCTCTTTAGGCTTAGGAAGTGAGGCAAGACCCTGCTTCAACTGATGTCGCAAAGCCACCTCTCGCAGTTTGGCGTCTCCGGGAGTGCCAGCAGCGTTCAGAGAGAAGCTGTCCCGTGGGGTTCGCATGGGGGTTTGGCCTGGACGCAGAGGGGTAGCGCCGACGTTTGGCCCGCTGTGGATAGGGGTGGCTAATGGATTTGGGGTGGCCATGACCTGCTTACGGGGCGCTGCCGACTCGAAGCCTGTAGAAGCGGTGCCTTCCCGTAGCGGGGTGTTCTCTTCGCCGAGTAGAGATGACTGGGCCTGTGTGAGTGCCCGGATATTGCGAATCTCGTTGGCGATGTGGTCATCTTGGGCAGGTGCCATCGGGGTGCGGATGGGGGCATTGGTGTTGAGGGCCGCGTAGTCGCTGACCAGGCCGCGAGTGGCCTCGTTGTCACTATCCCTGGCCATGGTATTTGCGCGTTCGCCAACCATACCCATCTTGACGATTTCCTCCAGCTCGCCTTCCGACACCTGAGGCGCAGGGAGGACCAAGCCGCGCCGTTTGCTGCTCTGCTCAGCCTCGCGGATCTTCTGCATCTGTGCGGCCTTGACGGCAGCTTGCGACAAGCCTCCTTCTTTCTCATTCTTCCGCCTCTTGCGATCAGTGTCTTCATCTTGGTCCCCTTTCCGTTTGTTCCCTGTCTGAATCTTCTTGGGATCGAAGTTGGCGCGCTGGAATTCGTTGCGTCGCATTTCTTCGTTTGTATCGTAGAATCCAGGGGCTGGCTTGTGCTCGAAAGGAATATCCGCATTATAGTCCATCTGTCCCTTTTTCCTTGTGGTAACCTTGATGTTGATGCCCGCAGTCTTCAGCTCTCGGCGCTTTTGCAGAGAGGCAAGACGTTTCGCCTCTTCTTGCTGGCGCTCACGCGCTTTCCGCTTCGCTTTCTTTCCTTGCGTGTTGGCAAGACGCGCGCGCGCCTCGCTCAACATCTCCTTCTCATCCTCATCGAGGTCGATGGTATCCGGCCGCGCAGGCTTGCTTTCGGGGTCGGGGTCGACCTCTCCAGGACGCAGCCGTCGGACATCGCTGGTAGAAGGGGCTTCTGCTTCGTCTCCCGGGCCCGTAAGCCCTAACGCAGATTCTCGCTGATCGGCCTCGTCGAGGAGCTTTTGGTACCGTTCGAGACACTGGTTTGCCGTTCGGCCGACCATGGGAGCGATGGTGCGCCATTGCGATGGCATCAGCTTTGCGAGATGGAGTAGCTTTTCGTCCTCTTCTTTACTCCATTCGATCTTCTTGATGCTTGGGTCGAGCCACTCGTTCCATCGTGCTTTGCACTGCTTAGCTGTTTTCCGCGCCAACAACGATGACACGCGCGCCCATTGATTCAGCCCATATTTGCTGACAGCTGCCTTGAGGATTTCATCCTCAAGGTTCTGCCACACGCCGCCCTTGACTACTGGCATCTTGAAAGGGTCGGCGATGTCGTTGGCAAAGGGGGATGGGATGAAGTGTGTTGACGTTGTCGGGCTGCTGAGAGTTGCTCAAGTTCAGAATAAAATGCTCGAAAGGCTCGGACAGCCAATGGGGCAGGATTTGAGTGGGCCATTTAAGTGGGTAGGCACGAGGCTGCAACCACCAAAATCTACAGGCTCAAGCTCTAATTGGCCAGAAGCTGCCACTTCTATCCAAGTCGCGTCGACGCGGCTGGCCATCGTATTTTAGTTTCAGATCTGATCGCCCGTCGACAACGGCAATTGCGCAAAGCCCCGAGAGTTTCTTGCTGCCACTCCTCAGCTTCAGGGAAGTGCCTGTTGTGAACACTCCTTTCAATTTACTTCATTGTTGGTTTCGCAGCACAGCGCTATCGAGCCGGGCAAAATGGGTTCCGAAGCTGGAACTCCCCAGAGGGAACCAACGCCGACGGGCACCGGTCTCCCTTCCTCGATTCCGCAGAAACGAGCCATCGAGGACGACCATGCTCCCGCTGTCTCTTCCCCCCTGAACCCGGATGTCAAGACGATATCAAAAGTGCAAGTCCAAGCTCCAGACGACACCCCTGGCATGTCACGCGAGAAACGGACGAAGAAGGATTCGCTCAAAAAGCGAGAGTCCAAAGGCGCCGCCGCCGGAGCCTCAGAGAGTTCGCGAGTGACGCCCGACCCGAAGGGCAAAGATTCGTCTGCCGCAGATCTGGCGCCGATGCGATACAAGATTGCGCATCCGAAGCCCACAGATTTCGAGCCTCCACGCAGCGCGCTATTCACTAGCCATCATGAGGTGCTCGATGTAGATGGTCGGACGATCGAGTTCTGCGAAACCTCTGAGCAGTATGTGTGCTGAAACTGTTGTGAATCTCTTGGCTCGCTGGACATCGCGCTAACACACGGCAGCGTATATAACAAGAAAAACTTCCAATACACCCACTGCATAGCCGATCCAGCATTTCCCTCGACCATCTACTACCGGAATACCGAACCGGAGCCGTATGGTGCCCACATGAGCTTCGAGGACGCCGCCTCGCACATATTCTTCGACAGTGGGGGAAAGCATATCACTTCGGATAAGGGCTTCCGCCTGTGTCGGGCGAACGTTGCAGTTCGAGAGGGCCGCTGGTACTGGGAATGCAAGATCACACAAGGGATATTAAAATCCAGAGGTGAAGGTGACCCAGAATCACACGGCCATGTCCGTGTCGGTTTTGCAAGAAGAGAAGCTTCGCTGGATGCGCCAGTTGGTTTCGATGCATACAGCTACGCCATCCGAGACGTCGGTGGCCAGAAGGTTCACATGTCGCGTCCGAAGGATTTCTTCCCGCCGGGAGAAAGCTTGAAAGAAGGAGATGTGGTTGGTCTTGAGATTCAACTACCTTCCGAGTATTTGCATCGCAAAGTTGTCCTGGGGCAGTACAATCCCGCGGTTGACCTTGCGGACGATGACGCGGGCCCACACGACGAAGCACCCAACATTGTGCGGGATCGAATCCCCATTCGATTCAAGGCACATATCTATTTCGAGAAGATTGACTACCATACGTCCAAGGAGCTGGATGATCTCATGAATCCGTCCCCCGCAGGCTCGGGGCCGAGCGGTACTTCGGAGCCACCAAACCCTCATCATGTCTTCCCCAGCTTGCGAACGTTGCCCAACTCGCATATCAAGGTATACAAGAACGGCGTTCTTGTTGGGACTCCGTTTACCGACCTTTTAGCCTTCCTTCCACCGGCATCTAAACCCTTGCAGCAACCAGGAGCCCGTGAAGGGCTTGACGACGGCGTGCTCGGCTACTATCCCGCCGTTAGTGTGTTCCGAGGCGGCGCCGCTGAGGTGAATTTTGGCCCCAAGTTTTGGTACCCACCACCCGGCTTCGAGAAACTGGATACGGCAGGAGAGGATGTGGACATGAAGGATGCCGATGCCGTCGATCCTCCTCCGCAAGAGAGCCAGGTTACCCTTGCTACCCATAAACTGCGTCCGTTGAGCGAACGGTACGACGAGCAGATCGCGGAAGACATCGTCTACGATATTATCGACGAGGTCGGATTCTGGATGCTGGACGATGGCAAGGTACCCGATCGTACAGACAAGGACAGCAAGAGCGGCGAGGTTGAAGGCACCGCCCTAACACCTGGCGGACGGGAGGAGATCAAAGAACTAGTCCAAGACGATTAGACGCCGCTCGGAATCAGTTGCGGTCAGTCAATAGTATCACCGGGCACGACCCAGCCTTGTCTTCCTGGTCTTTGCTAGTATGTTATCGGACAAGTTTCTTTCGGATATTGATACCCCGGGCATAGTTATGGATGAGCATTAAGACATAAAATGATGGGAGCACCATCAAAAAGGCGGCAATAAATAAGAATTTTCCACAAGAACGGCTTCATCTAAGATTATTCCTTGGGGATACCTAATTACCTCCTCGGATGCTAAGCTGACCTTGACATGAAATAACACGCAACGTTCTGCCAGAAGCGCGACCAAGCTTCATAATTCGATTTTCAGATATCAGAAGGAAATGTGTGGTGTGTGCATGAGAGCTTAAGGGTATCGTAACAAATTTTCTTCTCGAAGCCGTCCAGAGTCGTCACTTATCATCATTTGTCAGTACCCTCATCCCGGTACATCTTTGGGGCACAATCAATCGTCGCGTCTATCAGCTCCGATCGGGGGCGGTGGGAGTTTCACGCCCGAAGCAGACGTTTCGGCCTCTGGTTCGACGATGATAGGGCCTTGAAGCTGGACAGGCTCGGCGCTATCCATGACGGGCGGTGGCAGGGCAGGATCATCTGGTAGCTCCTCAATGCGTGAGCCTGCTTCGACTGTCCCTTCTCGCTCGAGACGGACCTCCCGACCTCGTTTGTGGCAATACCAAAGAACGAAAAGGAGCACTTTACCCACTATCAGCTGCTATTCGCTCAAACAATACAGGAGAAAAGACGAAGGGGTTTTGGAGGGAAAACTTACAGAATATAGCCACGCTCCATATAAGGTTGGTTCCAATGAAAGCTGGCCATCGCAGCTTGAGCGCGTTCATGATGCCCTTCAACATGCTGACAATGGCGGTCGGCTTCGTGACGATTTCAGCAAGGCTCTTCGGCCAAAGAAGGCGTTTAGCAGCTCCCTTGAGCCCACCCTGGGCTTTGGCATCTTCAGTGCTTAAGCCCTGGGCCTCGGCTGCGACTGCCAATATCTCCGGCGCAAGGGTTGTCGTGAGTTTCTCGGGCAGCTGGGTCACCAGCTTCTTCATGGACTTGGGAAGTTTCTCGAAATTCTTGGATAGCTTGCCGTCCTTATCATCGAGGAGCGACGTCAGGTCGCCGACGGCGGTCGGCACACCATTGACGAGGTCCTTGAGCACAAGGGTAAACTTCTGCACTAACTCGGTTGATTCTGCCGAAAGAGAGAAGGCCTTGTTGTTCCGCGCAGCAAGGTTGAGATCGTCGAGGACGCGCGTGAGGTCGTCCGTCTCCCGATCAGCCTCCGGATCTGCCACCGACAGGTGGTTGGGGTCAAGTCCGTCCTTCGTAGCCTTCTTGTCCGATTCCTTCTGCTTCTGCTTCTGCTTCTCCTTGTCTTTGTCCCGTCGGAGGAACAGGGAGAAGCGGTTCGCTGGCTTCGCGGCGGAACTTTTGGCCGGCTTCTCAACCGCCTTATCTTCCTTGCCTTTACCCTTGCCTGGCAGGACGAAAGATTCAGTATCACTATCCCAACTAAGGTCGGGGGTCTTGACACGCGGCGGGAGCGGGGGCTTTGGCCCTTCGTCATCCTCGTCGCCGTCGTCGGCTGCCGAGCTGGCAGTCAAGAGCTCTAGGAAGCGTGCATCATCGTCGTCCAAAACCGGCGTCTCGACGCTCACGCGATCTGAAGGTGACTCCACGGCTGGTGCGATCTGAACAGCGTCCTGGGGACTTGTTCCTGAACCCTCTTCGGAGGCCTCTTCTTTAGCTTGCTTCACAGCTTTCTCTGCCTTGTTCTTCTTGTATTTCTTGTAAGCGAAATACTCCAGCATCGTGTTGTTTTCGCCTGTCAGCTGGTGCGGTAGAAGTTTGGAGGGTGAAAGATTTGGTCAGTTAAATGCGATGAAACGAGATGTAAGATGGACTTTAGCAATAAGTCTTGCTGTCACTGGCAACATCTTGAGTTAAGACGCATTCAGGTCAATAGCTTGTGACCAAGGACCGGGAGCTTGCGCCACATTATGCACCGCCACAGTGTGATGTCACGACTCGATTCGAGGCTCGGCTCAACTAGGAAACTTAAAGCCATGGGTATTTCCTCCATCCATGCAACCGACGCAATCACTGGGCAAAACGAAAAAAGAAGAGAAATCTTAGGAGTTAAGGTAGACTAGGGGAAGTGATTTGGTGGAAGGCGCTTGATTGATACTGAGGACTTACTGAAGATTAAGAAGGACGGGAAGGAAGGTGCAAAAAAAGTGACAACTGTGAGATTCGAACTCACGCCTCTTTCGAGAGCAGAAGGTTTACCCGTGTTGTGAACATGGGCAAGAGTAACTTGCGTTCTCTTGAGTCTGCCGCGTTAGACCACTCCGCCAAGTTGCCTATTGGTTATCTGTGGGAATTGTGGTGACTTAGGGCCCTATATAGCTATGGAACCCCACCTCGACACGGATCTAAAATCTCCAAGTCATATTGAAATATCCACCAAACCCAAAGGTATCTATTTCTTTGTCTTGCTTGCCTTGTCACTGGAATATCGTGCTTGAGACTCGGAAATGGTATTGTTTTATGAGCCACAGAACTCCAGACTTCAAATACGCGATGAAATTCGATTTAGTCATCATCCTCCGCCTCTTCGTCCTCCTCTTCTCCAGCCTCTTCCTCGCGAGAGTTGTGTGTTCTTGTAGTTGAAGGATTGCTCTTCCTGGAGCGGGGCCCTTTCGCCCTATGATATGCCTCGGTCGATGTTACAGCCCTCTGGCCAACGAAATGCCTCGCATCCCACGCCGTCTTGCACATGGGACATTGCGTTTCCTTTCGAGAACGCCAGAATGGCTGCGCGCAGATATCGTGTAGTCTTGCCAGGCAGTCTCGATCCGCGCATCTCTGTCCCATCGTAATGATCTCCTTGCACGCCATGCAATTCTTGATGCGTCGCCATTCGTCTGGTGGCGAGTCCTCGTCGTTGAATGTGGTCAAGAGCCAGGATCGTAGCTCCATCAAGGCTCTGGGGCTCAAGCTGTAAAACTTCTCCTCGCTCTCTTCCAGCCACCCTTCCTCCACCAAGCTCCTTAGCAGTGTGATGACCTCTGAGTGCTTCAGGCCCCTGTCTGTTGCCACTGCTTGCGTGCTGCTGCCTTCTTCGTCTCCACCTGCGTTGGCTTGACTCTCTCGCCGCGGCGGTCGCGATACCTGCAGAGCTTGCTTCTCATCCACGGCCATGACTTCCATCCGGACGGTGTTGTGCGTGGCAAACATGGCGTGGAGCAGCCGGTTGATGTACGCTATTTCATCGACCGAGTGCGTAGTGGCCATCTGAGTTGAGGGGTCGCTCTGGGTGTTCACAAGGGCCCATATCCGCTCCTTGTTCAGCTGATGTTGTGTGGTGCGGATGTCTAGATCGAGTTGTGAGACGGCCTGTCGGGCGATGTTGATATACTCTGTAAACTCATCGATGGTCACAGAAGCTGGGTCGACAGGTTGGTGGTCTACCTCTCTAAGGATCGCGGCCAGCGTCTGCTGCCCTTGGCCGAACGTCATGCTACCATGGCCCATAAGAGCTTGTAGAAAAGCTCGGTTGGCGTCACTGTAGCCCTCGGGGACCTTGGGCTTCCATTCCTCCATCGTGCTTGCTTGGTTGGAATTTGGCTCGCACTGCGCTGGTG
>FTLB01810038.1_pt1 | contig 10573 bp, 4 predicted proteins | sample 1658291 | NCBI WGS metagenome assembly FTLB01 (sample SAMEA3914812, study PRJEB12502) | metagenome | biome: forest; material: soil | place: Canada | collected 2011-07-07 | depth 0.1 m
CCTGTAACCTTATGGGTGAGCCGTATCGGATTTTATGTTAAATGGCTTGATTTTACTGAGTGTTTATACTCAAAAAAAATCAGAATTATTAAAAAAAAATCCAATAAAGTTTAGGAAAAGCTACGCTAGGTGGGTATATTTGAGAATCAAATTTTACTCACGGTTTGGGATTTAAAGTTTGCGTTATAGCTTGCGATGGCATCACAAACGAAAATCCGGGTTGATATAATTTGATAAGTTAAGGCGACATTTTTATTTCTTTAAAGGGTTGAACTTGCGACATAGGTTTTTCCTTTTTACGGTTTAAAATGTTTTTTTTCATAGTTATTCGCTGATTTTCAGCTTTAAAGGCCCGCTCTAACGGGTCTTTTTTTTTGTCCTTGCCCCAGCTAAACTATATAAAATTGTTATATAATTTATATTATGTTAAATAAAATATTGTTAATCTGGGGATGTAGTTATAGCCTGTCTCTATTATTCTTATGCCAACAGGCACAAACTGTACAACCCTCTTCTTTGCAATCAACCTTGAATTTATAAACTTTGGCTGTGTAAGCGCAGCATTTGTGCTAGCTATAAAAATGCAATTGCAACGCATATATTACCTGGCATAAAATTGGCACTTGTTATTGCGCTTGTTATCGCTTGTTAATTTCCTTGTTATCGCTTGTTAATTTTTTTAACGTGTAAGATTTTTACCGTTTTGGAACGGCCCGGTGCCAGCTGGCAGTTGCCAGGTTTAGAGTATAGAGTTTAGCGAAAATAATATTTACTTTACCTTATTTGTGCTGGAAAAAAATAAATAGCATACAAGTTTAAAGGTTAAAGTTAAAAGCCACTTTTCTTGCACAGTTCCCCTACAAGGTTTATTGGCTCAAATCAAGGTAGAAATAAAAAAGCGTTTAACGTGGCTGCCTTCCTCGGCCAGGCGGGCCGCGTCATGACAACGGCTTCGTTATATATTTACTCAGCAATCATCCCCCTACGCACCCTTCACCCTTCGCTCTCGCGCATGCAGACACAAAAGGGGGACAAAAGGAGCCTAACGCCAGGCTGTATCATTTAAAAATTAAATAGCTCCTCCCCTCCGGCTAACTAATAGTAAACTCTAGCCATTGATTGTTTTGTTTTTAACCTTCCAATTGTTTAATTTTCCGCTTTACTACTAATCGCTTTCAATGTCTGTTTTCCTTGTCAACCAGTACCTTACCGAGTTAGAAGAACTAAAACGCTACGGCGGCTCTAAGAACGAAACTTCCATACGCGCCGCTTTTCAGAAACTGCTTACGGACTACTGCAAGCAAAAGGGTTTCAGGCTTATTGCCGAACTGCCTATTAAAACCCCGCAGGGCAAAACTGTAAAGCCGGACGGCACTGTAAAGGACTCCCTACAACTGGACTGGGGCTACTGGGAAAGCAAGGACGAGACGGACGATATTGACGAGGAGGTGCGCAAGAAGTTTGAGAAGGGATACCCTAAGGACAATATACTATTTGAAGACTCTGCCACTGCCCTGCTGATACAGGCGGGCCACGAGGTAATGCGCGTTGCCATGAAGGAGCCTGAGGCGCTGGACAGGCTTATTACCGCCTTTATAAGTTATGAGCGGCCGGAGGTGAAAACCTTTCGCGAGGCCATAGAGAAGTTTAAAGAGAACATACCTACTATTGCCAATACGCTGCGCGAAATGATAGCCGAACAGCAAAAGAGCAACGCTAAGTTTAAGAAAGCCAGCGACGCTTTTTGGGAACTGTGTAAGGAATCTATTAACCCCGAAATAACAAAAGAGGACATTCGGGAAATGATAATACAGCACATACTTACCGAAGATATATTTAACACCATATTTGACGAAACGCAGTTCCACCGCGAGAACAACATTGCCAAGGAACTGATGAAGGTGGAAGAAACCTTTTTTACGGGTAACACCAAACGCAACACCCTAAGCGGCATACAGCACTACTACCAGGTGATAAACGCTGCGGCAGCTACCATAGCCGACCACCACGAGAAACAGAAGTTTTTGAAAATGATTTACGAAAACTTTTACAAGGCCTATAACCCCAAAGCCGCCGACCGCCTGGGCATAGTGTATACGCCCAACGAGATAGTGCGCTTTATGGTAGAAAGTACCGACTACCTGCTGCACAAACACTTTGGAAAATTTTTAGCAGACAAAGACGTGGAAATACTGGACCCTGCTACAGGAACAGGAACTTTTATTACTGATATAATAGATTATTTACACCCAAGTAAGCTGGAATATAAATACAAGAACGAGATACATGCAAACGAAATAGCCATACTACCCTACTACATTGCCAACTTAAACATAGAATATACCTACAAGCAGAAAATGCATGACTACCAGGAGTACGAAAATATTTGCTTTGTGGATACGCTGGATAACCTTGCCTTTGGCTTCGAAGGCAAGCAAACTGGTATGAGCTTTGGTTTGGGAGTAGAAAATGCAGCGCGTATAAAAAGACAAAACAGTAAAAAAATTTCGGTAGTAATTGGTAATCCTCCTTATAACGCCAAGCAGGAGAATTATAATTTTCAGAATGCCAATAGGGCTTACAAGAATATTGACGAAAATATTAAAAATACATTTATAAAATACGGCACAGCGCAAAACCAGATAGTAGTGTACGATATGTATACCCGCTTTTACCGTTGGGCAATAAACAGATTGCAGGGAAAAGGGATAATTGCTTTTATTACCAACCGTTCGTTTATAGATGGCAGGGCTTTTGACGGCTTTACAAAATGCGTGCAGGATGATTTTGACTACATATACATTATAGACACCAAAAGCGACGTGCGTACCAACCCTAAAATTGCTGGCACTACACACAACGTATTTGGCATACAAACGGGCGTAGCCGTAATGTTTTTAATAAAGAAGGAGAAGAAAGAAAATACGCTGGCAGTAATTAACTATACTTGCCTGGACGATTTTTGGCTGAAAGAAAAAAAGCTGGAATGGTTTGCAGAGCAAAAAATGACTACCATTTCGTTTGAGCATATTGTACCCGACAAAAACAACAACTGGATTAATCTTTCGGACAATGATTTTGATTCATTATTACCAGTAGTTGATAAAGATGTAAAAAGCGGTAAGGGAGAAGGCGCGATCTTTAAAAACTTTTCAAGAGGTGTAGGAACGTATAGAGATGAATGGGTATATGATCTTTCCAGAGAACACCTGGAAGATAAGATAAAATTCTTTGTAGATACCTACAAAAAAACGCTAAAGAATCCTGACTATAAGGACAAACAAAAAATAAAATGGGATGCCGACCTTACGACTTATTTAGAAAGAGGAATAGAAAAAAAATATAATTCTGATCAAATACAAAAGGCCACATATCGTCCATATAGCTCTTTGTATTTTTACTTTGATAAAAATTTTAATGGGCGGACATATCAATGGCCTGAAATATTTAGGAGAGATGTTGAGAATAAGTTTATTACTATTCCTGGGTTAGCATCTCCCAAAGACTTTTATTGTATTTCTTCAAAATATATTGTTGATTTAAATTGTTTAGCTGCTGGTTGTCAAAATTTACCACTTAATGTTTTTGATAAAGAAGATAATCAAGTTGACAACATCACCGATTGGGGTTTGGAGCAGTTTACCACCTACTACCAGAATAAGAAAATAAAGAAAGAGGAAATATTTTACTATACCTATGCCGTACTGCACAACCCGGCTTACCGCAAGAAATATGAACTGAACCTGAAACGTGAGTTCCCACGCATTCCTTTTTATACCGACTTTGCCCAATGGGTAAAATGGGGCAAAAAACTAATGGACCTGCACATTAACTACGAAGAGGCCAAAACCTATAAACTGAAAGAAAGCACTATTGAACTAAGCCATCCGCCTAAAACCAAACTGAAAGCGGTGAAAGAAACGGGTGAGATAGTAATAGACGAGGCCAGTACCCTATCGGGCGTACCTGCCGCAGCCTGGGACTATAAGCTGGGCAACCGCTCTGCCCTGGAATGGGTGCTGGATCAGTACAAGGAAAGCAAACCCAGCGATCCTACCATTGCAGAGAAATTTAATACCTACCAGTTTGCCGACTACAAAGAACACGTTATAGACCTGCTTAAAAAAGTTTGCACCGTAAGCGTAGAAACTATGAAAATAGTAACGGAAATGCAGCAGACGGAAGAAGGGAAATAAAACGTACAGATGGCGCGAGCGTCCTCGCTCGTGTTTACTACCTGTCCCGTCCATACGGGATTAGAAAGCCTCCGGCTTACACCTGCCAGAGGCAGGTAAATACTAGGCACGAGCCTCGAGTCTCGCGCCATCTTGGGATTACTAAATAATGCTAATAAAAAAAATTACCCCTGCCCTGCTATTCATAGCGTCCACACTGTGAATTAATAATACTAAGTTGTGAGCGAAGGACACTGTTAACAGCAAGTAAAAATCATCCCCCTCGTCCCTTCCCATGCGCTGCAAGCAATGGCAAAAGGGGAAATTGCAAGAGCAAATAAAAATGCCGCTCACTCCTACCCTTCTGAGTAACTTAGGGTCTTAACTTAGCGAATAACCATTAGTACACTACTCTGCCTTTGCAAAGTTTTTACTGTCTTTGATAGATAATGTATCGCCCTGCCTTATTTCTTCAGAGGCTTTTACTACAATTTTTTCTCCTTTCTGTACTTGTCCAAAAATTTCTGTAAGGCTGTCTACCACGTTGCCTTTTTTTACATCTACCCATTCCGCTATTCCTCCCTTATCAACCTTAATAACGAATGCGCGTTCTGTAGAGCTTACTACCGCCGAGGAAGGAACATACAGCGTTGGAGTAGTTCTTTGTATGGGTATGCTAACATCTGCATACATGCCAGGCTTAAGATCGTGGTTTTTGTTTATGTAGTCAAACTCTATCAGTACAGACCTTATATTTTCATTTAAGCTGCCAGATTCCCTGCCCAGGCAGGCGGTAAATACTTTTTCCGGAAAGGCGTTTACTTTAAATTTTATATTGCATTTCTTTTCTATCTCGCTGGAATATATTTCCGGCACCGCTACGGTTACCCTTAGCTTGCTTTCATTATCCAATACCAGCAATGGAGGGTGGCCTTCTTTGCCGTCTTCCGGCCCCACCAATGCGCCTGGGTGCACGTTTCTTTCTTTTATTATTCCATCGAAGGGCGCTTTTATAACAAGGTAATTTACTATTTCGTGCATTTGTTGGTAGGCTGCCTGGGCCGATACCATATTAGAACTGTCTGCATTCATCCTGGACATGGCAATGTCTAACTCGTTAGGGGAAACAGCGCCAGCAGTTTTACTAGTTTGCAACAGCCTATTATAGGTTGCCCTGCTTGCAATGAATTTGGCGCGGTTTTCTTCTATGGATGCATGTTGTTTGGCAAGTTCTGCTTTAAACTCCGGCGCTTCTATTACTACCAGCACATCGCCCTTATGTACCAGTGAGCCTCTGTCCACATTCATTTCTTTTATAAATCCTTTTACTTTGGAATAGATAGAGACAGACTCCCAAGGCATTAACTCTCCGGGGATAACTACTGTTTTTTCCGGTTGTAGCAGTTGTATTTCTGTAAGCTCTACTGTTTTTGCCTGTCCTTTCTTTTCTTCGTGGCGCTTTTCCTCGTGAGCGCCGCAAGAGAAGAGGAACAGGGTTAGCGCTGTTAGTACAAGGTATTTTATTTGCAGATCTTTCATTGTTATATGCGGTTATCTTATTTTAATTCTTTACATAAAATTTACTTGCCGGGTCTTCCGGGTCAAGAGAAACAGACTGTGTGCTCGCTTTCTTTTGTATAAGCACAAACACGTTTGGCAGTATAAGCAGGGCGGCAAAGGTAGAGGCTATTAGTCCTCCTATAACAGCCTGGCCCAGCGGGGCCACCTGGTCGCCGCCTTCCCCCAGCCCTGAAGCCATCGGGATCATACCCATTACCATGGCTATACTGGTCATAAGAATAGGACGGATCCGGCTGTTGGCAGCGGTTATGGCCGCATGGGCGGCATCGCCGGTTTCTATTCTCACGTTCTCTGCATTGGTTATCATTAGAATGGCGTTTGCCACCGATACTCCTACAGACATAATTAGCCCCATGTAGGACTGAAGGTTTAGCGTTGCCCCTGTTAGTAACAACATACCTACAGAACCTGCTATTACCGCTGGTACGGTAGAGAGTATTACGAAGGACAATTTGAACGACTGGAAGTTGGCGCTTAAAAGCAGGAATATTACTACTATAGCCACCATAAGACCTATCTGAAGGCTGTTCAGCGTTTCGCTCAATAGTTTTACCTGCCCTTTTACGCTAATTAAAACACCTCTGGGAGGCTGCCCTGCAAGAGCTACTGCTTTTTCTACTGATTTGTAGGCATTGCCCAAATCTTTCTTAAATAAATTAGCAGTAATAGTAACAAGCCTGTTGGGGCCTGAACGGTCGTACTCGCCCGGCATAGTAGTAGCAGATAGTTTAGCAACGTCCGCAAGCATAGGATGGGTTTCGTGAGGCTTTAAGGGAATATCCAACAAATCGTTGGCCGAAGTGATAAGACGTTCCGGGATTTGTACCTGCACCTGGTAGGAAACTCCTTTTTTATTATCCAGCCATAAGTTTTTTTCTATAAACCTGCTGGATGATGTTGCCGTAACCATAGACTTTGTAATTTCCATAGGCGTTACACCCATTTGCCCTGCGCGTTCCCTATCCAGGTCTATTCTTATAATAGGATAATCTAAGGGCTGTGCAATTTGCACGTCTCTCAGGAAAGGTATCTTTTGCATTTCTGCCAGCACTTTCTTGGCATAGCCATAAGCTTCTTTTATATCTTTTGCCGCTATGCTTACCTCTATTGGCGTTGGGGAACCCTGGCTCATAATTTTTTCTACCAATTCAATAGGCTCAAAAGATACTTTAATGGCAGGCAGTTGTTTTTTAATTTTTTCTCTTAATCGTTCTTTAAAATCATCCATGTTTAAATGCACGTCTTCTTTTAGCGCCACCTGTATAACAGCTTCATGAGGGCCGCTGGTAAATACAAATATAGAGGCTGTTCCATAACTGGAAGGAGTTGTACCTACGTAGGCAGAAGTAATTTCAACATTCTCCGCTCCTACTTCTTCTTTTATTATATTTAACACATCCAGAGTTGCCACTTCGGTGCGTTCTATACGTGTGCCGTCAGGAGCGCGCAGTCTTATCTGGAACTGGCCTGTATTGCTTTTGGGAAGAATGTCTGTACCAATGGTTTTAAAGCCCAGAATAATTCCGCCAATAGCAATAAGCAAATATATTCCTACTACCAGGCTTCCCTTACTCATAAGGTAGGTTACAAAGTTTGTATATTTTTCTTTAAATTTATCAAAGCCTGTAGGCGGTTTGTGGTGGGTGTGATGTTCATGCTTTACCTCGTACTCCACTTCTTTTTCCTCCTTCTTATCTAACGTCAGGCTTGGGCTTTCCGGGTGTTGATCATGCTCCTTTAGCAACCAATTGGAAAGAACTGGAACAAAAGTTTGTGAAAGCAGAAAGGAGGCAATCATGGCAAAACCTACCGCCAGAGAAAGTGGCATAAACATAGATTTTGGAATACCTTCCATAATAAATGCCGGGGCAAATACCGAAAGTATGGAAAGCAAAATAAGTAACTTTGGGAACGCTATTTCTTTACAGGCATCCCATATAGCGCTAGCCTTAGGCTTACCCATTTCAAAATGCTGGTGAATATTTTCTATAGTTACGGTAGCCTCATCTACCAGCACCCCTACCGCTAAGGCCAGGCCACTCAGCGTCATAATGTTTATGGTTTGCCCAAACAGGTTTAGCAAAATTACTGCCGACATTACAGATACGGGAATAGTAACAACTACTATTATAACGCTGCGCCAGTCTTTAAGAAATAGTAAAACCATAAGCCCTGTAAGTACAGCCCCCAAAATGCCCTCGCTGATAAGATTCTTTAGAGAGTTGGTTACGTAAACAGACTGGTCGAACTCATACGAAATTTTTACGTCTTCCGGTATGGCATTTTGCAGTTTGGGCAAGGCTGCTTTTATGTTGTTTACTGCATCTAACGTAGAAGCGTCAGACTTTTTTACAACGGGTATGTATACGGCTCTTTTACCATTTATTAAAGCATAGCTTACTGTTACGTCTGCCGCATCTTCCACTTTGGCAACATCTCTTACAAATACTGTTGGGCCGCTCCCCACGCGGATAGGTATATTAAGAAATCCTTCCGGCGATCTTATAAGCGAGTTCATAGGAGTCATCACAGTATAGTCTCCTATGCGCACATTGCCTGCGGCTGAGGGTTGGTTGTTTGCCGCTACCGCTTTTACTATTTCTTCCGGCGAAAGGCCATAGCTTCTCATTAGCTGAGGGTCTACTCGTATTACTATAGTACGCTGATTGCCGCCAAATGGGGGAGGCGAAGAGACGCCAGGAATATTAGAGAACATGGAGCGAATGCGCGAGGCGGCATAGTCCTGAATTTCGTTCAATGAACGCGTTTTGCTTTCGAAAACCAGCTGGCCAATGGGCACTGAGCTGGCGTCGAACCGCACTACCTGTGGCGGCACTGTGCCTTCTGGCATGTATGCTTTGGCTCTGTTAATCTGGTTACCCACCTCGGCAGAGGCCTGCGCCATATCTGTGCCAGGATAAAACTGAAGTTTGATAAGAGAAAGGCCCTGTATTGTTTTTACATCTATATCCTTGATCCCCGATACATAAAGAAACTGATCCTGATAACGTTGGGCTATAAAACCGTCCATTTGTTCCGGGTCCATACCGCCATAAGGTTGCGCTACATATATAGTAGGCATATCCAGCATAGGGAAAATATCAACAGGAATTTTTAATGCGGCAAGTACTGAGAAGAATAATATTCCCAGAATGGCAACCATAACAGAGATGGGTTGCCTTAATGCTGATTTAATTAAATTATACATGATTATTTTTTTCTATTTAACCTGATTCATAAATATTGAAAGATCGCCAATGGCAGCAGATTTAACCAGTAAGGATCTCCATACGTTATTATTAGCTACTGTCATATCTACCTCTGCTCTATTTAGTATGTAAAAATTTTGCGCCACTTCAGGGATGGAAGACAATCCGTTTTTATACCTGGCATTGGCTTGGTTAAATGCATTTCTGGCAGCGGCTAATTGCACCGGCGCTTCCTTAGCCTGCTCCCTGGAAAGGTTTAACTGTAGTTCTGAATTTTCAACTTCTCTTGTTATTTTTAGCTTTTGTTCATCGTAATTGTACTTATAAGACTCAGCCACGTATTGTGAGCTTTTAAATTCGTTTCTTATGCGCGGATAGTCCATCATATTCCAAAGCATGGTTACGCCCATAAAGTAATTGTAGTTGGTAACTTGCAAGCCGTCTTTTTGTATATAGTCGTAAGACGAACCTGAAGGAGAAATGGCAGTACCTCTTCCAATACCGGCCGCCATAAGTCTTATAGATGGGAAGTAAGACTTCATTATCGCGCTGGCTCTTTTATTTCCTGAATTTATCTGGCTTTGGTACATTCTAAGCAAAGGGTGGCTATTTATATCTATGCCGCTGTCCGGTTCAATTACAGGAAGTTTACTATAAAAGCTCATAGAGTCTATAATAATAGTATCGGAGATAGAGCCGATCAATTCGCTAAGCATTATGCGCGATTCTTTTTCTTTTCGCTCGCTGTCTATCATTAGAATTTTTGTTCTGGAAACTTCTGCATCTGCATAAGAGGAATCAACGCCAGGCCTCATGCCAGAAACTGTAGCTGCATGAATAACATTGCGCAATGTTACCGCGCGGTTGTAATTCTCCCTTTGCACTGATGTGAGCTTCTGGTACATTAGCAATTGTAAATAGGCGTCTGAAACCCGCACCTGCTGTTGAAATATTTCATTCTGGTACTCGGCATTACTTTCCTGTAGTTGCGCTTGCGCCAAGCTTACCTGACTTCTTATTTTGCCGAAGGCAAATACAGTCCAGTTCACTACAAGAGTCTGGAAGTTTCCTAATGCCCCTTGGGCGCTGTTAACGCCTATCTTATAGCCGTTCACAGCGCTTGAAGTTGGCATGGCAAAACCTTCGTTAGGAAAGAAAGTGCCTGTAACGGAATTGGCAGACGCATAATTTACCTGCGACTGAAGTATAACTGCAGGAAGGTACAAGGCTTTTCTTGCCTGCACGTCTCTCTGCGAACTTTTATTTAAAGATTCCTTTGCCTTAATAGAAGGATAGTTTTGCTTAGCTAGTTCTACAGCCTGTGGCAATGTTAAATTCAATACCCGTCCGTTTTGGGCATGAACAAGGCTGACATTAAAGAGGATTAAGTAACACGCTATAGACTTAGTTAGAGCTGTAATACTTTTTCTTCTGTTTTTGATAAGGGCATTGTAATGCCCGGAGCAAACTTGACTAAGCATGTTGAAATTTCGTTTAAATAAAAGTTATTCATTCTGATTATATAATCTCATCAGAATTAATCAATAACAGGTAATAAGGAATTGTGTTTTTTAGGTAGTGAAATGCAACGCTCTTATACTCTAAGGC
>FTLB01824568.1_pt1 | contig 10566 bp, 7 predicted proteins | sample 1658291 | NCBI WGS metagenome assembly FTLB01 (sample SAMEA3914812, study PRJEB12502) | metagenome | biome: forest; material: soil | place: Canada | collected 2011-07-07 | depth 0.1 m
CCCGGAGGTCGAACTCGCATCGCATGATATAGTCCTCGACGAAGGCGAGCTGTTCTCGCAGCTCTGCACCGTCACGAACCTGGTCAAGGTTGGTCCCAAACGGGGTCTGTTCTACAGCCATGTCAATATCAGCGATAGCGTAGTTCGAATCTGGCGCGACTGGCTGGCGACGCAAGCCACGCGGGTGCTACGAGACCGCAGCAGAGCGAGCACGAGTTCGGAGCCGCGCGACGACATCATACTCTGGACAAATCACCAAACGAGGAACGTCGGGCTACGGTTTCGCGTCATCGAACGCGAAGCTTTCCCCGGAGCCCCGTTGCTTGTCGGAGCCAACGAGGATGCGCCGGTCTCGTACCGATTGCAGTACGAGGAGCTTCTCGTTCGAACAAACCAGCTACTCCTGGCGGTGGAGCAGAGCGAAGCGCAGGAGGTTGCTACGTCAGGTAAAGCCATTGTCATCGCTTCTGTCGACTGATACGACAACCGCGCTGGTTGTGTACCACTCTTCCAGTCCGCTCATATCCATGAAATGAGTCGTGGTCGGACCGCAGTGGAAGTGACACTGCGGGGGTGACGCAGAGGAGGCGACGAAGCATAGTTGCTTACTACTCACGGCAAGAGACATGGCCGCCGACGTCAGAGCGCGCCGTGCGCATCCTGGCGTCTCTGCTTCCGATGCTCAGCCCTGACTTGGCGATGCCGTCGGATTACGCTGGTCCCGCCCAACGGTTGCGGATGGATGCAGTTTCGATTGCGTGACAACACGAAGTTACCAAAACTGATGCCCCCTCCCTTCCCCCCGGTGACTCTATCACCATACGAATCTATCACTGGCAACATGTGGAAGAATTCAAGTCCTTGTCCCGAAGAAACCCGGTCCGATGCATGCTTGGCTCACTTGTTTACCCTTCCCGGGGTTAGTAGGTTTCTATTTCGAGGGCCGCGGTGCCATTCCGTGCCCGGTCAAGGTGTTCCATTGGCCCGGTCTTCACACCGACCATCTAACGATGCATCGCGAGCCGATACTCGCTGCTTGAACTCGAAACGGAGCCATATTAGCCAGTGTTGTCGTGCCTGGTGATCGATGGGAGAGGCAGAGAGTGTTTGGGTAGCTGTTTGTAAATGTGTTTGGGATCATCTTTGTGTTTGGTGGATCTGCTGAAACGATGTGCAAATAAATAGGCGAATCGATGACCTCGGTATTCTTAATGGCCTCAATCTATGCTGAAGGACGTGCAAAGCCGTTTGCCGTTCTGTGACACGTGGTTCACGAACCGCAGAAGCACGCCGAACACATCCTTTGCGTCTTCCATGCCCTAACTCTGTGTCCGCGATAACGTAAAACGCGCTACAGCTCGCCAGACCTCGGCGGCCGTTATACGTAAGAGCGGGTATGGCATAGCGATCTTGGACATAGTATGGGGAGAGTAGCAAACCGGTACCTGGGTCGCTCGCCAAGTCGTTCAGGCGGGAACGGTTTATCCGGGCCACACGATGCATGATCCCCGACATGGGTCGACGAAGCCTTGGACGTGAATGACTCTTTCGGAAAGCAGATCCTGAAAGAGAGGGGGGGCTCTTGGGGGGGCAGGTTGCCCGGACGAAGACTGCTTTCTCGTATGACCCCGCTAACAGTCTTGCTTCTTACCCGGATATCCAGTGTACAGTTCGCTCAGTATATCTCGTCGCCATTTAGCCTCCTCCCGCCGCCGCGATAGTTGAGAAACGATAACCCGTCCCTTGGGATGGCGTACAAGAATAGTTCGCCGTGAATGTTTCGGAACGCACCAGAGCCGTCCTTTGCTAGGCACTTCCTCTTGGCGTTGCCCCAACTCTTCGGACGATATACTCTTTTGGTAGCAAGTGCGAGCACACACACAAGTTGACAAAGCACTTTGGAACTCTCCGATAGACCTCTCTCTGACAAGACGTCTAAAACACGGCCTCCCAGCCATGGTTCGTCGTGGTTCAAGGGTTGCGACAAAGCGGAGTGGGCCGGATGCTCCAAGTTCAAGCTGCCGCCCGACTCCTAACTTTTGCATGGGAAACTGCCATACCTGGGAAGGGAGGGGTGTTCTCTTCGGCGGGATATCCTGCCAATTCGACTGAGTATTTTGTTCTCTCGACAGGTAGAGCGATAGAATCGAGTTTTGTAAAGTACACTCGCACTTGCAAGTAGCACAGTGATCCCCACCTTTAAGTCGCCGAGTCTCGCAGAGTCAAGTCCTTCGGCCAACGTCTCGCACCGAGTTGACTGCAGTACTGTTGCGATCAGAGGAGAATACTCATAAAAATGGTTGGTTTCATCCCCCCCCCCTGGTTGAGCGTGAGGCGCTATGTTCGCTTCCCTTTAGGGCATATTTTGGCAGGTGACGGGCTCTACAAAGACTGGGCCCCCGCGTCAGGCGAGTTTCAGCCTCATGCTCGTCCGCCGAACCGTGCACCAGACGTCGTCCGCAGTTGGAGTCCAAGCGGTCCGTACACCAGTCCACCGCACCGTTGCCATCCTCTTATTTTTTAAGTTGTGCGTGGTCAGCCTGGTAAGTCTTCTGATTGGTAAGTAAGGTATCTGTGCCAGCCCAGCTGCACTTCCCTAAACTGCTTCACCTCCTGGGTCGTGCAGCACGAGGCACGCTTGATGCACAGAATATCGCACACCCAGAGAGGGTGTGTGAACCAGTGCGCTCAGCAACGGACGGAAGTGTCAGATCTTCTTTTGAGAGAATCGTGGTTTGCTTGGTACGATCCTTGGTATCGAGACCGAATTATCATGGCTATTCCCTGTCGATCGGGTTGTCGAAAGACCTGGTGGTAAGGCGTGCCGGGGGTTAACCCTGGAAAACATTGTCCCGTAGCTGCCATGGAACCCCGGGATGTCACACATGATCATCGATATGCTCGTCCTTGTCTAAGTCTATTCTCAGCCCGTCCGTCTCTTCTTCTCCACTCCTTCATGCAATGTGGTGCTGCAGACCGGCAGGCTGGCCGAGGTCCCAGAGCCAGTCGGGCAAGTCCCTGGCAGCATCAGCCATAACCAGCTGTGCTCAGTCCTCTGTAGCTATATGCACTCCCCTCTTCGCACGTCCTCCTTAATTCTAATTCTAGCCACTCCCTACCTCGGAACCATCTTTCTCTGCTCTCCCAACTTCTCTGCGGCTTTCTTTTCTTTTCCGTCGGTTGTCTGCTGGGCAGCGACGACATATTAACCAACTTACTCTCATCTTTCTAATTGCCGTAGCGCAGAAGGCCCTTCGACAGGGCCTAATCTAATCAACAATGGGGAGGGATCTGGACTTCGAGAAGGAGCTGGGACTCGAACCCAACAATAGCGGTGCCAATCGGACGGGAATAAGTGGTGGCGTAGCAAGCAACTCTGGCATGGCCAGGAAGGCAAGGAGGCTGACGGTTCCTCCAACACCCCCGGCCAAGGACATATCATTCCCAACGACTGCTTCCGTCGCCAATGGTACTCTTATAAGAGAAGATGGGCAAAGCGCGCAAGAGGGACGGGAAGAGCGAACAGCAGCGACGACAGGTACACTACCGCCGCTCGTTGGGCCAGCACCGTTGAGCTTGGATACTCCGCGGCCAGGTACAGGCTTATCTACCAGGTCAAATACCGGCACCTCGATGCGGCCAGGAACCAGCTCATCTGAATCGTCAAATCGGCCATTACCACCGCAACCAACGATCAAGGCACTAGTCGACCTCTCCCGGCCGTCCAGTAGCGCCTCTGAGCCTCCGAATCGGCCGCTTCCAAAGCCACCGATGCTCGCTGTGATGCTGAGGCCGCAAGCGCCGTTGGCTATGAACCCACCAACAAGACCGGGGACTGCTGCCTCTAACGGAACTACCGGAACGCGGATGGTGGGCTCGACGAAACGCCTGTCCTTCTCTTCGATAGGATCCGGTAGGAGATCTATCAAATATGGGCAGGGGAAGTTCAAGAACGTTGAGCTGAATCCCCAGCCGAGCGACGATCCAGATGATCCTCTCGTAAGTCATCTACTATTCTCCGTCGCAGTATCCGACCCTTGCTGACTCGCAGAAGAACTGGCCGCAATGGAAGAAAGAGTTGAACTTCGGCGCCTTGCTGTTGATGGTTGCAATGATTGGGGCAATGAAGACCATCTTTTTCACCGTCAACAGCCTGCTGGCCGAGCAGTTCCTAGTCTCGTACACAGCAACGGCCGCCCTGACTGGGGTCCCTCTCATCCTTTCCGCCTTCACCGGCTCTGCCAGTCTTGTAGGAGCGAGGATATGGGGGAAAAGACCATTCTACCTTGCCTCCCTGCTTCTTGTCTTCATTGGGGCGGTATGGAACACAAACGTGAAGAGCAGCTACGCCCAGTGCATGGCGGCAAGAGTTTTCCAGGGACTCGGCTGGGGAGCCTTCGACACGCTTGTCCTCGGCTCCATACACGATACCTACTTTGTAAGCTGAGAGCGGCTGATCATTGCCACCCCGTATTCGTACTTGTCGCTAACGCCTCACAGGAGCACGAACGGTGCCATAGAGTAGCGATATATGCCATCGTCTCAGTGGCAACGACGTGTGGGGCACCTCTCCTGGGTGGCATAGTGTCGCAGACTTCTGCTGGCTTCAGTCTCCAGTTCGCCGTTCTGAGCAGCTTCTTCGCCGTCGCCGTGCCCGCCGTGGCTCTTGGTGCCCCCGAGACAGTCTTTGACCGCGCATACACCTGGTCGGAGCCGAAAACTAGCGCGAGCTATTTCGACAAATCGCTCCCCTCGGCACCTCTTACTGTCTGGTCCGTGGAGGGGTTCATGGACTATGCTGCGAGGATGAAGCCTGTTTCTTACCAGGGCGACATCAACAAGAGCATCCTCATGCAGGCCCCGAGGGCTTTCATCGCACCCACTACCCTCCTGCTCTTCCTCGTTTCCTTTATTCCAGTAGGCATGCTCTGGTCTCTGGCCACGTGTACATCCCTGCTCTTTTCCCCCTTGCCCTTCATGCTCACCCCAGGGAGCCTCGGCGGACTCATGGTTGGTCCTTGGCTCTTTGCTACGGCTGCCGTTGCATTCTTCGCCCTCTTTCCATGGTGGCACACCAACTTCAACTCGCGCATGCACATGATAGCCCTTTTTGGCGGCACTGCTCTCTCATTTATCGGCATCATCGTCTTCGGGCTGCACCTCGACGCGTGCATGACTCCCCCCGCAGGCGACAACGGCGACACGTCCAGGTTCGCTCTGGACTACCTCGGCACCAGCGTCAGCTTCCCTGTTCTGAGCTTCCTGCTCGGCCTGCTCGCGGCCGGCGTCTACGTCCTGGACGCGATCGTGCGCCCCTTGATCCACCGCAGCACGCAATTCACCAGCTCCAACCTGGGCATCGCGCTGCGCAACACCACCGACATGAACGCGGGAGTGGTTTTCTGGCGGACCTTGCTCTCTGGCATCCTCGTCATATCGATTCCCGTCACCGCATCGTCGTTCGACACGCTCCGCGTGCTCGGCATCGGGCTCTCGATCGCTCAGATCATCATCGTCACCATCGTGGGCAGTGCATGGTACCTGTGGGATGAGAATATCCGCCGTTACGACGGGAGGGCCATGAAGCTGGTTGATCTGGATATCCTGAAGCGGAATGGTAGCTTTTTCGACTCCGACTGAGGGACTCTCCGCGGTATACTTCGTATGGTTGGCGAATCAGTTACCTTGTATATAATTAACGGCCGCTTATTGCCCGCGGTATCATGAATCTTAACACCGCTTCCACGCTCGTTTATTCTTTTCTATGTCGCGATACCTTGGGCAAGGGAGGGAGAGTTAAGGGAAAATCGAGTGGGTTAGGAAAGGCTTGGAAGAACAGGAAGGCACAGGGAGCACGATGGGTATATTTATACGCTAGATGGTAGATAACTCCCAGCTACCTGGCTATCAGCCGCCCCGGATCCGGGTCGGGATGATTATACAGTTTCTAGAAGCATTTCATCTCGTGAGATTTTCGCACCTGTGTGAGTTCAGCCTAGAGGGAGTGTGTCAGTGGGAGGACGGATAAATCTCAGTGGAGTGGTATTTCCACGAGTCCCCAGCCCTGGAACACAGCCGGGAGCTTCTAGAAGCGTTCCAAGCATGCCGTCCGGTCTTTCTTCCTGTCGATCAAACTGGGCGGATGAGCCACGCAGACGAATCCATTTGCCGTAGCGAAGAGCGGGACTTTGAGCCTAGGAGATTGAATCAGACGGAAATCCTGAGTTATCCCACTAGTCTTCGTAACTGTGTTATTTATTGATACCACACGTGGTTAGTAAGGTAACAACTCTTCGTTGAGACACGCTCCATCATCTAAACGACGAGTTACTGGTTGCTGGGACTTATAGTCCCTGTTTTCTTGTAATATTGCAGCCTCTTCCCGCGATCTTTGTACAATACCGGGAAGTTTGTGGGTTACAATATTTTGCATTGTGAGCCTTCTAATCTCGACGCTAAAACTGAGCTTTATACCACGCCTTCCTCTGCTTGCCTACCCTCTAAGCAGCCCCAAATTTGCTGGGCGCATCATAAAAGTCATCGGAATCTTCCTCGCTTTTGTCATCCCCAGTAGACAGATTTCCAGGGCTACTGTCTGCCAACTTGTGCGCGAGACCACTTTCCATTAAGTACGTTTCCACTCGTAATGTAATGTGGCACGAACAGTGACAGCCAGGTCGGCAGCGGCCAGCACCACTGGTGAGGCGGAAATCAACCGCCCGAACTCTCTTCTGAAGCTGTTTGCTACTCTGCACCGGCTGCTCAGCCCCCCGTCGACCACCTGATTAGCGTTTGTTGCCAACAGGAAAATCATGCGGCGGCGGCATGGTCGAAGGTTGTTTCTGCTGGATGTCTTGATCTTGCTGCTTAAAGATCTTGGCTCTGGGTTTTGTGTAAAGTTGCGTCGCGTTGTCTCGTAAGCAATTCGACCTGCTCCAGCAAGATGTCGAGTTTTGCTTGTATCTCTTTGTCGTTGGCAGATTGGGCTCTGGAAATTCGGTGAAAACAGACGGAAAAAAAGTTGTATTTGTATTCATGGAGTTTCGTCGCAGAAGGAAATGTTCGAGTCGTTTTTCCCTGGAAGGCAATTATACCTCCGTATAGAAGTCACGTCCAATAAGTGCTGGGTACCTTAATTGAGCTTAAGGAAAGAAATATAAAGAGAATAAGTGGGGGGTGCGGTGCATCTGGGAGTGCGGGAAGAGTGGATTCATGCAAACGGCTTTTCTACTGTGCCTTGGGTTGGCAGGTTGGCAGTTGGGTACCTGTGACTAGAGTAAATAATAGTGGCGGACACCAAAAGTATAGGTACAGTTAGGCGAAGACTCGGATCCACCAAGACGCTGACGCACAGCTCCAGATGAATACTTGTGATGCCAAACGACAAACAAGTAAATGCTCTTGTGATGGCATTTAATAGGAGGAAAATAAACTATGCCAAGGCAGCCCAGTACGTGCAATTTTTAGTACGATCCAGAAATCTGAATAGACGAAGAGAGCGTTTAATTAGGCGTCTAGTGAGGTATTATGTACAGAGAAAGATAAAGAGAGATTTTGATCTGATTGGGTCGTAGTTGTACAAATGTAAGAGGAGTGAATTGCTAGCATGTGTGAGAGGATTTAGATATGAAACATACAGCGTGCGTATCTGGATCTGGAGGTACCAGGTAGCCAACCTCAACCTCGTACAGACGTCGATTACCACTCAAAGTTCTCGCGTGTACGACGCAGCCGAGGGCGTCGTTAGCACCCAAGCGATGCTAAAGAATACACTCGCCATAGCGGGCGACTCACAGGCCACGGCCGAGGTCACCAGGCGCAAGTACAGTTGCGATGCCGGCACCGGCTTCGCGTAGCACGTTGCACCAACCAAGTGGAACGTCGGCGTCCGCTCGCAGGTTCTCGACGCAACTAATATAGATCTGTCTCATCGCAAATAGGGTCTATCGTGACATGGTCGACGGTGTTATCGTCAATGCCAGTCTGAGGGCCTTTGCCAGAGGCGCGCCCTGGTCGATGCGGCTATCACAGCTTTCTATCTGGATATCCCGTTCGCTCCGGTTACCTTGGTCATCGCCGCAGGCTGTGTCATGATTGATGGATCTAGAGAAGGGAAGGCGACAACGCGGCCCGAGCCAAAGGACGAGAATTGGATGAGGGCAAGTGAGGAAAGGGGGCGAGAAGGAACAGGAGGAGGATATGTCTAAATCCAAGGATTGAAAGCGCCAGGACCGATGAGATGAGAATGTGGGCGGCGACGACGAAGAGATGGAGACCAAGCGACTAGAGAAGGGTAATTAGAGTAGAGTGGACTTGAAGAAACTTATCGAACTGCGCAAAAGACATGGGCCACTCTCCGTGCCTGCTTGAGCCCTGCCAAGGACGTCGCGGCCGCTCCGAAAACCGGCAAGGCCCGTTTTAAAAAATGAACACTGCGAAGTTGGCGACTGACTCTCGTCTCTCTTACCAAAGGCAGCCATGACGGTCTCCGAGCGCGCCACCGAGTCTCTCGACACCATCCAACCCCCCAGTGGAGAAGCTGAAGTGCGTGGTGTCCAGGCCTGGTAGTAACCAAGGAGGCACTCGAAGAGACTTGGGAGCAACAAGGGTTCCGGAGAGGTTTCACGCCAGCCCTCTACCCTTCTGGATGACTTGGAGAAGCCTCGAGTAGCGTCAACAAGCGGTAAAAAAGAGAAGTCGAGTCTCCTAAGCCCTGATCAGGAAATCAAGCTTTGATAAATGTAGTCAACCCACTGCTGAGCCTTTCAGCGTAGGAATAGTGCAAGATTGCCCGATTGCCATTGTGTTCCACGATTACTTCTGATCTCTCAGCACAGCGCATGCTGCGTTCGCTGTTATGCTCGAGGACGAGATCTTACACCAGAGATGCCCATGTATCTTCCCACTCTGCTCTGTGACCCTGAACGGCGATAATAGCACAATTAACATTAGGTAGCCTACTTATCTGGCTCCTTTCCTAGCTTTCAATATTCATTAAGCGCCATTGGGACACGAAAAAAAAATTACGGTCAATGTAATAGATAAGAATACACTAGGAAACGAGCAATTGTAATATATACGACTTGGGAATCTGGCTGATATTCTTAGTTCTCAGGCTTTACATGCCTGGCTGCTCCTTGTCTTGGAGCCAGAGGGGTTTGACACCATTCTTGTTATCTTGGTCACCCATGAACTGATCTAATGCACTCTGGCTTTACGCCTTGCTAAGGTACCTTACCCGCAATAGCACCCTCAATTTCACGTAGCATGTCAGAGCATGTCCGGGTAATTGCCGGATGAACTATTCTTGTACCTTTGTAATGTCGTGCGCGGAACAATGCACCAAATGTAAAATACATAGTGGAGCTTTATTTTTGTACTTTTTGCCTAGTGGTTATAATGGGTGACATGTAACGATAGTGTGATGTAGTGCCATCATGGCATCATCCTCGCAAGCGGGGAGAAACACCACTGCGATGTCCATACTATTTGTAGACCACGTAGTTTAGCCTCGGAATAACCCCTTTTTGCAAGACTTACTGCATAAGTTCCTTCGCAGCGGCGGGGGGATTTTCCTTAAGAGCCTGCCTGTTGACATTGGGAGCAAGATGGTGCCATCCGCGGTCCCGTTGACGATATGCCTCAGGCCAGCCGAGGAAATGCTGCCGCGGAAAAAGTTGGCCTCTTCACTGCTATGGCAACTGATAAGCTAAAGAAATCAAGAAGAAAAAGGCTTGGCTGGTACAAATGATTGGCCAATATCTTTAGTAGATCTTCTTTCTCGCAATCCTTTCTGTAAATTGACCGTTGTTGCAAGCAATCTGTTACTGCCGCACTTCAACCATCCTGGTATATGTATGCAAGCGCCAATGCTGTTCGGTTAGTGTCCCCGGTATCCTCGTTCATACGTGCTTTCGTCACTTCGCCTCCTGATGAGCTGCTTCGGACACTGGTCCCGAAGTGTATCCCCCACGTCCCAATGCCAGCAGCACTAAGCGCCATCGGTCCCAAGTCGGCAAAAGAGGTTATTGATGCAAAGATGCTACTGCGTTTTCAGTAAATAGATGCAGTCACGCAATATTTGTCCGATATGTCAACTGGCATACTGCGTCTGCCGACCGAGTTTGGGGGTTGCACAAACCCTTCGTGGTTGCCATCTACCCGTACCATCGGGCCGCTGGACAAACCGCATGTAACCCCTCTCGTGCAAGGTCGTTCGCTGGCTGTATATATAAATTAATAGGACCTGCGTCGTATTATACCAAGACACCTCCTAATTGGAACCAAGCTCTTGCTCTTCGTTGTGCTGCACTCGCCGACTACAGCCTCGCGTCGACAATAACAAAAGGCAGCATGGCTCCCCTGGAAGAGACGGTAGTTGTCCCCTCCGATAAGGAGACACTGACTACGACCAAGGATGTTGATTATAAGCAAGACAAACTCGTTGGATTTCAATCTGGCGAGTCGTCCGGGTCCGAGGACAATATCGTTTTGGGAACGAACCCTTTCCTAGACCCTACGGTTGCGGCTCACTGGAGCAAGGTCTATGATGAGGCCCAGTACGAG
>FTLB01005138.1_pt1 | contig 10562 bp, 10 predicted proteins | sample 1658291 | NCBI WGS metagenome assembly FTLB01 (sample SAMEA3914812, study PRJEB12502) | metagenome | biome: forest; material: soil | place: Canada | collected 2011-07-07 | depth 0.1 m
AATTAGGGTTCGCAGTAAACTTATTGAAAAGGGAAGGATGCTTGAACAACAAAGACTATTTACATTAGATGCGCCCACAACCTAAAGAGATACTTAATTTCTTATTAAGGAAATTTGACGGGCTAAAAATTCTTTTTGAAGCCGGCCTGGCGCAAAGTTATATTTTAGAGCCCAGCCTTTTTAATAAAATTACCACCGAGAATGATTTGGACGAAAGCGAGCTGCTGAAGTTTGGCTTTGTAAAGATGCAACCCAACGGCTACTATAAGCTGGAAAAGAACTATACTGATTTTCTGGAATTTCTTTTTAAGAAATCTGCGTTAGAGTTACCTGAAAAGTTTAACGGATATACTGAAAACATAAGCGAACTATTTCTTAAAATAAGAACGCATACCGAGCAGCCCAAAGAGATACTAAAATATACCATTAACAGCTTAATAGACGAAATAGAAAACTTTGTTGGGGACATTGAACAACAGACCAATCAGCTACTGTCTGACACCGACGCTTTAAAACACAACCCCGATAATTTAACAGATTTAAGGGAAAGAGTTAAGACTGCAACGCTGTGGATAGATAATTTTATAAAGCCTCTTAATATTACGCTAAATCCTCAGAATAGTAACTCTATCATTAACCACATTAACCAGATAAGCAGGTACGCCAATGATAAGAAACTATTTGAAAAAGACCTGGAGGTTGCCCAATGGTTTGAACGGCTATACTCCCAAAGTCAATATGCCGACGATGAACTAAAAAGAAGCGCAAACAGAATAGTACGTGAGCTGATTCCGTTATTGGATAGGATAAGAGAAAGCTCGAAGATACTTTCAGGATTTTATTATTTTTTGGAGAACGAAGAAAACAAAGAGCAGCAACCAGTTAGCTATTTGCCTATTATTTCTAAACTGCGTCGCTTTGCCTATTCGCAAGACTCTGCCGCTAAAGCGGAGATGCTGGTAGATACTTTCTTTATAGAGCAGGAGGCCCAGCAGTTTGAATATGAGACCACAGAAACTGAGTTCTGGATACCTGACTCTGTCCACTTTAAAGAGGAACTGTTTAACGCTTTGCCTATTGAAAATTTTTATGAGTGGTGCTTTGGCTTTTTAAAGAACGAAACCATTTCTGTGAATAGTTATAAGTTTTTTACCATTGCCAAACTGATTCTTGAAGAGGAATTAAAAATAGAATACCAAACCGGAAGATTTGATATTGAACTGGAAGACGCCATTATGAGTGTTCCAATAGTAAAAGCTTATGAAAGAATATCCTAAAGAACACAAAGCCATTGTGGACGCTTTAACCAGCGGCCAGTTTATACTATATACCAATCCGCTTCACACGGTTATTGTTAAAAGCGATGCCGACTATATTAAATTCTTTGAAAAGACTTTCAATTATAATTTAATAATCCGTAACGAGTTCATTTACCTGACTTCGCTGGATACTCAGGAAAATGAATCGAGAAACTTTATTGTGTTTATTGCTTTACTATCTCGTGAATTGAACCTCTCCGGCAAGTCTTTTAAAGAGGAGATTGAGTACAAAACTTTTTATGTGGAGGATGTTGACAAGCTATTATCTAGCTCTACCAAAAAGGATTTGTATGATTTGATTATTAGCTCTAATAAAACCCTAAGCTCTTTTTTGAAGAAATGGAGGGACAGGAATGTGATAGAGTTTAGAAATAGTAACCAGACAGAATTTAAATTTACCCCGGCAATAAAACTATTCTTCGAATATGCCATACTGATTGCAGATGCCCAATTGAAGGGTGGTATGTGATGGTTTTATAGGCAAGCGCTACGATACCCCCACGGGGGATTATAAGTGAGCAACAGGGAATTACCTCTCTATTATATAAAGACAAACTCCAAATACTACCATAAAAACACCCCTCCCTATGTCTCCAAGATTGGCAGCATCTATACCATATTGACGGCTTTGATATTTTACGTAGTCCTGATAGTATATCCCTAAGACTATATTCATTATGAGATTCTTTAGAAGCCCGCCCGTTGTTAATCCAAGAAGGATAGCAAGTAAAATCAGGCTATACGAGTTAGCCGCATTTATAAAATAATAGTTTGAATAAAAATATCTGCCGTTGCATAGATTTAATAAACGATATCCAGCATAAGACATAATTGCTATGGAAAACATTCTGATAACTACTGCTATAATCTCCCATCTTCGATAAGGGGCATCTGAAATCATATCCTTACTTTCGCAATAAATGTGTTTACCCCCTGGAAATAGATATTGAAGCCCTCCTATAAGAAGACTAATGATTAACGGAATTGACTTAATTAGTATTTTTATAAATACAGCAAGCATACAGTAAAAATTATCTACAACTCATAACATTGAGACAGCCAAGAAGATGTATAATATATTTTACTTTTTTGTTACTATTATTACTACTTCACCCCTGTCATAGCCTTCACCTGTATCTTCAGTTCGTCCAATTGGGCATCTGAGATTATGGATGGAGAATCTATCATTACATCACGGCCCGCATTATTCTTTGGAAAAGCGATGAAGTCTCTGATGGAATCTGCCCCGCCAAATAGTGAGCATAAGCGGTCGAAGCCAAAGGCAATGCCGCCATGCGGAGGAGCGCCGTATTCGAAGGCGTCCATTAAAAAGCCGAACTGAGATTTTGCTTCTTCGTCTGTAAAGCCCAACTTCTTAAACATGACTTCCTGCAAATGCCTGTCGTGTATTCTTATAGAGCCGCCGCCAACTTCCACACCGTTTATCACGAGGTCGTAGGCGTTTGCGCGTACCGCACCGGCGTCTTTGTCCAGTAATGAAATGTCTTCCGGTTTTGGCGAGGTGAATGGATGGTGCATGGCAAACCATCTTTTCTCATCTTCGTTATATTCCAGTAAAGGAAAATCTACTACCCATAGCACTGAGTATACTTCCTTATCTCTTAAGCCAAGCCTTTTACCCATTTCCAGCCTTAGCTCAGAAAGGGCAGGGCGCGCTTGTTTGGCGTCGCCTGATAGTACTAGTAGTAAATCGCCTGGCTCAGCGTTGAGTTTCTGCGCCCATTTCTTCAGTTCTTCTTCGTTGTAAAATTTATCAACGCTTGATTTTAATGAACCGTCCTTGTTGTACTTCACGTATACCAGTCCCTTTGCTCCTATTTGTGGGCGTTTTACAAAGTCAGTCAGCTCGTCCAGTTCTTTGCGGGTGTATTCGCTGCATCCTTTGGCGCAAATACCTACTACCAGCTCTGCGCTGTCGAATACGTTAAAGCCTTTACCTTTTACTATCTCATTCAACTCTGCGAATTTCATTTCAAAACGAGTATCTGGCTTGTCGTTGCCATAGTATTTCATGGCATCAGCATAAGTCATGTGCGGCACTTTCTGGAACTCTATGCCTTTTACTGTTTTGAACAAATGCCTTACCAGTCCTTCAAAGGTATTTAGTATGTCTTCCTGAGTTACGAAAGACATCTCACAGTCTATTTGTGTAAATTCCGGCTGGCGGTCTGCCCGCAGGTCTTCGTCTCTAAAGCATTTTACTATCTGAAAATAGCGGTCGAAGCCCGATACCATTAACAACTGTTTGAAGGTCTGCGGCGATTGTGGCAGGGCATAAAACTGGCCCGGGTTCATACGCGATGGAACTACAAAGTCCCTTGCCCCCTCGGGCGTAGATTTTATAAGCACCGGGGTTTCTACTTCAATAAACTGAAGAGAATCCAGGTATTTTCTTGTCTCTGCGGCTACTCTGTGCCTTAGCTCCAGGTTTTTTCTAACAATATTACGACGCAAGTCCAGGTAGCGGTACTTCATTCTAAGCTCTTCGCCTCCATCGGTCTCGTCCTCAATAATAAAAGGAGGCGTTTTAGCGGCGTTAAGAACTTCCAAACTTTGTATTCTTAGTTCTATATCGCCTGTTGGCATTTTAGGGTTTTTAGAAAGGCGCTCTATAACTGTTCCCTGCGCTCTTATCACAAACTCCCTACCAAGCCCTCTTACTTTATCTACAATGGCTTTATCGGTTTTTCCTTCGTCTATAAGAAGTTGAGTTATTCCATAACGGTCTCTAAGGTCTACCCATAGCATGCTTCCCTTATCTCTTACCCTTGCTACCCAGCCGCAAAGCGTTACTTCTTTATTTACATCAGAGATTCTTAACTCTCCACAAGTATTAGTTCTTAACATATTTTTATTTAGCAAAAGGCGAATTTAACTATTTGTTATTTGGTTTTAAAGTCAATTCAGCATTCTGTTTCAGAAATAAAGTTTATAACTTGCGCTGCAAATTTTAATACATGAGAATTTTAGCATTTTTATTAGGCATACTTTTACTTTCAACGGCCTCTGTTCCTAAGCTTCGCCCTCAAAAAATAGCGGAAGGAGTAACAGTTTCGCTTCCTTCTGACTTTGTGCCTATGTCTGATAACGATATTGCCCAACGCTATCCCTCTACAAAAAAACCATTGGCAATGTACACCAGCCTGGACAGGGTTGTTGATTTTGGGGTAAATGAAAGTAAGGCTACCTTCCCCGGAAGCGACCTGAACATTCTTAAAGAGTTTTACCAGTCTACCATACTTAGCCTTTACAATAAGGTAGATTTTATGCAGAAAGGTGTAATACAGCCCATTAAAAAAAGGGACTACATTGTTTTCGAGTTTACTTCGGAAATAGATAAAACCTACAAATACACCTACCTTCAATACGCACTTATAAACAATAAGGTGTTTATTTTTAATTTTAGCTGTCCACAGGAGTATAAAGATAAATGGCAAGAGACCGCTAAAGCCATAATGCAAACAGTGAAACTGAATGATAGTCAGGTTTCTAAAAACGTAATACAACAGGTGGATATGGAAAAGAAAGGGAAAAACACCAAAGAAGCGGTGAAGGACATGAACACTAAGAAAAAAACAAAGTAGTGACATTAACGGTTTATAGTGACGAGCATTTTATGAAGGAGGCCTATAAGGAGGCTTTGCTGGCTTTTGAGGAGAATGAAATTCCTATAGGCGCTGTAGTAGTGTGTAAGAACAAGGTGATAGCGCGAGCGCATAACCAGACTGAACGGTTAAACGATGCCACGGCACATGCAGAAATGATTGCAATGACCTCGGCAGCTAACCACCTGGGAAGTAAGTACCTTACTGACTGCGACTTGTTTGTAACGGTGGAGCCTTGCGTTATGTGCGCTGGCGCTGCTTTCTGGTCTCAATTTCAGCGGGTTGTATTTGCAACTTCAGATATGAAGCAGGGCTTCGAGCGAATACAGGAACGAATATTGCACCCTAAGACTGTAGTGCTTAGGGGCATAATGAAAAAAGAATGTGAAGAACTGATGTTGAGATTTTTTACTAAACTTAGAAGCAATTAAACTTTTAATAACTTAAACATATACTTTTTATGGCTTTTGAACTACCGGCTTTACCATATGCACCAGATGCATTGGAGCCAAATATTGACAAGACTACTATGGAAATCCATCATGGAAAACACCATCAGGCTTATGTAACCAACCTTAACAAGGCAATTGAGGGCACTGAGTTTGCTGATAAATCTATTGAGGATATATTGAAACACATAAGCAAAGCGGCGCCTGCTATAAGAAATAACGGCGGAGGACATTATAACCATTCTTTGTTTTGGAAATTGCTAAGCCCAAAAAGCGCAGGCAAACCTTCCGGGGAACTGGCTGCCGCCATTGATAAATCTTTGGGTTCTTTTGACAAGTTTAAAGAAGCATTCAGCGCAGCGGGAGCAACCCGTTTCGGTTCTGGCTGGGCATGGCTATTGGTGACTAGCGAAGGTGAATTGAAAGTTTCATCTACCCCTAACCAGGATAACCCTTTGATGGATATTGCCGAAGTAAAAGGAACTCCTATTTTGGGTATGGACGTGTGGGAACATGCTTATTACCTGAAATACCAAAACAGAAGGCCGGATTATATTGCCGCTTTCTGGAACGTGGTTAACTGGGACGAAGTGGCCAAGCTTTACGCTGCCGCTAAAGTTCTTGTTTAACTAAGCTCTGTTTAAAATAAAAAAGGCTCCAATTGGAGCCTTTTTTATTAGTTATAGTAACAGTACTTCTTAGAAGTAGAAGTTTAGGTTAATAGAAGTTAAACCTGCGCCTAAGCCAAGGCTGCTAGCAGTGTTACCAGCATTATACGATTTAGTTGTAGTAGTGGTAGTCGCTGTTCCATTCCAAGTCTGAACTTTAGATGAACCCTTTCCAGCTAAGCTAAGCGATGGCCCCCACTGATATTCTGCTCCTAGAGATACTTTAGGCGCAAAGAAATATTCAACTCCTACAAACCCTACTACTGCAATAGTAAAGGTAGATCCTGATTTATTTTGCAATAAACCATTTGCCTGTCCAAATTGAGGCGCATTATTCTGATGTGTATTTGACAATGAATTACCATAAGTATAAGTGCTTGATGAGCTGGCGATTCCTAATATTGCCTGAGCTCCATAGAATCCCTGAACTCTGCCTATGCCTTTTCTTTTTTCAAGACCAGCTCCAACATAAAACCCAGTTGTAGCAGCAGTATATTTATCTGTTACCAACGCCTGAGGATTTGAAGTTGATGTAACGTCTGCAACAGACGCCTTTTGTGTAGTGGAACTCATGTTAATACCTACTAAGGCTCTTACTGCTGTGTTGGCATCAATAAAATATTTACCAGTAATCGCAGTTATAGGTTGAGCAATGTTAGGATATGGCGTTGTAAAGCTTGTATTATTTGCAGTATAAGCCCCAGTGCCATGAAATGCATTCCCAAAATAATTAATTAACGGAGTAGCAGAAAAACTTAAACCCCAGTCTCCAGCCTCAGGAAGAATAGAATATCCTTTTTTAGATAGAATTGGCGTGTTCGCTGGTGTTTGTTCTTGTTGTGCATTAGCGGCAAAACTTGCAGCTATTAATGAAGCAGCAATAAATAGTTTTTTCATCTTTAAAAGTGGTTTTGTTTAAAAATAGGTTTATAGTGTTGCGCGAAGGTATGATATTCAAGAGGATAAAAGCAAAAAAAACTTAATAAAGAAGAATAAAAGTATAATAAAAAGATGTTTATTTTACACTAAACCATTAATAATGAATTAATAAGCAATAAAAAAACTCCCCTCCGGGGAGCCTCTTAATATATCCATATGATTTAGTTGTCAGATAGTTATTGAATGAATGCGGTGATGGCAAGTCTAATAATTCCCTGACCGGTTACTGTAAAGGTTGTTTTATCTGATATACTTGTATTAGTAACGGTAATTTGATTGCCTGATTTTTGAGTATTTGTTTCTGTTAAATGCCCCCAGAATTGCTTGTATACACTCCATCCTATTTCACCGCCAATGGCAAAGTTTTCTGCCAGGTAATAATTTACACCCGCAATTCCCATTATCCCTATATTTTTTATTGGAGTGTCCTTTCCGTCTATATAGGTATAATCTCCATTTTGCGAGCCTGGGTTACCAGTGGAACCTGCATTGGTTACGGTATAATGATCGTGGTAAACTGCTTGTCCAAACGAAAACAGCAAGTCTGCGGCTACATAAGGCTCCAGCTTTTCATGATAACCAAACGATTTTTGTATGCCTATGTTTGTTTTTATAAGAGTTGTATCGCCTACAAAGTTTTCCTGTGTTCCCCCGCCAAATACGGGCCCGCTAAATGTTTGCTTTTGCCTCCAGTAACTTACGCCTACTCTTAAGCTTATCTGGTCTGTAATAAGGTACCGGAACATTAAGCCCGCCTTTGGTTTGGTTTGTGAAAAATCTATAGGGTTGGGAGATTGTATATTAAAAATTATCCCTTTTGCCCCTGCAAAAGGCTTAAGAGAAAGCTCTTTTCCAAACTTTGCCTGTGCATGTGAAAAATTATAAAATAGCGTTACCACAAAGAGTAAACAAAAAAGTTTTTTCATAAAAAGAAAAATCAGTGATCTCTAGGATAACCGCCGACCGCTGCAAATTGTTATGAATGTTCTTTTGGGTGGGTATTACAAGAGCCTTATTGTCAATAAACAAGCCCTAAAAATTGAGGGAATAACTTTATATTAAGCTTTTTCTTCCAGCAACTTCTTTAACTGGAAGAGTTCGTCCCTTAAACGAGCGGCTTCCATAAAATCCAGATCTTTGGCGCTTCTTTCCATCTGTTTTTGAGTTTGCTTAATCAGCTTTTCTATTTCCGGCTTGGACATGTAAGCCACTACAGGATCTGCAGCAATGCTTTTTTCCTCTGGTATATAATATACGGCGTCCTGTTTTCTTGTATCGAATCCTTTTGTTTGGGCAAAAATTTCGTCTTTGGACTTTAGTATTGTACGCGGAGTAATATTATGTTCGGCATTGTAATCCATTTGTATTCTTCTTCTTCTCAACGTCTCATCGATAGAGTCTTGCATAGAGCCTGTAATTCTATCTGCATACATAATTACTTTGCCGCGTTCGTTACGCGCCGCGCGGCCTATGGTTTGCACCAAAGAGCGCTGATTTCTTAAAAAGCCTTCTTTGTCCGCATCCATTATTACTACCAGAGAAACCTCCGGTAAATCCAGCCCTTCGCGCAAAAGGTTTACTCCTACCAGTACATCAAATACTCCAAGTCTTAAGTCTCTTAGTATCTCCACCCTGTCCATTGTTTTAACTTCCGAATGGATGTAGCGGCATTTTATACCAATCTTATCCAGGTATTTTGTAAGCTCTTCTGCCATACGTTTGGTAAGGGTAGTAATAAGCACTCTTTCTTTCAGCTCTACTCTTTCTCTTATTTCCTCCAGCAGGTTATCAATTTGGTTGGCGCTGGGCCTCACTTCTATCTCAGGATCAAGCAAGCCAGTTGGGCGGATGATTTGTTCTACTACTACGCCTTCTGTTTTTCTCAGCTCATAATCAGCAGGAGTAGCGCTAACATATATTACCTGGTTTACCATGGACTCAAACTCATTAAACGTAAGAGGACGATTGTCTAAAGCGGATGGAAGCCTGAAACCAAAATCTACCAAGCTTACTTTACGCGAGCGGTCTCCTCCCCACATGGCCCGCACCTGCGGTACTGTAACATGGCTTTCGTCAATTACCATTAGATAGTCGCTTGGGAAATAATCAAGCAGACAGAACGGCCTTGAGCCTGGGTTTCTTCTGTCGAAATAACGGGAGTAGTTTTCTATGCCAGAGCAATAGCCTATCTCGCGCATCATCTCCATATCAAATTCCGTACGTTCTTTTATGCGCTTTGCTTCCAGGTGTCGCTGCTCATGCTTGAACAATTCTACCTGCGCCACCATGTCGTCTTGTATTTCATACATCGCCCGTTGCAATGCATCTTTACCGGTAACAAAAAGATTAGCGGGATAAATAGTAATGAAGCCCTCGTCATTCAGCTTCTTTCCAGTATCGGGTTCTATGCGATATATGCTTTCTATTTCATCCCCAAAGAAGCAAACGCGGTATGCATAGTCGGCATAAGCTGGATATATGTCTACCGTATCTCCTTTCACCCTAAACGTACCTCTCTTAAATTCGGCGGCTGTGCGGCTGTACAGAATATCTACCAGGGAAAAGAGTAATTTATTGCGACTTACTACTTCGCCTTTAGAAATCTGTACAATATTTTTTGCAAACTCTTCGGGATTGCCTATACCGTAGATGCAGGAAATAGACGCTACTATTACTATATCTCTCCTTCCGCTCATTAAAGAGGAGGTGGCATGAAGCCTAAGTTTTTCTATTTCTTCATTTATAGAAAGATCTTTTTCTATATAAAGATTGGAGGACGCTATGTATGCTTCCGGCTGATAGTAATCGTAATAGGAAATAAAGTACTCTACCAGGTTTTCCGGAAAGAAGCTTTTAAACTCCCCGTATAGCTGGGCCGCCAATGTTTTATTGTGGCTAAGCACAAGTGTGGGTTTATTTACTTTGCTGATGACATTGGCAATAGTAAATGTTTTGCCTGAGCCGGTAACGCCAAGCAGCGTTTGCGCCGGTTCTCCTTTTTTTATACCCTCTGTTAATTGTTCAATCGCTCTAGGCTGATCGCCAGTAGGTACGTAGGAAGAAACAAGTTTAAAATCCATAGAAAAAAGGGCTAGCTGGTTAACTTTACAGACTATTCCAAATCTGCCATGCTTTTTCTGCCTGGAGATGTAACATTTCCAAGCCATTTTTTGTTCTTGCTCCCATTTCTTTTCCTTTTTCCAGGAAAAGCGTTTCTTCGGGATTGTAAACCAGATCAAAAAGAAAATGATCTGTAGTTAACGCCTCGTAAGGAATATCAGGAAATGTATCTGTTTTAGGATACATTCCTAATGGGGTAGTATTTACTATAAGATGATGCGAACGAATACTAGCGGCATTTACATCAGTATAAAGCAATGTATTCTTTTCTTTTTTACGCACCACTGTTTTATAGGGAATGTGCATGTCTTCTAAAGCAGCCTTTACAGCTTTGGCCGCTCCTCCTGCCCCTAGCACCAAGGCTTCCATGCCTATGTAGTTATTGCCTATAAACTTTTCCAGCGAAGCCCGGAAGCCATGATAGTCGGAATTATAGCCTGT
>FTLB01753751.1_pt1 | contig 10561 bp, 9 predicted proteins | sample 1658291 | NCBI WGS metagenome assembly FTLB01 (sample SAMEA3914812, study PRJEB12502) | metagenome | biome: forest; material: soil | place: Canada | collected 2011-07-07 | depth 0.1 m
ATGAAATCATATACCGTAAGTAATCCTGTATACAATAACTCAATGGGTGGAATGGGAATGATGAACAATGGAATGGGAATGAACAATGGAATGTATGGAGGCAGTTATCAGCCTTCCTACGGCATGAACAATGGAATGTCTGGCTACAACACAATGCAGCCGTACGGATATAACAACACGCCTTACGTAATGGGTTATCAGCAACAACAGGTAACTTATGACGAAGGAACATTGCTGGTAGATGTGATTGACCGCAAAGCAAATCAGTTAATATGGCGAGGCTGGTCTGTAGGAACGCTTACGGATGAGTCAGCTTTGGAATCGGAACTGCAGGGGGATATCCGTAAAATATTTAAGCAATACCCTATCGAAGCGCCTAAAAAGTAATTCAACTTTTTAATATCAACGATTATTTCCCAATGGGAATATAGAGTTGCCTTTTTGGTTTAGCTGCTCTAAAATTTTGTGGGTAATGGAAGATTTTATCTCTCCTGCTTTAATAGGTAACACAGCATAGGTTATACCTACCTGTATCCACATATTATCGTAAGGCTTAAAGCCAATGTCTGGCGTATTAGGAAAGTTATCGGTAGTTATTCGCGCCCTTTTCAATAGTTCTTTATAGGCGTTTACGTTTTCTTGTTCCTTACCTATTTCATTTGTTACTATTTTGCTTACTACAGAGGAGATATTGGCAAAGTCAGCGTCGAAGGCAACATAAAAAGTAATCTCATCAAAAATATAAGGGAACAAGGCCCAGGAATAGTTAAAAACGGAAGCGTTAAGAAGGTTGGAATTGGGAAACCGTATTATGCGCCCTGTTGGCCGGTTAGAGTTTAGAGCGTCTCCCGTCAACTCCCATAAGGTGCTATCAAGATAGTCTATATCAATTACCTCTCCCGTATCGTCTCCTACTTTTATTACATCGCCCAGTTTGTAAGGTTTCCTTACTATAATGTATATCCAGCCAATGAAACTTAAAATAGGCGTTTGTAAAGCAAACCCTAAAATTACAGACATAAGTCCCAGGGAAACTACAGCGGTATACCAGTTTGCATAAATAGCCGAAAGGCCTATGAAAAATAAAATTAAGCCAGCAGTCATATTAAGTAGCCGTACTAAATTGTGTTTTTCGGCTAGATCTTTTATGCCATTTATAAAATAGATTTTTATAAGTTTAGCCAGAAATAAAGTAAGAGCTATAGAGTTTACGCCTATTACCAGCTTAGGAACCATAGGCAGGTATTTTTTCTCTATAGGCAACTGATCCAGGTGAAAGGCATAGTGAACCAGTGTAAAGAAAATGATAATACCTACATAAACAATAATCTGAATCTTATCCTTAATGGTAGAAATCGCTTGAGTTTTATGATGCGAGCCGTCTGTGCTATGTTCCAACACATCGTGCAGCGCCTCCTGCACATCTTTCTGCCCTTCCAGATTGTGAACTATATTTTCTTCAGAGTTATTCATTGCAATAGCTAGGAGGTATGTTCTTGTTTAAAAAAATAAGCCTTACGTTTTAGGTAAGGCTTTAAGTTTAGCTTTTAGCTCGATTTCTTTTCAGTTAGCGTAATTTTTCTTTCCACTTCATTAAATGGCCCGGTCATCTTGTTACCGTCTTTGTCCAGCAATTCCAGCTTTATGTTATTTTCTCCCATAGGAAGACCTTCTATAATATAAGGTTGCCATTTATCCAGCACAAATTCATTGCCGTTTATGGTTGCCTTTACTTTATTGCCTTCAGGGGAAAGGTCAACATTTACAAGATAGAAATCCAGCAACACCTGTTTGGTATCGTCGCCTACATACTCGCCTTTAGGTCGGCTGTAAAAAAGAAGCGGTTTAGTAAGGTCAATATCTTTGTCTTTGGTTTTACCAACAGTAAACTGGCGCAGGTCGTAAGCGTCAAATTGTTTTATGCTCTCGTGATAGGAACGAGATAGAAATGACAAGGCCACGTAGTGCCCCTCTTTTAGCGTGTCTTTAAAAGTGGTTTCGTATTTCGCAATGTACGGGGCATTATTAAGGATAAGGTGTATGTGTTGTCCTTTCTCGGAATTGCTACAATGCGTGCAAGGCTTGTTGGTTTGGTTGCCCAATACAAAGTTTTTAACTTCATAAGAAAAAGTAGTAGGGCCTGGTTTTAGCTTAGCATTCTCCTTGGGCGTATTCAGTTCCAGACTGGCATCAGGAAATTCTGTAGAGCCGGTAAGCGGCGTAAGGCGTATTCCTCCTTTTTCTATAACGCCTTTTATAGTATCAGCGACAGAATTGGAGGAGGAGTATCCCTTGGATGTATCAACAGAAATAACTTCAGTAGTGTCTTCATTCATTACCATCTTTTCCTGTTTTGTTGTTTTATTGCTGCAGGAAGTAGCTACAATTGCCGTGAGAGACAGCATGTAAAAAATATTTTTTTTCATGTGAGTATATTTTTAACTATTAAAAATCTATTTTATTAATTTTATGAATTATTTCCAATATAACAGATAAAAACGGGAGTGGTTTTAAATAATTTGCTGATTGCAATAAAATGAGGAAAGTAAGGCATTACATTTTTCTTAAAGATGTCTTTCTTTTATCCCTTTCGGCTTTCGGCGGTCCGGCTGCGCATTTAGCGCTTTTTTTCAAAGTTCTTGTTAAAAAACGGGCATACCTTACCGAAGCGGAGCTTATAGACCTCAATTCTTTTTGCCAGATACTTCCGGGGCCTGCGTCCACGCAAACGCTTACGGCGGTAGGTTTTAAAATTGGGGGCCCGCGCCTGGCCTTCCTTACACTTTTGGTATGGATATTACCCGCTGTTACCATAATGACGCTTTCGGCTATATTTATTGCCTACCTGGAGCATAAGAGCATTCCTTTGGGTTTTACCAAGTACCTAATGCCCATATCCGTTGGTTTTGTGGCTTTTGCAGCTTATAAAATATGCGTAACCGTTGTAAATACCCGCACTGCCATTACCATTCTTATAATAACTTCAGTGGCAAGCTACTTTGTGCGCAACCCTGCCATATTTCCTATTGTCCTTATCTTGAGTGGCTTTATAACAGCGTTTCGTTTTAAAAAACAGCCTAAACAAGAAAAGAAAGAACCTTTAAAAATAGAATGGTCTAATCTTATTCTTTACGGGTCAATATTTATAGGAGCAGCATTGTTGGGCTACATTACCCACGCGCTTCCTATACGGCTTTTTGAAAACTTTTTTCGTAATGGCAGTCTTACTTTTGGCGGGGGCCAGGCTTTAAGCGCTCTTCTTTATAAGGAATTTGTGCAGTTTAAGCATTACCTCTCCAGCGAAGAATTTCTTTCTGGTTATGCGCTGCTGCAAGTGCTGCCGGGCCCTTTATTTTCCTTTAGCGCATTTATAGGGGGGCTGGCTATGCGAGACTATGGAATTGCTGGGCAGTTGCTGGGTAGCTTAGTAGCCACTGCCGGAATTTTTCTGCCAGGAACAATTCTTATATTCTTTATTATACGTTTTTGGGAACGTCTAAAAGCGTACAGAGGGGTAAGGGCTTCCCTGGAAGGTATTAACGCGGCAAGCGCGGGTATAGTAATTTCAACGGCATTTATCCTGTTCCAGCCTTTAGAAGGGAGCATGATAAACTATATAATAGTAGCGGCAACTTTTGCTATTCTACTCCTTACAAAAGTGCCTTCTCCCGTAGTTATAGCAGCGGGCTTGTGCGCAGGGCTGGTATTTTAAGGATATATCTTTTTATTCACTAAATCCATAAGGTATTTACCATAGCCGCTTTTTAGCAATGGTTTTGCTATGGCAGCTAGTTGTTCTGCATTTATAAATTTGCGTTCATAAGCTACTTCTTCTATACAGCCTATCTTTAATCCTTGGCGTTCTTCTATTACCTGCACAAAATTCCCAGCCTGCATCAGCGATTCAAAAGTGCCAGTGTCCAGCCAGGCCGTTCCTCTGCCCAATATTCCAACCTTCAGCTTTTTCATTTCCAGGTAAGCCTTATTTACATCAGTAATTTCGTATTCTCCGCGTGGGCTTGGCTTCAGGTTTTTTGCAATTTCTACTACCTGGTTATCGTAAAAATAAAGGCCGGGCACTGCAAAATGAGATTTAGGCAGCATAGGTTTTTCTTCTATAGAAATAGCATTGTTGTTTTTGTCAAATTCCACTACGCCATAGCGCTCAGGGTCGTGTACATGGTAGGCAAATACTACGCCGCCATCCGGGTTATTATTACTATAAAATAATTCGCTTAGTCCCGATCCATAAAAAATATTATCGCCCAGTATCAATGCCACTTTATCAGAACCAATAAATTTTTCGCCGATCACAAAAGCTTGCGCAAGCCCGTTAGGTAACGGCTGTTCAGCATAAGAAAATTCACAACCCAGATTTTTTCCGTCTCCTAGTAATTTTCTAAAGTTAGGTAAATCGTGAGGGGTGGAGATGATAAGTATTTCCCTTATGCCTGCCAGCATAAGGCTGGAAAGCGGATAGTAAATCATCGGTTTATCGTACACCGGCATAAGCTGTTTACTTACTGCAAGCGTAAGCGGGTGCAAACGTGTGCCAGAGCCACCGGCAAGAATAATTCCTTTCATTTAGAGTATATATTTTCTTTACAAAACCAATTGTATGTTATTTTAAGTCCTTCCTCAATCCGCACCAGCGGGCTATAGTCGAGTAACTCTTTTGCCTTACTTATATCGGCATGGCTGTCTCTTATGTCGCCCGCCCTCGGAGCACGGTATGTCGGATTAACGGAAGCTCCTGCTATTTCTTTGATATAAAAAGCCACTTTATTCAATGAAGTGCGGTCGCCCACTGCTGTATTAAAAACCTGATTAAATGATTTTTCATTACTGGTAAATGCAGCCTTTATATTAGCTTGTATGGCATTTTCAATAAAGGTAAAATCTCTTGTCTGTTCGCCGTCTCCATCTACAAAGGGAGAAGTATTTTTACTGAAAGCCTGAATAAAAATAGGGATTACGGCTGCATAGGCTCCCTCAGGGCTTTGGCGGGGGCCAAATACATTAAAGTACCGCAAGCCTATTAGTTGCATGCTATAAGTTTTTGCAAAAACATCGGCATACAACTCATTTACATATTTTGTAACAGCATAGGGCGAAAGCGGTTTGCCTATTTCTTCTTCTTTTTTGGGTAGTTTTTTACTATCTCCATAAGTAGAGGAAGAAGCCGCATAAATAAATCGCTTTACTTTCTGGTCTCTTGCAGCAACTAGTATATTTAAGAAGCCGGAAATATTTACCGAATTAGTAGTAATAGGATCTTGAATGCTGCGGGGAACAGAGCCTAAGGCCGCTTCATGAAAAACAATATCAGTTCCCTGACAGGCCTTCTGGCAGGTTTCTACATCTCTTATATCGCCCTGTATAAATTCAAAAGAAGGGTGGTTCAGGTAAGGCTCTATATTATTAAGAAAACCAGTGGAAAGATTGTCCAATACCTTTACTTTCCCAGCGCCATATTTTATTAAGTATTCCACCAGGTTAGAACCAATAAAGCCCGCGCCGCCTGTTACAAGAAAACTGTATGCGCTCAAATCGGACTTATGGTAGCTGGTTTCGTACATTGTTAAAACTTAGAGTTGTATTGCAGCGCGTAGTAGTTCTGGTATGTGCCAGAGGTAACATTATTAAGCCACTCCGCATTGGTCAAATACCAGTCAATGGTTTTTTCAATACCTTCTTCAAACTGCAAAGAAGGCTCCCAACCCAATTCATTTTTTATTTTCGTAGCGTCTATAGCATAACGATAGTCATGTCCCGCGCGGTCTTTTACATAAGTAATCAACTTTTCAGATTCGCCTTTTGCGCGTCCCAGTTTCTTGTCCATTACTTCGCAAACCTTCTTGATCAGGTCTATATTTTTCCACTCGTTAAACCCGCCAATGTTATAGGTTTCTCCTATTTTTCCTTTGTGGTATATAACGTCTATAGCCCTGGCATGGTCTACCACATACAACCAGTCTCTTATGTTTTCGCCCTTGCCGTAAACAGGCAAAGGTTTGTTGTTTTTTATATTATTAATAAAAAGAGGAATCAGTTTTTCAGGGAACTGGTTTGGCCCGTAGTTGTTGGAACAATTAGATACTACTACCGGAATTTTATAAGTGTTGTGGTAAGCTCTAACAAAATGGTCAGAACCTGCCTTGGAGGCAGAGTAAGGCGACTGTGGGTCGTAAGAGGTAGTCTCTGTAAAAAAACCATCGTGATGTAGCGAGCCATAAACCTCGTCAGTAGAAACATGGTAGAAAAGGTGTTTATCCATTTCCTCTTTCCACTTGTTTTTGGCTGCGTTCAAAAGGTTTACAGTACCTACTATATTAGTATAGATAAAATCCATTGGGTGAGTAATGGACCTGTCCACATGCGATTCAGCAGCCAGGTGTATTACGCCGTCAAAGTTTTCCTTGTCAAATAAGTCGTTAACAAAGGCAGGGTCTACTATGTCACCCTTTACAAATTTGTAGTTAGGGTGGTCTTCTATATCTCTTAAATTTTCAAGGTTGCCTGCATAGGTAAGTTTATCCAGGTTGTAAATAGTATAAGAAGGATAGTTGTTTACAAAAAGCCTTACTACATGAGATCCGATAAATCCGGCTCCCCCGGTGATTAATATTTTTTTCATTTTACTATAAGCTCCAATAGGTCATGGTTTTTATCTTGTTCCTGTACACCCCTTTAATATCAATAAAGATAGGATTTTTATTTGAAATGGAACGGAAGTAGTCGGTAGAATACTCCAGGTATTCCTTATGGCAAACAGCAAGAACAATCGCATCGTAGTTCTTGCCGATTGATTTAGAAAGCTCCGTATCGTATTCATGTTCAAATTCTACAGCAGACGCCATAGGGTCTACTATATCTACTTTAACGTTAAACTGCTTTAGTTCCTTTACTATATCTATGACTTTAGAATTGCGAATGTCCGATACATTTTCTTTAAATGTGGCCCCCATAACCAGTACTTTAGACCGATTAATATCTTTGCCCGCCTTTGCCAGTAACTGCATTAGTTTTTTAGCGATCAGGCCGCCCATGCTATCGTTTATGTTTCTGCCGCTTAATATTACGGCAGGGTTATAACCGAGTTCCTTGGCTTTGTAGGTAAGATAATAAGGGTCTACGCCAATGCAATGCCCACCTACCAAACCAGGGTAAAACTTAAGGAAGTTCCATTTTGTGCCTGCCGCTTCCAGAACCTCATACGTATTCAGCCCCATTTTGTCGCAAATAATAGAAAGCTCATTCATCAGAGCAATGTTAAGGTCTCTTTGCGTGTTTTCTATAATCTTGGCGGCTTCCGCCACCTTTATGGAAGAGGCTTTATAAATGGAAGCCTCTACAACAAGTCCATATAACTTCGCAATTTCATCGCAGGCCTCTGCGTCGCTGCCAGATACTACTTTGGTAATTTTAGCAAGCGTATGCTGCTTATCGCCAGGGTTAATGCGTTCTGGCGAGTAGCCTACTTTAAAATCTTTATTAAATTTTAATCCTGATTCTTTTTCTAATATCGGTATGCATTCTTCTTCTGTGCAGCCAGGGTAAACAGTAGATTCATAAACCACGTAATCTCCTTTCTTCAAAGCTTTACCCACCGTATACGTTGCGTTAAAAAGTGGTTTAAGATCGGGTTGGTTATGAATATCAATAGGAGTGGGAACCGTTACAATAAAAAAATTTACTTTTTTTAAATCGGCGGCATTGTAAGTGAACTCTATGTTAGCGCCTTCAAAGTCAGTTTTCTCAAGCTCTCCGCTGGGGTCAACCTTCTTTTTCATCATCTGTATCCGTTCCGGATTGATATCGAAGCCAACTACTTTTATTTTTTTTGCAAACGATAAAGCAATAGGAAGCCCCACATACCCCAGGCCTATAACCGCCAGATAAGCTTCTTTATCCGCTAATTTTTGAAATATCAATTTTAATAAAATTCTTTATGAGCAATGTCTTTTTCCGGTAACGATTTAAAATACTCATAAGTTACTTTTAGGCCTTCTGCTCTTTTTACCTTGGGCTCCCATCCCAATAGTTGCCTTGCCCTGGTAATGTCGGGTCTCCTTTGCTTAGGGTCGTCTGTAGGAAGCGGTTTGTATATAATTTTCTGAGTAGTGCCCGTTAGCTTTATAATTTCCTCGGCAAATTCCTTTATAGTAATCTCATCAGGATTGCCAATATTTACCGGATAGGCGTAATCGCTCATTAGCAGGCGGTATATTCCTTCTATCAAATCATCCACATAGCAAAAAGACCTGGTCTGTGAACCATCTCCAAATACAGTTAAATCTTCGCCTCTTAATGCTTGTCCTATAAAGGCAGGCAAAGCGCGCCCGTCGTTAAGCCTCATTCTTGGGCCGTAGGTATTAAATATTCTTACTATTCTGGTCTCTACCTTATGGAATGTATGGTAAGCCATAGTCATAGCCTCTTGAAATCTCTTGGCTTCATCGTAAACGCCTCTTGGGCCAATTGGGTTTACATTGCCCCAATAGTCCTCGTTTTGCGGGTGCACCACCGGGTCTCCATATATTTCGGAGGTAGAGGCTATCAGCATCCTTGCTTTTTTAGATTTTGCAAGACCTAATAGGTTGTGCGTGCCCAACGAACCTACCTTTAATGTCTGTATAGGAATTTTTAGGTAATCTATAGGGCTTGCAGGAGAGGCAAAATGAAGGATATAATCCAGTTCACCAGGCACATGCACAAATTTTGAAACATCGTGATGGTAGAACTCAAAATCAGCAAGCTTAAACAAATGCTCTATATTTTTTAAGCTACCTGTAATAAGGTTGTCCATAGCAATTACATGGAAACCTTCTTTTATAAAACGGTCGCACAAATGCGAACCAAGAAATCCTGCCCCGCCAGTTACTAGTACTCTTTTCTTTTTCTCAGCCATGATTTAATTTCTTCCTATTGATTCGTAATAAAAACCAAGTTCCCTTACTTGTGCTGGGTCGTATACGTTTCTTCCATCAAAAATGGCGTGTTCTTTCATTAAAGTTTTTATGCGGTCAAAATCTGGAGATCTAAACTCGGCCCATTCCGTAACTATAATCAGCGCGTCAGCATTCTTTACAGCATCGTAGGAATTTTCTACGTAGTGTATCTTTTTGCCAAGCAGTTCTTTTACGTGTTCCATTGCTTCAGGGTCAAAAGCAGTAACTTCTGCGCCCTCTGCCAATAGCTGTTTTATTATTTCAAGGGCCGGAGCCTCTCTTATATCGTCTGTATTAGGTTTAAAGGCAAGTCCCCACAAGGCAATCTTTTTGCCTTTCAGGTTATTTTTAAAGTACTTAAGAACCTTAGGAACCAATACCGATTTTTGTAGGTGATTAACCTCCATTACCGATTTCAGAATCTTAAAATCGTAGTTAACTTCTTCTGCCATTTTTGCCATTGCCTGCACATCCTTAGGGAAGCAGCTTCCGCCATAGCCAATGCCGGCAAATAAAAAGCGCTTGCCTATGCGGCTGTCTGTGCCTATGCCTATACGCACCTGGTCTACATTGGCTCCCAGCTTTTCGCTTAGGTTAGCCATCTCATTCATAAATGAGATTTTTAAGGCAAGAAAAGAATTGGCGGCATATTTAGTAAGTTCGGCAGAGCGTTCGTCCATAAATATTACCGGATTCCCCTGCCTTACAAACGGCGAGTACAAACGTTCCATAAGAGTCTTCGCCTTGGCAGATGAAGTTCCTATCACTACGCGATCGGGCTTCATAAAATCATCTACGGCAACTCCTTCTCTTAAAAATTCAGGGTTAGAAACCACATCAAAATCTACTTTCGCATTTAAAGCTATTTTGGCTCTTACCTTGTCGGCAGTCCCTACCGGAACAGTGCTTTTATCAATTATTACAGTATATTCTTTTAAAAGATGTCCTAATTTCTCAGCTACATCCAGTATATAAGAAAGGTCTGCAGAACCGTCTTCTCCAGGAGGGGTTGGCAATGCAAGAAATATCACCTTCGCTTTTTCAATCCCTTCCTTTAGGTCAGTAGTAAACTCCAGGCGGCCTTCTTCTATATTTCTTTCAAACAACAAATCCAGTCCAGGCTCAAAAATAGGAATCTCTCCCTTTTTCAGGCGTTTTACCTTTTTTTCATTAATATCTATACAGGTAACATTATTACCAGTTTCAGCAAAACAGGTTCCTGTAACTAAACCTACATATCCCGTTCCAACAACTGCTATTTTCATGTTTTTAAAGCGAATTTAAGTCTCAAAAATACCGATTTTTTTAACAGTTCAAATAAAATAATAACATTCATATATACTTAAACAATAACTTCTATCTTCGTAAACTTTTTAGTGGCGGCTACGTTTATTTTAAATATTTTTTTATCGTACATGAATTTTGAAATAACTGAAAATCAGAAAATGATTGCCCAAATGATAAAAGATTTTGGGGCAAAATACATCAAACCTAATGTAATGGTTTGGGATGAAAGCCAGGAGTTTCCGGTAAACCTCTTCAAAGAAATGGGTAAACTGGGGCTTATGGGCGTGCTTGTTCCTGAAATTTATGGCGGGTCTGGCTTTAGT
>FTLB01842843.1_pt1 | contig 10553 bp, 11 predicted proteins | sample 1658291 | NCBI WGS metagenome assembly FTLB01 (sample SAMEA3914812, study PRJEB12502) | metagenome | biome: forest; material: soil | place: Canada | collected 2011-07-07 | depth 0.1 m
GGGGGGGGGGGGGGGGAGAGAGAGGCACCACCAACGCCTCATGCGGTTCCTGCATAGTTCTTTTCTACTAGGTTCCTCTGTTTGGAACTTTTTTTTTTCGTTTCTTTTTTTTCTGGTCGTCAGCTCCGAAATACCGCGCAAGAACAGAACCAGACTCACAGGCCTTCTCTTTCTGCAAGTCGCGCAGCCACGACGTAGATCATGGTTGAATATTCCCTCAGCCCATCGGCCCGGGATAGTGTGACCAAAACAAGCCTCGTCCTAACAAGTACCATCCCCCTTCGCTTGGATCGCTCGAGGGAATCCTGAGGTTCGACGCTCTCTCTCCCTCCTGCGTTTCTTTGCGTAGGAGACTTAGAACCAGCACACCCTCTTACGAAGTACACAGGTAGTAAGTAGTAGTACTTGCAGCAGAACAAGACTCTCTCGGTCTCTGTTCCTTCGAAGGGGACCCAGCCAGTTCTGAGGCCCCTTTCATCGCAGCTCGTCGGTCTAGCGCCGTCTGCGATCCTCTCTGTGAGGATCCAATGCTCTGCGCCTTCGAGCGTGTTCATGCCCTATCCTGTGCGCGTGCCGTATCATTCTGGTCCCATCTCACGCCATCAGACGGCGCCACATTCTCGGACTTGCCAGTGAGAATATGGGCGGGCAAGCAGTCTGCTCCACCAGGCGCCTGAACTGACACCATCTCGAGCGCGGCGAAACGACCAACTACGTAGTAGTAGACAGAGAGTTGGATCGCCCCATCAGAGGAGAACAGAGTAAGGTAGGTACGGCAATGCTTCACAGAACACGTGCACCGTCATCGTGCTTCCGCTATGGGCCTCTCTCGGTGGGTGGTGGGCTGTTTTTTCTGGTAGGAGGGCTAGAGAGAAACCCACCAAGCATTTGTATAGGGACTAAGTGGTCCTATGCTGCAGCGTGCCAGCGAACGTCAGAGCGCTTCCTATGGGCACTTACTAAGTGGGAATATATACGCTTTTTCCTACAGTACGCTATAACCTTGTGGTCGCAGTTGGAATCCCAAAGCTGTTCGCTTCGATCTAAGATGCGACGTTTGCTGAACGGTCGCCAAGTAAACGTTCCCCATCTTCTCCTTCGCAGAGATTCTTTGGTCTTGGCTTCGCTTGTGGACCTGCTGTCTTAGAGCATTGGATCGATGGCTTCCTTCGACGGCGTGCCTCTGGTTATCTCCCCCACTGGCTTTCTCGCGTGATATGCTCTTAGCTCGGCATGGCGACTACCTATCCGCGTAAGGACACGAGTCGACCGTCCGTGTAAGAGGCGGCACGAATCAAGCCAAGGCGTTGCCGTTTGGCCCTACCGAGGTACAGTAAGAGCGTTCCAATCAGTATACGTACGATACGTGAGCTAGTGCAGCTTAATGCTTATTCTACAGCATGAGAAGGGAAAGAGAGAAAAGAAAAACCTAAGAGATTAGTTCCCTATCGTATCCCAGCTTTGGTGTTGGAGCACCCGCTCTAAGTCTCGACCTAAGTCCTACACATAGCCCCGTTGCCCCGATCAGCAAAGCCTAACAATAATTTAAACAACCTAAAAATCACGCCTGCACAACGTGCTCAGTAGAAAGAACGAGCCCAATCTTGTATGATCGCCCCATGGCTGTGTCTATTCCCATCTCTTCCCCTCCGTGGATATCCCCACGCAGACCCGGCAGGCTATAGTGCTCCGTTACATGGCTGAGAGTGGTTATCTATTCATTCCAAGGTTGCCCTGGTCTCAGCACTCGAAATCGTCCGCACTAGATCGCGCCGTTCTCTTTTCCCCCGCCCCAACGCGCGGCCGTCAGCGTCCACTTGGTTGCTGAAGCGTGCCTTGGCTGCTTGCCTTCCTTTCCTGTCCAAGGGAAATCCTTACGAGGTACGAGGGTTCGCCCAGACTGCCTCCCCAAGCGATCCTCCTTCGAGTCAAGCCCAATCGTCCTGCTCCAAGCGACCCAGGCCCAGCACCGCAGAGATACGATGATACCCCGCACTTCACTTCTGAGCGGCGGCGGGCACGCCCTTGGGTGAGATAGCCCCAAGAGTCCACCGCAGCCAACAGCCTTGGGGCGATCCAAGCCGCACCAGCGCGCAAGATGCGCACGCCGGCGACGCACCGCGGGCGCTGTATACTGAATGCGGAAGTCTTCACCCGCGCCGCCATCGCTCCCCCAACTCTCCAACTTCCCTTCTTTTCCCCCTCCTCCGAGCAGTAGTACGATGCACGAACTTGCTAGAGGGACAGACACATTGGCCCGGAGCTCAGGCTTAACTAGTTGGCTCGAGACGAGTTGCTCTGCGGGCGATTGCATGTGCTGCTGCTGCGCGAACGGCACTGCTGGCCCGCGAAGGGAAGCATGACCTGGATGAAGTGGTCGGTCGATAGTGCGGAGGACCGCGTCCATGCCTGCCCGGTTCGCCATTGGCCAAAACGGCTTACAGTAGGGCTCGTCACCCACCAATACCCGGCGCAGAGCCGGCCGGCGGGGGGGAGCACGGTTCGTGGACTTGCAGTGCGGTCGCTGCACCTGGGGAGGGTCTGTTCTCCCCACGGGCAAGCAACCAGCGTATGAGCCGGCGCGGATGTCGTGGTGTGGTGTCTTGGGCCCTTTTGCTGTGTGCGTCTTTGCTCGCTGGTGGGTTCGTACTATAAGTGAAGCTCCGGATGGCGATACCCAAGCCGGACTCGGTTGTTTTGCTATCAGTGTAGGGAGTGGCGCTTGGGCACCTGGGCACCGGGCGAGGCCCCCCTCTCCCCCCGTGGCCGACGACCATACTAGCCCCGTGCTGGGAACACCCAGGGAGGATAAATAAGGCCGAGACTTGGCACGTTCACGGGGGAGCTGGCCAAAGTTGGCCCTCTCAGGCCCTTTAGGCGTGGTCGGAAGCACGACGAGGATGCCTCATGACTCGGCTAGCTAATTTAGCTTGGGGTTAGCGAGCCGGCGCTGGACATGACGTACAGTACGCTTTCTCCTCCCCCCAGCGCGGCACTCAGCCAGTGGTCGCTCTCTCAGTAGTCACAAGTGCCTCCGCGAACCGGCCACTGAACAAGGACCTGTGGCCTAGGCGGACGATCCCTGGGCTATGCCCATACGTAGCTTCGTGTGAGGGTGGATTCTGGCGAGGGTTCACCAGAAACACACAAGATCTTGGTCAACTTGGCCACTAAGAGTCTGGGCTTGGCTTGGTCGCACGTGGGGGGTGAGCAAGCTGTAGAGCCGCAACAAGACGACAACGAACTAAGGATTCATGTTGCTGCCCAAACTGATGGTTCGTTTTGTCGCAGTAAGACCTAACTTCTGTGCGCGCGAACGTCGGATTGTGCTGTGGAGCATAGGGCTTGATGTCGAAATGTACAAACCAACAAACGTGCTTGAGGGGAGATGGCTTTGCGCTTGCGTCGAGACAGACACTATCACCAGAACGAGCTACCGAAGCTCGCGCGCGGATCATTACATGAGGGGTGTTAGCCACCAGGTGGTGAAGATGGGCGACCACGGTAGGTCGAATCTAATTTCAGCCTCATCGACCATCCTCATTCTACCCGGCAGATGGCAAATTAAGGCCTCTCTGGTGTGGTATGGATCTCGAGTCATAACTATGTCCCACTTCTTCCAAATCACCGAGAAATAAAATTGGGAAAGGCACGCCGTCCTCCATCCAACCAAAGATCGTGCCTCGACTCAGATATCCAGCCTCGCTCTCTTCCTGGGCCACGTTCTGTTTCCCCCAGTTCAAAACGAAGCAGTGACCATGTTGTCGTCCATCTCATTCTGGCACCAAAGCCGAAAGTAGGCGCTGTTCCACGCAATGGCATGCCACTTGTCGCAGACAACTTCGTTGCCCTCTCCACTTTGTTGCGATACCTTTAGTCCAGAAGCTTCAGATGAAAACTGACTTATGAAGTCAAGTCTCAAGTCAATTGTAGTACTTCTCAGATAGTCTAAGCTGCTGGGGGGCTCAATCATCTGAGAGTGACCCGTCCGTGACCTTGTCATGTACGTAGCTGTCCGATGGAGCATACCCTATGATCACGGTTCAAGTGCCCACCGAGTCAGGCCGTGATCCTGTAAGAGCACAGGGGAGATTCTCACTGAGGAAGAGGGCATCATGGTTCGTACCTACCTTGATATGCGGGCACAGTGCCTCTCCGCGGTTCCCTCTGCCTGCCGGGGGGGATTAGAGCAGGAGATAACAGAGCTCTTACCAAGCCAGATATATGCTATGCGGACTCAATCTCCATTGCATGATGACTAGGTATTTCATGTTTCGAACTAATCGTACGAGCCAAAGATCTCTGACAGTAAGTATTTCATGCTCCACCGTGGCACTGTAGGACTCCTATGGGCAGGCCTTTCAATGTGGACATCAGCATTCTTATAGACTCAAGCACGCCTGCAATCTGCCTGCAGCGAGGGAAGAACAGAGTCGACCTAGATATCCCGTGACGTCTTTAGTGTTGAATACGAGAGATAATATGTGTCGTATCAGAAGATATGAGGTCAGTCAAGCGTGAACACTATGCAGTAAAACCACTGAGCGTGGCCCCGGGAATGGAAATGCTTGAGAGGCACATAGTTTTAACCTGCAGGCTTGATCGCAATATAGAACCGTAGTTGGAGAGAGTATTGGAAGCTTTCTGCTATTTGGACCAACGAGGATCAAGGTGACATTGGACTTCCTAACAGGGCGAGCGGAGAGTTCCTGGTCCCTGCCAACAACTTTACCATCTGTATGATGCCGAAGCAATACTGTTTCACTTTCCAGCTCAATCTTAAGGTACCTGCCAGAACATGGGTTGCGAACTGGAAGTTCTCTGGTGACTGCCGTCGGTGTTGATGTTGATGCTATCGGCGAAGCGCCTACTCGTCAACTAAGAGCAGCTCTACCGAGCAAAGGAGGTGTCTAGACTGAATCATCCTGATTGTTTGTCAGCTGAATATGACCCCGGAGGACTATTGCAACCCAGAAATGCCATGCCCAGCAACGCCATGTTGAGACAGTCCGTAAAGAGTTAACAGGGGGGGTTATTTACAAAAGGGGTTGTGGGCCAATCAACTCGGGCTGGCACAACTTACACGGCAAGCAGGTGTCACAGACGGCTCCCGGACAGCTCGCCTTCAACTGTGTATCTTTGTTCCCATTTGCTTAGAAATGGTGTCTACAATGCAGCCCAGGCTTGTCCGATTCTTACCCAAAGCACCCTCGATAACCTAAATATTGAGCTTCTTTCTGTGAAATATCTCGAGCACATCATACCATCAAATGCCCGAAGGCAGTGCATACCCGCCCTTCAACCAGCTCCTTCAGTCATCCAAGTGAAATAAAAACCGCATTACCGTTGATTCGGGCCATAGGCATACTGTAGATCGCGTAGATATATCGAGTCAAGTTTGTTCCTGAGACTTTCGTATGTTGAACTCAGGTATATGCTGCGCTCTAATTCGCTGATTAGGATTTGTGGGGGTCGCTTCAACCAGTTACATGTCACCATTGGACCTGTTAAAGTGGAGGCTCTTGCGATTTGCCTTGGTCGCAGAACATCTTGCTTCTTGTTTCAGTTGTTTACATGCGAATGCGATCGGTATAAACCACAACCGGCTCCGAGGCCGTGATAACTCTAAAATTTTCCAATATTCAAGGTCAGGGAGAAGTGAGAACACAAGAGGTGCCTCGGAAAATCGGCCAAGCAAGCATCTACAACGAGAGGCCTTGTCTTCCCTAAATTTGCGCTGGCCTGGGAACACTCGGTCTCGTTGCTGCATCCCGCAGCGCCTATATCTGAGGCGGCTTAATCACCCTGCAGCTTCAAATACTGTCAAGCCCGTAGCTGCCTAAGCACAGTTCCTCACTATGCGGCCGTCTAATGCCGACCCGCCCACCGCGGCACCGGAGGAGGATGAAGAGGATGACTACATGACTATGGTGTTTTCGGAAGCCCCCGCCCAAACGGAGACATCGCTCCAGCGCCGCGAGCGGCTGCGGCGCGAAGGCGAGAAGCGCAGCAAGGTCAAGTCCAAAGAGGAGCTGCGGGCGGAGGAGGAATCCCTGCGGGAGGCCGCGCTCTCTCGCTCGCTCTTCGACGCCCCTGCCTCCGGCGCCGCCGGCGCGGGCAAGCCCAAGAGCAAAGGCCTGTCCATGATGGCCAAGATGGGCTTCACGGGGGGCACGCTGGGCGCTCCCGGGAACGACGCCGCGCGACCGGAGCCGCTGCGCATCCAGGTGCGGGACGGGCGCGAGGGCATCGGGGTCGAGGGAGAGCGCAAGCGGAAGCTCCGGGAGATGGCCGACGCCGCGGAGGCTGCTTCCAAGAAGAGCAAGCAAGAGCAGGGCGACTACCGCGAGCGCGTGCGCCGGGAGCGAGAGGAGGCCCGACTCGAGCGGCAGGTGCATGGGGCGCAGAAGGTCGCGGAGCGGATGGACGAGGAGAAAGCAGAGAGAGGGGGCGGAGCCGTCGCGGAGGCCGGTGACGCCGAACCTGCGGAAGGAGATGATGGCGGTGAAAAGCGGAGTCGAGGAACGCCAACACGACAGATCTCATCACGGCCACTCAAGTCGTATCCCGTGCTGTATCGGGGTCTGATCCGAGCTAGGGAAGAAGCCGAGCGGGACCGAAGGATGAGACACGATCTCGAGCAGAGCCTATCCCGCTTGCCAACGTACGTTGACGAGGACGAGGACGCAGACGATAGGAAGGCACTGGGAAAGTCGGCCACGGTGTATGCGACAGCGGATGATCTTGATGAAGAGGATTCCGAGCTGGACGAGTTTGATGCACTCGAGCCGAGCGAGAAATTGCAACGGCTGGTTGAGTATCTCAGGAAGGAGCATCGGTACTGCTTTTGGTGCAAATTTACGTATCCAGATGAAGCCATGGAGGGCTGTCCTGGTCTTACGGAGGAGGACCATGATTGAGGGCACATATCATCAGACAGAACAACACAGACGTAGAGTAGAGTACGAAACCACTTCTTACTCATACCTTATCTTCCTGCTGGAATCGAGCCGCCCCAGGGCCAGAGATAATCGCAGACATGCATGGGGGTCTCGAGTGCACGAAGTAGCGAAAAGCCTTCCGCGTTAATACAGTAAATACAGTCACCGTGCTCCAGATGTGAGAAGAGGAGGAAGAAAGTAAAAAAATCTATGTATTGTACAACACGGTGGGAGTGTTTGGTATATAACTACTATACAGAACTTGTATCCCCAGCGGGATCAAGAGGGTATGTGATGGGTTTCTGGCACTCGGCGATCGTCTCGGGATTTGGGTTGATGGCGATGTCAACGGCTCCCATCTTTTCTGCCGCCGCCGCGACGGCAGCCAACATTTGCGTGCCCGACCCAGCGGCCCTGGCCCTGACGAGAATCAGCCTCTCCAATACTGCGTTGAACTCGTCGCCCTTTTCTTCTGGCGTCATCTCCCCGAGAGACCTTCCGACTTCCTGCTGACGCTGCTGGAACAGCAGCTCAATGGACCGCCCCGCGTCGATGAGGACAGCCATATTCTTCTTTCCCGGTCGCCGCGTCTTCCGCTGCGTGGACGCTCCCGCCGCTAGATCCATAAGGAGGGCCTCGGAGGGCACGAATCCGAAAAGTTGCCTCATTGTGCGAGCTGCCACAATCATCCCGGCGTAGTCTTCCATAAGGTGGAAGGAGAAGAGGATGGTTCTTGGGAGCTGCTCGTAGACAGAAGGTGACTGAAAGGCCCAAGGAGATCGAACCAAATCCTGGAAGATCTTCCTCGCCTGTATCAGATCTTGGCCGATCAGCGAGCGGTCCCTGACAACCAGGCGATTGACGGACAGCGACTTGAAAAGGGCTAGAAAGGTAAAGCCATCAGGGGAGACGCCATGTTCTTTCGCCATAGTCTGGTAGAACTCAAAGACCTTGCCGGCTTGGCCGTCGTGGAGATACGACTCGAGCATCTGGTTCATCATGAAGCCGTCGGTGGCAATCTCGGCTTGCTTGAAAGCCACCCAGAGCTCTTCCAAGCGCTTCGTGAGGCGGCGTTTTTGGTAGTTATCGGCCATCAAGGAGAAGGTTTCCAGCGTCGCAGCGGGAACGTAGGACAGCTCGGCGTCGTCCTCCTCCCCTTGCGGCAGCCCCGACCCTGCAGTCTCGCCGACGGCACGTAGCTGGATCGGCCACTGGGTCAGGGCCTCTTGGCGCCTTCTCAGGTCGACAAACATCAGCCGGGAGCGGATCATGGCCCACCCAAGCTTCTCGGCCTTCTCAACGTTGTCGGCGGTCCTTGTTCGCATCCACGCGGCGAGCAAACCATTCAGCTGGATGGCAGCTGCAAGGATGCCCCGTTGCTCCATGTAGCAGACAACCTTGTAGGCACCGTCGAGATCTTGTGCGCCAATCAGCCTCTTCAGCCACTTTCCGAAGAAGAATCGGTTGGCCACCTGCGCGGGCAACTTTGTCTTTCCTTTGAGGTCGATGGCGCCGGAGAACATCATGTCGACGAAAGCCTGGAGCGCATAGTCAACACAATTCTTGGACAAAAAGCACTCGATGACCTTGTCGTAGTCCTCAATCTCCATTGAGTCGCCCAACAGGTCGCGGAGTCGTCGATACGACTCCCACGCCTGCTCGTGGGTCGCTGCCTTCTCCGCGTGGGCCTGAATGAGAGGAATGAGAATCCGGGGGTCGGATTCATGAGTTTCCGATTCGAGAAGCGTGTTGGCAGCTCGTGCAGCACGCTCGACATCGCCATGTAGCGAATACATCCGAACCCCTAGCTCCCAGTACTCTCTGAACGTTTCTGGCCGCGAACCCAACACCCCTACGACCTTCTTCCACGTCTCGATAGCCTTATCCCTCAATCCTTCGAGGAACATGGACTCGATAGCAAGCAGCTGCTGGTCGTCGCTGAGGAGAATCCCGGCCGCTTGCATATCCTGCGTCAGGACATATATGTGATGCATTCGATTGGGATTGTCTCCCTTGTCCCAGCTGCCGACGGCCCAGAAAACAGGCCACACCTCTGCGGGTACCCTGGCCCAGGAGAGGGCCAACGTCTGCCGCGACGGTACGTACAGCTTCCAGAAGAAGCTGACGATCTTGGGCGTTATTTTGCCCCTGTTGTCTTGGTGCAGCTGGAGAAACCTGTTCAACGCCTGGATCCGCTCCTTCTGCGTCTTGGTATTCAAGTCCAGATAGGGGAGCTGCGGCACAGGCGCATCGTCCTCCTCCTCCCAGGCCAGCTCCGCATCGTCGACCGGCAGGTCTCGAAGCTTGTCTCCGTATTGCTTCCTCAGTTCGTCTGCTTTGTCCTTCAAGCCCTTCTTCTCCATGACTTCCAGCAGCTCGATCGTGCTTTGCATCTGCATCTCAAGCAGATCGATGGCATCGCCGAGCTCGCCGTCTAGGCCGCTGGATACGCGATTGAACTGGTCATTATCTCGGAGCTGGCGGTATTCACCCGATTGCTCCTCGTTGAAGTAACGAACGTCCAAGGGCACGGGCAGCGACTGCTCGGAGTCGGCTGATGCATTCGTTCGTTTGGATAGACCATCGCTACGCACTTGTTGCGCTCGCGGTTTCCTGCGTGTGGCGGCGTACTGTCGCAGCGGCTGCCATGGTTGTCGCAATGGCGGCTTGGACGGCGAGGATTGGAGGCCTGCGAGACACGACCGGCAGATGTAGCTCGTTCGGGAGAGGCCTAAGAAAGGGCTTCTGGGAGGCATAGAGAAGACATCGAAGGGCCCAAGAAGCCGCCGTACCGAGAGACACTTGAGGGTTGCGATGCTTTCGGAGACCAGCCCTCGCTGCAGCTTGGCTTAGAAAGGGGACTTTTTTTTCCTTGCAGGCGCGTCACAGCGCGAAGGGTCCCCTGTCGATAAGCTATCTAAGCTGTCCCACCGCCCGGCAGAAAAAAAAAGTTTGGAACGGGCAGAATTTCACGGTACGAAGACCCGCAGCGTCTCAAGCCGACTGGGAACATTGAATTTTGGGCAAGACAAATTATTCCAATATGTCGAATTCGAAAAGCGAATTCGTCCGATTCACTGGCCACCGTGGCTTCGCACGGCGCCTCGTTCTAGCGACCCTCACCGGCCGGTCGGTACATATATCCAAGATCCGCAGCTCATCGCCCACCCATCCAGGTCTCGCCCCGCATGAGATCTCGTTCCTCCGGCTCCTCGAGGCCGTCACAAACGGCAGCGTAATCGATGTTTCCTACAGCGGCACAACTATAACCTACCAGCCTGGCCTCATAACAGGCGCCGTGGCTGGCGCTGGCACCTCAGACGGCGATGTCATCGAGCATAGCCTCCCGGCCAACAACAACAGGGGCATCTCATACTTCCTCCTCCCGCTCGCGCTGCTGGCCCCCTTCTCCAAGGCGCACATGAACGTTCGGTTTTCCGGCCCCGGCGTCATAACATCCGCAACGAATACCGGCGACATCTCCGTCGACTCTTTCCGCACGGCAGTGCTGCCTCTCTACGGACTCTTCGGAATCCCTCCGGTCCGGATCGAGCTACGGATCCTCGCGAGGTCGTGCGCCGGGCCCGGTGGGCGCGGAGGCGGTGGCGTGGT
>FTLB01002709.1_pt1 | contig 10551 bp, 7 predicted proteins | sample 1658291 | NCBI WGS metagenome assembly FTLB01 (sample SAMEA3914812, study PRJEB12502) | metagenome | biome: forest; material: soil | place: Canada | collected 2011-07-07 | depth 0.1 m
GATTTTATTTATTAGATCATCTGCAATTTTAGTATATTTTTTCTTAAGAGTATAAACTATTGATTTGATGTTTTCAATCAACTTGTCATATGAAGAGTTTTGAAATCTAAACAAACTCTTATTATCTTCTTCATCCCAAAATAATCCACTTTTTAGTTTTACAGAAAATTGCGAATTATATAAAAAATGTGCCTCACCAGTAATTCTGAGGTCTTTTATAAGATAAACTGGTTTATAATCATCAGTAATATGTGTCGTACAGTTTAATATCTTTATCTCAGTCTTATAGAAAATACATGCTAAAGGGGATTCACCACTACTCCATATTTTTTTTTGAATCTCTGTAAGTTCATTTTCGACAAAATCTCTACCAGTAAAATCGTATATGTAGACTTGAGGCTTAAAACTACCATTAAGTTGTTTTCTCAAGAAAACTGCCGTTGCCCCAAAGTCCTGAGCCTTCTCTATATGAAAATTTATTTGTGGATCAGAAAATTGCTGGTTGTTATTTATCAAAAACAAGGCATCATCGCTTCTTTCAAAGCCTAACCTCCTTAAACCCTGATAAAAATCTGAAGTTTCTGTTTTTAATTTGATCATGATAGCTCTTTAACAAAATTAGCAAAAAACGAAAGTTCGTACATAATTTTTTTGGAACTATTATTGATAATTTAAATATTGATTGTCAATTACTTATGTTTTATCTTTTTAATTGAGGTTTCATTATTATTTATTCTAGTTGAGACGCCAACAAAGATAACTAATTAAAGCAATTGCTTCGAGTTAAGATTGAAAGCAGAGTTGAATTATAACTGTTAGCCCATAAGTAAACGTCTTATAAATCATTCTTCATAGCTCTTATACTGTTGACTATTTCAAATACTTATCTCCTAGCTCCTTTACCACTGCTGTCACTTTTTCATACAACTCTGGCGGAGATACTATTTCTATACCCCCTCCAAACATCAGCAGCCAGCGGGCAAAATATTCCAGACTGTAGCTGGCAAAGTTTAGGATGGCATAGTCGCCCTCCGTCAGTTCGGTTAGTAGCCCCATAGTATATTTGCTTTCCTGCATATAGCGTAACATAGTATGCGGAACTTTTAGTACTATAGTAGTAAGTTCTGTACCCCTCATCAGTTTTTCCATATATTCGGTTATGCCGGGATGACGTATGCGCAGGAAACGTTCTGGTAGTACCTTTAACCCCGTAATCCTGTCCAGCCTAAAGTCGCGGTAATCTTTACGCAGGCGGCAGTAGGCTATTAAATGCCAACTGCTGTAGTAGTAACATATCCCGATGGGCTCTACTTCCCGCTCGGTGGCTTCGCCGCTGCCAGAGGCATAGTAATTTAGCTTTATAACGTAGTTATTTGCAAGGGCTTCCTTTACCTGATCTAGCCTTAGGTCGCCTACTGAGGGTTTGGAGCTTGGAAAAGGATTTACCAGTATCTTTTGCTCCAGCCCTTCCAATTCGTCTTTCTTTTCAGCATCTAACACGGCGCGCACTTTGGTGAGCGCATTGGTGAAATGCTCCATAGTAGATAAATCTGTTTGTTTTTCCAGCAACTTGCCCGCCAGCAGCAACGCCCTGGCTTCCTGGTGTGTAAACATAACCGGGGGTAGATGAAAACCTTCTGTAAGAAAATAGCCTACGCCCGCTTCGGCCCCTATGGGAATACCACCCTCTTCCAAGGCTCTGATATCGCGGTAAACGGTGCGTATACTTATGTTAAAACGGGCGGCAAGGTCTTCTGCCCTTACCACCCGTTTGCTTTGCAGTACGGTCAATATCGCATGTAAGCGGTCAACCCTGTTCATTTTTATATTATCCCTATCTGAATTTCGGTGCTATTATCAGGCGAATGTAAACTAACAAATTTTTCGTACACTTCCCTTACCTGGTTGCTGGGTTTAATGCCTTGCCCCCATATGTTTTCATACAAACTTTCGTACACACTACCAATTTCTGTAATGTCTCCCTTGTGTATATATGTTAGGCATTTAAACTCGCTGGTATCTTCCAGCTTAAATTGTTCGTCATTTACAATGGCGGCGGCTTTTACCGGAATGGCAAGCTTAAGAATGAAAGGATCGTCTTGCTTACCGTTGCAGTCCAAATAAATAAATTCTATAACTCCAGCCTTTTCCAGTCCGTGTTTAGTTACCGCCTGGTATAAGTCGTCTACCTGCTCCCCTATCTTTTCCATCATTTTGGACAATGTCGTTTTTTGGGTATGGCATAGGTAGGTTTTAGCCTGTACTGTTTTTGCCGTCGTTTGAAGTATTTTTGTAGTTTCCATGTTTTTAAATGTTTTGGTTTTGCTAATATTTATGATTCAAACTTAGGGGCCGCTAGTGACAACAGTATGTCAGTAGCCTTTATAAATCAGCAAATTATTTTAGCCTTAGAGGTTCAATCCGTATTTATAACGCGGGCTTAAAACAAAATGAGTTTTAGTACTGTTGAACCTAAAGAAGTAAGTAAAGAAACGAATATGAAGAAGTTGATAATGTGTGCGCTCCTTACCGGATTGTTGGGAGCAGGAATGGCAAATGCAGGCGGAGACCCTAACCATAAGGCTAAGAAGCAAGAACGCAAAGCCGAAAAGAAGATGGAGAAGGCGGACGCTAAAGCTAAAAAGGACGCTAAAAATACAAAGGAAGACGCGGACTATGCAGGAGCCAAAGCTAAACATAAAACCAAAAAGGATCTGAATAAGGCTGGAGTTACCTCTGAAAGTACAGCGGACAAAGCCAAGGATAATGTGGACTATGCTAGCGCTTCGGCAAAACATGAAACGAAGAAAGACGCTAATGAGGCCGATGCGAAAACCAAGAAACAAAGACACATGGTTAGAAGGGATGTGGACAATGTTAGCTACGGCATAAGCCATAACAAGCTTACTAAAGCAACCCACATAAACCACGGGAATACAAAGAAAGTGAAAGAAGAAAAGGCAAACAACTAATTATAATAGTAATTACTACTATGAGAATAGAGGCTGAGAGGCCTCTATTTTTTTGTTTTATTAGAATGATAGCGTAAAGTTAGATCCTATAGAAAGGCCTGTGCCATAGCTGGGCAATATGAAGGCCGTAAGGTTGTCTGAAAAAATGCCAAAGTTTATTTTACGGTTTATATTAAGTGAGATGAACGTGCCTAATGCCAGCTTGTTATAACCGCCATAGGAAGCAGAAAAGCCGCCTAGCAGCATGTGTTTAAACTCATGCCTATAGCCTGCGCTGATAAATGGAATGGTAGAAGCTCCCGGCATATTATTAAGTCCTTGTATATAGGTAACGTAAAAAACATTAGGTGAATATTCCCTGCCTTTACCATCTTCTGCAAAAGTTCTGTATTCTGCCTGCATACAAAACCTGGTACTTAAAGGCATAGTGAAGTGTTTGTTCTTAATGGTATTTGGTTTAACTATCCCGCTTACCGAGTCTGTATTATTTTGGTTATCGCCAAAAAGGTTACCAATAACAAGCCCCTGGTACATTACATTGCCCTGCTTCTCGTAAGTAGTAGTATTACTGGTATAGCGCACTGCTCCTAAATCCAGTAAGCTGGTGGAAAGGCTAAAGTTTTTACTGGCTTTAAAGGTAAGCCCCAAGTCCATACCCAGGCCGCTGCCGTTGTATCTGGCAGGAGAGAAATTATTGAACCCGGAGGTATTTATCTGGTAATTGTACTGGGCATTTAAATATGTTCCATCTGATGCCGTTGTAAGAATAGCAGCGCTTTGTTGAGTGTACAAAGAAGCCATTCCGTCAATAATTTTTACTCTAACTCCCGCCCTTAACCCCGGGCCGTCGGATGTGCCAAAAATAGGAATGGCAGCGCTGGCCACATACTGCCTTATGTAACTTGCATTAAGGCTTACAGGAGAAAGGTCTACAGACTGCCCTGCAAACTGCTTGTTGCCTCTGAAGGCCAGTTTAGCAAGATTGTCGCTGTAGACAAGGCTTGCTCCAGCTTTATCTTCTATAGAGAAACCAAAGGTAAGGTCTTTTTTTCCCTTAGCTACCTTAAGTTGAAAAGCTACCGCCAGCCATTGTACCTCTGCGCCAGCGCCCAGCATATTGGTTTTTTTTAGTTTGCTTATTAAGGTATTTACATCGTTATCGTTTACCGTACCGCTGTTGTAAATAGTATTAAGGGTCTTATAATCGTAGGTAGTATTTCCCAGCCAAACATAGGTATTGAAGGGGCTCACCTGTATTTTGCGTTGCCCAAGATCGAACATAGAGGGAAAGTACCGAGCAGCGCTAATACTATTAGGATTGCTGTATATAGCCCCCAGATTATTTTGCGCCTGAATTGTATATGCGTACAGGAATACTACTATGAAAAAAAGTTTTTTCATTAATTGGTAATATTAAGTTTCAGGTCCCCTACTATTTGCACCTCCAGAGTATCTGTATCAGTTATCGTCAGTTCAGCACAATTACCCAATGATTTGATAGTAAAATTCAGCCAGGTATAGCGTGTATTGTTTAATGTAGTTTGCTTTTTGGTATTGTAAGGCACGGTATCCAGCGTTTGGTGTACGGAGCTTGTTTGGCAATTAGCAATATTAGCGGGGCCTATAAGCGTGGGAGAGGTAAAAAGTGAATCAATTAAGTTTTTGTTTTCATCCAGGAAATAGGCTTGGGCGTCAAACTCCAAGGGAAGCCCATTGCCAAAGTGCGTTATAAAATTGCCTGATACTGTGTTCGCTTTAATTACATCGCCAGAAAGTTGGAAGTTGGTGGTATCGCTAATCTGAAAACTATTGCCTGGTTTTACGGAAATGGACTTTGCTTTTACGTCGCTAAGAAATACCTCTATTGTTATGTAATCGTTAGAATTGAACGTAACGGGTTTGTTATTGCTGCCATCAGATGAAAAACTCACGTTTAAACTCATTTGGGGGTACATAGTCTTGCCTATCAGGCTTATGGGGGGAAGCTGATATACCCCTCCATTCGCTGCAATGTTCGATTTAAGAGTATCAGCAGTGAAAAGGACTCCATTTTGAGAGAACTTAATTATTGTACCTTCTTTTACATCCACCGGAAAGCCGTTGGTGATTACAAAATAAAACTGTCCAGAATCGAAAATGGCTTGTGTAAATGCCGAAGTAAGATCAAGTGAGTATGGCCCAAGGGGAATATCACTAACAGCAGGAATTACAGTAGTACCAGAAAGATTGCCTGGAAATCCATCGCCCGGCTTTGCTGATTCTATATCTGATAAGCGGATAGTTTGAGTAGCATGTATATTCTCAAGGTTGCTAAAGTTCTCCAGGGTTAGTGAGGCTTTTACCAGCGGTCCCAGAATATAGGTATTCCAATTGGGGGTTATTTCCTGCTTTGTATTTAGCTTACAGGAGTAGAACAGCAAAAGAATGAAAATCAAAAAGTAATTAAGCAATCTCATCTTGTAAATTTGTAAAATTGAGAACAATAAAAAAACCTTTTTGTTTTAAGCTTTTGTAAAAGTTTAAAATTATGGATTACTTTTAAAGCTGAAGGTTACTGACTTTTTCTTAGATGTGTGTCTAATGTTAATTATATAATTTACATATAATTAACTGATTGTCAATATTAAGTTAAATTGAGGTTTTTGCTTTCTGCCTTTTTGAAGCATAAAAATTACTTATACTTTCTGTTATTTGCGCTGTTTCTATTAGAAACCCATCGTGCCCAAAAAGTGAATCAATTTGGTTGTATAGGGCCCCGTGAATATTCTCTGCCAAAGCTATTTGTTCAGAAACAGGGAAAAGGATATCTGTTTTAATGCCTATTACAAGTGTTTTTGCTTTTATAAGCCCCAGGGCTTTCTCAATTCCTCCTCTGCCTCTGCCCACATTATGGCCGTCCATAGCTTTGGACAAATACCAGTAGGAGTGGCAATTGAATCGTTTTACAAGCTTTTCACCTTGATAGTTTTGGTAAGAAGAGGCTTTAAAATTATCTGTCTTTTCCGTATCCGTTTCTGATTGCGAATATTCGTAAGTATTGTAATTGCGGTAGGATAATAAAGCAATGGCTCTTGCCGCTTTCATACCCTGCTGCCCAGCTTCCAGGCTTGCGTCTTTCCAGGTTGGGTCTGCCGCAATGGCCATCCGCTGAGATTCATTGAAGGCTATGCCCCAGGGAGAATGAACAGCATTTGTAGCCAACATCACCAGGCTATCTATCAACTCTGGTTTTTCTATTGCCCATTCCATGGCCTGTTGCCCACCTAATGAGCCTCCTATGCAAGTATGTATATTTTTTATCCCTAAATGCGCCCTTAAAAGCTCGTGAGCTGCTACCATGTCTCTGATGGTAAAAGAGGGAAATGAAAGAAAATAAGGTTTTCCACTTTCCGGGTTAATCTCAATAGGGCCACTAGTTCCGTAGCATGAGCCAATAATATTAGCGCAAACGATAAAATGCTGTGCCGGATTATAAAACTTACCTTCTCCAATAAGACCCTCCCACCACAAAGCAGCCTCGGAATTGGCTGTTAATGCATGACAAACCCATATCACATTGTTTTGGGAAGCATTTAACTCTCCTAATGTAGAATAGGCTATTTTAAGACTGGGTAGGGTTTCTCCTGATTCCAGCTTAAATGATTGATTGTATATGAATAAATGATTTTTCACCTTAAATTTTCAATAGTCCTTTAATTAACAACAAGCAGAGCTACAACAAATCCAACAACAAGGAGTATTGAACAAAAACGGTAAGGCTTTATCCTGAAAAGAATGAGGCAGAGCGTACGAAGAATCAATCATTAAGCGCTTCATAGTAATTAATTTATAGTTGCCTAGCTATTGCCAGGCCAGGATTTAGCACCTTACCTTTAGGTTGGTTGCTAGAGGTTCGCAGAGCCTTTTCTCTCCCCTCTTCTTTATAAATCAATTACCAATTGTAATTGACTTTAGAGCTTGCAAAATTACTTGTAATATTTAAAAAAACAAAAACTATACTAAAAATTAAGGTTACATTATAGAACAACGAGGGATATATTAAAAATAGAATTACTTATGCTACTTATACTGACCTCTTCTATAGTCTGCTTTTTTGTTGTAAGAATTATGTTTGCAGACGAGCCAATACTAAGAAAATAGGCTGTAAGTATACTTGCTAACTCCAGGCAATAACTTTAAAGCGAAAGGCCCATTGCCATTTAATTGAAAACCGGCTATACCCTGCTTTTTTTAAACTATCTTTTAACTCATCTTTTGTAAAAGCTCGTAATACGGATAATTTGGAATCGTACCTGAGCATGTAGGACTTTGAGAACAGTTTTGTAAGTAAGGTTATGGAATAGTAAGCCAACCAGTTGCGGTGCAAATCGTTAATTATTACAGCTAAACGCGCTTGCTTTTTTAGTTGGGCTAAGAGGGCAATCAAAGATTCATCGTCGAAATGATGGCAAAAAAGCGAACAGCTTATGATATCAAATTTCTGTTGCTTAAACTCTTCTGAAAAAACATTGGCTTGCTGGTAGCTTATTTCCGGGTAAGCTACTGTATTTCTTTTTGCGTACTCAATAATATAGTCATTTGCATCAATGCCGTGCAATTCAAGATTTATTTTTTTTCTTCTTCCATAATCTGCAAGTAGTTTTAAGGTGTCCCCTCCGCCGCAGCCTATATCTGCAATTGAAAATGATTTACCGGTATTATTACTTATAACCTCTTTTACCTCCTGCAGCGTTATATGGTCTCCGCCCAGCCATTTATTAATTACTTTAAGCTCCTGCAGCGTTTTATCCATTACTTCTCCTTTAAAAGTAAGATCATCCATAATCTCCGCTTCGTAATGCCTGTTCTTAAACATAATTATCTATATTACACAATTAATACCTAATGTGCCTTCTTTAGTAATTATATTTAAGCTGCTATTGTTATAAAAAAAGAAAAAGGCCCTCATTTCTGAGAGCCTTTTTACGAATGTGATAAAGGGAATTATTATTGCACGACCAGTTTTTTAGTAGTAGCTCCCTGGGCCGTTATTACCGAAACAAAATATATCCCTGTGTTTAGGCTTTCTATGTTTACCGCAGCGTCTACTACTCCATTGCCATTTATGCTTTCGTTTACTACGCTTTTTCCTGTCATATCTGTTACTATTATTTGCGCAGCGCCATTTGCTTTAAACTCAACCGTTACCTGATTTTTTGCCGGGTTAGGGAAAAGGTTTACGGAAACATTGTTGGAATTAGCAGGAGCAACTATTGCTGTAACAGAATTTGATGGAGGCGCTGTGTAAGGCGGCGTATAACTAGCGCCAAGAAGGACTGCCTCCATGCCCCCTGCAAGATAAGTAACCGCCGAGGTGTAGTTAATGGCAGGCTCATTGGTGGAATAACTGCACTCCGTATCCAAGTAAGAGGATCCTGGATAAGAAGATGTATAACCGGGACAGTCGTCTTGCTGACCTGGATTAGCCCCACCTACTACAAGTCCGAGAACAGGAGCTCCGCCATGTAAAGCCATAAGGGCGTCTGAGGTGCGATGTTGGGGATTTAATGGAGGTTTACTACCAAAACCAGTTATAAAGGAATAGAATGTGCCGTTTCTTCCTAATACATAATCCAAATTACTTAAAGCAGCATTTAAATAATCCGAATTTCCTGTTAAACGATAGGCTTCTAACAATACCATTCCCTGGTTACCTGCATTGGCATTGCTTCCCCAGTCAAAATCGCCACTGCTTTGCCCCATAGCTACTCTGTATGCAGAGCTGGCATAAGAAGCATAGTAGTTGTTGGCAACACTTAATAGCTGGTTCTTCATTGTAGTAGTGTCCGCATATCCCGCTGTGTTAAGCTCTTTGCGATAGTGAACCAACGTCATCAAGCCGAGTGTATTTACTGTTTGCCATCCTGGAATCCAGAAGCTGGGAGCAGGAGAGGCTATATCTGAATGATTGTATAAGGTATCCATACGTAGCGCTGCATACAACTCCATTCTCGCCCAGGCTTTTTCATCCGTAAGCGTTCCATCTGCATAAGTACCCGTACTAATATTGCTTGGATTGCCAGTTACCGTTACATTAGGATTTGCCTTTGCCCAATTGTATGCTCTTATAGCTGCTTTTAGGCAGGAGTCTGCCAAACCCGGAAGTTTCTGAGCTAACATATAGTTTTCCGAATCAGAAAAAATGCGGTATGCCTGGGCCATTACGGCAGTAAAGTCTAGCGTAGCGGCAGTGCCCATGTATACTGCATATCTTTTCTGGTTGTCCTGGCTTGGCAAATCTGTTAAGGCATCAAACGAAGGGTCTGTTATTTTATGGTAAACCCCCCCGCTATTGGTATCTTGCGCTGTAAGCAGCCATCTAATTTCCCATAAAGCCTCGTCTAATATATCAGGTATATTATTACTACTTTCAGGAATATTAGTAACAAGCGTATCGAAATAGCTTGGAAAATGCTCAAACAAAGCAAGTATACTATAGGTAGTTATACCCGCATTTACCACGTATTTATTGTAGTCTCCGGCATCGTACCACCCTTTGGGAGAAGATATAACCGTTCCCGTAGGCCTATCGGAAGTAGCAGCCGTTGCATCTATATAAACTGTTTTATCAGGATGCCCCTCGGCACGCGTCCAGCTTTCACCCCAAGGACTAACTATAGCCTCAGAAGCTCTGTTGTAATAGTAGGATTTAAGTAATCCCTTTGTAACCTTATTGTGTACTTGCGGAGCTATTGAAAATGGATAGGAGTATAAAGAATCGGTAGTAATGTAATAAGTACCTACTGAGTCGAACGAAGTAAAATTAGCTATCTGGGTAGTTTCTCCTGAATATACCCATTTACTGGCTGTACCAAGCAGTCCTCTGTATAATGTATCGAGCTTGCTGGAAGATACCAGGTAAAAACTGTCCTTTGTTGTTTCAGTAGCTATTGCAATTTTGTTTTGGCCTGGATAAAACCCTATCTGGTTAAGTTTTATGCCTGCAGGGGGAGGAGGAATAATTGCATCTGACCCTATTCTAAGGCTATCGAAATAAACTGTGCCGGAATAGCCCGTAGAGCCGCCTGGATTTATGTAAATATTTACACTTGTTATAGCAGCAGAATTAACGGTTTGGGTATTGGGATAAGTTTGGGTAAACCTGCCCGTAAAATCGAAATTATAAGTTATATAGTTGCTTTTTGCCGGCAAAATAAAACTTACAGGGCTTGTATTGGTTACATAACCATTTGCATCCTGAAGATCTATTCTCAATTTCACTGTGGAGGTTCCAGGGTTTCTTACACTAATCTGCAAATAAGGATTTGAGGAAAGGTTCTGAGCTGCGAAACCATATTGAAATATCTGATAAGTTGTTCCTACACTTGTACAAATCACCTCCAGTTCAGTTCCATCTGTTGCTTCGGATAAAGTATATCCAGTTCCCGCCGTCCAACCTGTAGTACTTGTTATGGGCTCATCGGTTAAGCCAGTTTGCGCTTTTAAAAGTGTAAAGCCCAATAGAAGGCATAGCGTTGTAAATATATATTTTCGCATAGAATAGTGATTACGGTAATATTGAAACGTTATTGTACTATAC
>FTLB01005033.1_pt1 | contig 10551 bp, 10 predicted proteins | sample 1658291 | NCBI WGS metagenome assembly FTLB01 (sample SAMEA3914812, study PRJEB12502) | metagenome | biome: forest; material: soil | place: Canada | collected 2011-07-07 | depth 0.1 m
CCATTAACAGTTCCAAAGGTAGTAGGAGCTATGTAAATGTTATACGATAATATATTATTGAATGGACTTGTAGAAGAATAACATTTCCAGGCAAGGCTTGTAATCCAGCCTGTGGCCTCTATGTCCTGTGGCGTATATAGTGATAAACTAGTAAAAGTTCTGTAGCCAGTTGGAATAGTCCCTGTAGGAACAAAAGAAAAAGGGCCCGCGGTAGTATTATTAGCAGCAGATGTATCTCCTATAATTCTTACCTCTTGAGCATGTAAAAGATGAACACAGCAGAATAAAGAGATTAAAAAGTATAATTTTTTCATAAAGAGTTAATTATAACTAAAGATAGGTAAAAATTAGTGTTAACCTGAAACAAGTAAATGCATTTCTTTTCATAAAGTTCAGTAAGTCATCGCATCTGTGGAATCAATCCCAACTGGCGTAGCCACAAAAATAGAGAAGGCCGCTTTGGGCGGCCTTCTCTTGATATATTTTATTGTCTTAATTATTCAAAATAGATGGTAGTATTAGGCAATAGGGCTTTTACCTTTTGCTGTTCTTTGGCTGGCATTTCGTGGCCCACAAGGGTTAGCACTTTCAGGTTTTTAAGGTTAGCTATTTCTACAGGTAAGCTGGTAAGCGGGTTTAGCGCAAGGTCCAGGTTCTCTAGCGAAGTTAGCATTGCTATAGACTTAGGGAAGGTAGTAAGGCCGTTCTGTCTAAGGTTAAGTGTTTTAAGGTTTACAAGGCTGCCAAATTCATAGGGAAGCTCCTTTATTCTATTCTTATTAAGGCTTAGTTCTTGCAGTTGTATAAGCTTACCTATGGCCGGAGAAACAGTAGCAATCTGGTTGCTGCTAAGGTCAAGGGAGATAAGGTTGGTAAGGCTAGCGTATTTGTCAGATAATGTAGTGGCTTTGTTATTAAAGAAGTTAAGCTTAATCAGGTTAGTTAGTTTATTAGAATTGGCAGGCAAATCTGCTAATACTTTAGAGCTGAAATCGGCGCAAAGCACCACGTCCGGTTCCTGAAAGGCGGCATCCAGGTCAAAACATTCGCCCATACAGGTTTTCTCCAATTTACCAATGGCTTCCACTTTTCCAAGCTTCATGGCGCTAACCAAGTCAAAGCAAAGTTCGGTGCTAACAAATCCCATTTTCTTACCCAATAAATCCTTGGCATAAGCGCGGTAGTAGTAAGCGTCTGCATAGTTCGGGTTCAGGCTTATGGCGTTAGTAAAGTCTCCAATAGCCTGTATGTAGTCCTTCTTGTTCAGGTCGTTCATCCCACTCTCGTAATACATTTTTGCATCAGGCTGGGTAAAACCGGAAAATCCTACCAGGAAAACAGTGATTAACGCATATTTATATAATTTAGTCATAGGATATAAAAAGAAGTAAATATTATAATGGTTTATTTATATACGATTCTCTACTATTCAAAGTTTCATGTATCGCGCAATTTAATTTATTGTATTCATAATTTCTTCTATTTCTTCAATTTCTATCGGAATATTCTTCATCAGGTCTATAGGTTCGCCAGAGCTTATAAGTATGTCGTTTTCAAGCCGTATTCCCAGCTTTTCTTCCCGTATGTATATCCCTGGTTCGCAGGTAAATACCATGCCCTCTTTAAATGGCGTTTTACGGTCAAAAACATCGTGTACATCTAAACCCAATGCATGCGAAACGCCATGCATAAAATATTTGCGGTAAAGCGGCTTTTCTTTATCCTGTTTATTCACCTCAGCCCTGCTCAATAATCCTAAGTTAATAAGTTCCCCCTCCATAATTGTGCCAATTTCTTTTTGGTAATCGCTCATGTTATTTCCGGGCACCAGTAATTTGGTTGCTTCCCTCATTACTTTAAGAACAGCATTATACACATCTTTCTGACGTTTAGTAAATTTGCCATTAGCCGGTATGGTGCGCGTCATGTCCGAAGCGTAGTTGGCGTATTCCGCCCCAACGTCAAGCAATATCAGGTCGCCGTCTTTGCAGACCTTATCATTATCTATATAGTGCAGTATGCAGGCATTTTCGCCAGAGGCCACAATAGATTGGTAAGCAGGCCCTTTAGAACGATTTCGCAAAAACTCGTGCATTACTTCGGCCTCAATCTCGTATTCCATAACGCCCGGTTTCACAAATTTAAGCAGGCGCAAAAAGGTTTTGCGGGTTATATCGCAGGCATGCTTTATAAGTTCTATTTCTATGTCCGATTTTATGGCTCTCAGTTTTTCCATAATGGGCGCAGAACGTTCGTACTGGTGAAGGGGAAAACGCTCTTTACAGGTTTTTATAAAACGGTCGTCTTTGGTATCAATAGATTTGCTTGCCCTTAAATGCTCGTTAGAGTTTAAATATATTGTAGAGCTGGTAGGAACCAGGGTGTTAAAGAAACTATCGAACTGGCTGGTATAGTATACATGCTCTATTCCACAGATTTCTGTGGCCTGTTTTTTACTCAGTTTTTGCCCTTCCCATACGGCAATGTGTTCATTTGTTTCTTTAATGAATAACATTTCGCGCTGTTGCGGATTATTATTATCAGGAAATAGTATTAATATAGTGTCTTCCTGGTCTATGCCGCATAAGTAAAAAAGATCGTTATTTTGGCGGAAGGGCATAGTGCCATCGGCATTGGTAGGTAGTACATCGTTGGAATTAAACACAGCAATAGAACCGGGTTTTAAGTATTTTCTAAAGTTGTTTCGGTTATTTATGAAAAGATCTTTGCTAATCTGTGTATATTTCATTTTAATTTAATTTTTGCAATTTTAAGTTTTGTAAGTTAGTTATGAATATCAAAAAGCTGGTTTTACTTTTTACATTTTTTTCTGTTTCGTACGTACAGGCTCAGAATAAATATTGGATCATTTTTAAAGATAAAAAAGACGACCCGGCCGCAAATTACGTAAGCAGCCAGTGCCTTGCAAACAGAGCGGCCTTAAACATTACTTTATATCAGCTTACAGATGTTCCGGTTACGGCAGCTTATATAAAAGCCGTAAAAGACAGGGGAGTAAAAGTAGTTTCACAATCGAAATGGCTAAATGGCGTAACAAGCTACATAAGTATTGATAAAGTAGAAGAACTTAAAAAGCTGCCTTTTGTAAAAGAAATTTTCCCGGTAAATACCAATTTTCATGTGGCTAGCACAACGCTAAACATGAAACCGGATACATACGCTACTCCGCTAAGGCAAATGCATGCCAGTGTTATAACTGAAAATAACCTGACTGGCAAAGGGGTAATAATAGGGGTAACAGACGCTGGCTATTGGGGGGCCAATAACGATCCGTTTTTACTTCACCTGTTTACCGATAAAAGCATAAAAGCCCAACGCGACTTTATAAACCCAGAGCGTAAAGACCTTATTGTAGAGCCTGCTACAGATTCTGACCACCACGGATGCTGGGTAATGGAACGCATTTGCGGATTTAACGAGGAAAAGAAAGAAGAAGCTGGCTTTGCTGTAAATGCTGATTTTTACCTTGCCCGCACAGAGAATGGCGAGAGGGAATACAGGGGAGAGGAAGACAACTGGGTAGCCGCTATTGAATGGATGGATAGCCTGGGCGTAAGACTGGTGAATACATCGCTGGGTTATTCCACTAAAATGGATAACCCGGCGGACAACTATAAAAAGAAGGATATGAATGGGAAGACCACGGTAATTAGCCGCGCCGCCCAAATTGCTACCGACCAGAAGGGAATGTTTTTGGTAGTATCTGCCGGTAACGAAGGAGAAAATCAGAACTGGGAAATTATATCTGCCCCGGCAGATGCACAAGGCGTACTTTCTATTGGGGCAACCAGGGAAAGAAACTGCGAACGTATTGGCTACAGCAGCATTGGCCCGGACTTTCTTACCTACCTTAAACCCAACGTTTCCTGTTTTTCATTAGGAGGCACATCCTTTTCTGCCCCTATTATTACAGGTTTTGTAGCTTGTTTAATGGAGAAAGCCCCAGGCTTGACTAACAAACAGTTGAAAAGAATAGTAGAAAAGAGCGCCAACTTATACCCTTACGGCAATAACTTTATAGGCTACGGCTACCCTATAGCAGAAAGGGCTTTGCAATTATTGTCCGACTCCACCTACGATTTCGGGAAAGCCACTTCCATAGAAGTAAAAGGCAAAAAAGCTACTATTAAATGCACACAGTTTAAGGCCGACGAAGCAGTTCTTTTTCATAAGAAGAACGATATGGTAGTACTTTATCAGGAAACAGCCGGAATTAAAAAAGGCAAAATTAAGCTAAAACGCAAGGCCGGAGAAACAAAAACTACCGTAAGTTTAGAGGACGAAGGCGTGATAGAAGTGATATGGAAATAAGGATTTGCCGCGTATATTAGCGAAAAAAGCATATAGTTCGTTTCGATAGGGGAGAGTAGCAACCGTCAGTATGAATGAAGTATTTTAAGTATTATGTAGTACTGATAGTTTTAGTTGTTGGAAGTCATCCTCAGAGAGCCATTTCTCAATCGCTGCTAAAAAAATACTACCATAAAATTCTTGCCGATACCGTTACAAGCAAACCTAATGGGTATATAGTAAGCCCATTAATTTTTTATACGCCAGAAACACATTTGGCTTTCGGCATAACTTCCGTTTTTTATACCCGTTTCCCCAAGAGGGATAAAGAATACCGCCCCTCTTCCATACATCCCTTTGTAGGCTATACCCAGAATAAGCAGTTTTTTGCAGAAGTTCCTTTTCAGCTTTTCTTTAAACGCGAGAAATACTATTTGTACGGCGAGGTAGATTTCTACAACTACCCCTATCGTTACTTTGGCGCTGGCAATCATACCCAACCCTATAATGAATACGCTCTTTACAATGCAGTAGACCCCAGTTGCAGCCTTAGCGTTATACGCAAAGTAGCCAAACCGCTGTATGTGGGAGTACGATATAACTTTGATTACTACAAGATCACCATATTAAATGACGATCACCACCTATTTAGCCCCAATACTACTGGACTAAAAGGGGGCGTTAACAATGGCATGGGCTTAATGGCCTTGTACGATACCCGGAATAATGTTTTTGCTACTACCAAAGGCTCTTACCTGGAATTTATGTCGGTCTTCAATGCCAAGTATACCTTAAGTAACTATACCTACCAGTGGTATGTAATGGATTTAAGAAAGTTTATTACGCTATCTCCCCTTAAGAAAAATATTATAGCCCTTCAATACTATATTAATGTAATGACGGGCAATGCCCCGTTTTACCAACTTGCCATGCTTGGCGGAGAGCACCGCATGCGCGGCTACTACGAAGGCACCTACCGCGACAAGAACTACACCACAGCGCAGGCGGAATACCGAAGCGGGTTTTGGAAGAACCGTTTTGGCTTTGCAGCATTTGCCGGAACTGGCATTGTTTTCGACTCTTTTAAAACTATTGATCTTTTCTACTTGAAGCCATCCCTGGGCGGAGGCTTACGCTTTAAGTTTAACCGTAAGGAAAACCTGCACCTTCGTATAGACTATGCCGTGGGCTACAAAAGCTCCGGGCTTTACTTCGTGTTGAACGAGGCCTTTTAAAATTTTGAATTAGTAAATCGAGAGCTATCTTTACAATAATGATTGAGAAAGCATTTACATTCTGCATGTCTATTTTTCTAATTTATTGGAGTATTAGAGATATAAGATCATCATCCAATCCTAAGGATAATCCTGATAACTCTGCATCTGGATATATTTACTATAAATGGTTTGGTAAACCATATGCCTCTATTTTTTATTTCTGTTTTGGGGTAGTTAAAGTGATAGCAGGAGTTTTACTTTTGCTATTAACTGTAGGATTGCTGGAAGAAAGTAAATAAAACTCTGATGGTGCGAGACTCCAGGCTCGTACCAACTATTTTGTTTACCTCTGGCAATAGTTTAAATGGATTAAGCCGGAGGCTAAATGAATAATAAGCACGAGCGAGGACGCTCGCGCTATCATTAGTAGTAAACAATTTCGCTACTCTTCATACTGCGGCGGCTCTACGGAAGTGATTATCCAGCTGCGTAAGCCAGAGTCGGTAGTATCGAGTTCGTCTTCCAGGCTGCAGCGTGATAGCTTTGGCAAAATAAATTCTGAGAACTGCAGAAAAAAGCTTAGCCGTTCTTTGGGCGACAGGCTGTCTATATCCTGCTGCAAGTGTTCCATTGTTTGTTCTAATAGTTCTATAATGCCTTGTTTTAGTTTTTCGGCAGAATCGTTTTTGCGCTTGCGCAATGTTCTTTTTTTTGATGTCATGGTAGTATGATTATTACAGACATAATTTAATAAGCGAACTGCTAAAGGCTGGGAGTTTGTGCTAGGAAGTTTTTTTTGTAAATTTGAAACTATTAACTAACCCCCTTCGCATACCCCGCAGGCATTCCCGTAAAGGGGGAAATACCTAATCCCTACACCTCTTTCTGTTACGCACGGGTCATCCGCACAATTGAGTCTTTAAGTTGTACAAGTAGGCATGGAATTATTTAGTTTATCAATTCTGTATCATTTCTGAGTATATACAAATGTTTCCCCATTCTACATAATTATCTGTAATGTACTGCCGTTGATACCCATATAAATCATAAAACTATGTATAGAAATTTTTTAGTATTCACAATTTTGTTGGTTAATACGGATGCTTTTTCACAGGTAAAATTTATGGCCGGTGTTTCTGTAAACCCTAATATTTCTATTTCTTCTGCTACGGGCTATAACTACTGGCAAGGGTTTTCTGCAGGCGGAGGAGCTGCTATGGGACTGTACTTATGCAAAAAAGCTTTTCTGTTAACGGGGGCAGAGCTAATAGCAACCCGGCAGGGGTACACACTAGGTAATACTTATAAAACAACTGACCGGCAAAATTTTTGGGATGTGCCTTTGCTGGCAAATTACATACTGAGCAAGAAGGACAAAAAAGTATCTTTCTTTCTTACGGCCGGGGCTGTCTTTGGACAATATACTATGCGGCATTATACTAATAACTACTCGCAATTATATCCCTACAACGTAACGTATACCGGAAAGGAAATACCCGACCGGGCTTATGCGGCTGCAGTTTTTGGAGCAGGTTGCAAGGTAAACCTAAGTAATAAGTTCTCGCTATTTGTTATACCTGACTTCCGACCGGTTCCGGATATGGCAGAGGTACGCACTTTATTAATGTATAATTTTTAAAAACTCATAAAACCATGTTCAGAAATTTTTTAGTACTCGCAATTCTACTGGTAACTACCAGTGTGTTTTCGCAAAGCAGGTTTATGGCAGGCGTTTCTGTAACTCCTAACCTTACCGTACAACCAATATACTCGCTGGATGGTAGCAAACCTTCATTAGGGGCAGGAGCAAATTTTGGAATGTACTTAGGCAAGAAATGGTTTCTGTTAACAGGGTTTGAAGCGCAAGAGATGTCTCATTTTATGAAAGGAACTTACCTGGGATATCCTCCTAATAGTCCTTATTATTATTATCCTAATGTTACTTATAATTTTAAGTCTACTACTACCATGCACAGTTGGGATATTCCTTTGCTGGCTAATTATATGTTAACCAACAAAAATAAGAAAGTTTCCTTTTTCCTTACGGCCGGCTTTTCGTACGGAAGAACAACATACTTAAGGTCATATGGTTACGATTCTGGTGGTAATCCGCCCAATTCTTCATACACCTTTAGCGGAAATGAGCTTAGGCACCCTTATGGAATGGGGGTAATTTTAGGCTTTGGCTGCAAGGTAAACCTGAATGAAAAGTATTCGTTAATTTTTATACCCGATTATGCAGATAAGGATTTGAAAAGGTTAGAGCTACGTACCATGCTGGTGTATAATTTTGGAAAGATGAAGAAGTAGGAATAAAGTAATAGTAGCGTAAAAACACTACTTGTGCTATTCACAGCGTCCACGCTGTGAATTAAAGTTATAGTAAGTTGACAGCGAAGGACGCTGTCAACAGCAGGTTGAATTAGCCAGAGGCTAATTAATAAGCGTCACGAGGCGGGAGCCTCGCGCCATCTGTATTCCATCCATCCTTCTTGCATGTACTGCTATGCCAGTTGGCATGTAAGTGTATATGGAGGGAAGTGCAGGAAGAGGGGAAGAGCAGGAAGAGGCAAAACTTAGTGTATATGTAAACTTAGTATATAAAGTTATATTTGCATAGATAATTAAAATTATGCAAACTAACAGGGAATCATTATTATCAGCATTAAGTGTTATTAAAAAGCTTATGATAGTTATCTCTCCCTGCCTTTTATTTATAGTTTTTTTTAAGTGGATTTACTGGCAATTTTATATAATTCCATATAGTAATAAGCAACCTTCTGGACATGGAATACCAAAAGGCCTTCAAAATTATGGAATATATAGTTTTTACTTTCTATTAATATTAAGAATAGCAGGTTTTTATATGAAACCCAAAGAAATGCCTATAAATAATATTTTACACTAAAAGCTATTGGAGGAATATTACTACCTCTTTATTTTTTTACTATTAGCAGGAAATATAATGTTTATTATGGGATTTTTGTCAGCTTTTTACTCAAGAAGAAATTTTGAGGAAGGTGTTGAAGTACATGTGTTGGTTATAGTGGTAATAAGTTTTTTAATAGTTAAAATAATAGTCGATAAAATAAATAGAAACGACCATTCTCATTTTAAATAAACACATTTAAAATAAGTGCCCTTTAAAACGGGCACTCCTCTTCCTGCTCTTCCCGCTCTTCCCCTCTTCCTGCACTTCCCTTCTCTTCCTTCCATTGTTTCTTTACTGCCGATATAACCCTATCGCTTACACTAAGAGTTGATTTTATTTTAGGATAACTAGCCCCCGCCTCTAGCATCTCTATTATTTGTTCGGTTTTGGGGTGCTGTGTTTTCTCCTCATTTATAAAATCGGTTTCGCGTATGGCGTCTTCTAATAGCTCAAAGTAAAAGTAGCCGCGCGGGTCGCTGCCCATTTTTATCAGCTTGTTGCAGTTTCCCTTCTCCATAAATCGCGCCTTGTCTACTACCAGCAAACGCTCTGGCCGGTCGGTATCGTAGGCATAGCGCAAAAACACCTGGTAGTCCATAAAGTCGCGTACACTGCTGGGGCCAAAGCCCAGGTCTCCACTGGTGCGCTGGTTCTTCAGCCCCTTGTTGGTGTGGTTTATGGTAAGGGTAGTAACGTTGTATTTATCGCGCCAGTGGTTCAGTACGTCAAAGTAAATGTCCGCATTCAGGTTGTTCAGCTCCTTTTGTTTCTTCTCCCTCATTAGCCGCGATATGCAGGCTTTAAAGCTGTCTATTATTATAAATTTGACGTTGCAATGCTCTATGGCAATGGCTGCGTCCTCAATAGTAAGTCGGGGGTTGTTTAGGTAGTTAAGCACGTATGCCTCGCGCCACTGCGTGGGGTTTGCGGCTTTCAGGTGCAGCTCTATAGGCTCGGCTATTACCTTAAACAGCGGCTCGGTAATCTCGTAGTTAAGGTACAGCACGTTGCCGTCTATGCTAAGGCGGTTTCCCAAATAGCTGTCCAGCCCATACTTGGCGGCCACTGCCAGCGCAATGCCCATGCGGGTTTTGCCCGTTCCGCCCTCTGCGGTAAGGAAGTTGTTGGCGCGTTTTACTATAAAGTTCTCCCACAAAAACTCCAGCTGAAAGTCTTTGTACTTGTGGTACATATCGCCCATAGTAACAGTGGCGGCTTTAACGGCCTCCAGCCTGGCGGTGGCGATGGGGTTATACTGCGGCAATACCGGCTTTTCATTTTCTTTAAGCCCCAGTAGCTGGCGGGCATAGTCTGATGTGTTCATGGTTGTTGTTTTTTCTTAAAACTATTTCGCTTTTTGCAGAAGATGGGGGTTTTGTGCTGGATAGATTTTTGGGGAGAAATACCTCATCCCCCAACCCCTTCTCTTACGCCCAAGGCAATCCTGAAAAGGTGCAACTATTTTAGTAGTAATAATTTTATGTTGGATAGATTTTTTTTTGGTAAATTAGAAGGTGTAAACGTCCCCCTTGCGAGGCGGCTTGTGTGCTAGGGAAGGGGTTGGGGGATGACTTTTTTATTTTAATTTTGTATTATGGAAAACAACTTCCACTACAATAAAAGATTTAAATACCTTTCCAGATTTTTGCGTAGCAATTCTACCAAATCAGAAATAAAGCTATGGAATGAACTGCTAAGAGCAGGGCAGCTTAAGAGATATGGGTTCTTACGGCAAAGGCCTGTGGGTAATTACATAGCGGATTTTATGTGCAAGAAACTTAAGCTAATAATAGAGGTAGATGGTAGTTCGCACGAAGGGAAAGAGAAGGATGATTTAAACAGGGATGCGCAATTGATGGCAATGGGTTTTACTGTGTTAAGATTTACGGACAGGAATGTAATGGAAGATTTGAATTATGTGGAAGATACTATTATTAATTGGATAAAGGAAAATAATCATCCCCCTAATCCCCTTCGAATACCCCGTAAACAAAGCGGCAAAGGCGGAAACACTTCATCCCCCTAACCCCCTTCCCTTGCGCACCGGCAAACCCGCAAGGGGGAAATACCTTACTCCCCTTAAGCCCCTTC
>FTLB01758344.1_pt1 | contig 10545 bp, 11 predicted proteins | sample 1658291 | NCBI WGS metagenome assembly FTLB01 (sample SAMEA3914812, study PRJEB12502) | metagenome | biome: forest; material: soil | place: Canada | collected 2011-07-07 | depth 0.1 m
CGGTAATGTATGTTGAGGTGTGGGTGGGGGAGAAGAGTTGAGTTCAGCTATCGTTGAGCCCTGGGAGAGAACATGATGGTCGAGCTGGTAAAGGTCTGGCTTGTTGTGAAATCGAAACCCACAACACTGTACCGCGTACAGGGTAAAGTAAACAGTGCTTTGTTGACTTTGGGTTTCCCCAAACACACCGAAGAGAAAGATACTATCAAGAATGAGACCACGCTCCTTGCAACAACGGAGGAGAGGAAAGAATGGAACCAGTCTGAGGAATGTTGAGTGTGAGGTGAGTAGCGGGCCACTTTTTTTTAAGAGAAGTGAGTATAATAATGTCGCGGCACCGGATTGGGAGGGGGGAAAGCATGTGAAAGGGAAATTGCTATCTTATCTGTCCAATTGCGGGGCGGAACTCGAGGAATCCTACTGAGTAAGGTAGATCTCGACACACTCGACCCAAGATAGACTAAAGATAGACATCTATCTTGGCACGTTATTACTCGCAGTAGCTAAGGTAGGTAAGGTAGTATGCGTTATATGTATGTACATCGCAAAAGTCCCCTACTGCATAGTCGCTCATCTGGCGGGTTTCGGCTCTTGACTAGTATTTTACACGGGCAAGTTCGGAAGAGACAAAGAGAGCCCGCCACCTTGGGAATTCCCCTGACACGGCACCAAGTGGCTTGCTTTGTTGGTTGTCGAAATGGAGTGAGAAGCCATTGTGCCGACTACGTCCTCCTCTTTGAATTTTCCCCTTTTTCTTTTCTTTTTTTGCCCCAACTGTTTAATAATTGCCTCGTCATACCCTCCCCTCCCAAAGTTGACCAAGGTAAGCGGTTGTCACCGGGTTGACCTCGCTCGCTCCGTGTATTCTTAGTGGCAACCAGGGATTGATTGGAATTGGAACTCGAAACCAAGGGACATGGACCATGCAAACTTTGGCCTAGGCAGGCAGGACATAGATCTGCTAACTAACAAGCAGCAACAGTTTGGTCATTAAGGTTCCGTAGGTAGTCAACACCAATTTCGTCAACGCCAACTTCCATGTACTTGTTGCATATGCAAAGCTTGGCGCCGTGTGACTGTTCCCAGACCTTCCTCCCCTTTCCCCCAAAAGAAGAGATAGAAAGACGGAGTCAGTGATAGACAGAAGGGACAATATACAGCTCGGAAACTTCGCCGGGGACACTACGTATGTGTGCATTTGTGATTTGTGGGTTGGGGGGGATGAGTGTATATGAGGGTTGTGCAAAGGTAGCCAAATGAGACGCCTCCAGCCTCCATTAAGACCCTCGAATGTTCGATAGGTGGTTCGTAAGTACATCTTTCGAGTTGCCTCGTCTGCGCAGCAGGCACGACACGCCCGCGCGTGCCTATGCCTAGCTGTCGCTCGTCGCCTTTTCGGATCGCATCTTGGCTTCCATCTTCTTTCGGGCTTCCAGGATCATCTGATCTCTCCTCTTCTGCAGCAAGGACTGCCTCTCTTCGCGGTTCGAGCTCCATGCCTTTCCTCCGCTTGGGGTATCCACCGATTCGGCGGGTGTCTCGGACGCATTGACCTTATCTTTCAGGTTGTAGCGGGTAATGAGGTCCGGTTGCGCGGGTTTCTCGACCGGCTTCGACCCTTGGCTTCCTGCGGCGCTCTGCTGCGCGGCGGAGGTACCGGCGGTCGCCGGAGACACCGGTGGCGGCGGTGGTTGGAAGGAGATGGGAGGCTGCATTGCCTCAGGCGTCAGCAAACGTTTGTGAGCAACCGGGTTATATCTGTCCTGGGAGGAGATGCAGGGTGGGAAAAGACTGGTCGGACAGATGCAGGGTGTCACGAAGAAGGGCTCTGCTCACCGTCTCCATCCTTCCTGCCAGTATCCGCTCGGTCGTCATGGCCACATTTCCCCCGTTGCGGTTCAGGTCCCACAAGATAGTCCGTCGCTCGACCTGCGGGAACATCTGTTGTATCCTCTCGACGGCCTGCTCGCGTGCGCGCATGTGGGAGAGAGAGTCGCGCGGGTGGGTGTTCGGCGCTGGCGACGAGAAGAAGAGGTAGCGTATTATCAGCCCGGAGAGGACTAAGATAACCACCAACGATGGTACGTTGATCTGCTCATTGGCCATTTTGGGCATCAGGCTGTCTGATCACTGAACATCCGAGGGTACGGGATAGGCGACGGTTGTCGTCGAGAGAAGGTGCCGGCAGTTAGTCGACGTGGCCGGCAGGTCCGCACGATGGTTAAAGCGCAGGGCAGAGAGGCCGAGCTTTTACGGAGTTCGTATCGGAGAGAGGGAGGAGGAAGTGAAATTCTTTGTCTCAGAGGAAGACAAAAGCGTATTCTATATTCTGTTCGTGGGGAATCGTAGGGAAGATCAATTGCGATACCCGTGATATGGCAAGTCGCCGGCCCGAGATCGTGGCAAGTCTCGCGTGATGAAATGCGGCTAATCGAGTTGTCAGATGTGTCCACCCGCGAAAGCCACTTCTACTTGCCTTAGTAGTTAATTACTTCGATAGACGGGGGAAGACATAGCCCGTTATCGCTGAGGACGGATCTCCGATAGACGATTGGTGGGTGGCGCCACATTGAGGGTCAGCCTACTAGCGACAGTAGTTTTGGGCTCGTACGGCAACCTCCGATTTCGCGACATATGCACCATACGTATGGTACCTATCACAACACAACCGTTGCCAGTGATAGGTGCATTAATCTTTTATGTCTTTCGATAGATTGCACTTTCGATAGATCGCACCTGAGAGATGATGCTCTATGTCTCAGTTGCACGCACACCGCCATTGTAACCACGGTTGCTTAACCACTGCTGTGGCGATTCCAAACGCCACGCCCACTCGTATCGTCGAAGGAAGGAGCTCACTCCCAGTTTCATTTTTTTATGTCCCCTTAAAGAGGTCATGGGGAGCCATCGAGGCCCGTGTATTATCATTCGTTCCGGTTATGATGTCTACAGAAGAGAGAGCGTTACGGGGTGCATCACGGCCACCACGACGCATGCCTAAGAGTCCAACCCATCCGAGCAAGTTTCGCATCCCTGATTTGCCTTGCCATCCTGGCAGTCGCAGCCCGTTGCTACCAAAATACAAGTACAACAGAACACCCGCAGGAAATCCCAAATGCATGCAGGCTTCATTGGCCCACAGCAGAAGCAAAAGCATGGGTTGTCATACGCCATCCAACTCGACCTTCCGGGTAGGCAAAGCCGGTCAAACACCCAAAGACGCCATAGTCGCCTCCTTAGCTCACAGGAGCCGGCGGCAGCTGAGGGTTTGTCTCCAGATCGCTGTAGTGCAAAGTGAACTCACGCTAAAGCAAGGGGAAAAAAAAAGGTCCATGTCAGCGCGCCCATCTTCAGTATCAGCTTGGTGGGAAACGGGATGAAAATAACGTACACGCTCTTTGCGCCAGTTTGTGGTGTCCCAGATGATGTAGTAGCCACGCTCATGGGTTGGTCCAAGTGCCTGGGGAACCATCATCTCGTCCTTGGTGAGCCAGATCTGGAGCTTCTTGTGCCAGCGCCAGTTGCGACTCGTCCTTTAGGGTTGGGTTATATTAGCATACACGTGCCATGGCACACGGGAAACCCGGAGCCTATCTTACAGTTCGATCGCGGCCAGCTGCTGCTTGACGTCACCCGGATGACTGTAGAAGATCCACATCAAGGTCTCCTCGTTGAAATGAGGGATCTTGTCCTCGATAGAGTGGACATTCTTGACCTGATAGCAGTCGGGGAGTCTGAAGTTGGGAACCGCAGTCCGGGGTGGCGCGTCGTCGAAGAGTGAGTAAATCTGAGTAGAGATCATGCTACAACCTATGGTCAGCACGCCTGTCAAGCAAGCGCGGTCTCCACGGGGAGGAAACGCAAGCTTACTCGGGGGAGGTAAGGTCGAAGCCGAGGGTTGACGGGTCGATGCCCACGGTAAGAGCGTTGTAGTCGGGGTAGTTGTTCATCAGGGTACGAAGTCCCTTGAGGCCCCATTTGTCGATGGGAGCCATTCCCTCGAGGGGATCCTGAACGCCGGAGGATCTGCTATTCGGCTCGTCCTCCTTTCCCTTGGAAGCGGCGTGATCATTGCCAATGGCGCCAGGATGGCCACGAGGGTCCTGCACCAGGGTGTTAGAATCGCCGATGCTCGACTGGGAGGCCATCGAGTCTTCTCGGAAGTTTTTCTGCCGAGACTCGTCTTCGTTTCCAAGGGTTCTCGTGTCTTGGGGCCGTGTGACTGGAAGCCAGTTAGCAACAGGGCCGTTAAGTGAAGGTCGGGAGAACCGGCCGAGGGGGGAAGGGAGAGGGCAAGGGAAAAAAGGAAGAGGAGGAGGGACGAAAAGGCCATGGGAGACTGGAGACTGACCGCCGGGGGGTGAGCGTGATTCCGCCGCTGTTCTAGAGTTCGCAGACAGCGCATTCAATAGACCGTTTCCCGATCTACCCTGGATTGTTGGCGTGGGCGCCGAGGATTGAGAGCCGAAGCCCAACGCTGACATGAGATTCGCTCCACGCTCCTGACCGATGTCCCCATTTGAATTGCGATTCAAGGGCGGGAACTCCTCGGCAGGTTGTGCCTGTTGGGGCGCGGGAGCCGGAGACGGTTGGTTGCCGAACCGGAACGAACCTTGAGCCGAGGATAATCGCGGCGCCGTTGAGAAGATGTCTTCTGGTTGGTTCTGCTGCGGCGTGCTCTGGTTTCTCGGGAGAGGACCCCCGAGATTCCGAGCATTTGACGATGACCACATGGAAGACTGGCCGGCATTGGCAAGCTGGGAGTTATTGGACAAGGATGGAAATTCACTGTACGAATGTTAGCTTCGGAAATATTCTGCCTTGGTGTGTACAGGACGAAAAACAAGGTAGCTGGATGCCGGGGGCAGATGGGAAGTGAGAGAGGACAGAGGAGAGAGAGAGGGGAGGCTAAGAACAGAACAAGAAGAGCTTGAATACCCCTTCAAAACCGAAGCATAGAGCAGGCCCGAAGAGGGCGATTTCTTTGGCTTTTCTGCCGCCATAGTTTTGCGCTTCAGAGAATGCGAGAAGCGCAGTTTGTGACGCTGTTCTCGGGACTCCATGCTTTAAGTGTCTAACAAGAACGCGACTCGCAAACAGGTCTTGTCTGCCTGGAAAGACCAGCCGATACACGGCGAAGGTGCCAACAGTATCGAGCTTGGTCGAAAGCAAACAAGTGTGGAAAGGAAAAGCGGGCAAGCAAACGGAAAGTGCAACAGCAGACTTGTGAGTCTAAGCCTGAGCAAGAAGAAGGCAATGCAAACAAGGGCCCGGAGGCACATACTTTGTTGGTGAATGGATGTGTGACGCAAGGGTATGTGAAAAAAAGCCGTAGGCCGTAAAAGCAGCAGTTTAGAGAGAGGGGGAGAAAAAAAGAGCGGCCACTTACGAAAGATCCAAAGGTGTTGCTGGTTGCGAGCCGCTCAAGCTTTGGGCAAAGCTCACATTTCCACCTGGTAATTGCCTTCCGGAGCTGGGAATACCGCCGGTCATTGGCATACCACCAAAAGCCCACCCAGATCCATTGCTTCCTGAGAGGAGTCGTAGCATTAGCCCGTGTCCGAGAGCAACATCCATCGTATGATCTCGGTCATCGTGGTGATCGGAGCACACCCGGACCGCCACGCCGGGCAACAAATGTCAGAATCTTGGTGCCCTACCTATCTTGCCATTTGGTATCCTGTTATTGACACCACGTCCGGATTGCTGCGGTTGTTGTTGCTGAGCACCAAACCCAGGCATACCACGTATTGAAGGAGGAACTGCGCCTAGAGTTTGAAAGAAAACGGTCAGCGAGGGGATCGCTACTAGACGGTCCATCGACAGGACGGCATCTTGGGCTCGGCACAGGGCACGACTGTGTAGGAGAGTAGGGATCCGAAGGCGGGCCAAGACTCTCTGCCCCTACAAAGAGACACAGAAGAACGGGATCGGGCTCGTCCGGCCGGCATATCGATAACACCTCGACGGACGCGGCTTCGGAGGGGGCGGGCGGGCCAATAGATCGTGACCGGAGCACAAGCTCGCAAATCCTATGCGCCATGCCCGTTCACGGCGCCGCGATGCCCCCTCGCCGCGCGGTACCATGGGCCCATTGTCGCGGGTATCTGACGGCAGCCAGGAGGGAGGTGGGTGGGAAGCGAGGAGACTATGGGGAGGACGGCGTGGCAAACGGAACACAAGGCGAGAGATTGCAGGAGCAGAGGATACCGAGGGGAAGAGGCACCTCGTTTCGCATTCGTACCTGGTCGGTTCATGATTGTAGCTACTGCGTTGAGAAGGGAGCGAGATCAATTGGCCGGGCTCGGAGGCAAGGAGGTTCGTAGACGGATGTGTGAAGCGGTGGTTCTGGTCGAAGTGGTCGTTTTCGCGAGTTTGGTTTTAGCTGGCGTGGGAAGGCACGAGGATAGACTCTTGAGGTTGGGAAGGCTGTCCCGCTAGCCTGGCAAAATCCGAGAGTTGGTGGCCCGTGCTTCGCTGCTGCCAGAGAAGGCCAGAGAAGTGGAGGCGCTGGAGCGAAGAGCTGAATGTGCGTAAAGACGCCACAGACGCAGATAAAACCCACTCCTACGATTGCCTCCCCCCAATCCAATGGCAGGCTCGGTTTTCTATAAGCTATCTGTTACCTGCCGTCTGTCTCACATTGCTTTCGGCAGGAGAAATAAGAAATGGTCATGAACTTTCCGCTCCAGTCCTTTCTTTCTTCTTCTATCGGGCTGTGAACCCACAGATGTGGCTGGTGGCGAGACTTGAATCCCACTATGGTTCCGCGCTGTGGTATTGTTGTAGAAACGAAATCGACAGTAAAGACTCAGGAAGTACTGTGCCATCTACATAACACACCAAAAGGTATTTGGACACATAACGTGATTTTTTGGGCATGGAATCACCTGGATGTTGACACGGCGGCGGACAGTGACCAATATCTGATCGATTGTTTTACGCGTTCAAGATTACATGAGTGCTGAGCCCATTTCGGACGGATAATCCTGAATCCCGGGCCATATCAACATCGGTGCCAGTCAGAAGGCTGCTACCCTCTACTCATATCAGTCATATGATCACTGGCCAAGATGATATATCCGACGACGAGGTGGCGGCGGTACTTGGCGGAAAGCGCTTCCCATTGAGATGCTGCATCGAAGAACGAATTCATTCCCTGTATGGGTGGATGAGCGCCTACAGTATTATTACGCGAGATGTATTCAAGGACGCCCAGAAGCCAGAAGCCGTCGGACCCGGCACGCAAAGCCCATAAACCTGGACCCAAGGGGTCGGAGCTTCCCGAAAGAAATCCAAGCTTGCAAGCATATCAGATCGTTGTCATGATGTAGTTAAGGATGGTTCGCGTATCGCACTGGCTAACTAATTAAGACTCAACAACCTCGTACAGCTACTATGATACTGATAATCATGTAATCAGCTAGTAGCGGACATCCCAATGATTCTCTTCCATTTCCCGCCAGGCTTCTTTCAAGTCGAACTCTCTGTTCCACAGTCTCTGAGCCAAGTCATGAAACAGCTTCCATCCAAACGTAGCCTTGGGGTTGAAGGTTAGTCAGCTTCCGGGTGTGTCAATGGGAGGTGTCATTGGGAGGCACAAGTCTTACCTTGATCTTGCCCTGGTACCCATCTTCGTCCTCGTACTTCCCCTCAGGCGGCCTCCAATCTCCATCGACGACCCAGACCAGATAGCGTAAACCGGACCTGAAAATGTCGTACAGCTCCGGAGTTCCCTCTGTAGCACACACCAGAAAGAACCTATGGTGGATCCCCTCTAGCAGGGCCGAGGTTTCTCGCATGCTTTGGAAGTCATCCCGGAAGGCATCGACATCCAGCTCAGAAGCTTCAAATTCTAGTGGGTGGCATCGCACAAATTTCATTGCTGCCTGGTCCGCTTCCTTTGTTGCGCGCTTGAAAGCCCGTCCGACGGGCTTGGTGTCCAGGGAGAGCATGAAAGTTAAGTAATATTCCCAGTAAAAGTCAAACGTGATAGGGTTGTCGCGATTGAATGACCAGAGGGACACCGCGGCAGATGGGGCACTGAAAACCGGTACCGGGTCGATGGAACTGGGTGACTGCTTTTTGAGCATTTGGAACAAGAGTGAATCGCCTTCAAGATACTTCGTCTCGTTCTTGAACCTGGCTTCTGCTGCGGGGTGTCTCTGTCGTACTTCGCTTGTCCGGTAGATCGCATAGCCATATTGGCGACCATCCTGGCAGATCTTTCGAAGCCAGTCATCTCTTTTTCTCCCATAATAGGCCATGTATAGGTCCATGTCGGATTGGGGGCGGGTCAAGTTGACGAAGCCCTCTTGCTTCACTTCCTTCTCCCAGACACGCTTCGCAAACTCGATCTTTGCGGCAGCCTGCATTTGCCGCTCTTCGTTCGCTTCCTCCTCGGAGAGTATGCCTCTATCCAGTTTTCGCTCCCTCTCTTCCACACTCCGGCCTAGCTTAGCCAGTACAGCATTCTTCCAAGCCTGCATTTGCTCCGTCGTCCATAGCAACTGCTGAGCGGCACAGCCCTCCGTAGAAGTTGTCTTCTCGATAGAACGGGAACTGGAAGAAGGCGCATGATAGTCATGCAGGATTAACCATGCTCGGTCAAAGTTCAAGAATCCGAGGTCCGTCGCGGCACGTTCAACAAAGTCATCGAATATCATCACTCCATCGCAAACTTTGGCTATGTTGGCGGCCACGACTTCTTCTGCTGGCCACCCAAGCACCTGACGTCGCTCTGCTGCGGTCAACGAAAGAGGGTACGCCAAAGCTCGTCCAATCAGCGGATCGTCCAGCTCAGGAAGGTGAATCAGTCTTTCGCGTTCGTCGTCCGCAAGGGTGTCATTGTGCTTGCAAGCCTTGTCAATCAGGTCGAGATCCTCTGCGGGTCTCCAAAATGGGTTACGAACGCCCCCATATAGAAATCGAGGTGGCATTCTGATAGGCTGAAAGGCCGGTTTTCACGAGATGAAATACCAGCTTCGAAATTTGGGGCAAGATAGGCGGGCCCCCACGATACTTTATAGATGTGCGGATCTCATTACGTTACTTTGCCAAGACAGGGTTGCCGAGAGTTGCTGCAGCGAGTTCCAACGAGCAACTACTGTTTCGCTTCTAGCTTCAGCGTCTTTGGCGTCGAGTACGGCGGCGAATGCTACTGCGGCAACAGCCTCGCGAGCGACACTGCTCCGGCCTTTAGGGCAGACTGCAACGTCCCATGTGCAGGGAACGCGGCGGAAACGTGCGGTGGAGGCAACCGGCTCAGCCTCTACGGGACGAGTCCCAACCCTCCCGTTCTCTCCATCCCGGCCGGCCTGCCTCCGGTTACTCACACCGAAGCTCTGGGCTGATACACAGAAGCGACGGATAGTCGTGCCCTCGCGGGGGCGGCAACAACCAGCAACAATGCGATGACCAACGAGGCCTGTGCGAACTTCTGTCTCTATGCGGGATACCTGTTGTTGGGAACCGAGTACAGCTCGGAGTGCTACTGCGGCTCGTCGCTCCAACCCGGAAGTGTAGCGGCACCTGAGAGCGATTGCTCGATGGCTTGCAGCGGTGGTGGGGGGGAAGAACTCTGTGGAGGACCAAATCGTCTGACTGTGTCGCAATGGGTGGTGTAGATATTTGTATGCAAAGTTACAGTGCCTGGCATGCCTGGCTTGACCGAGTCTTCCACTTGGCCGCTGCACTTTGCCTCCCATACCGCAAGGTTGCACTTATCTCCCAAACGTGCTCCTGCGTAATAATTAGGGTATCCTTTGTTCCTTTTACTTTTACATCTTCTTTGGTATTAGCTGCCACAAGGCACGTTGTAGATCGGTCGTATTTGTAATCCAAGCTAAACATTATAAGCAAATAAATAGTCGTGGAAATAATCCTACATCTTCAAAGGTAAGGTGCCTTTAAGGCAATAATAAAATTATAATATACTTTATAAACTTAGTATTTATATATCTTAATTACCTTTTTTTGTAAGAACAAGAACTAGGAGTTGGGAATCTACGGCGACTTGGTGGCGAGCTATAAGGGTAGTAACTAAAGGCTTAAGCAAGAGCTTAACCACCTCTCTAGGGTAGAGGGGGGTGGTCGCCGGGGAAGCAAAGCGGAGGGGAATTCTTCCCTCCGCAAGTATCAGAGTTTAATGGAAGTCATAGAACAAGAGAACCACTATCCTGCTCGAGTCTTCAGTGACTGCCCTCCGAACCCTTTGACCACCTATACGCGTAGGCGTTACACTGACCTATAGAATCGACCAACTGGCCGAGCAAGAGATAAGTCGCGGGGGAGACTGGCTATGCAGGGAATTAAGCGAGCTGGTGGTGGCTCCTGGGTGCGTGATGCTTGGACTGGTTATGGCTAGATAAGTGGGAAGGGAACGAGCTATTTCAACCTGTGCCGGGAGCCATCTCCGAGAGCCATCTCCGGAAGGTAGATGCGAGTTGACTCATACCGGCCAGGCTCAGGCGGCCTATGGCTCACGGCGCCGTAAGGTTTGCCGTCGCCCTGGTTCCTCTGGTGTAGGGCTGTACGCCGAACCGG
>FTLB01815423.1_pt1 | contig 10534 bp, 15 predicted proteins | sample 1658291 | NCBI WGS metagenome assembly FTLB01 (sample SAMEA3914812, study PRJEB12502) | metagenome | biome: forest; material: soil | place: Canada | collected 2011-07-07 | depth 0.1 m
ACCACAGCTTTGTATCTCTTCGGGGTCGGCGCATCCGTGGTTGGCAGGTCGAGGTCTAGCTGCTCAGCTTCGAACACGATCTTGGCAGTCTCTTTGTTGATCTTCTTCAGGAAGAAGGATGCAATTACCGAGGTCGAAGTCTGGTAAAAGTCATGTCTGGGCAAAATCACCAAATCGTCAGCATCTCTGCCAAGCACGGGGGGCAGGGGAGTTCTGAGTCTACGGCGCTCGGCTGGGGAAACGAGCTGCAGCTTGCCGCAGAGACTTACCTCACTGTCTCCAAGACTTCCTCGCCCCCGGCATTGCTTGAAATAAGCTTGCCTGATGCGTCCTTCTGACCGCTGCCCACGAACAAATGGTGATCTTTTGTCTGGCAGCCCTCGATCTTCATGAATTGGTCAAACTCCAGCACGCGCCGTTTGCAGCAGCTGTATCCCTTGCTACCCTCGTGGAAGATGGGCACTCCGGGGTGGTGCACGCATTTCTCGCCTTCTCTGCTCGCCCCCTTCTTATACGTAGCTCCGCATGCCTTCCGCCTGCATGTCCGTCCGTCCGGGATCTCGAGGCTCGGATCGTCATCGTCCGACTCTGGCGGCGGCGGCGGGGGGGTAGGCAGATTCTGGGGGACAGTGATAGGTCCGCGGGCGGCTGGTGGCGGGAGCTTAGCCGCGGCGGCCAAGGCGGCCTCGACGGCCGCGGGATCAGCCTCTTTCTTCTCGATCTTTGGAGGGTGATCGGTCGTGCTGTGTTTCCCCTCGGTGCACGGTGGTATCGTCATGAATTCCTCGAACGTCAGAACGCGAGGCTTGCAGCACTTCCATCCTAGACCCAGGCGCTCGGTCAGCAAGACGGTAGGAATCGGGGCACCGATCACGCCAGGTGCCGGCAGCGCGCATGATTAAGCTGTAAACAGGCACTAAAATTACGAGAGCAAGATCAAAAACGTACCTTTCTGGCCCTCGTGGAAGATGGGCGGGCCCGGGTGGTAGACGCAGACTTCGTCCTCGTCGGAGTAGGTCTTGCCGCAGCCCTGGTGCACGCATTTCAGAGCCATGATGGGCGGGGTAAAGGAGAGTGGGAATGGCCAGGAATGGGTAGCGAAATGAGATTTTTCTGCAGCCAAGGTACTCGAATGAAGCTGGAAGTGTCTTGTGGCCAAGTGAGTTACGTGGGCAGCGCAGACTGAAGAGGCACTTGGTTTCTAAAAGACCTTGTTTTAGAAGCTTCGAAGCATCTGGAAATCTTGCATTGAACATGGTGGGGGCGGGGGAGCTGGAACTGCACTAACCAGCCCCATGCTATGTAATTATCTAATAAATTTCTTACGTCCATAAGCTATCTAAGGAATCTGTACTCCGTAACTAAGGAGACTTGTGTACTATATGTAACTTTGGTATTTGCCAGTGCCGATAGTCTTTATAGAAAACTGCTCTGGGACCATTTCAAGCCCATTCGGCCATTCCCGCTCGACTTGTTGCCTCTTTCCTTCGCTCTTCCTCGAGTTAGCTATTGCCCGACTGGACCGACACGGCACCCATATAGCTCCAGGACTGTTCAGAGCTTCTGTATCGTTACCTGCCCCAGCTCATCCTTCATTAAACGACATACCTTTCCGTCAAAAGAGTTAACAGAAAGGAAATGCGCGTGTCTACTCGACTTCTTCAAGCATGTCGCATAACATTGTTCACTCGTGAGAACTGTGGACTCTGTACCCAGGCCCGCTCGGTGCTTTCGGACGTGTGGGATAAACGACCATTCGCTTTCAAGGAGATCGATATCATCAAGCCCGAATCGAAGAGCTGGCGCGATCTCTACGAGTTTGATGTCCCCGTGGTAGGTGCCCATATCCAGAGACCATTGTTTTTTTTCGGGGTTACAGAGCTGGATTGTTTACTTGTGTCTGTCATCTAGATACACATCAGCAGAGCCCAGCATCCCGAGGAAGACCCGAAGCTGTGTGGCGAGGCCGTCAAGCTCATGCATAGGTTCACCCCTGAGCAGGTCAACGAAAAGATGGATGCGGTCGAGAAAGCTTAAGGATGTGTAGATCTCTGTTGCAGGTCTAAAACGCTCGTTCCCTTTTATATAGGCCCTTCCCCTAAATATCGGGCTTGTACGATAGATCCAAGCTTGGAGTCCCAAACGGACAAGTGCTTGTTCATGTATTTATACTTACTAGTATCTAATAAGAGGCGGCCCTCTGAGGCTTGGCCTGCCCTCGGGCTACTGCCAAGGTATCGATCATGACCGCCTGCAAAGCCGTCGCGTCGGTGGCGACGCTAATCATGTGGAAGCCCTGGTCGGCATACGCCTTGGCCTGCTCGCCGCTCGTGCAGAAGATGCCACACTTCTTGCCAGCGTTGTTCGCGGCACGCAACGTCTTGGCGATGGCATCGTGCAACTCCGGATCCATCTTCCCGTCAATGATCGGGTGACCTATGTTGTTTCCCAGGTCGAAAGGACCGATGAATAGTACGTCGACCAGCGGCGCTATCTCGTCGATAGCATCCAAGGCTTCCTTTGTCTCGATTTGAACCATGACGAGGAGGCTCTGATTGGCTTGCTGGAGGTACTCGGTCATGGTGGGCATCGGATTGAAGTTCTGCATGGCGAACGGGGATCCGAAGCCCCGACGGCCTTCAGGAGGGAACTTGGCAGAGGCAACAAGGTCCTTGACCTCCTGGACGGTCCGAATCAACGGCACCAAGATCTATGTCTTTGTTAGGTGAATCTGTAGGGCTGGAGGCAAAGAACGAGATCCGAATCCGCCTACCCCGTGTGCACCACAATCAAGTGCTCCTGCACAAGAAGGTTAGCAGGTGCGTGAGAGCAAGTTCGGCCGGGGCAAGGCGTACGCTTCACCATCCAAGGCTGAGTGTCTGGGATGCGCACGAGGGGAGAGACTCCGAGAGCGGCGATCGCCGGGACCGCATCATGCATAGCGGCATCTGTAACACGGTGTAAGCCAACGTCTTCTGGCGCTTAGGTAAGGTATTTAGGTATTGAGTATCTGAAGACACTCCGCCGATTTATTGTTCACCCTCTTACCGTCCAAATTTCCATGCTGTAAAAGAGGCTCCCTGTCAGCTTCTCTGATATCTTACTCTGTCTCACGCGACTAGCATCGCGGGGGTAGCGGGACCTACCTCGCAGTCCACCATGACCCAGTCAACACCAGACCGCGCCAGAGCTCTCGAGATATTGGCGCCAGGCAGCATCTGCCATAATCCCATGGAAGGTCCCTTCCCCTCTAGGAAGACCTGCTTGAGCCTGTTGGCCTTGAGCATCTTGGTCTGAGTGTCCGTCGACAGGAAGCGTGACTGGGGTGGTGTACAGAGCGGCGGCCGAAATAGAGGGGCACGAGATAAAGCTGAAGACCGAGAAACCTTCGATCCCAAGCGAGTCAGGACGGGGTGAATAGAAGAAGCCATGCTCATGATGTCAAGAGCTTCAAGGAGTCGGTTGTGGTCTACTTTTTACCCCGCAAACCCGCTCTCCAAACTTGGGGGAGGAAGGTTAAAGATAGCTAGTCTCCGGCCCTGTCCTGTCGGATCATCGCCTAAGGATGCGCTGACTTAATTGGACGTTGTCCTCGCAACTGGAGTTTTCTCGGAAACAGCCCCCCCTTTTTTCAATAGAAACCAGAGTAGGGGGTGATAAACAATCTTGGCCTCAGCTTCGATATCGAGGCCTCCCAGCGTGCCACTTAGAACGTCGCCATTCTTCCTCGAATTTCTTTGGGTAAAAAAGAGGAAAATGCATATAAAGTATTACATAGTCTCCGGTGAGACTGGAACATCTGGGATTTGAACAAGGAACCTTGTTCACGTAGAGGGAAAAAAAAATTAAATAGGGGTGTGTCGTCGAGCTGATCCAGTGCTTTAAGCGTTAGGCTACCTTGTCCAAAGACACCAGATTTGATCTGGAATAAAACTATATTCCCAGATAGCGAGTTACACAAATGCGCTGACCGCCGTACGCCATCGAGAGAATCAGCTTCTTACAACTCCGACCGCGGGACTCCATAGCGCATAATCCTAGTAACTTGCCTTGCGGCCTCCTAAGTACCTTGCCTAGGTATTTACTGCCCGTCTTGCCTCTGTAAGATTCTAGCGAACCTTAGTGCTACTCCGGTCTCCGATAACCGATTGCCTGTCCCTACGCTCCGACTTCCAAGCTTCCTCTCATGGGATATCCAGGAGAGAGCAGACGGGATCCCGAGTTTTCCAATAGATATGGTCGTATGTCACAGGTTTGGTTGCCAAACTTGCGTAGATACCTTAGGTATGAGCGAATACTATATTTAGGATCGTGTAAGGTACTTTTAGTCTACTGTTTCAATACTCTAGCTAACGCCAACTCGTCACATCAGGCATCGGGCTCGGCATGCGTTCAGCGTGCCCCTCCTTCCTCTGCACGCTGAGTTCCAATACAGTAACAAGCCGACCGTATGCGGAGCGGAAAGTGCAGTGCCGTGAGAACTTGAAAATCCTATCCTGCTTTGCCTAGCCCGCTTTCTTTTGTTCCTCCAACTGCGCGTCGTCCCGCTGGCTGCCGTTGCTCCGGCTTATCCCGCCGACATCAAGCGTATCCTGTCGTGAAATATGCAGTACCGACTCGCCTTGGGTCTGGACCGAGTTGCTACGCCGGCGAGAACGACTCCGGAGCCTCTGCACGGGACCCCGAACAGCGTTATGAACAGCATCGCCGACGCCCGTGAAGATCAAGATGGGGGTGCCGAGGGCCAGAGCCCAAGGCGGATGATTGCTCTCCTGCAGTTGGTGGATCAAGTTGAGCACGGTACCGAGAATGGCGATAACGGCGCCGAACTGCATGGCTGTCCAGCTGGCCCAGTACAGAGCCATCAGATCCTCGCCATCACAGAACTGAAGGGCGAGCAGTGCGTATACTTCGAACACGTTTGCGACTATCGAAAGAAGGAAGCACAGTACGCAAGAGTAAAGGCACTTCTTTTGGAGGCGCTTGAGCTCTGATCTACCCGGGGCGGGCTTTGATCCGGCATTTTTCATCAATCTGATTGAGTTCGTCAGCCACGAATGGCCAGGAGGAGGAGGATAAGGGGAGCCACATTCAAGAAAGTGAGAGCCACTAACCTGGAGAAAGAATTTGAGGTAAAGAGGAGTAAGAATAAGACCATGCAGAAGAGTGTCCAGTAGACTAGCTCGAACGTGAGCCTGCCCTGTGTCGCCAAGAAGTTGGCATATTCATGACATTTTCTAGGCCGGATGTTGTCAACACTTCCTGCCATCTTCTGAAGGCCGTCGGCTACCTAAGTGGCCAAGTTTCCCTGGAGTGTCCCCGCCCCGTGGTACCAAGTTATGTAGAAAATCAGAGGGCTTCGGATGCGTGGGTTGCGTAAGGGCCCTCCTTGAGACTTGTTGACCGGACAGCGTTCCTCAGACCGGAGGGCGGGAGGACCCGATTATAATTATAGAGGCCCATGATTGACACAAAGATCCAAAGACTACGGTGCACCAGGTGCCTGACTGTGCTGACTTGGCTTTGGGCACGTCACGAGGAATGGCCAAGAAGAGTCATGTACATCATCCAGGGGCAGCCACGTCCGACCATGCAAGAATCGATTGGTGACGGCGCGCCACAAGTGGAGAACCATGTTGAACCTACCGCTCATTCAAGTCGATTCTATTTTTCAATGGGGGTTGTTGTTGTGAACTCTATATTACCGCGGGGATAAGGCAGATGCTGATGTGTACAGATTTACATGAGGAGATTGCTTATACTATGGTACACGAGGATATCTTCACAATGGCCTGGAATCTCGGGCTTGTTCTTTCCCAATTCCAACGCCAGCGTTGCTGCGTATGTAGGCGAATGTCCTGGCTTCGGCCATTTCAACGGCAGCCGCCGCTCCAACAGCAAAGACACCAAGATCGTTTTGTTCCAGCTGGCTGCAGGTCCCATCCCAGACTTCATGTTCTACCGCCGTACTGAGGAGGAGCAGAAGAACACAGCCTCGCAGGACAAGAGTCGTGGGTTTCCCGGTGTCGGCTAGCCAAGGTCCCACGATGGCGTTTGCTCTTACACTGTACCGCTTTGACAGATGGCGGAAACGACTGCTGATTCTAGTACTCCGGAGCTGATTGCAATAGGCTTCCAATAAGCTTTCCGCTCGCCTAGTGCCAAGAGCCAGGAGCCAGGTATCATCGAGTGTCATATTGATATGCCACTAGCTGTCCAGGCGGCATCACGAGTGTCGCAATATCGTGACACTTGGTGTGCTCTCCGGAAATGCAAGACTCATGCCCCTCTAGTTCACATCTTCCATCAGCTCGACCGAGTCTAGGATCATGCTCCTTCGTAGGACGTATTCTCGGAGGGCGTCCCATTCCGCCCCTACCTCTTCGCCCCACCGAAGCTTATCAGAGAAACCAAAGGCGCAAGCAACCTTGTCCAGAGCAGCTCGCTCGTCCTCACGCATCCATCGGTCCCGCAGAGGCGTACCAGGAGTCCATGTCACGCGTTTCATCTGGTCATTGGCCGTAGTCACAACCACGACGCCGAGCGAAGCCATGAAACCCGCGTAGGCGAGCATGCCTGCCAGAGCAATTTTGGAAGCAAGAGCCTGATCCATAGCGTCCTGGAAGAGGGAAAACTGCTGGGCGAGGGCGACCGCAGCAAGAGGGACCAAGGTGAGAAGAGTGGCCGGCAGCAGGATCCCCCTGAGAACCTTGGACCGCACGAAGGCAGTGGCGGCATAGCTACTCTCAATGATGCCAATCGCAGCATCCAGATCCTTGGCCTCGATCGCGACGTCAAGTGCTGACTCGGCTATATCCTTATCCACCGCGTTGTCCGCCTTGCCTGGGTTTCGGCTGACATACTTGATCGACCCGGCGGACAGCTGCGGCGTAGGCTTGGCGGCAAACAGCTCCAAGACCTCGGGGAGAGTCTCTGGCCGGCCGAAGTGCGCTTGAATCTTGACGTAGGCTTTCAGCAGCTTCGGTGTAATAACAACGTTGGGATGGGAAATGATCGTGTACGCCGCCGCTGAAATCTTGTCCACCACATCCTGCGCGCGAAGGGAATCGGACGGAGCTGCGAGCGGCGCTACCATACCCGCCGCTTGTCTCCCGCTTTTTTTGCTCGTATCCAGGTCGAGAAGAGGCGATGGTGTAGCCCCGGCTTGTTCTTGGTGCTTCTCGACATCGTGAATTCGCTTGAGATCGGCTTGGGCGCATGCTCGAAGAGCGTCGAATGCGACTTCCTCGGACGGTATGCCTTGCTGTGCGAGAAATGCCTTGGAAACGCGATCCACTGCCGCAGCCAGTTCCGTCAGGTTCGCGAAGTCTGGCTGCGACGGCTGAGGGTCCAGTTTCCCCGGCCTCAGTGACCTGTCCTGCTGTTCTACGCTTTGAAAGCGCAACTCATTCTTTTCTTGCTGCTTTCCTGCCTGCTTCCGCTGCTCTATCTGTCTCCTGAACGATGTCTTCGCCGTCGCAAACGATCGGATCGGAACCGGGGTGGATAGAACTTCTTGGTGAGATCTAGTCTGCCGGGAGTTGGCATTGGCTGTTATAAAGGTCCGCTTGGCGGATTGCGCAGGTCGGCACAGGAAGACCTGCTCGCAGACCTGGCAGAGGGGCCGTCTTGGGACGGGCGAGAGCAATAATGGTCGAGCCATTGCAGACGTAGCTCGAAAATATAGTTGTGGCAGGGCTACCGCTGCATATTTTGAAATCTATCTTGCTGGTGTTGTAGATCGCGACGAGTAATTGACTAGTCTGGAAAGGAAAGAAAGCGAGAAGAAGTTTGGCGAATGAAGGGATGGGATTCGAGAGCTCGGTCCTGTGTAGAAATTGAAATTTTTGGTGATAGGCTCCGTCCTACCTTACTATCGAGAGCTTGGATGCGCGCCGGTGCCATACGCAGATCAGCGGACCGAAGGACTGCTTTACCCCGGACTTGCCTGCCACAATATTTTCCATTTGTGGCGTATGTGGCTTGCCCCGTACTCTAGAGTGTCCAGTAGGTTCCGACACCTTCCGGCTAAGCCACAGTGGAACAGCTGCAGTGACGACAACCCTGGAGGATCCCTACTACTTCGTCTAGGCTCCATTCATCAGCTCTTACGACTTTGACTTTGGTTTCGGGGCGACTTCCTCCTCACCTTTGCAAACGCGCACTCAAATACCCCAGCTCTCAAAGCGTTCTTTTGCATAACAGAAGTCCAGCTTTTCTTTTGGTGCTTTTCATTCCAACGTATCGACTGGCTTTTATTTCGCCTCACGCATTCAGAATACCTTAATCGCTCGCTTCGTGGCCAGTCCACGCGACAAGGAGACTTCACAAAGGAGACTTCACAACCGTATTCACTCAACTTGAGGAGATCAGTCTGAGGATGCCACCTCCACCCCCTCCTCCCCCCCCTCCTCCTCCGGGAATGGGCGGTCCTCCTCCACCGCCACCACCTCCACCGCCCGGCGGAGGAGGGTTGCCAGCGCGGCCCCCTCCAGGCAGAGTAAGTTGGGCAGCAGCAGTGACAGCTCACGAGGACAGGACTGACACGCATACCGTCCTAGGGAGCACTCCTCTCCGATATCACCAAAGGCAAAGCACTCAAGAAAGCGGTGACGAACGATCGATCTGCACCTGTGGTTGGCAAGGTGTCCGGCGGCGGCGGTGCCGCACCAGTCGGCGGTGCCCCTCCCGTTCCCGGCCTCGGCGGCCTCCCCAAGGCACCAGGAGGTCTTGCGCCACCGGTACCCGGAAACCGAGCTAGAAGCAACAGTGACCAGAGTGACCGAAATCAATCAGCAGCTTCGAGTATGGACGCGGCGCCGCAATTGGGTGGTCTCTTCGCGGGAGGGATGCCAAAGTTGAGAAAGACCGGAGGTGGTGTTGCTACTGGAGGTACCTATACCTTGGCCCTATCCGCCGTTTTCTCCCTTTCTATCGGAGGATATTTCCGCTGACTTTGAGGTAGCGAGTCGAGATTCATCCTACCTCTCGGACCCTGAGACTTCCCGTCCCACACCGAAGCCACCATCGTTCTCCGCACCAAAACCTCCACCAGGTGCTGCACCTGCGATTCCCGGGCGACCAAGCATGCCGGCGCCTGCTGCGCCATCGTTCCACCCTTCGATTGCCAACCTCAGGAAGACAGCCAACGCCGATTCTCCACGCCCGTTATCGTCTGCGTCGATGGCTTCCTTTTCCAAGGGTCCACCACCCCCGATCGGGAAGAAACCTCCTCCGCCCCCTGGCTCTCGCAAGCCATCGACGGCAGCACCGTCCGCCCCGCCACCGATTCCGGGGGGATTACCTCCCCGTATCCCTTCAATATCAGCTCCGTCTGCTCCATCTGCTCCTTCGGCTCCTCCAGCCCCCCCTCCGCCGCCACCGCCGGCCGCCGCTCCGCGGCCCCCAGGCCGTGCTCAGCCACCGCCCCCTCCACCTCCGTCCGCGCCGCCAAACGGCCTTTCCCAGAGCATCGCCGCCCAGGCTGCGGTACGGGCAGTTTCTGGTGCCTCTTCGCCGACCTCGGCACCCCCGGCACCCCCTCCACCCCCTCCGACTATGGCGCCGCGGCTCGCACCAAGCCCGCCAGCTGCACCACCCCCACCTCCCTCCTCAGCCCCGGCCCCTCCTCCGCCACCGCCGGTGGTGGCACCAGCACCGCCTCCCTCAGTTACTCCTTCGGCTTCCACTGCCTCGTCACGCGCACGAGCACCTTCGGGACTCCGATCCTCATTGCTCGACCCTAGCAACTTCACCCTGGCGCCGCACAGAGGCGATGCGAAATCCCCAAGTCCCACACGGAACGTCTCGACCCCTACCAGTGGAGCTCCTGCCAGTGGAGGTGGTGGTACGCGGTACATTGTGCAGGATCCTCGCTGGAAGTTTGTGACTGAGGACAAGTTCCCGAAGCCGAGAGGGTTCGCCGGCGGTCCGAGGCGCTACCGTGCAAGTCGTGGAAGCAGTGTCCCGTTGGATTTGAGCGCATTGTAAATCGGTTCCAAGGGCGTTGGGTACGGGCGGGTCCTGGCATGCAGTCGAACAACGATGAAAGGTTTGCTCGGTGGCGTTAGAGAAACGGTGGCTTAGTATATGTAGATGGTTTCCGAGCACAGCTGTCGCCAGCGTTTTATCCTGCCTCGCGATTGTACAAAGATAGGAGCAATCAAGACAGTTATCCATTTCTCCAGACCATGATCCTTGCAATCTTGGCGTTGGACGTGTCACGAGACTCTGCATTTCACTACTAGAAGCGGTCTAGATAAGCCGGACAGTAAAGCCTGGAAGAATCAGGCTGCAAGAACCGGCGCCTCACTGAAAACAATCTGAATTCGCAATAAAATAATCTCGTTACAGTCAACATTGAATCTCCGATCAATTTAGAGGACAGGAACCGAAACAAGGGTCATCTCACTGTGTTAGAAGGAAGTTAGGGGTCCCCAAAGACAACCAACTTAGTGCAGATGGGCCAGACTAAACGCCGAGGCTTCCAACCGTGGGGGACCGGTATCAGTTTCCAAAAAAAAAAAAAAAAAAA
>FTLB01834724.1_pt1 | contig 10518 bp, 6 predicted proteins | sample 1658291 | NCBI WGS metagenome assembly FTLB01 (sample SAMEA3914812, study PRJEB12502) | metagenome | biome: forest; material: soil | place: Canada | collected 2011-07-07 | depth 0.1 m
ATGAGAATGTCGTAGACGTTGGAGTTGTACGCTTCTATGGCGTGTATCCTAGAGTTGACAGGGAGTTCTGGATTGAGCACAACGCTGCGTATGCCGACGCCTTGGAAGAATAGTTTGAGCCGGTATGCTCGGTCCACACTGGTCAGGCAAGGTTAGCAACAGGCCCAACATTCCAATCACAGCAAATACCAGTGTACGTACTTTGCAACAAAGATGATGCATTTTCCTTTTACCAGCTTCAGCTTCATGAGGATGTAGCTGAGAAGGAACTTCTCGTCTTCTCCGCACCTAGGAGGTCTGTTAGCAGCAACAACGCAGCGAGTATGGGGGCATCTCATTCACGTACTTGACAACAAACTGGGTTACCGCCTCCTCTCCAGTCTGGACCTCTTCTATTTCGAGCAGAGTCGGGTTGCGGCAGAATCCCATCTCCTTGAGCTTATCCACGTCCTCGCCCAGGGTCGCACTCATCAAGATGCACTGAGGTCCCTTATCCTGCAAAGCCTGGGAAATCTTCTGTAGATCATCTTCGTATCCGTAGCTGAGGACCAGGTCGGCTTCGTCCAGGACCAAATGCGTAAGTTTGTCGACAGACAAGGCCGAGGAATTGATGTTGCTCCATGCTCGCGCGGGGGTAGATATTCTGTGCCGTTGCTCCTAGTCAGCAAGCAAAATCATATGCTCTGGTCCTCCCAGGACCGGTATCTCGGTAGAACATACACAATATCAGGGGAATTGGCTAGCAAGCTCCTCTGAACTGCCTCGGGCAGCTTCTCCGCCAACCGCACTGCCTGGATCTCCTTGGTGCAAAACGCCGAGAGTTCCTCAAACTTCTTGAAAACTTGATCGGCCAGCTCGCGGGTTGGAACCAAGATGAGAGCGGCGGTTCCAGTCTCGGCGGTAGTCTGAGGATGAATGTCTTAGTCTTGTGTGCATGAGAGAATGTAAACCACACTGAGACTCACCTGCTTCCGTTTGAGAATCGAATGCATGACAGGCAGGAGGTAGGCAGCAGTCTTGCCGGAACCGGTGGGCGCCTTTGCGAGGACATCCTTTCCTTGCAACGCGAGGGGAATTGCCTTCTCCTGGACCTGGCTCGGTCGCTCGAAGCCCAAGCCCGCAACGGCTTGCACCAGTCGAGGGTCGAGAGAGAAGTCGGTAAAGGAAGCGACAGCCTGGCCGCCTCCCGTCGCCTTTTCGACGGAAGATTCGTTTTCGTCCCTCTTTCGCTTCATGTTGTCTCACGTTGCTTATATTGGTAAATCGTTGGGGCAGAGGGAATCAGGGTGCGATTGTGTCGCCGAGAATGCCACTCTGTTGGTTGTTCTTCCACCAGTGCAGCAGCGCAGCAATTCGCCCGCTACCATCCAGATTTTTTTTTCTTATCGGGCTGTTATCTCACTTCCTCCCGTCTCTGGGGGAGCGATCGAAGCGGGGCAGCAAACCATGCACAGACCAACATGTTATTTAACATCTCCACTTATGCACGGCTCTCTAAGTGGAAGTTATGTCGCAACACGCAAGTTTGGAACTTATTCTATGGACTAAATTATACCCAGAAAAATAGGACGCCAAGCCACTCCCTTCTAGAAAACTTACAAGTCTCCGGGGTACAGCCTGGCTGTGATACTCTTTGGGTCTTCCTCGTGTATTCGATGCTGTTGCCCTCGACCCAGCAAATGGAAGCAAGCAGTGCTGAGGGAAATTTCCACTGGAAAATAGCTTCTTCGAAGGTGCGACGACGCGACGTCTGGCACATCCTTGCTCGTCGACTAGTGTAGGGGTTTGATCATCACCATGTTTCACGAATCCAGGGCAAGCTGCTGTCTCTTATCTTGCTTTTTTTGTGGTTTTAAATTTGTAGCCCAGCTTCGTGAGCGCTTGGCATTCCTTTGGCGACCCGAACCTGACCGGGGATTGGGGAAGGTGGGAGAAGCCGCTTGGCGATTGATTCACCTTGACGCAGACGTTCCCGCCCTCCCATGCCTCGTTTCTCGGTTTTGCCTCACTGTGCCTATAATTTTTCGTCATACCAGCATATCATCTTCGGTGTCACTATATGATACATATGAAACAGTGCCTGAGCTGGAGTATTCACCCTGCGGCTATCCACACCGCAGTGCCGCGTCCAAAAAAGCAATCTCAATGACCTGGGAGAGAACGGTGTTTTTGCCGTGCCATCCATCAGCCTTGCTTGGCCTGGCTTGCCCGTCTTATATCCTCAGCTTTGCTACATGGAACTAGGGGTTCGTCCGACAACGGCGCCCACAGTTTGGTCACAAATCTCCTCGTGCTGCGCAGGTATCGTATCTATTCTGGGCTGTCCTCTTGAGACAGACCAGCACTGCGCGGCTAGTAGTTTCTCCGTAATGGCCGCCCAGCATCTAACGAAGAAAGAACTTGGCTCATTCTTGGACCTTGGTCAAGCAAATAAGGTATGGGCATATTCAGCCTCGTGCGTTATTCCATGCAACTCTGCGTATATCCGTGTGCCGGCATGGCCTGCACAGTGTCGTAAGCATGTAGGGAAAGAGGTCGCTCCATCACTTATAAGCCCGGGAGATCGTCACGCCTCTTACTTGTCCAGCATGTTACGGAGTGCGTATCTCTCGACCATTCATTCATTCTGCTGTTTGACTTGGCACCGGCCAAGAGAAGCTACGCGTTACTCAGTACCGATAGTCATCCTCGCAACATCGCGGCTTCACTCATATGCTGTGGGATCTTGACATCGCCTGGCATGGCACTGAGTTCTACATTGAAACAGCGCGAGTCTAAGTAATATAATTGTACAATACATTATTTTCCAGGTGTAGCGACTGGCTTCTTTCTTTCGACGAGGTCACGTGAGCTCTTGACGAGTGTACGACGTGAGCTTGAAGCTGAAACTGTGGATCGCAAAGGGGTCTCCGTCGGAGCTCCCAATACAGGTCCGTTTTCGCCCGGGCCTGCCTGTTGGTTTTGTCTCTTGTGCCTCTACTTGTTGATGCTATATTCACGATTCGTTGAGGCATTTTTTTTCTTTTGACGACGCTGCGGAACCGGGATCACAGCTGTATTAGCTTGTCTACCAGAGTTACATCTAGCTCCCCCTGGTTTTCACCTCAGGGTAAAACCAGCCCCCAAGGATATATCGCTCTCTTCGAAACAGATCGACCCGGAGCGCTACTCCGCTGTTGTCGGAAGCGAACCGGCCTCTGATAGGCCAATTCGTCCAATAGCTACCAGCTTCATCCTAGCACGACAGGCCGGGCACAGTTGTTCGAGAACAACACCAGAGCTTCAGACTAGAACAATGACGATCCTTGAAATGAGCTCTTCTCGGTGTCTCTCCCCCGTATTTGTTTGAGTCTTCTTGGCATTTTCCTCTCTTAGAGACAATCCGGAGTTTGTGTTTGATCCATGGTGGTCTGTGATATCCTTGATCATGGCGAACGACGGGGGGAAGCACGATGCCGATGTATGCGGTTGTGAAGCTCACCCTGCCATGTTCTCGTAGGGCCGCCTTCTCCCCCCTCCTCCCCTCCCTCCGCCGGGCGAGTATAAGTAGGCGTGAGTTGTCCAGCCCAACAACCAGAGAAGATTTGCTTGAGCACTTGCTTCTGCTTGGCTGTCACCTCCTCCCTCTCTTCCCGTCTCCCCCCCTCTTCGCACCTTTCCCTTCTTTCTCTCATACAGCAGGACTGTAGAGCTGGTTTTTTTTTCCCACGATGCCCAACTTTAAGAAGGTGAAGGTGTTCGGGAGGCATCGGTCCTTCGAGCGACCGGTGCCGCTTAACGTTCAGGGCACGGACGAACAGGCAGACCTCGAGGCTGGAACTTTCTTGAATGAAACCCAGCGCTCGGCAGTTCAAGGTCAGGATGTTCAGGATGTCAGCAAGCATCGCCAGGGCGACAACCCGTACCTGGATGAGTACAGAGCGTGCGTAGCCAACCCTTCGACCCCAGGACGAGCTTATCCGCAGCAATGAGCTCAGCTTGCTGACATGTTGTCCTCTTAGCCTGGTCCGATACATTGACACCTACCGTGATCCCCGCGCGGAAGCTGAGGGGGAGGAGGAAATTGCGGATGTCAGGAAACGGTCCTGGTGGCCATTCGGCGGTAAAAAGGGCAGTGCCAAGAAACTGTCCGATTTTGTTACGCCCGAGGATTGGCTCAAGACACACATCAGGGATGGCCTGGACGATATGGAGGTTGAACGAAGGCGGAAGTCTTCTGGGTGGAATGAACTCACCACGGAGAAAGAAAATATGTTCCTCAAGTTCATCGGTTTCTTCCGAGGGCCAATTCTCTATGGTATGCCCCTAGACACCGGCCAGAACGCCGCACCCTGTAAGGATCCTCTAACCATCCCACAGTCATGGAAGCTGCCGCTGTTCTTGCTTTCGGTCTACAAGATTTCCTGGATGCCGGTATCATATGCGCCATCCTTATGCTTAACGCCATTGTTGGCTGGTCAGTCCCGCCCGAGAGCTGCTTCTATTACCCCCCTCAGCTGACACTCTTCTCATAGGTACCAAGAGAAGCAAGCGGCGGATGTTGTTGCGAAACTCAAGGGCGATATTGCCATGAAAGCTCGTGTAATCCGCAACGGGAGGGAACAAGAAATCAAAGCAAGGGAGCTCGTTCCCGGAGATATCGTAAGTACCACATGACAAATCGAGTCTCTCAGGCAATCCCGCACGAAGGCTAGAAACTGACGGACTATGAAAAGATCATCGTCGAGGAAGGAACTGTTGTTCCAGCCGATGCCCGTCTCATCTGCGATTTCGACAACAAGGAAGGCTTCAACCAGTACAACGCCGAGCTAAACGCCCAGGACGTGACGTCGCCTCGCCGGGAAAAGTTCGACGAGGGCGAGGACGAGGAGGGTGTCCCGCACATCGGCCACGCCATTGTCGCCGTCGACCAATCCGCCATGACGGGAGAGTCGCTGGCGGTAGACAAGTACATGACGGATACTATTTACTATACCACCGGCTGCAAGCGAGGCAAGGCATACTGTGTCGTGACCCACGGTGCTCAGGCCTCCTTCGTTGGCAAGACCGCATCCTTGGTCCAGGGCGCCAAGGACTCGGGCCATTTCAAAGCGATTATGGACAACATTGGCACTACCCTCCTGGTGCTTGTTGTCATCTTTATCCTTGCCTCGTGGATTGGCGGTTTCTATCGGCACCTTCGGATTGCTCTCCCGCAGGATAGCTCCGTGAACCTCCTCCACTACGCCCTTATCCTTCTAATTATCGGTGTCCCCGTCGGTCTCCCTGTGGTGACAACCACGACCTTGGCCGTTGGCGCTGCCTATCTGGCCAAGGAAAAGGCTATCGTTCAGAAACTCACGGCGATCGAATCCCTTGCCGGCGTCGATATTCTATGCTCTGATAAGACGGGCACCTTAACTGCCAACCAGCTTTCCATCCGTGAACCATTTATCATGGAGGGCGTCGATATAAATTGGATGATGGCCGTCGCCGCGCTCGCATCGTCCCACAATATTAAGGCTCTGGACCCTATCGATAAAATTACCATCCTTACTCTTAAGCGATACCCTAAAGCCAAGGAAATCATCAGCGAGGGCTGGAAAACAGAGAGTTTCATGCCGTTTGATCCCGTCAGCAAGCGCATTACCGCTATTTGTACGTACAAGGGCGTGCGGTATACCTGCTGCAAGGGTGCGCCCAAGGCCGTCCTGAATATCAGCAACTGTACCGACGAGCAAGCTGCTCTGTTCAAGGAGAAGGCAACCGAATTTGCTCGTCGTGGCTTCCGATCCCTCGCTGTTGCCGTGAAGGAGGAAGATGGGCCGTGGCAGCTACTTGGCATGCTGTCCCTCTTCGACCCCCCTCGGGGTGATACCGCCCAAACGATCGCAGAAGCCCAGGCCCTCGGCCTCTCTGTCAAGATGCTTACCGGTGATGCAATTGCTATCGCCAAGGAGACGTGCCGCATGCTCGCGCTGGGCACTAAGGTGTATAACTCCGACAAGCTCCTGCACAGTGATATGGCCGGTAGTGCGATATACGACCTCTGTGAACGCGCTGATGGCTTTGCCGAAGTGTTTCCAGAACATAAATACCAGGTGGTAGAGATGTTGCAGCAACGTGGCCACCTGACCGCCATGACTGGTGACGGCGTGAACGATGCGCCGTCGCTTAAGAAATCCGATTGCGGCATCGCCGTGGAAGGCGCGACGGAGGCCGCTCAAGCCGCTGCCGATATCGTCTTCCTGGCGCCGGGCCTCAGCACCATCGTATCGGCCATCAAGATTTCCCGCCAAATCTTCCAGCGGATGAAATCGTATATCCAATATCGCATCGCTCTATGCCTTCACCTCGAACTGTATCTCGTTACGTCCATGATCATCCTCAACGAGACCATCCGGGCCGAGCTAATTGTGTTTTTGGCCCTCTTCGCCGATCTCGCCACCATCGCCGTCGCGTACGATAACGCACACTTCGAGAGGCGCCCCGTCGAGTGGCAGCTCCCCAAGATCTGGATCATCTCCATCGTTCTGGGGTCCCTGCTTGCGATCGGCACCTGGATCCTGAGGGGCACGCTCCTGCTGCCTAGCGGCGGCATAATCCAGAACCACGGAGGCATCCAGGAGATCATATTCCTCGAGGTTTCTCTTACGGAAAATTGGCTCATCTTTGTGACCCGTGGCTTCCAGACGCTGCCGAACTGGCAACTGGTTGCGGCGATCGGCGGCGTTGACGTCCTGGCCACCCTGTTCGCCGTGTTCGGCTGGTTCTCCGGCGGGATCAACGACCCGTCCAACGGGCCGGCCGGGGGCAGTCTGAGCGAGAACGGCTCCGTCGACATCGTCACGGTGGTTGTAGTGTGGGGCTTCTCCATCGCCGTCACCATCTGCATCGGTATCGTGTACTACGTCATGACCGGCATGTCCGTCCTGAACGATCTGGGCCGCAAGAAGCGCAGCGCCAGCGACACCATGATGGAGAACATCCTGACGCACCTGAGCAAGGTGGCCCTCGAGCATGAGACAGATGAGCACGGTTCGCGCTACTACCTTGCGCAGAAGGCCGTGGTCGAGGAGGACGAGTAGACCCTTAGAACGAGGAAGAGCTCCCAGAAGCCGACGCGGCGGAGTGGAAAGAATGCCGACGTTGGAAAGTTTCTTTTGTAGCAACAACAAAGAAGGGGTCCCACGAAGGGACAGAACATATTTAGAGTGGGATGGTTATACGGTGTACTGGGGTGGTGCGAACGGAACCTGGGAACTAGATACCAGACTGATTCAGGTCACCATCACAACCTATCGCGGCAAGCTCCGCTAATACATTTTCCTCGACAGTTCACATTACTGGGAATTTCTGAACTGGTGAAATGGTGTTTGAGATGATCTGACCAGCTAAGCTGAACCCACCCGAGCTGCCCTGCTGGATTTAGGGATTCATCTGCCCAGCTAAAATTGGCTGGGCAGGTCAGGTGGGTTCAACGTAGCTGACCAGGTCATCACACACCACGGCGAGATGCATGCTTGGATGAATATTCGAACGAAATCACCTTCCTGGTCGAACGGGCTTCGAGCCCTGGCACAGGAATTAGGTTCTGTAACCTCCATGAATGGGCGAAATCATAAGACGAAGTCGGGAGGGTTCTGATGATAGTATAATGAATCTTCATATTGTTCAAATGTTTATGACTTTTATATATCCATGTCCGCTAGATCACAATATCTAGTTGCTTTTTTTCTTCTTACATCCTCCCTCTTCTAGAAGATGACCTTGCGAAAACTACTGCAGCATCGCATCCAGACTCTCACCGAGAGTTTCTTCGATGCCCACAATCCATCTCCTGTTCTCCCGCTCTACCACCTCGTCGTCATCATCCTGCAGCTCGCTGATGTACGGCAGCATCTCGGGTAGAGTCTGCAGCCACTCCTCACCCAGGCGCTCCGTGAGAGCCTGCTGGCACTTGATGACAGCAAGGCGCACCGCCGCGTTCTCGTTGCGCAGAAGCTTCAGCATGGCCGTGTTGAGATCCTTCTGGTGCTCTCGCGAGTCGGCCGCCGCAGCCAACTCGACGACGGCAGCAAGTAGTTCGTCGAGTGAGCTCACGGAGCCGGCACGAAGGAACTGTTCCACCAGAACCGGGGCGACAGCATTGAAGTGCGAGGGGGTCTGCCAGAAGTTGTCTTGGTCGTGCTCGAACGACTTAGAAAACGTCTTGAGCACCGTCTTCCATAGTTCTTGCTGGTCTGCGTCCGCCGCATCCGTCTCCTTCAATATACGGACGGCGTCTTCAAACACGTACGAAATATAGCTCGTGACGATGGATTTGAGCGTCCCAAAGAAAGTGGAAAGGAAACCATACACGCTCTCTTGGCGCAGAGTCCGCCCGCTGACATCGCTCTTTGGAAGGCCAGAAGCTGACCATTCCATAAGTTCTGAGAACATGGGTCGGAAGGTGGCGTCGTTCAGCTTGTAGATCATGCCGAGCGCGACCTCGTCGATGCCAGTCTTGATCTTGTCCAGGCTCGTGGCGTCCAAGACCGCGGCGGAATCTCCGCTACGATTCTCCCTGCGCAGATCCAGGGCCTTTAGGAAGATGCCAGACAGAGCCGAGACGTTCTTCGAGACGGCTGACTTGGGTTGCTTGTTGATGGCAGTACCCAAGACTTTAAGGTATTCGGCGATCGCCTGCTGATTGTTAGCGCATGGTTTCATTGTCATTCGGACACGGGTATCTCCTACCGAGAATCCGGATCGAGCGATTGTGTCCCAATTGCGTTCCAAGGCTTGGAACAGGGTCTTGGGATCCACAAGTTTCGCAACGAATCCGAGGCATTGCTTGCGGTTGGTGACGGCATCCTCATCCAGACCAGTTGCAGCTGCGGACGCGGCTGAGCAAAGCAGGATGCGGTCAAGATACGTCCCGGAGAGCATAAATGGAAGGTGCTGCGTCAAAGACGTGATGAACGCGTAGGAGGCATTGTGCAGCTCGGGGTTCCAGGTTGCCTCTTGCAAGCTTGACTGGAGATAATCCAGGGCTTTCGGGATCGCCACAGGGAGAACCGGGACGATGCTATCTTGCAGAACATCGACAAGCGATGCCAGGCAGAGCAAGGCCATGATGCGGAGACGATCGGTTGGCTGGCCAAGACATTGGTCGCCAGCGATGGTCTCGGCCGCGGCAGCCACGGCTTCGAGGTCCTTTTTGCCGTATTTCTCGGCAATTTTATCGACGCAAGTGACCGCTGTGCGCTTATAGTCGATGTCTCGAGACTCTCGGATGACCGCCGTGAGCTGCGGCAGGAACGCGAGCAATGCAGCTCTCGACTTCGCATCCGAGGTCTTTTCGGTGTCGACACGGAGCTCGAGGGCGCGCAGAACCTTCTGCCGCAGGGAGACATTGGGCCGGTCAAGCAGCGTCTCCACGCTCTTTACAAACTCGCTGATGGAAAGCAAGTTGAGAAGGTTGCCCAAGGCATCTTCGCAGCGACTGTAGAGCGCCTTCTGGCCCTTAACGGTTGTCGCCAGGGCCAGAATGTCTTCTAGGAGCGTTGCATACAGGTCTCGTATCTTGCCAGCTTCCATGTCATCTCGCTCGGCCAGAAGATTGATCTCCCTACGCAGGCGACCGTTGGAAAGAAGTTGAGGCAGAAGAGTAAGCTGCTTAAGCGCGCTCTTCTGCGCGTCATATTCTTCATTCTCGTTCTTGCCGAGAAGCACTGGTACCAAAACTGGTTTCGGCTTGAAGATGTCGTCTACCAAGTCCACCGTCTTGACCAATGTCTGCAACTGGACCTCGACTGGGAACTTGTTGACTATCTCCGCCAGGAAAGCCGTAATGTTGTCCGTGGTGCCATATCTGTCCACAAACATGGCAAGAACTGCGAAGAGGAACTCAGTAGGTCCAAGGTTCTCGATCAACGAAACAAATATGTCCCGTTTGCGATGAGAAGGAATGTGTTCGTAGGCGACAACGAAACTTGAGAGGAGCTCGGACGCGCTGGAGACCAAGCTCCTTCGACTCTTTCGGAAGGTATCGATCAGCGGTGGGATCACTTCGGTAATGGTCTTATTGACGACCAGAGCCGAGTACTCGTCAGCATGTTTCATGACGGAGCTTCCCATGAAGGCAAATATAGGCATCACGCTGTGCAAGACAACTTCTGGAGCAACCCGGGCGAGACTAGCGACCAGGAGCAAAGCCTCGTTAATGACAGTCGGACTGGACGATTTTTGAATGCATGTCGCCAAGATGTCTCCGTGCCCTACTGAAGCATCGATTCTCAGGTCTTTGTTGTTCCGGTAGGCTGGTATCATCTTGTTGAGACTGGCAAGCACGGAGCCCAGTAGGTAGCCCAGCTCGGAGCCGGACAGAGTGCCCAGATGCTGCACGTTGGAGAGGGTCGTAAAAAGACTCTCGAGCAGCTCAGGGTGGGTTTCTGGTTTCGAGGATTGAACCAGGCTGAGGACGAAACTAGCCTTATTCCGGGCGGCAGCAAGCCGTCCGCTGTCGTGCAGGCTCTGGATGTTCTCTCTTTGCTC
>FTLB01843460.1_pt1 | contig 10513 bp, 4 predicted proteins | sample 1658291 | NCBI WGS metagenome assembly FTLB01 (sample SAMEA3914812, study PRJEB12502) | metagenome | biome: forest; material: soil | place: Canada | collected 2011-07-07 | depth 0.1 m
TCTGATCTTCCATGAATGCTTCGTATTCATTCATTACGATTATGCCTGGTCCATAACACAACCTAGGTCTGATACATAATCTTTGTTGCCCAAATGCACTCAGTCCACTCCCGAGATTTTCCAAGCTGTAGGCGCCAAGGCCAGAGGGGGAGAACTGCCCTGTCCTCCTGGCTCTCCTGCCCTTCAGACCATGCATGATGGACGGCCTTTCGGTTCTGCTTTCAATACCATCTTGACCACACTCCCCCTTTGTGCTCCCTCGTCCACGTCCCGTCTGGCATGAGAGCACAGTACATATCAAAAAGCCTACCTAGAAAAATAAATTATCCTCCAACAGCTGCTTAATCCAAGCATCTCGAACCCCTTTCTTCCTCGTCGCCTCAACCAATTCGTCCACCCAATATCCCGTTTGATTCATGTTTTTCGCCGGCGCTATGACCTCCCGTCGATGGATCCTGATGGAAGGAGGGGGAGTTTGAGAGGTAAAAAGAGAAAACCAAAAGTTTCCAGTGGGTAGGAATTGTACTCATGCATATATGTTCGAACCGTGGTGCGGTCAAAGAAAGAAAAAGAAAAAAGTAAGAGGGGGAGATCAAGCAATGGGAGGCAGCTATATGCGTGCCAGCCCGTTACGCCGCCGAGCGCCATACCATCGTGTAAGCCAAGGCATCAAAAGGGTTGCCACGCCTCCCTCTGTGTCGTATCCATTCGTATCGCTCCAAATCGTACAGACCAGCGACCTCCACAAACCGGCTGGTACAAGGAAAGGGCCACTCCGCCGCAGAACATCACCAAGAGGGGTATGACCGATGCCGAGGGACGCTCAGCAGTGGCACGCCGCAAAGCCCTGAGGGGGGCTATCGCTCGGGGATCGGCGACTTGGCCAGACGCCCGCCGGCGCTGACGCGTTTCTGTAGACGGGCCTCCCGTTCCCTCGCTAGCCGGTCCCCGGAAAGTTGATTGTTGGCGGGCGCCAGCGACGAGACGCCATCCGAGGCACCGCCGGCGGCGTGGCTGAGCGCTGCGCTGCGTCCGCGCTTCAAGTCCAGATACGCTTGGGCCGCACGGCTCAGCGGGAACGCCGGCATAGTAGCGGGAATCTCGGCACCGTTCTGGATCAGCAGCTCGGCGACGGGGAAAGGTACCACCTTCTCCGGTTGCGAGACCGGCGCTGGTGTCGGGGATGGAGACGCGGGATCGGCGGCGGCGAGCGCCAGGAAGATGGCATGGGTCCCGCGGGATTTGTCCGTAATGTTCGGATTCGCCCTGAGGCACAAGCCGTATATTACCTGCTGAATCTCGTTCTTCTTGATTGCAGCCAGCAACGTCTCATCCGCTGTGGGGTATCGGGATAGCGTTGGAGAGATGGGCTCAATGAAGGCCCTGTCCACATATTTGGCCGTAATAAACTTCAAGCGCTGCTCTCGCGTTGCCTGAGGAGTTGGTTTTACCAACGGGTCCAGTCTAGCCTCCCACACCATGTTGGACACCCTGTTCCCGATCAAAAGCAGAAGCTCGACAATATCGGGGGTGAACGAGGAGACGTCGAGCGTGAGGGACCGTACTTTGCTGATATGCGTGCCGAGGGATCGGTGGATGCCACTGCACTCGATGCAGAGGATGATACCCAGATTGATTGAGCTCCATTCAACCTTGACATTCGATCCGCAGTCGGCACACCATGAGTTGCCCTGGTCGTTGTCGCGGAGCATTTGCAGCAGCTTGTCGGGGTTATCGTCGAAGCTGCCTCCCCGGGATGTGCCCGGGCGGGCTCCGACGGTCGTACGCCTCAAAGGAAATGCGGCGGATCCGTGGCTGCTGTGGCTGGCGTGGCCGACAGACGAGCTCTTGCCCGTCAGAACCGAGCCGATGTCTTTCTTATTGAACACCGAATCGGCCGGGGACGGCGCAGGTTTGTCTCGGAAGGCTCGTCCCTCCACCGCGCTCTGCAGCGCGTTGTTGATGGACATAATCCAGTTGTTCATGTCCTCCTCCGAGGTCGCTTGGTACACCCGCTTAAACTGAGGAGTGATGACCTCGAAGCAGAAACGCCGTTCTGCGTTTCTCGCCTCGCGTACCGATGCCATGCGTAGATCGATGGGATCCATGTGCAGGTCGAGCTTCTGTTTCCAGTTGCTATACTCCGACAGCTTCCCTTGGTCGAGGACGATCCAGAATCTAAATAGCAACACCGCGTTAGTGCTCAACCATAACTTGAGAGGGATGAAAGAAAGTTTCATCTTACTTGTGCCAGCCCTGTTTGTTAAGAGCTCGAGGGTCGACATGTCCGCCAGGCCGGTTCAAAGCCCAGAGCAGTCCTTCCTTCCTCTGCGTCCCGTGTTTCTCCGTGCTTGTTGCGAGGCTAGGGTCTCGTTCCTCTAGGTCACGGATGCCCCTGAATTTGTTCGGCTGCGATGGGCTGCTGAGCGACGGGTGGCTAGTCAAGCTACCGGGCGATCTCGACAGATCACTCGCAACTGAAGTACCGGCTGCGCTGCCCGGGGCAGCGGCGCGAAGTTGCGAGGCGGTGCTGTCTGCGCGCCCGAGCTCGGTATCTGAGTGGCTGCCGTTCACCACGCTGGCTGGGATTGTTCCATGGACCACCGGGACGGGCTCCGGCTCCATGTAGGCGAGATTGCCCTTCTCCAAGACTCTTCTCTTCTCCTCGCGCTCTCGTCGCTGGTATTGGTACTCCTTGTCCGCTTCCTGTACCTCGGTAGACAACGCCTCCAACTGTGGTAAGAGATCATCGATCTTCTTGGAGGCGGACAAAAAGGATCTGGTTTGCGCATCTGCATATTTGGTGAGATGAGAGAGAATCTCCTGCTCCTTGCGACCACCCGAGAGATCTTGCATGAAGGAGGAGTAGTCAAAGCGCTTGAGCTCGAAGTTCCGTCGCTTTGTCTGATACTTTGTGTCGCTCTGCTTGGCCTTGACAGAGTCGTGCCGCTGGCCCAAGTACCGGCTGACATAAGCGTAGAAGTCCTTACTCTCCTCTTCGAAATCTCGTTTCTTGGCCTCTGCCTGCTTGATATCGAGCTGGTAGACCTTGCTCATGGGCTCGATCACCATCCTCTGCAAGTTGGTCGCATTCTGGCGCTCGTATGTCAATATTTCCCGCGCTATTTTGTCGAAATAATGCTCGACAGCGGGTCGCACGGCGTTCGCATGCGTCGACGAGACGTCCTTGAGGGCCTCCATGAAGCCGAGAAAGGCGTCGTTCGCCTCGACCTGGCTGGTCTGCGCCATCTCGGCCTTCTTGATTAGCCTCTTCATCTGGGTCCTCATATTTCCCGTCTTCTGCTCCAAAGCCTTGATGGTGGCTCGGAAGACCGGCCCATCGTCTGCGACGGTCATGTCCTCGCCCGGGCGAGGGCAGGATACGTCTACTTTGATAGCCTCCTTGGCGGCTGCGTTCGGCAGAGCCGCGAGCACGCCGTTACTTGCGTCAAACGCCGGAATCTGGGGGGAGTGCGGGGGCTCATCCAGCTCCTGGGCAGCGCTGATTCGCGACTCCAGCGATTGTGCCGATACGACTCGGACTTTGGGCGGCGCACTGAGGAGAAGCGGAGGTGATGGCGAGTTGGGATGGCTTAGGTACGGCGAGAGATCTACAGAGATGTGAGAAAAAGTCCTCCCCCACGTCCCCAGATCGACGCCGGCAAACTCACTGGCAACGAAGAAGGAAAAGCTCATGAGGGTGTCCAGCCGGTGGGCTCGCTGGTCGTACTCGACGAACTGGCCGCCCCGGTAGTGTTAGCAGCTTCGAGTGTGCGCGCGCGTGCGGGCCTTAGCCGGGGAGAAGAGAGGACGTACGCTGCATGAATTTCTCCAGCCTCCCCCCTTGTCTTCAAAACTCCTGGGAGGTTTCCATTTCCAAGTCCACTCGAAGGATACAGACGGGCTCCCATCTGTACCGTAGTCCCCGACCAGTTCAACATTGGAGTTTTTGTGCAGGTTTGGATCGGCATGGAACTCGCGGGTCACCAGGTTCTCGACTTCGCGGGGCGTAGAGGCGTAGACGTAGGTCAAGCCGTTGATGTGCGTGTCTACTTGGGTTACAGTCTCTGGTGAGCCTGTTGCCCCTGGCACGACCTGCTGGGCTTGCCGGATAACAAAGGTAAAAGTAAAGAGAAGATCATCGTCGTTGGATAGCTTTAGGAGGAAATTCGGCCCGGGAGCAAAGCTGGCTATCTCAGAGTCCTGTCCGGAGGGGAAGAGTCAGCAAAGGGAGTCGGAGGAGCCCGTGGTGAACAAAACGGCGCGGGAAGGGGAGCCTGTGTCGGCCATCTCTCGTACCAGGACGAACTCGACGGGTGTGTTGTCGCCGATGGATCTTCCAGCAGATACTCGGGTAGCGGGATATGCGTTGGGAACTATGTTGATCGAGGCGCGCTTGCGCGGGCTGGTTATGACGAGGGATGAGATAGATACTGCGAGGGGTTGTCAGCCATGTCACGGTTGAGTTGGTTGAAGCGTTGGCACCACCACAGCATGCAGCCACACAAGAGGCATACAAGACGCATGGGCAGGGCAAGGGAAATAATAATAGCATGGACGCAACGTGTCGGATAGCGGCAGGTTTCACTCACATCGATTTGGGTCTCTGATATAAAGCGATGCGCCCTCGTCGGGCGTGCTGCCAACATTGCCCATGGCGAAGACGAAATCGCAGGCGTGACTGCGCCGTCGAGAATTAATGTTGTTGCAGGACGAAGTCGTCGAAAAGAATACGTTGGACGGCGCATCAAGGAACTAAAACCACTGGGCGAAATGGCGTTGCGGGGTCTTTGGGGTCAGGGGGTTCACGCCTTGTCACAGGTGCTTAAGATGGGTAAGTAACCAAGTTTGACGTTCCGTAAACCCTCCCCCTCCTTCTCTCTTTAGCATCTGCCCCCCCTCCTCGCCCCCCCGGGAATGGCCAACAACAGACGGGGAACAAGGCTTCCAACGCCGAAGCGGAACGCCAGGGTCAGAGCAAAAGAGACTCGAATCGCTCGACTCCACCGAGCAAGAAAACGGATCTATCTCGTCCCTCCCCAGGCACTCCCGCACTCTCTGGGAAGTCCAAGTCAAGTGCCGAAGTCTGATAGTTGGTGTGGATGAAATTTAATCGGCCAACGCGCGAATGTGCGCTGCGACTTTCTTGACTGGACTTTTTTGTTTCCTAAAAACAAAAACAAAAGTTACCTTATGTATTCTGGATATCATGCCTCCGGACGACCTGACCCTTGATTCTGTACGTACCTGGTTGAGTTATAAGTGCTTTGCACGCATCCTGCTTTGAATTCGGTCCCAACTTCACAGAACTGAAGACTTGGTCAATCTTGGTTGGGGTTGATACTGTCGAAGTAGGAGGATTATTTAATCCAACCAAGCCAACCCAAGTGGGAACCGCTGCGGATGATGGCCTCGTCAAGTGGCACGACAGACTCGAGAAGACTGACTGCAGTATCTTAATCTCCACGTTTGGAATCAGAACTTGTTGATCATTCCTGATGATCTCCTATTCATACTTTCGCCTCCCTCGCTTACCGACACGAGCACATGGGCAGCTATGACTTCGTGTCCCCTAGGCTTTTTTTTTTTGTTTTGGACTCTTTTTGCTGTTGCTGTAACCTCGAGGCTTCCTCACGTGCGATGCACAGCCATGAGCGATGCAGTAGGCTCCCATTTACGAACACTAGGGTCTATCGAGGCCATCGGTCTAAGCCATGACGGTGTCCACCTGTCCACACCCCGCGATATTGTCGCGGTGGTGATAGGGCGGGAACACTGTTTCTTGCACCGTCTTGTTTATGTCATCACGATACTGGCCCGGGTCTGGTACCTCTCCGTACATCTCCAACGTGAAGCACTTGGTCAGAGAATGCCATTATATTCGGGTATACGAAGAGGAAAGGGGAATATATATATAGAGTACGCATTTCTATACTTCAAATACCTTTCCACCGTCGTTTCTTCTGTTGAATTTGGCGGCAGTGATGTACCGAGTCCAGCAAGAAAAGGAAGGTAAGCACATGTAGGAAGGATCTTGTGCGGTGCTCGTCATGTCAATTGCCATACTGGAGTAGCAAGGTGAGGTACCTTATGTAGAAGCCGTACAGCATCTGTGTTGGATGACATCACTTGGGCGAATGCAATGCAGAGGGCATTGACTCTGAAGCAAATCCCGTTGGCGCGGGATGAAATGCGGTATCGTACTGTACCTGCATGACATCTGCTGGGCGGCTTACTGTGTATTTCCATGCCTCAGCGGACGGTGTAGGCCAGGTGAGGAAAGGTAAGGATATGCAAAGCAGGTAAGGTAGCTTCCGCCCAGCTTGGTTTCAGCTGCTGCACTTCAATTTCATAGATTCTGTGTTCGATTCCTACTACTGATACATGCCCTATGTATCATAGTCCATGCGCACTCCATATGCTGTGGTGTATGTCGGTCTCATCGGTGTTGAGTAACTGAGGCAAGGTAGGTGGGATCTGGAGGTGAGGTAAGGCACTTTAGCTACTGAAACTGGGAACAGTGTGTAAATAAAGGCGACAACTACCTTGCCTCGTTTGCCAAGCTAACTTACAACTACTGTAAGCTGTACCTTAACTCCAGCAAGAGGAGCTTCAGTGCGAAGTCTCCAATTACTCTGGCGTGTCTGTGTACATTAGCACTATTAGGTAGGGAGGTAGGTAAGCTTGGTAAGTACTGTAGGTAAGCATCAGTAAGAAACATTACTAAGAGAGCGTTGTGGGCTACCTGACCCTGAGTCTGACTGATTTAGGGCCACTGAATGGTGGAAACGGCTGGGTACGGTATGGATGTATTGTGCTGTATCCTCACATACACAGGCAAACAGGTACAAACAGTACCTTAGCTCTCCGCCAAAGGTACTGAAGGCCTATTCGCCGGGCCCTGTCCAATTTATACGGCTAACTACTCTCCTAATACCAAGATGCCCACCTAATCTGAGGCGCAACCTGGCATTCGCGACTTCCAGTGCGTGAGCCCTGTCTAGCTGAACCCGCTTTCAAGCCCACCAATCATCCTTAGCGCTCTACGTTAGGTACCTAGAAGTTGCTACCACCAGGACAATAGACCTGTGAAGAGGTCGAACTCAAAGCTATTTGTTCCCAGGCGATACGATACCGTACTTGCCCAAAACAGCTCTATAGGACCTCTGCGTTATGTCCAAGGCAGACGTTACGCACATATTGCTCAATACGGAGTTCCCATAGAGGCGACATTGCGTTTTGGCCACGTCTTGTGTGGCTAGGTAAGCTGGTAAGGTACCTCGCCTTACCTTCGTCAGTACTTCGTACCTCCGTACGTCAAACAGGGGAATCTTGAGAACCCCGATGCTAGCGCTGGTGTTGGCCACGGAAGAAATCTGGCCCCTTGGGATCACTAGCCCTAATAAAAGAGCCGCCGTTAAACACGAACTTGGATTGCGACTGGGCCTAGGAATCACCGAGCGGAGGACCAGTGCTTCTGATCCAACATACGTAAGGTAGTGGGCTCGACAGGGGGTCACCGCAATACGAGGAACATCTCAAAGAGACGCAGCGCCAAGAATCAGAGGCAGATCTTGTAGCTCATCGGACAGGTTACCCTCCCAGAGCGAGCCTTCCATCATGAACCATCTGCATTTTATATAATTCTTCGATACCTCATACCGAGCCGCTGGCGGGTCTCGAACTTGTTAGTCACAGAGAGGTAGATAAGGTTAATCCTTGCGGCTGAGATCTGAAAGATGTTCTGGAAATAGACGGAATGGTGGCAGGGTATGGTTTTTTTTAGGACTTGTGTAAGGTACCAACAGTACCTCGTCTTGTTTCGGGTGATTGCGCCTGGTGGGATGCGCTGGGTAAGGTAGCGTGGGGAGGTACAGAGGTACATACATACACCGGCACATCGCTAGAATTTCTGGGAATGTTACTGCACGGATAGGTATCAAAATCGACCCATGACCACCCTGCAGCTGCTACGTCTGGGCCTGAGAATTTACCCCACCTCCAGTACTGACATGTCGTCACCAAATTCGTTCACCTGTCGGAGAAGATAACCTCCTCATCTATTTTCAAACACTTTCCAGCCCACACGCCTCCTTTGGCGCCGAACACTACCTCCGATCTTTCTTCGCTTCTTCTCTTCCCTCCCCGCTGCAAGCCAACGCGATCCAAGGTTTAGAATATTCCCGCTCTCGAATTCTATTTTATCGTGCATTTCAATCTGGTCGGTCTCGCAACCCCCCCGAAGATCGCTCTTCTCAGCATTATCGGTCGGGTAAGGATGATTCGGGGAGCGCCCGATCATTGATCGAACCCGACGCCTCCCTTTTCGAACTCTTGGCTCCGCGCTGAGAACAACCAGCATTAATCTGCTCCTCAACCAGCCAATCATGGAGTCCAAAATGTCGACAGCTTCGCGGTCCTCCTATCTCCCCGCGCGGCGCTTGGGCAGCGTCCAGAGTACGAGGGATGGGGGCAGGAGCCGTGCTTCGTCGCGGGCGCGTAACGTACTCGTTAGCTACGACGAAGCCTACTCGTTTGCCCTCCGGATCGCGTTCCTGAACTATCTCCTCCAGCCGCGGAAGAAGCGAAAGGAGTACGTCTCGGCACCGAAGCCCGTGCAACGCGCCTACACCTCGAGCGTCGGCGACCTTATGAAGGAGTTCGTACCGAGCGGCGCCGCGTCGAGCACCAACTTGAAGCTCCCCCATGCCTTCCGGGCCGCGCTGGAGAAGAGAATGTCCGGTGTCCTGCGTGGGGTGGAGAGGCTACCGGGCTATAATGATGCGGCGGTCAAGCGCACGTTCGCCGAAGCCTACACTGCCTTCACCGCCAAGGACTTCCAAAAGTCCATAGACAAGGATCGCAAGGTCGAGCCCCTGATTCTCATCTTTTACACGTCAGCGACCAAGGCGCAGGGCCGCGGCAAAGCCGCGGAGGACCACTCTTGGAAGCTCTTGGTCGACAGGCATCTTGCCATGTTCGTGAGGCTTCTGTCCAGTATCCTGCGAGATCTCGGCGCAGAGTCCGGCCGATCGGAGCTCCTTAAGGTTCTGGGTACGCTAGAGAACAAGCTCTTGACCAACGACCAGGATCTTTACATAGATACCGGACAGACTGGCGATCATTCATTCGTCGAGGTCGAGATCCCGCTGACGTACGAGGTCAAGGACATGCCGCTGGTGCTCGTGGTTGCCCAGATTTTCGGCCTGTCTAACTCGCAGGTGCAGTCTGACATTGACTCGAACTTGACCATGTGGTCCGAGGAAGCGGCTCTGAAGGACTACAAGGCGTACCAGTTCCGTTTGGTCACCAATCTTCCCGGGACGCTCGGCCGATCCGAGTTTGATCTTGACCAAGCTTTTGAGGAGTGGAAGAAAAACGAGAGCCCACACCTGGTCCGCATCTTTGCCGAAATCCTGGGCGTCCGGCCGGAGCTGAGAGGACAACTCGCGGGACCCGAGGACAAGTCTCTGCCCTCGGTCCGACCTCAGTCGACATACGGCGAGGAGCAGGCGTACGCCGATCTTAGCAAGATGCTGTCGAACGCGAGCGACTCGGACTCCTTCGTGTTCGACCCCTCGCACAGCCTCGGCTCGCTGTCTCTAGATGGCAACTCGAGCATCCGAAGCGTTGACGAGCCCAGCTACACCTTCATCCCGAATGATCCTCGCGCTTTCTACAAAACCATACTCCAATATGCCATGTCTTACGACCTGCTCCATTCGGATCCCTCCGTTCCCTATTCCCCGCTCTCCGAGCAGTCCATCACGCTGCTCACAGAGCTGGCGGTTCGGTGGCGCATCCCGCAGTTCACCCGACTGGTCACGCTGGCCGAGGCCTCTGCCAGGAAGTTTCTGGACCAAGAAATCAACGCCGAGCAGCTCGATGCCTGCCTGACAAGTATCAAAGAGCCGCCCCCTCAACCCAAGAAACCACCCCTCATTCAGGGCTATGCTTCCTCGCTCTTGGATCTGGATCCGACCAAGTGGACCATGACCGATTACGCCGGGTACCGACAGACCCTCAAGGAGCTCAATGATGCCTTGCTCCGGGACCTGTTTGCTCTCCTGATGAAATGCTACGAACCGAAGCCCCCAACCGTCGCCGTAGTCATGACAGTGCTGTACGAGCATATCTACAGCGACCCGGCCTTCTCCCAGCGCGAGGCAGATGCTGCAGAGTACTCCAAGCAACTTGAGAACGCACTACGCGGCCAGGCCAGCGCGGCCTACCGAAATGCCCTGGACGACACCATCCCACGCAGCCAAGCCGAGTGGAATTTCGGCCACGTTGTACAGCTTGGCAAGAGCGTCACCTCCCTGTGCGAGCGAATCAAGAAGCGGTACCGCAAAAACCCGGAGATCATGGGCGTCAGCCCGTATAAGGTCCTGGTTGAGACCATGTTTCCGAGTTTCGAGGGGGACGCGCACGAGTTCATCAAGAGGGTGATGCAAGCCGCCAAGGAAGGAGACGAGGATATCGAGCTCCAAGATGGATTCGACCTGTACAAGGA
>FTLB01836698.1_pt1 | contig 10512 bp, 7 predicted proteins | sample 1658291 | NCBI WGS metagenome assembly FTLB01 (sample SAMEA3914812, study PRJEB12502) | metagenome | biome: forest; material: soil | place: Canada | collected 2011-07-07 | depth 0.1 m
CTCTTGTTATTACGGTTACCGAGACAAGTCTTACATCGGTAACACAGGTCGTTGAAACCATCTCGACAACCGTGGAGGATACCACCATCACTCAAACGACCACTGATGCCACAGCAACAGTTGAAGTATCTGTCACAGTAACGCCGACGCCTACGGCGCAGCCAATTTCTGGCTACTTGGAAGTCACGAACGAGGACAATGTGTTCTTGGGCTACCCGTATCTCGCTCCCTACACGAACGAGTCGACTACAGCAGTGATTACTCCTTCAAGTCTAACACCTGCGCCACCAATATAATACTCGAGCCCAATGGTCAGCTCTCTACCGGTACGCAGATAGCCGGGTATCAACTCTCCGACTACCCCTCTATGATGCTCGCATTTTACTCCCTAGAATCCGTGCCCGGCGCTATACCATATACCTGCAAGCTGGATGCCGCGAACTACCTGTCGTGTTATAGGGATGGCATGGATACCCCCATATTGATCATGTATTACACGGGTAATGGAGGACTTTATGTCGGTACATCCGTCGCATCTTTTGTCGGTTCTGGGTATGTGCCGGTTACTTTGCGGCTTGTTTCCAGTGTTGCAGGCTGAAGTGATGTGGCCTCCAGACAGCTAGACACTCTCTATTAGACAATATCGCGCGATAATTAGAGTTGAATAAATTCGCGTATAATTACAACTTATTCCTTCTTAGATTGTGCAGCAGTCGCTTAGGGCATACACAGAGCAAGCACGCAGCGTACTTACTCAATTGCTTTGCTCAACTATTAGATACCCAGTTCCACTGCATGCCGTCATTCCCAGTAACGCTCCCGGAGATATCGTACGCCAAATACATCTCCTCGGGCAGTAGCTTCCTAGATATAAACCAGTAGACAACCAGCTTACAAATTGAAAGGCGTCTCCGCTCGCCCTAGGGCGATAAAGGTTTCGGTAGAATACGCTTATTCTTATGTCCAAGGTAGATAATTCAATCCTCCCGGTGGGTGCTAGGACGCACTAACATGCATCGTATCGTCGATATCGCCGGGGCCGCTGCTCGTCGCAAATTAGAAAGGCAACTTTCATATCCACGGCCACTCCCAAGGCATTCGCTAGGCGGTCCAACATCGGCAATAGTTGCTCTATATACACTCGGAGCCACTAGGATCTCTCAACCATTCGCCCCAGAGCCACACATCTACACTGAAACTGATATTCCATTTTGTACAAATCTGGTAAGGTTCGGGGGATACCGTCAAAAAAATACGCTCCAGTTGCTATAAAGTCTTGGTAAAGTGGCCTTTTGGATCTTGGCGGTTGAAAACCCAACCGATAGCCCTAATCACGGAGACGTATAGCACTAGAAAGCACTATGTAAGGCAGGATATAACATTTTCATTGTTCCGGAGGTGGAGTGTGTTCGTGCCGTAGAGAATTTTACAATCCTTGGTGTAGCGGCCAGCGAGAATCAGTACATTAAGTGTAATGAATAGGTATGTACAATACAACCCTTGGCGCCAGCCCAGAAGAATACCATGGAGTTAGAGACCTAAAAAATGAGAAACAAAGCTACGCTAGACAACAGGACCAGAACCAGCCCTGTACACCGAGAGCTTACCTTCCGCCAGTTAGTTAAGGATTACCCCTTATACTAAGGCAGTTATTGGTCGTAGGGTTAAATTAATAATCGCCTTCTGCTTGCGGGCAACAGCATACAAATGCCGAAGACTGGTAAGCATGGATTTTCTGGCTATGAAATGCATGGACTAGGAGATTCCTTCGAAACTCGGGCGGAAAGGCGTTGAACATGGCGCCTTCGCCGTCGCATTTTTGTTTGTGATGGAGTCAATTGAAGGCGAACCCGTTAACCCTAAGGCCAGATATGAGTGTGCCATTGTACGAATTACGAACGCAGGTTCTTGGCTCTATATAATAAAAAGAAACAGCCGATAATAAGGAGCTAGGCTAGAGGTAAAAGGTGGAGGGAGAGAAAGAGCTAAGATTGAAAGCAAGAGTAGCTACCTTCAAATAAATTAGTGAACGAATTTTGAGACAATGAGGTCCCTAGTTCCCTGTACCGCCTGCCGGGATCACAATAGGTATTATTCCCCAAGGCGTTAAACAGGCCTACTTGAACGCGCCTTACTTCTTACAAGTTTAACTCTATATATCCGCATTAATTTTTATTTATATATTAAAACACCCCCCCATGGTAGAGGTAACTGAAAACAGGTGTACATTTCACCTCATGGTGTGTGTCTAGCGCCGCACCAAGGCAACGGCCGCAACTCGTACTGAATGGATGTTGGTTGAGCTGGATGTTGATTGCACACAGCCACAGAAATGCAAGGTGTTATTTCAAGGCCATGAGTCTGCGGCCAACGTAGCATTGTGGCGAGGGATAGTCGAAGTGAGTCAAAGGATTGAATACACGGTCGCAATCGTTGCGACCTTGATTAGATTGAGCTGTTAGCCCCCAAGCAAGCAATTACGCCTAGCTCAAGGACTCTAAAACTTATTTATTTATAAACTACCTTATAAACCAACAGTCGTTTCGACTTCGTCACTCTCCTTCTTCCAGCAGAATAGCAACAGGCGAGCTCTAGTACTCTAGTCTTTGCGAGGGTACATTTGAACAGCACTATCAATATGATATACACTAAGCCATGGCACATAGAATCGACAAAGCGTACAGCGAGGCGGTGGCGTCGGGATTACTTCCTGGCATCTCAGTTATCGCAGGAGACAAGGATGGTATGAAGATACAGTGTCTCTCATGCGAGCCTATGACTAACCGAATTTCCAGGGCATGTGCTTTACACAAAGTCTCTTGGAAAAGCCAGTTTGAAAACTGGCCGGGATGACGCATTTACGCCTTCCACGGTCTGCGCCATTGCTTCTATGAGCAACCTCATGACAGGCGTGGCCGTATTGCAATGTGTAGAGCTTGGCAAGCTTAGCTTAGATCAAGACGTTGGACCTCTGCTCCCTGAGATGGGCAAGTTTGGAATCATCCGCGGCTTCGACGATGAAACCAACTCGGCCATACTTGAGCCGTGCGAGACGCCTATTACTCTACGTATGCTCGTATCCCAAACGTCGGGGCACGAGTATAACTGGTTCAATCCATACCTCGGAAAATGGCGCTCCTCGCGCAACGAGGAGCCTTGGACTGGTCCAACCGTAGCAGACAAGTCCGCCCTGCCCCTCGTGTTTACCCCAGGGTCCGGATTTGCGTACGGCGCGGGCTTCGACTGGGCGGGTAAGGCCGTGGAGGTAGCGACGGGTATGACACTCGATCAATTCATGCGAGAACACATCTGGGTGCCGCTTGGTATTGAAGCAGAGGTTTCCTTTTGGCCCGAGGCGCACCCCAAGATGAAGGACCGCATGGCCGACATCAGCTCTCTTGACGACAAAGGCGGGCCACCGGCAGTGGATCTGCCGGACTTTGACATCTTGTTTGGGGTCAAGGAATGCCTCGGTGGAGGGGGCATCTTTGCGTCCCAGCAAGGTTTTTATACCTTCCTCTCGGCTATCTTTCGCCGCGATCCCAAGCTCATGACGCCGGACTCGTACACAGAACTCTTCCGCCCACAACTCAACCAAAGTACGGAACAGGCATTTAACGACTACATTGCCACATCGCCGGCGCATGAGGGTTTCCTTGGTTTTCGAACACCGCTTTCGTGTCGAAAATCGTGGTCTATTGCTGGCATGGTGTTGCTAGACAACGAGGTTGGCCGGTCGGAGAAAGGCGTTACAATGTGGGGTGGCGTCCCGAGTATGATGTGGGTTAGTATGCCGCTGCGCCTGTTCCTGAGAAGCGCCTATGGCTGACGAGAAATCTCCCTGATAGTTTATGGATCATGAAGCTGGGGTGTGCGGAACGGCGCTCTGCCAAATCTTGCCCCCGATGCATCCCGCCGTAATGGAGCTCCACGCTGAATTCCAAAGGGGAGTGTTTGAGATGGTTAAGGGGCACTAGACCGCCATTTCACCGGATCTTGTACAGTGTACATGGATAAAAAGAAGCGACAGGTAGAGTGCTCATTGATACTTTGCAATTGACCGCCTTATATCCCTAGCCTAAGAAATCTCCCGTAGCACGAGCACACCAATCATAAACTTCAGCTGCGCGCCCAGATCCACCTTCCTCTGTATTTCGTAAAGCCAACATCAAGTCATCCCGCTGGCCTGGGTGCCATCGGCCGTCACACGTCGCATAGCGGCCACCCACGGCATCTTCCAATGTGACTGAATCCGAAAAGCCCATCCACAGATATGTATCAGCGCCGTGTTCCGTGCCGCGAAGAACCGGCCAGGAGAGTATGTATATGTACCATGGGCTATACTGCCACATATTCGTATTGTAGGATCCTGGGTTCCCTGCGATGTGCAATACACCACTTTCTGCTTGAAATCGGCGTGCAAATTCGGAGGCAAGAAACCAGTTTGCGGTCTTGGACGCGCTGTATAGCTCAACATAATGGTAGTCCTTCGCACAAGCAGGGTTCTCGAGCCACTCGGTGCGGAATCCGGTCTGGGGAGCGTTGAGCTCGACGAGAACTGACGCGGCCCAGACGACCCGAACGCTGCCTCGCGGTGAAGTCTGAGCAGTCTTGGCGAGGAGGGGCATGAGGAGCCGAGTGAGCAGATAGGATCCCAATGAGTTTGTCGTGAGGTGGTACTCGTATCCTTGGCGTCCTGGGGGGGCATTTTGTCGACCGCCCGTGCCGGCGTTGTTAAAGAGCACGTCTAGTCTCCCATTGGATCCCTCTCGCCGGAGGACTTCCTCGGCACAGGACTTGACGGTCGCAAAGTCTGCCAAGTCCATATATATAAACTCCAGACTCCCTACTTGGTTTCCTGACCCTTCGCACGAAGCTTTTATCTTGGCGATTGCTGCCTCAGCACGTTCCTGAGATCGGGTGAGCATGTATACCTTGCCTCCCGCGCCATAGAGGATGCGAGCGAGTACAAATCCCAGGCCAGTTGTACCGCCTGTGACCACAAATACCCGGTCGGCTTGGCGCGGCAGATTGGCTTCGCCCAGCGGGCCTTGCGGAGGGAAGAACTGTGTCCAGATAGTGGATATTGGGACTCCAAGGATCGACATTTTGGCGGGCGGCCTACTGGAATAGCTAGTTCGGTAGGTATGGATTGAATGAACAATATCGAGAAAATAATGCAGTCGAAATTGGCACTTATGGTTTATAATATGCTCGTCGAAGCTAAGAAGGCGTTTCCTTGTGGAAAGCGAAGCAACATGAAATTGGCAGAAAAGCGATCTCAACGGTGAGCAGCAAGCGGGAGGGGGAGAAGGGGTCATTAAAGGTGCGGCAGGCAAGTCCAAAGTCGTACAGGCTCCACTATAGAAGGCAGGGTACCTAGTTTATGTGTCGAGTGTTGGTAGGATCGGTCAGGGATGCCCCAGCAATGTTTGCCACTCTTTGGTTTGAAAAAGTACCAACGCGCGGCCAAACTTGGTCACGGCCATTCATGCTCCAGAGCCGTTGGAGCCAACTGAGGGTTGGCTCACATTCGTACACAGCCCCATCCTGTGGAAGGGCGCACAAGCGTTACTACCATAAAAAAGAATGAAAGGGCTTCACAAACTCGGAGAATATCTCTGACCAAAGCGACAGTCTATTTCGCAAGTTTTTGTTCGTGAGATCACGACTGGTAGAGTCTTCATAATGTACTGTTTCCGCTCCAAACTTCCGACGCTCAATATATATCTGGCTCTTGCTGCGTCTTTCGCGACGTGCACAAGAGCAGACCAAAGACCCCTATCGCCGGGTCTCAGCATAACATCGGCCAGCAATTATAGCTTTGGGTTTACTCTCCAGTCTTCCTATGCCGCAGTCGCAGTCATCATTGAACATCCCGACGGTAGCAACGAAACCGTCACACGGGTGCTGGAAGGCGACAGCACTTATCGTCAGGTGATGGCGCGACTCTCGCTGCCATCTTCACAGCACCTTGCGTAGGTTATCTTTACTATTAGATACCAGAAGCCGGCTACTAACAATGGCAGGCCACCGTACGATGGTATGGATCAGATATGGGCCGATTTGCCCAGAGTTTGGGCACGAAAAGCTCTGAAGAAGGTTGGCCTTCCCGCAACACCGGAAGTTGGAGTTCTGGGCAGTGCTGTGAGGAAATTGCGAAACCAGATCGAGTCAGATCTTGGTCTTGATCTTCACGTCTCCAACGCCCTCCTCACGACCACACATCTTATCGCCTTTTACGAAGACGACGCAGAAGATATCTGTGAGTACGCTGGGATTGAGCACATTCGCCCTCAGATATATATGGCTCCGCCGTTATGGGAGACGGCAGCCGCGTATGCGGGCTATGGTCAGGGACTGTGTGACCACTTTCAGAACGAGACTTTGTGCAATTACGAAAATCGAAACGTCCTGCCTACGAACAAGATCATGGCGGTCCACTATAGTCGTGCAGCACTCACGGTATCGTATGCTACGTTGCAGCCAGCAACGTGGCTGTTTGAGCCAACTGTTTTTCGTCGAGACAATTTCAGTCTCGGGGGTGATACTATCAGCGGGTATTCGAATCAGGATCAATACTGGCAGGACGTCAAGTCGGCGCTTCTAGACGTCATGGTTGATACCCCAACACTTCCGAAGCCCTCGTTTCTCATTCTTACCGGGGATGACTTGGCCACCGGATACTTCCTACAGTACCTGAGAGAAGTGATGCAGGGGCATCTTGGATATGCTCCTTTCATTTACTTCGATGATGCCAGGCTCGCCGCGGCAAGGGGAGCGGCCGAATTGCGAAGACGCACAAGCTACCGCAAGAAATTCCCCTGGGAAAAGTGGTCGGCTGTCCCGTGATAGTAATTGTAATACTGTATGATCCTGTACCATATACGGAACAGTAGTGATTAGCTGGACAAACACATGTTTAAAATGATCAACAATGAAAACTGCCTATAATTTCTCTCAGCTTGCCACCAGGTTGTACGAGGTACCTTGAACTGAAGTCTGGTCGACATCTATTGCATACAGCTAGTTGTGTTTATCCCTGATCTGATTGAAGTAGCAACTGCTCTGCCAATTCTACGTGCAATTTTCCATAGCATCTTCATGATAAAGTACACATTAATGTATGCGGGCTGCAGTCTCATTGCACCTTAGCTATGTTTACTCTAAAGAGCTGACTAAATATCTTACCTTTTATGTAACACGATGGATATTGTCTTTGTGGCTACACTGGTGGTGGTGAGGTGTTGATGATTTGGCGTTGATGTTGGTGTTGATGGTAAGTTTGAAGGGGGGGGGGAGAACGGTAATAACATTTAGTTTTTGGTTGCTATATGTCACCAACAGAGGGGAGATGGCTCAAGTGGGTGATACTTGAAAACCTGGTAGCGTAACGTTGGCGACGACACTATCGGGTAGGCGTCCACCCAGCATTGCCCGCCACGCTTTGCAAACTTGACCATCGAACCACTGCTTGGGAGCACAACGGAGGCTACAATGAGGTGACTCGTAGTTCTCAATCGGTGTGCGGGAGTCAGGGAGCTAGCTATCAGGTTGATCCGGAGCTAAATGCGGCGAGGAAGGACAACTGATACCCTAACTTTTTGTTGCTATTCCGATATGCGATGTTCAGGTGGATATCACCATGCTTGTCGATGTTTGTACTGGGACACCGCGATAGTGACGCGAGCGCGGCTCTGCGCCCCACAAATTTTGAAGCTAACCCATTTTCATCAGGCTTCGTTCGGCCTGCTGGTTCAACTCCCACTAACATCGGTTTTTTTGGAGGGGGTATTTTGGGTTTTCAATTTAGAATCACATATTGAGAGATATTCACCCTGTTATATAGCCCCTTATCGCTAGTTATTTGGAAGCTGGCATAGCACCAGATTGTGAAAATTGGATAATAAGATGATCATTGTTAAGGAATTCCACAGTGCAGTGTACGAAAGACAGCGGTCTGGCAATGAATGACAGCCCACAGAGCGTCATCCGAATACATGCGTTTCGGAAGTTCTCCTATCCACTCCGAGCGATCAGCCATTTCTACTTTAATGAGCTGTTTAATATGTCCAATCAGACGTCAATCGGCCGTTCAAAACCTTCCTTCTGCATATACTCGAGCATCCTGTCTCTGTCTTTCGCTTCGTAGCTGCGGCTGTTTGGTGGTTGTAGCGCTGGTAGAAGGTCGGTCCTCGATATTTCATGACGAAGATGAATTTTCGGACAATATGTTGGTCGTTTCGCCGGAGCCAAATACCGCGATGGCCTTGATCGAAAGACTCGGTAAAGCTGCAGAAGATAGCACTCGCTTTCGATTCGAGCTTGCTCAGCATTTTCTCCACATGACGCTGCTCTGGGTGTGATTTGGTCGCGTACCGCTACATGTCCTGCCTACCGGGCAAGCGTCTCACCGGTGTCTCTATGATACCCAGCATTTCGAAAGACAAGCCCGCACAGTTGACAACCCGCTCGCCTCGGCGTATCTTAACACGAGTCCCCCCATTTGCCTCAGCTGTCGAGCCATTCTTTGGCCGGACATATGAACGAGTAAAGTTCTTCAGAGGGAAATACGGCTCAAAGTGGTGATGTTGCGAATGTGCATGATTAGAGGACTCCATGGTTGATTTGCGCATATCTAACGTTGGGATACATGTTGGGCCTCGGTCGCGAAGACCACCAACAGCAGATACATAAGTCAACCGAGCCTGAGATGAGGCCCGACGTATCATATTGTAGAGCATAAATTAATCCATGGGTTGGTGCCAGAGCCAGCTTCTCACCGTACAACAGCAAGCCGGTGATATTCACAATCGGCCCGGATTAACAAAATACAGTTATTCAGCGCCATAATTGTAGCTTGTATTTTCTTGTACATAAATTGATGTTGTATCTTTTCATTGTGCCATGCCCTGAGTGAATATATAGCCAGACTGATGCGTTTTATTTGGGCAGTGTAGGGAAAGGAATGCCGCTTGGTCGTAGGCCAGCGACCACATATCTTTCAACACTGATACGAGACGTAATTTACCACTGCCGGGGGCTCCCGGGGGCTGCCTTGTAACCGGAGCGGGCCGGAGGAATTATGGACTTCACCCCGGTCGGCGAGGGCTCCCCTGTCTAGCGCCCGAGTGAGATTGCATGGGAGTACTCCATACTCAACATCGTTCTACAGTATTCCGGTGCAATGTACTTGTACAAGCTTGACAAGGTACCGCAGGTTGTGCAAATGCTGACACCCAAGTCAGACTTTTGGTGGAGAAAGCCGTACTTAGGCCAAGACAGCATGTAGCGGCCTGCCTAGGTTTGCAGGCAACTTATGCGCCGTGAGTGGGCAGGGCTTCTGTTGCGGCACAGAAAATACTACCATACACACAATGCACAGTACATAAAGGTAGCCGGTGTCCTCGAACATGCGCGCGCGGGGTAATCGAAAACCACAGAGATGGCAATTAACCACAATCGCTATTTGGTGTCTTTCAACACGTCGCGATCCTTAGCATCCTCGCTATAAAAAAGTTGGGCACTGCGGGTCCTTAATCCTCAAAATCCGACTCTCGTCTTTTAATCTACAGAAATCGACGACCATGAGCGAGTCAAGGACGCCAGCATACGGAAGAAGACTTGTTCCCCAAGTCCTGGACGAGCTTGCAACTACTAATCCTGAAAGGGTCTATGCTGCGATCCCTGAGACAACGGACGTAAAGAATGGATATCGCGATGTTACGGTGGCGGATCTCGCTCGCTGTGTTGACTTTATGGCCAGGTGGATCGAAGAGAAGTTCGGCAGAAGCAACTCGTTCGAAACACTCACCTACATCGGCTTATCTGATCTCAAAGGCATCGCAGCTCTCCTGGCTGCCATTAAAACAGGATACAAGGCAAGTCTGCGATCCTTCTTGTTTCCATAACATTTGTACCCAGGCCCTAATGAAGACGAGCTGCTCGTTCCTTCCCCTCGAAACCCGCCTCCGATTAACGTGCATTTGATGCGCGAGACTAGCAGCAACAAGGTCCTTCATGCCGAGGAGCTCGCTCCTTTGATCAAACCACTCATAGATATGGACACATCGGCCACGTTCAACGCTGTTCCTCCATTCCAAGTAATGCTTGACAGCCAGTCAGAGCGTTATCCTTATGAGAAGAGCTTTGAAGAAGCTAGGAATGATCCAATCGTTGTTCTGCACTCTTCGGGGTCCACAGGTGAGGCTCTAGCCGGGCGACTTCAGAGTAGCCGTGACAAAGCGCTAATTAAGCCCAGGGATACCTAAGCCTATCATAATTACCCATGGCTCAATAGGAGCGCATGACAATGATCACAATCGGGCAGCTCCAGTTGGTCGCAAGAAAATGGACTCAACTGTCTTCACACTTGACAGCAAGGATCGGCGCCTCTATCTCATCTTGCCTTTTTTTCACGTGAGACCCCTAAGTGATACGGAGATGACGGCGAACTGATCGAGAATGTAGCTTGGTGGTTTCTTATTCTTCATCGATCATGCCATACTGAAT
>FTLB01843327.1_pt1 | contig 10511 bp, 5 predicted proteins | sample 1658291 | NCBI WGS metagenome assembly FTLB01 (sample SAMEA3914812, study PRJEB12502) | metagenome | biome: forest; material: soil | place: Canada | collected 2011-07-07 | depth 0.1 m
TGCAACAACAACGTGACCAAGGTGGACGTCCTGGGCACGCCGACGCTGGGCTCGATCGCCTCCATCACCTACACCCCGCGCATCGACCTCAGCACTCCCTCCCCTAACCAGATCCTGCTCGATGGGTCCCTGGCCGACGGCACCTTTGTGCCCCCTGGATTCTACAAGATGGGCGTCTGGGCGCTGCACATCTTTGGCAACCCCACGTCGGCCTCCGACTATGACTACACTGAGACGGTGCCTTTCCGGATTGCGTACCAAAAGTCGAAGTAGGCAATATTTGACTCCTTGTGAAAAAAAGAAAATGTACAATTATTATGCCTTTGAATGAAGGGGGTGCGGTGGAGACTATGGTGGTTGCATAGAGCATCAATTTCTATAATTGCTTCCGTGGGCGCCGAACAAGGTGTTAGCTACAGCGGCGTGCCAATAGTTTTCATTCGAAGCTTGCCACTGGATTAATTATACGACATGGTCCACGGCTACATCATATAAATCTAATAGTAAAATAATTACTTAGTACGGTGCATCACGAATCCTGACAATTATTGTTGTGTCTGCGCTCCCCGTAACAATCTCTCCTCTAGCCTGCGGCAAGAGCCTAATCAGGGTCCCCAAGAACCGTCTGACCCAGAACTGAAGTGATATCGTCAATATCCGTCCTCGTCTCCACTGTCCACCTCTCCTGCAGCGTCACCGTTGCGGAGAACGTGCACGAGTCTTCGGCCTTAAACTGCGCTGGCACCTTCTTCCTCACTATATCGAATGCGTCCTGACGCACACGCTGCAGGACCCTGTCCAGCATTACCTGACGGTCATTCAGCGCATCTAGGCCTTGGGAGGGATATACATCCGGTAGTCGCCAGGGCGCGTACAGGTTGCCGTGGGACGAGCGATGTTCTACCCCTGACTTGTGCTCTAGGAAGTAGTAATCGCAGAGCTTGCACACGGGCTTGCTGCTTCCAATGTACATCCAGTCTCCGAAGAACCTCGACGGCTCGATGAGGCCTTTGTTTTTCAGCCAGTTCAGCAATTGAACCTCACTGTGGACGATGGGTCGGAAAGTGTCCTTATGATACTCCCTCTTAATTCGGTTGTCGAGCTCGAATAACTGGAGCGTCTTGACAAACGACTTGAAAATCTGCATAATCTTTTCTTTGCGAGTCATCCTACTGATGATGCCCTCTGCTGTGAGACTCTTGTTTCGTATCGGCTTAGGGAACGGACGGCTAGATGGATGAAAGGTTATGGCGGGTTTGTCAAAAAGGATAGGCCATCTATCCCTTGCCATGAGGAGAAACTGCACAGACTGGGGATATGCCAAGATGCGACTGGTGGTGTGAAGGAACTTGGCGTAGCATTCCGTGCTTGTACTGCGCATACGAGCATCTAGGACGCGTTTTTTAATCACGTCGTAGACTTCAGACTGGCGAAATAGAATAAGAAGTCGAATCTTTGCATTAACTGCGCGAACGTCTGCAGATTCGACGTCAGTTTCGGGAATAAGCTGGTATGGTCTCGTCTGGGGCTGTACACTCAGTCTCTGGTGCCTTCAGGCTAACACCAACACTTGTAGAGTCGACGAGACTCCTAAGCTTTTCGGCAATTAATAGATCTACGAGATTCCGTCAGTAATTCATCTGGTTTCTCTTCGGTATCCATCCTCCCCAGGCAGTTTACTCACTTTCAGCCGTATTTTCCATTCCACATATCCTCAGACACTCTGCTATTTGGGGCTGAAGATTTTCCAAATAGAAGCTGATCCGGGGCCGGTTTATTCGAACGACCGCGGATAGAAGTTCCCTTCGGATCGAATCTTGCTGCTCGGACGCTCGGGAAGCATCCGATATCTGGCTGAAAAGATTGGCAACGAAAGCAGCGGTTTCTTCAAGCTGACCGTACGATCGTTTGTTCGAGGCAAAATGATAGTGAACTTTATAATCATCCTGGTCTTCGTCAAGAAGAATAAAACAGGATGTCACGGTATCTCCTCCTCTCTCATGATCGCAAACATGGCAAATCTTGTTAACGACGGCGTAAAACACCTGTTTATCGTCTTTCGGTTCGATTGGCTCGTCAGGTTGGAGAGGCACCACGATCTCACGGATTGAATCCACTAGTGAGATAGTCAAGACTATGGGCTCATAGAATTTGTGGCCGACTTTCGAAGCCAGAGGAATTGGTTCCTCTGAGCTTTCAGCCAACACGAGTGGAATCGCCATTCCTGTGGTTTTTACTTTTAAGGGACTAAGATGGCACCAAGAAATATACCGATAAAAGTTTGCGTAGAGGAGGATGTTGGCTCGCAGGCCTTTCCAGACGCAGTTTCTGTCGACTTCTCCTGCCTTTATGCATTATCTTACCCAGTTTCATTCTCCAAATTTCAATGTGCATTTGTGATCTTCTCTCGTCTCTAGAAACTAATGGAACAGGCATGAGACAAGGCTTGGGCACTGGAGAGTTCTGTCACTTATCGAGAACGAGCTAGTGCCTTACCTGCCAGAGGCCTGCCAGAGGCCTGCCTGCCAGAGGCCTGGTCAGGGCACTACTGCTGGAGACCAGCGCGGCGTCTGCAGGAAAGTCTTTTGCCCCGCAGGTATTCGGAATGAGGATATGCAGCGATTCGCCAGGTTTGAGGATGGGCGACCACCATTACGACGTGGTCGCGGAGCTAGTGCCAGAGGCCTGCTATGAGGCCCATGACCGCCCCGAGAGATGCACAAACCGGACCGAGCTATTGGTGGAGCCGAGTAGAACATGCAAGCCACAGACGACTTTGACTTGAACTGCAACATTGGGCAATGCTAGCCCATCATTTTTGACCAACGACGAAGCTACGAGCGTCAGAACCCCCAACTTGATAATTGGCAAGGCGTATTTCTTGCTATCTATACCAATCATGGATACCCGGCTGATTACATTTCACTATCTGTTCATCGCTGACGATAAAAGTACAAATTGAGACGGAAGTCGTGTGACGAGTGTACCATGGTCCTGACGCTTATCCCTGAGAACCACCTTTGAACTGATACTCCTCGTTGCTTAAGGCATCCTTCCATCAACGGAAGGATGTATTTCCTTAGGACATGAACCCCAGTCCTCTAGAAGTCCGGCTGACCCCGTACTACAACGTGGCCGACACCCCATCTCAGTTGATAAAATCCTTGCTATGGATATCCCAGTGCCTCTAGAAGGCCTGACCAGTCTCACCGGGGATGACATGGACGAATTGATGCAATATGTACTTCCAGGCACCCCCGTACAACAAGGTTAGCTTTATAGCGCGTCAGTGATGCATAACCATGCGAGTAGTAACTGACTACAAATAGACGAGATCAATTATATTGACCCATCGTTACTTCGGAGTTGGACCCAGCTCCAGTATGCATCTTCGACGGTTCCCGGAGAGGAAGCGGGTCCCACCGTTCACCCAGAAATGGCTTACGAGCAACCTCTAACCGACGGCTTCTACTTTTCACCCCGTGCAATCCAGGAGATGCACGCTTCACAATACCCTTCCACGACATTTAATTTTGTAGTCGGCCCTAATCAGAGGGACACACAGATGCCCCCCACCTCTCTTCCACAGTCTTATTCCACACATCCTACAAACCATGTCATCTTTCCTATGGTCAATTCTCGATGTACTCCCAGCAATGAGGTCTAGCCTGAGAGCCAGTTATATGGACTCGGAATCGATTCCCACACCAGTGGGTTTTCTGAGTCGTATCGGGAAGTATACGAGAATGATTCATCGCCCAATTCATATACAAACAACTCGCCGACCCCAGTTTTAGAACAAGAGGCGTTCTTCAACCAAGCCACAAGTGGAGGCAATATGGATGTTTCAAGCACCAGTGAGGTAGAGCAAGTTGTGCAGGCTACGAGAATCGTTGACCCATCTTCTGAAACCAATGATGGTTAGTAGTCCATACCCATCGCGATGTTGGCATTTAAACTTACAGTAGTAATATCGTAGGGCTATCATATCCAGGGTATCGATGGTGTTGTGGTAAATGGCGCAACACGCGCATCGAACTGCGGTCGGTTGGGCCCTATTATCCTAGATGTTAATTTAAACTGACAAGTCTGTTAATTATAGGAAGCATCTTCAAAAACACAACAAAAAGCTAGCATGCGAAGCCCCTGGAGATTGCCCGCACGTATTTGCTGGCAAGACAGAAAGATACCGGCACTACTGGACGTTTCATTCTACCTACGCAACCGATAACAAAGTCCCGAAAGTAATTTCAGTGTGCGACGTTTGCCACACGTCGTTTACTAGGGAGGAATATAAGAGGAGACACCTTGCGTCGCCCACTGCGTGTAAGAAAGCCGTGGCAAGGAACATGAACAAGGTTTCATGACGGAACGCGCTTTCGAGTATGCCCATATGTCAGAAGTTTTGATACAACGAGAGGACGAGTTGAGACTGCGTCTTGGAGAGTGTCCCTATTCGGAGCGCGTTTCTCCCCGTACTGTCATGATACCCACTACCTTAATTCGGGATAATAGCATGCCGTGCTTTTTCTCCAAGACTTGATAGCAACCTGTCAATTCGCGCTAATTTGGCTCATTGTGACACGACTCATTCAATAGCCTGCCTGACGTACCGACGAGCGCAAGCCATGTCAGGTCTTCTTTTCGTTACAGAGAGCTCTTGTCTGCTCGACAGCAGCTTGCATCATGTGGTCCATTCTGTTCCTCTAACTACCTTATCTGTGCAGATAATAACTTAGAAAAGTGATACCTACTAGTAACAAAGTTTGGGCGGCTGTTACAATGGCGCTAGCTACGGGAGACAAGTTGACGCTCCCACTCACAAAGCCACAGGAACAAAGCCGAGAAGAGAACACAATAGCATAGGTTTGCAGTCCAAAGACAACCATTCTCGTTCCTACCTGAAAGTGGCATGATGAACCACCTAGATCTTTTCGTGTATATATGACCCTAAGCGCTGGCCATGAACTTACCGAGTGAGATCAGGTTCTATCACATCGGGCCACGCCAGTAAACGTTCGACCTCCTCTACCTCAAATCAGGACTCAAGCACTCTCGGTATCTTGCTAGCGCATCTTCATCATACCTAGATACCCATCGATTGGTGAAGTTTTCTCTCATTAAAAGCTCACCGCTAGGCAACATGGTATCTAGTGTCTTGCTGCAGCATGAGCCAGGCTCCTCAGAGCTGCCTCTGCGTGACAAGTCTCTCTCTAGTCAGGGAGACTCGGATTCGGAAAAGATGCCCTGTCTCTCCTTTTCATCATCATCAGAAGCTAGACGCGCCAAGAGGCACTGTCCCGATTTGAGAGTAGACACGGTCATGGCCAACAAAGCGCGAACAAACTGGTGGACCTGTTCTGCGTTCTCACCCGACGATCTTGAAGACGTAAACCCATGCGCCCCTGCTAATAGTCCGGTCAAAGCCTCGGGGCCGTCTGAGGTATTGGTTCTAGAGGACGGCAAGGACGGATTCGACGCCGAAGCGGCGCGGCTGCTGAACATAACCTGGACGCACCAGCCAGAAGACGAGATCGCTGGGTTTCCTGGTGGATTAGGGTACCCAGTCCCGTACAAATCGAGCGGCAGCCACTGCTCTGATTCCGCTTCGTCCTCCCTAGAGCGGAGAGGGAGCCGGGGGTCTGCCCGCTCCAACGGGTCGAGGAAGCACCACTCCGATCACGTGCGGGAGGTGACTGTCACCTTCGTCTCGGAGTCGACACATGTAGCACAATCCGCCGAGATCTGTACAACCACGCCGCGAGAAGCTACACCCTGCTCCACGCAGTCTCGGCTTGCGCCGACGAACGACCCCATGACGGGGGATGTAGAACCATGGCAGATGAAACCCACTTCTCCTAGCAAGGTGCGTGATCTGGCCGCTCTGTTCGAGGAGCCTTCCGACTCTGGCATGGTGATGCGGCCAAAGACGCGGAAGGCAGCGAAACCACGCCCAGTTCTGGAGCCAGGAGTCGTGGCCGGGTTGAAGAGGAAGTTTGAGTTCGACTAAGATAGCCAGAGATAAGAGACAGTCGGGTATGCTTGAAGTGGTATGCCGGTGAAGGTTTTTCGGTAGTTAATAGACTGGAGCATCCATGGATAGGCTGCTGGCCATCCTACCCTGCGCGAACCAGCCGTATCTGTAGACGAGATGTTCAGAATCGGGTCTTTCTCCCTGCATTTCTTAAATTGCTACATAGTCCGCGTAGTTGCTGCTGGGAAACCATATGGCCATATAGTAGCGGAGTCTATCCATATTTCCCTCTTTATTGGCGAAGCTTTTGATGTCCAACCTCGTGACACGCGGAGATATCCACTCGCGGCGGTCCCCCACCCACGCGGCGCCGAGAGCCTGCGCGTCGATCGTCCCAACCTCGACGTTCTCAAGGTTCGGCAAGAGGCTGCAGAAGGCAGCTAGATTCTGCAAGGGGACCAACTCAAGGTGCGTGGTCCCGAAGTAGCCGCAAAACCTGGTGAAGTTCTCATGGCCCACGGTCAACGTGCGTAGTGTTTGGAGCCCCGCCGCGATCTCTCTGTAGAGGTCCATGTCCAGTGTATGTGCATGTCCGACGAAGCCCGGCGCAGCGGTGACTCTGAGTGTATGTAATCGAGGCAGGGGCAGCAGCATTCGCACGCCCTGCTGCAAGCCGTAGGGCTGGAGTTTTGGATCAGGAAAATAGTCCCATCCGTCGACTGTCCAGAACCAGGAACGGCCGCCCAAGACCAGCTCCTCCAGATGCTGCAAGTCGCAATTGCGGGCGACACCTTTGATAAACTCCATGAAGTTGTTGGAGGTGAGGGTAGGGTCAAACTTGATGCTAAGAAGGCGCAGTCTTGGGTGGTCTAGGAAGTCAAAGAAGACTTGGGGTGGTTCCCGGGGACAAGATGTCGAAGAGTTTGGATCTATCCTAGCATCTCGATAGGGCTGACGTTCGCCAGTGCATGTCCACCCATCAATATCCCGCTGGGCACAGATAGGATACCCACAGCCGGATGACGTGAAGGTGGTGAGATCGAGCCACAGTTGAGTGAGCGAAGCAAGACACTTTCGGCCCTTCATTGCTTGCAAGGCGGGACTGGACCAGTCCCGCGTCAGACTCAGGGTGAGATTCTCCAGAGAAGGACTATTAAGAATCCGAGGCAAAAGATCCTGTGGCTGATCGTCGGCACTTCCGCGCGCGAAAGGTCGAGATGGTAAACGCAGTTGCCTCAGGGAAGACTGCTCAAGCAACTTTGGAGGGACCAGGCCGTTCTGCCCATCTCGGACGAAGAGATATCGAAGCTTGGAGGTATCCGTTAAGCTCCACAGAAATCTTCTGACAACCCCCTTATGCGTTTTGTAGTGCAAGTTCTGGACGCGGATGTATGTGAGGTTTGCGCCGGTGATGGTGCCCACCAGTGGCATCAAAGCCCCCTCGCGAATGTTATTAACATGGATCTCCCGCAAGTTGGGCAGGAATGCGGACTGTGCGGGCCGAACGCGGGCGATATCGTCCCATACTCTATACCAAGCCTCCTCATTCACCGTACCGTAGCCTTTGTTAACCCTGAGCATCGACTTCGGAATCCCAGCCGCCTTGGACGACTCGATATGCACTCTACGCACTTTGGCACTGTATCGATCCAGTCTCTCAACGTCCTCGCTGACGATTGTGTCTTGTTTATAGCCCTCCGGTAGACAAAGCAGGAAGACGGAGAGGCTGGGTATATTCCTCCATAGTCGATCGGTAGCTGGGCCCCAAAGAGCGGCGCAAGTCGAAGCCAGCCGCGCCAGGTCCTCACTGTCGAGCCGCTCCAGGATCGAATCTTGAACCAGCTGAACACCCCAAGCTTGATGCATTATGACAACGAGGGTTGGTTGACTTGTAGAGTCCGTTATTCGAGGCGATCGTGCTCGGTTTGGATGCTGGTACAAGTATGCGGTACTGTGACTCACCTCAAGCGGGGTTACAACCCAACGGCTGTCCGTAGGATTTCTCTTGTGGTTTGATTTGCCAACCACCGCATCGACCGGGCTTCTCTCGTGCGATGACAACAAGCTCGAGAGCACAAACCGAGAAATAAAAAAAGATCCTAGTTATAATGACTGAGATGTATATACAGGTAGGTACAAAAAGTGTAACCCTCCTCATTCTTTTGCAGAAGACTCCCCGTCTATACCCTGTTTGTAATCCCTGAGCCCACGACCCTGCCAGCCTACCTATTCAACAAATTGTCTCTATGTAAATCCTCTCCCACGGACAAAAAGAAAACTACCGGTAGAATCCGGTTACCGTTGCGTCCGTCGTGATGTGCACCTCGTAACGTGTACCACAGGGGGAGTTCCCTGTCCGTTACGCCCCTCCCTTCTTTTTCTTCCCCTTCGCAGGCGCTGGCTTCGCTGGTACCTCGTCTTCCCAGTCCTTCATCACCTTCCACTGATCTTGCAGCTTCAAGGCGGTCTCGTCCACGAAATCGCAGCCGCGGTGGCCCCATTTCTCTCGGAAGACGGCGCGTCCTGCCTCGGTGAGCAGGTCAAAGGCGATGCCGAAGCCCACGGGATCGTAGTAGTAGGGCTCGCCCTGGCCGCCTCTCTGGCTCGTCTGCCACGTGTTCCGCACGCGGTCGTGGTCACGGTACTTGTGCAACCCCATCTCGAGCCCGACCTGGTTGACGAAGGGGAAGTACAGGAGCGGGTCTGCGGGCATCTGGGCCTTGGCCTGGGTCGCACGGGACGCGAGGGGCTTCTTGGCGCCGGATTTCCCCTTGCCTGAGCCTGCCGCGTCCGCGGCGGCGGTTTGGTTCTTGGCCAGCTCCTCCTCCAGCTTCTTCTTGGCCGCTTCCTCGAGGGCGGCCTTCTTGATGGCCTTCTCCTCGTCCGGCGGCAGCGGATTCGGATCGGCAAAGGTCGGGGTGACGGTGGGATCGCGGTAGAGGGCGGCCAGGTCCTTCATCGAGCTGGACACGTCGTTGATGATGCCGACGTGGCGGTGCATCACGCTCCAGCCGTCCAGCGCCAGCTTCCCGTTCATGTCGCAGTCGGAGGCGTAGTACGGGATCAGCGAGTCCCAGCCGTTGACAGCCTCGAGGGCGGCGCGGTTGACCAGCGTGAGGTGGTCGTACTGGAACCACCGGAAGCCCCACCGCCGGTCGCGCTCGTTGGCCATCTGGAGCTCCCGCAGGCAGTTTTCGTATATGGTCCGATACCCGGGCTCGGGCGCCGCGGTCAGGTTCGTCATGTTCTGGCGGTCCATCACGTCGTAGTATTGCCATTTGCGGTCGCCCGGCCGCTCCGTCTTGTCCAGACCCTCCTCGAACGAGAATACGACGACGTCCTGGTGCGAGTAGAAGTAATGGGGCGCCTCGTACTGGTACGAGAGCGACAGGAAGAAGTTCTGCATCTGCGAGAAGCTCAGGAGGGTCGGCGTCTGCACGATGTTGACGCCCAATCGCTGCAGGGTGGTATGGTTCAGGTAGAACGGGTTCTGCAGCGACAGCTTCCCGTCCCGGTTCGAGTTGTGCACGCCCGTGTTCTCCACCACGTAGATGCCATCGGCCGGCCAGCCGGCGGTGATGTATGATACTACGGCCTGCAGCAGCATGGGCCACTGGCGGGTGAAGCCAATGAACAGCGGAGGAGCCCGGTCCAAGCCGTACTCTTTGTGCATGTTAGGTCGGGCGACATTGTAAGGAGGGATGGACGGCGGGTGGCCAATCGAGGTCGCGAGGAGCGGGAAGGGGTCGGTGATGGGTGGAGGAGTAAACGCGGGCGCGGGCTTGTGCTTGGGAGGCGCGTGGTTCGTGGGTGGACGCCGGGAGCTGGCTTCGATATCGAGGATGATGGGGATCGACTTCAGGAAGCTCCCGCCTTCGGACGTGCCCGAGAACAGCTGCAGGACGATGGTAAAGATGGCGAAGATGAAGATGGCCGGGACAATGGTTCGGAAAAGCCGCGGATTCGGACGAAGCAGCACCATGGCGGGCAGCGGGCTCCTGCGGCGCGGCAGGAGGTCAAGTTTATTAGCCGGTCGGTCGGTCGACGGGCCCTCGAAAGAGGTGCGATCAGACGCGGGCGCCAGCAACGAAGCCAAGCGAAGCGACTAGTCGACCGCGAATGCCGGGATGGTCGGCGGAGAAGCTCCAATTTCAGCGCCTTCTTTCACGTCGACGGCGAGGATGGGCATCGGAGGTTGAGATGAAGGAGCCACTGTCTCGGGGGAAGAGATGAGGTTCGAAATCTCGTGTCTCTTGATTGCGTCAAGCCAAGCTAGGGGTGGATTACGTATGGCTGTTATCATTTTTACCCTCAATATTGTATGCATAGCCTCACGTTTTTTTCCTGCGACGGGGCCCTAGGCCAGGTCTGGACTTGGCATCATGTCAGGTAGCGACCTGAGCTTGGGCGAGCTACTGCAGCGACATGGGCTAAGAGCGTGAGACAGCTCAGCTTTCAATGGAAAGGTGGAGCGGAGAAATTGTGGCGCCAGTTCAGGGAAGAAGCTGCACAAAGATCGAATCAAAGGGAGCGCGTG
>FTLB01843334.1_pt1 | contig 10502 bp, 14 predicted proteins | sample 1658291 | NCBI WGS metagenome assembly FTLB01 (sample SAMEA3914812, study PRJEB12502) | metagenome | biome: forest; material: soil | place: Canada | collected 2011-07-07 | depth 0.1 m
ATCCTCGATGCTTTCACATCTCCTACTATTTGTATATTTGTACGTGATTCTCTGTTATGAAAATCATAATTAAACAGATACCCAGGCCGCCTGCAGCGAAACGGCGTGGGGTGCCGCATAGACAGGTCCCTGAGTAATGCCGCTGGGAACCGCAGCGGCATAGAAGGTGGATGATCCGTCGTACGTCAGGTATGTTCCGTCAAAGCCGAAGTTGCTACCGGCCGAGATCGAGGTGGCACAGGTGAACGTCGAATCGGACTGGATAGCGCACTTGCCCTTGCTTGAGTTCAGTACAAAAGTAAGTCCGTCGGCGTTTGGCGTCGCGGTATAGGTAGCGGGAGTACCGCCGTTCCTGTACCAGGCTCCAACGCCGATCAGGAAACCACCGTCGGAAACGCCAGGAGAAGAGACGAAGAACTGGCCCTTGCCAGAGAGGGCTGATGGCAGTCCGGATGGGGCCGCGATGGTCGTGCTCGCGGTGCCGGTGGCGGGAGTCTTGGTGGTTGTCATGGTCGCAAGGGTCGTGGTGGCAGTCTGATACTTGGGGAGGTACTCAATGCCAGTGCTAGGGCAGGTAGATGCCGAGCCAACGGGATCCACGGGGATGAACGATCCTGACTGGACGGAACCTTGGACATTGTAATGATACCACAACTCGTTCAGTTGGTTCTTGCTGCAATTGATGATGACATTTCGTCCATACCCAGCTGTGAGGGCGGCCTGGATTTCAGCAAGAGTGTAGGTCTTAGTCGTAGAGGGAACAATGCCAGCAGCAGCAAGCCACTGGTAGGACGGCAAGCTCTTGAACAGGGACACGGCTCGAGTGAAGTAGTCCAAGACTTCCTCCGTGGGCTGGTGGTTCGGATAGCAGGAAGGCTCCAAGGTGCTGATGCAGGTACCATGCTTGCCCCATTCGTGCTCCCAGAAGCTCTCATCGTTGCCCTGGTAGTCTTTCCAATACTTCTGCATGTACTGCAAAAGACAGGGAGCATCCTTTTGAAGGATGGCAGTGATGTTTGTGTACTGCCTAGTAGCGTCGCAGTACTGCTCGTACGTGCCATCGCAGTTATCTGGCCTAATTTTGGCACTTGTTAGCCAGCGAGTCGCCGCGATGAGCAAGCACGATCAATACACACCAAAGACCATGGATAGTCCACGAATCCGCAGGGCCAGTTGACGGGTTTGTGTCCCAGAATTGGGTTTGAAGCAGGTCGCCGCCAGGGTAGTTGAAACAGCAGGTGTTTTCGTAGACAGTGCTGTTGTGGCAACTCACCGGGGCACTCGCAGGGCAGGTGACAGACCCGGTGAGAGCTCCGGCCTGCGTGGACCCGATGAACAGGGCCACCTTGAGGAGGGAAGAATGAGACAAGAGCATTGTTGCAGAAAATCCGAGTAAAAACGTAGGAATGCTCTAGTCACAGGGTTATCCAGCTTGGTCCCAAGCCTACTTTTGCCTTAATTATATCGGAGAGGATTTATTAGGGACGTAGCACTGGACTTGGTGAAGGACTTTCGGCACGCTTTAAAGGTCCATCGTGCTGAATACGCTGCGCGTCTGCTACTCCGTACATGATGTGGCACTAAATTACACAAAAGATCGCACGTGTCCCAGGCAGTCAATCAAGATGGATAGTTACATTGGATATTGCATTGGATATTGCATTGGACTCTCTTGGCATATTCGCCAATGGCAGTGGAGCTGGCGAGCCGCAGACCGAGATCCATTTCGCGTAAGAGCGGCGCCCCTGTCAAGACGGGAATTGCTACCACGCCGTACACGCCGACGGCTCTTCTGGTACCTTGCATCGCTTGGTGGGTTCCGGCGCCTGGATAATAAGAGGGGAGAAAAAAAAATATAAAAGGTCCACCAACGGAACACGAATCACTGATTGAGAAGGCCTTGAGCCAAGACTCTCCCAGTTTTCCCAACACCGAAAAGCACTCTGGGTTGTGCCAAGCCGCACGGTCAGTAATCCATTGCCCGGATTAAGCAGTTGAACTGGACTCCCAAGGTCTGGGCATCCACGTGATGCTGTGTGGCATTATCAATGGTCTGGACTCCAACGGCTGAACTTCATACCACGGCATATCCATGGAGGGAGGACCTGATAGGTTTAACAATGTCTCGTATCGTCGCGGTCGCTACATGGCAGGGAGTAACCTGGCCCAAGCAATGAATCAGCGAATTGGGTGACTTTCAGCAACGGTGTCAAGTATCTACAAAACTTGCTAGGTTAAGTGTCTTACCTACCTACCTAGGTAAGGTAAGAGATTATACTTATGTAGATAAGGAGTAATTAGGTAGGTAGTAATAGGGTAGGTTATAATTAGCCACCGTTGGTAAAGGTAACGACCTGCATAATGCCACACATCGGGGGACTCCGCGCGATCTATGAACATGCTAAGTAAATTCTCTGGCCTCTGCAACTCGGCAGCCCGTGTGTTTTGTGGATCTCGCGCCGTTAATTAGTACAACTAGCACACTGTAGATCCGTCGAATCCGCAGCAAACTAAGGTACGGAATAGACGGTAGGGCGTCTTGGCGACAGGGAGACGTGTGTGTAACCCATAATTGCAGGGCCCAGTAACAAGAGTGTATAGCTGCACAAGGTCGTGACCGAATGAACCAGGTACAGTACTAGGCCAGCTACATACGTTCAGGCCGGGGGCGTCCTGTTTCCCATCACGATATGCCACAGTTGCTAAATGCGCGTGTTATGTAGAAATAGAACCTGAGATTCGTCAATATGGCATTCCGGGAATTAATTAAAAGCAAGTGGCAATCAAGGACCAATTGAGTCGGGCAAGACCCTTGCCTTGCAGCTGTTGATATATATCCAACGGGGCTGCCAACTTTTGCACCGGGTTCAGAATTTCGACATCTAAATTATAGGTGGAAGGACTTGCATATAAGCAACCGCGGGATCTCTGCATCGCCTGCTAATTAATTTACGACTAAGACATGTCTCCGCAGCTGAGAACCAGTACGATGGGACCAACACTCGGTACTCGAGATTTGCCGTGTGACAACTTCCCGCTATCCAGCACCGTCTTCTGTTTCTTGTACGGAACTAATTGTTGTCTCAAATTCTGTTTCGATTTGTTCGGCTGTTGCAATGCGGATCGTCGAGTGATATATGCTTAAGATTATAGGGGAATCCATACAATATCTAAAAGCACCTTATATACCTTGCGCTTAATGTGCACAATCGGCCCAGCTTCTTCCGACGGCCATCATGTTCGGATCGGAGCAGTCAAAGTTCATCAAGTACGGGGATCTGTTCCAAACTGTCTCCTCTAACTTAGCAGGTGCGAGCTCATTTCCAGTGCGAAGGCGTCCTACGGCTTGCTTCTCCTTTGCTTTTGTATATATACTGAGCTGCTCTCTCGTCACTCTCATTCCAATCCGAACAAGGAGTCCAACATTAATCAAGGTCTTTGGTCTGTCTATATGTTCAAGACTGACGACTCAATCGTTTTATACGTGATCCATTCGCATCCCCAAGCTCGAGCGGCTTGTGATAATTAGTTGCTTCTAGGAAATTGCAGCAGACATTACTCCCTTCCTAAGAAGTACTCGCCCGGGGCTCCAGGATTTCCTGTACTCGGACAAGATGGTCCTCGATCTGGGGCTTGCGGAACAATAGCACGTCCTTGAGGCTGCGCTTGACACGCTTCTCGTAGAGTGGCTTGTGCTCCTCGTTGATATCATGCATATGCTCATAGTCGATATGCACGAATGCGCGTTCAACATCCGCCAGGCCCTCCAATTTGCGCTGCAGGGTCTGGCCAACATCGTGGGTAACCTTGAGCGGCAGGTTCTCGTCCATCACGACGTCGATTTCGACGTAGTAGTTCTGGCCCGCATGGTACGCACGACACTGTAAGGATGCGTTAAAAAGGAAAGCATATACTACGTGGTCTTGGGGGTGCTATTTCACCACCTACCGTATCAACCTTCCTAATGCGAGAGTCGTGTGTCAAGGTCATATAGATGAGTTTCGAGATGAACTCCCGTGGAGCAGACTTGCCGACTAGGAGCCATACTTGCTCGAATGCGTTCGAGACCCACGAGAACAAGATCAAGAGGGCAATGAGAATAGCACCAATCGGATCCAGATACCAGACGAAGCGGTCTCCGACGATGGACATGATCAACCCGAAAGAGTTGACGACGATATCATTACGGTGGTCCACGAAGAAAACGTGAACTGATGGGAACCGACGATAGAAGAAGCAGTAGATCATCAAGCTGCTCTTGGCGAAGACTGCAGAAGGTATCAGCATTGTGGTTATTTCTTTTTAAAAAAAATTTGGCCTGCTCGAAGAGAACGTACTGGCAACCCCGACAAAACACAGGGGGATTATCTGGAGCTGCTTGCTTCCAGGATCACCTCCGCCCAGGGTTCTTGCTGATTCAATCTAGTCATCACGGTTAAAAATTAAATCAGTGTCTTAGCGGTTGCTATCCTGTCTACTCACAAGCAACTCGATGGCAACCGTAGTCATTAGTGCACAGAAGAGGATGATCCCGATGGTCTCAATCCTTGTGCGCCCCTAGTCGAGCGTGAGAATTATGTCTACCGGGAATGTACACAACGCTGTGATGATTCGCCACTTACGACAGGGTACTTGTAGATACTAGGACGGGCCGCCATTCGAGAAGTGATTAGCATCACGAAGGAGGATACAAGGTCCATCTGTTGTGCCAAGTCAACATGACGCAGATGAATATGGAGACATCAGAATGCTCTTACAAAAGCGTCGGCGGCGGTTGCAAAGAGCTACCGAGGAGCATGGCAGGTTAGAATATATCATGAACGGCTGAGTTGACCACGAGGCGAGACTACGGACCGAGAGAGAACCAGTGGAAATAGCCGCGTAGAACTGAATGATAAAGAGGCAGAAGTTGACCGAGAAGGATGCAAAAACCGCAAATTTGATCTTGGGTTTGTAGTGAGCATCCTCCTCGACCTGGTTTGCTTCTTCGTCTTCGGCACCGAGGAACTGATCGATGAGCTCGTTCTGGCGCGTGTAGTATTTCTTTAGCATACGCTTGTTGCCTGCAGGGTGGTCAATTTTCATCTGCCTCTTGCTGATATTCTCACGTCGGTGCCGGCCGAGGTTCATGGGATCGGCACTGTTGAGACTCGATGGCTCGTAGCTGGAGGACCCTGGTGGATTGCCTTGGGAAGCCGACATGTCTTGTGACGGTATCTCTGAGCCTGTGGTATATGCCCCATCAGTACCGGTGTGCTGCCCAGCGACGGTGCCTATAGATGCCGTAGGCTTATCCCCGATACTCGGGGTGTCCATATTAACGAATGGGTTCTATAGCAAGAGCCTCTGATAACTAGGCAGTTTCTTGAACAAAGTTAGCTATATTTTACCTTGGTTATTAGGTAGACCCATGATTCCGCGGCGGTGGACGGGACGGGGGCTTCTAGAAGGGTTCTGGAACCAGATGCGTCTTGGGGATGGGAGTATGGGTGAGCGTGGGTAGGTGAGTCGACTGTAATTTAGGACGTACCGAGTTAGTATCAACCAATATCGTCCCAGGAATTGGCTTGCTGTACAGGATAGCGTGGAATTCATGCGATGGGTGTCGGGTAGGTGAAGGACGGATGAATGTAGGAAAGGAAAGACTTGTCGAGGTATGAAGTATTTCGACAATAATATACTGCGGATCAGGTATAATAACAGAATATGATGGATTTCAATCGGTTTCCGCTCGTATGTAATAGCGGTCTCGTCAAGTGTCATGCATGCCTCAAAGTGTGTGCTTCAGCAACCAGGGGGGAGAGATCCGAGGGAGCTGGAGATCGAACAGGGCCAAGAGTGGTAGACAGAAGAAAATGTTTGTGTACATTGGTGCTTCGACGGGTTTCGATGTTGTTACATGAATCAACTACCCGCTCCAGCCAAATTTCTGAAAAGCAGAGAGAACCGTCAGCAAAATTCTCACCTATGACTACTAACAAGCTCAACATTTGGCACCCACATACCTAGGGTACCAAGATAGGTAGTTAGGTATGTCCACCAGCTTTTTCCCATCTATTTCCCTTTGCCCTAGCCCGGCAGGCAAATTGTTGCCAAGAAGGGAGGGAGCCTGTAGCCGGGAGTTCCACAACGGAGCTGTAAAAGGCCAATGGCCAACTTTGCTCAAATTAACAAGCTTGGCAGCCAACTTGGCGATGAAACGAATAAGACACGCGGGACTATGCAGCTCTTTGTTCTAAGATATTCCACAGAGACTCGATGCATGGTGCAGGGGAATATCACGGGTCGATCTCCAGAGGCCCCAGCGGGTGGTTTCGAGATCTCGGAATTTAAATCTCCACCATTGGCTGGAAGAGAGATTCGACGTTTCGACCAGGTCCGGGAGCTGCAGAGCCGCAAGGATACACCTGCCGATTTATATCTTGTCCGCTAAGCCCTGTACCACCTCAAGCGGCGCATGGAAACCTGTATGGTACGGACGCCAAGATCTTTTCGGGTTACAGCCTGGCGATGAGGAGCGCGCGGAGTTCCAAGTTGCGTACAATGATCAAAGCAGGAAAGAAATGGATCCAAAACGACCTTGGCAGGGCTTGGCGATAATGTACTTTAACTCAATGCCATATCAAGCTTCTAGTGGAACGCTTCCAGTATATTGAGACGAGCTTTCTTTCTCTCCCGAAGCGGCCACCAAAGTGTGATTTACACAAAAGTAGCCCCTCGATACTATGCGTGCCATAAACTCATGACCCGCTCCCCTGAATAAGATATCGGTCATGTTCTATTTTCCGCAGTCGGTAGGAACAAGCAAGCAAGTGCCGCTGTTCATGGCCAGCCCTTGGATCCATCGTTGCAAACGCCTCCAACCTTGCCCAGCAAGTTGGGGGCCAAAACAAGTCGAGACGGCGACTATATCACCACCACCAAACACTTGGCCAAAGACCGGCAACAACTTGAAGTACCATCTCAACAGCTCCAACCTGTTTCCTCTATCTTTGGTATATTCACGTTATTTTAAAAGGAATAGATAAAGGCTGTATATAGATGGAAAGATGTTTTGACTTCTTAGCAGCCCTGACTGGCTTAATTGATGGTTTGTTTTTGGTAGTTTTGGTGGTGGTTCTTGGTGGCGTGGATTTTGGTCTCATTTTTTTTTTGTCAACTATCCCTCTATGCGAAGGGATTGTTTTGATACCCTAGGTACTATGTCTTAAGGCACATAGCAGTTCTTCATGAAATCAAAGGTTCCATGGGCGTCTTTCTCTGACGTCAGTACCACGTGCTCTATTCCTTTCTCTTCTACCCAAAGCCTTCACAACCCCGGGTGACCAACAAAACTTTTTCAAAGTGAAGCGCGCTCTTGGCTTTCTCAAGTCTTCTTTCTGTGTCTACAACAACTTGGAAACAGGATCACCCCCAGCTTCATCAACGGCACTATGGATTCAATCCACGAGCACATCTTCACCCTACCAGGTACATTCAGCTCCGGCTACCTCGCTCGGTACCAGCCTGGTTCTACCGCCGCCGTGGCCTCCAGTTCGGGGATTCCTGTGTCGGCATTGCGCCGACTGCTCCGCGCCCTTGCCGCCAGCCACCCAGTTGCCATCGCCTAGGAGGACGATCGTGCCGGGAATGGCTGGCTCTCAGCCACGGTTGGCGTCCTCGATGCCGCGAATGTTGCTTTCTCCTCTGTGTGCCCCTTCGGCACTGTCCTCCAGCAGGGTACGATGCCGCCGGTGGATTGTGGCGTCGTGCTCGTGGTCACGATTCAACCGCGCTCGCTCGTTGTCGAAGCCGCGCGGGAGGTCGTCTACCAGCTCTGCCAGGTCCTTTGCCAGTACGTAGTACCCCCTGTTTCACTTCTGATCTTCATCACTGGTGTTTTGCCATGGGTTGAGACTGTCCGCTTACAATTTTTTTTTTTCAGCTTCGACTTGCTTTCCGTTGGTGTTGAAATCTGCGAGGCCGAGACGGTCACTTTTAACAACCCGCCACGTCAGCTCTCTATCTCTGGTCTTGGCTTGACCTTCGACCAGCTCTACAACACTCCCATCCTGGGTACAAGCATCGGCCCTGCTGGTGGTATGAGCACTGGCAGTCTTGGTTTCTTCGTCAAGTTCTGTCATCAAGGAGAGATAGTGCCACTCGGCGTCACGTGTCATCATGTTGTCGCTCCAGGTAGGTGCATGCCGTTTCGTTTACTCAGTTCATATCCCGTCGAGAGGTGTCCTTGGTTAACCGGCTGAGCATCATTTTAGACACTGACGATGCTGTTGACGGATCTAAGCGTCCAATTCGGATTGATAGCCCTTCACAGCGTGACCACCACGCTTGGCAGGCAGAGGTGAATCGAGTCTTGAATTCTGCGGCATATATCAACGCCTTCGCGGGCGCCATGGGACTCAACATTCTCCATCATAACTCCAGTGACGTACAAGCTCAGCGACAGAATGCCTTAGCCCTACCGCGCAATCTCGGAACTGTCAGCTGCATGACCTCGGGCATGCTTAGGACAGCGTCACTTCCTAACAACTGCCGCTTGGACTGGGCTATGCTCAGCCTAACCCGCTTGCGATTTCCCCAGGGCTCTACCAGCCTCTCCAATGTAAGCGAGCAATACCACACAGAATCCAGGAGTGCCCCTCTGTCCTTTGCCCTGCCTTGCTGACACACGTGCCTATACCACAAGAAACCTCCCATGCCCCTTGTCGAGTACGTCGTTGGACGCAGCCACGACCCCGTGGAAGGAGCACGCAACAGCGTCGTCTTCAAGATGGGCCGCACGACGGGACCAACTATGGGCATGGCACACTGCTGCCGCTCGGTCGTGCAGGTATGGAAGCCGTATCGTCAGCCAGTGCGCAGCCGGGAGACGGTCTTTCTTCCCATCCCTGGCGACGAAACCATTCGTCGCTTTGCGGCGCCCTCGTCTATGACGCCCATGGGAATGGTCGGTATATGGTCTGGGGAGGCCAGGATAAGTCATACGTGTCAGGTCTGGCGGTCGACTTGGCCGTGTTCGCCACGCCATTGGAGGCCGTCCTCGCCGACGCGAAGGCGGTGCTCGCGGCCCAGCTTGGCCGTAGTGACTTTACCCTCGAGCTCGTGTGATGGGATGGAGGATGGGGGAAGGGGGGAATTAATGATATGCTGCATTTTGCGCAATGTAGGGAAGGACGGACTCAGGTCCCTTGCCACGTCGAGGTGTATATCTCTTGCTCAATGTGATAGGGATGGAAGAAGAGAGAATATACCTAAATAGTCCCATCCTACAACGTCACAATGTTGACAAGGTAGAAAAGTCCACTTACAAACAAAATTTGCTGTCAGGAGCGCTCGAGACTTTGATGGTATTTTTTGCCTTTATTTTCTTTTCTGTAAAAGTAGATCCTGGTCATCCAATCATCATCAGAAAGTCAGATTTACGAATCGTTACAGTGCAAAGCTGGTTGTATATAGTTCTGCTGAAGCGGGCAAGGACTTGAACTACACATTTTCCCTGTCTGCCGCTGTCCACCCGCAGTTTTCTTTTCTTGGGTCGGACAAATATCGTTCTACCCAGGAAAAAGAAATAGCGACGCAGCATTATGTCCGCGAAGAAACTGTATGACTAGCTCACATACCTTCTTTATTGAATTCCGACAAATAATGTCCACTGGCAAAACATGACTAGCAGCATTAGATGATAGAGTGTCATATAGAGATTTGGGTCTACATCCGGCCTCACACAGTCCAAAAAGACAGCATGTAACGCGGTTTGGATCGCTGTGTCTAGCTAGTGTAAGGCTGTTAAGCTTCAGCAATCCAGGGTGCCTCGACAAATATAAATCCCAATCTTGAACAAGAAGAAGCCCACATCATATTTCCCTTGCCAAACTCAAAACGATCGTGCCACCGGCCCGGAATCTTGTGGCGTTTGTGTTTTAATATAGTGATCGCGTATGTGAAATAGAGATATCGTGACGCTGGGTGGAAGTTGTTACGGAGCTTCAAGACTCGTCCTTGCAGTGCGGCTCCCTTGGGGAAGATCGGGTTCCGAGACTCCTTCTTATTTCGTCTTCATCCAATATTATCACTTTGAGCTCACCCTCTGGTCCTGTCGGAATGATTGCTAGCTCTGCGTTACCGAGCATTTTCTCGTGGATGGCGCAGAGAGGTATGTCGTTTGCTGTGCTCCAAATATGCCCTGAAGTGAAAGAAGCTTCTCCGAACAGGCAACCCACAGTGAGATTGGTCTCAAACACCATCCTTTTACAACTTTCTTAGCATTGTGCCTCTTCAGGGTGCCTTATCTTCGAGCTTCAAGCTGCAGGACGGCTCCGTTTGGTCTCTGTCATCGTCTCGTTCCGCATCCCATGTCTCCCAGAGCGGAAATGGATCTATTCGACCTCCGATGCTTTGATTCTTATCCTGATCCATAAGAGCTAGCTCCTTTTAAACCTTGAAGGGAAGAACATGAAAATAGCTGGAGATCTTGCTCTGCGGCCCATGAGCAACTGAAAACC